>Ga0247813_10001591_pt1 | contig 16941 bp, 16 predicted proteins | sample UWRJL169409C1_FD_180719 | JGI IMG/M metagenome (GOLD analysis project Ga0247813, IMG submission 180719) | Plant litter microbial communities from Arlington Agricultural Research Station in Wisconsin, United States - UWRJ-L169-409C-1 | ecosystem: Environmental > Terrestrial > Plant litter >... | reverse complement strand
TTCAGAAAGGTGACATGCTTTTCCGTATGAATCTCCAACAACCTGAATTTCGATATGACGTGGTTCTTCAATAAGTTTCTCCATGTACATTCCGTCATTTCCAAATGCAGCAGCAGCTTCCTGACGTGCACTTTCCCATGCCTTCAATAATTCATCTTCTTTCCAAACAGCACGCATTCCTTTTCCACCACCACCAGCAGTTGCTTTAAGCATAACTGGGTAACCAAATTCTTTAGCCAATTTTTGTGTTTGTTCGAAAGATTCTAATAACCCGTCAGAACCTGGTACACATGGAACCCCTGCAGCTTTCATTGTCGCTTTTGCAGAAGCTTTGTCTCCCATTTTATCAATCATTTCAGGAGCAGCACCAATAAATTTGATTCCATGCTCTTGACAAATTTTAGAGAATTTAGCATTCTCTGAAAGAAACCCATATCCTGGATGAATTGCATCTGCATTTGTAATTTCTGCAGCAGCAATAATATTTGACATTTTCAAATACGATAAGTTACTCGGAGGAGGTCCGATACAAACCGCTTCGTCAGCAAACTTCACATGTAAACTTTCTGCATCAGCTGTAGAGTAAACCGCTACAGTCTTAATTCCCATTTCCTTACATGTACGAATTACACGAAGTGCAATTTCTCCTCTATTCGCAATTAATATTTTTTTAAACATCTTACTTTAATTAGATAATTAGACAATTTGATAATTAGATAATTTTAGATGATTAACATAATTTCTATTGTGAACCATTCTAAAATCTAAAATCTAAAATCTAAATTTATTTATGATGGATCTACTAAGAATAAAGGTTGATCAAATTCTACAGGAGACATATCGTCAACAAGAATTTTTACAATTTTACCTGAAACTTCTGATTCGATTTCGTTGAATAATTTCATTGCTTCAATTACACAAAGAACATCTCCTTTTGAGATAACGCTTCCAACTTCAGTGAAAACTGGTTTGTCTGGAGACGGTTTTCTGTAGAAAGTTCCAATAATTGGAGATTTAATAGTAATGAATTTAGAATCTTCAGCCGGAACAGATGCCTCACTAGTTACATTAACAACAGCTGGAGCAGCCTGAGGAGCGACAGCTTGCGGCAATGCTTGCTGCGCTGGTAATTGTTGTACATAAGTAGTTTCAGTTACATTTCCTTCTAAAGTTGTTCTAATCGTGATTTTTACATCATCCATTTCTAACTTTACTTCTGCAACTCCCGAATTTGCTACAAATTTGATTAGGTTTTGAATTTCTTTTAAATCCATAATGATTCGTTTTTAGTTTTAATTTATTTTGTATCGTAAGCCCATTTCAGGTAAATAGATCCCCAAGTGAATCCACCACCAAAAGCGGCTAAAATAATATTATCTCCTTTTTTGAATTTGTGTTCAAAATCACTTAATACTAACGGCAAAGTTGCTGAAGTTGTATTACCATATTTTTCAATATTCATCAATACTTTTGAATCTTCAAGGTTCATTCTGCTTGCAGTAGCATCAATAATACGTTTGTTTGCCTGATGTGGTACTAACCAGTCAACATCTTCATTAGTCAAATTGTTTCTTTTAACGATCAATTCGCTAGCATCAGCCATATTAGTTACAGCATATTTAAAAACGGTTTTCCCGTCCTGAATAATATTGTGTTGTCTGTTTTTAACGGTCTCTTCTGTAGTTGGAATTAGAGAACCTCCGGCAGAAATTTTAAGAAAATCGCGTCCTACCCCATCGCTTCGTAAGTACTCATCTTGTAAACCTAAGCCTTCATAATTTGGTTCGAATAAAACAGCACCTGCTCCATCTCCAAAAATAATACAAGTAGATCTGTCTGTATAATCTACAATTGATGACATTTTATCGGCACCAATTAATAAAACTTTTTTGTAACGCCCTGACTGTATATAAGCTGCAGCAGTTGACATTCCGTATAAGAAACTTGAACATGCAGCTTGTAAATCGTATGCAAACGCATTAGTAGCCCCAATTTCTGTTGCAACATAAACTCCTGTAGAGGCCACCGGCATATCTGCAGTAGCTGTTGCCATTATAACCATATCAATCTCTAGAGGATCAATATTAGCTTTTGCTATTAAATCCTGTGCTGCTTTTATAGCAAGAAACGATGTTCCTTTATCAGCATCTTTAAGAATTCTTCTTTCTTTAATTCCGGTACGAGTAGTGATCCATTCGTCATTAGTATCGACCATAGTTTCCAACACTTTGTTTGAAAGAACAAAGTCCGGAACATAGGCTCCAACAGCGGTAATTGCGGCTGTGATTGTATTCATTATATTTTATTATTTCTTTTCAAATACAGCATATTTGAAAAATTTTTAAAAGACTTGAAAATTACAAAAAAAAACGAAATTAATTTGTAGATAATTTCTTAAAAAAAGAAAATTATAACCAACAAAAAAAACTCTCACTATGTGAGAGTTCTAGTATAATTTACAAAAACGTATTAAGCAACCGCTACAGATTTATCGATAACAACTTGCCCTCTGTAATACATTTTACCTTCATGCCAGTAAGCTCTGTGGTATAAATGTGCTTCTCCAGTAATAGGACATGTAGCGATTTGAGCTACAGTAGCTTTATAATGTGTTCTTCTCTTATCTCTTCTTGTTTTCGAGATTTTTCTCTTAGGATGTGCCATTTTACTATATTATTTATCCGTTAATAGTTGCTTTAATTTGTCCCAACGCGGGTCAATATCTTCTTCTTTTTTACTCTCTTTTTTCTCTTCTTTGACTTCTTTCACAGTCAGCTCATTCAGTTTTTTTAAGGCTTCCGTTTGTAAACTTCCATCTTTTACTCCTGGATGAACTCGTTTTAGTGGTACCGAAAGGGCAATCATTTCATAAATGTATTGTGCAACATCTATTTCATGTTCTCCGTGCGGCAAGATTAGTAACTCTTCATTATCGTTGTTGAATTCATCTCCAAAACGGACAATTAATTTCATTTTCCCTTTTATAGGAAGATCAAAATCTTCGCCTGTTAGATCACAAGGTACGTTTACAGTTCCTTTGTGTTTGAATTCCAACTCTAACATGTTGCTTTTCTTATCTAAAACTAAACTCACTTTGATATCCGAACTTTGAAATTCGTCGTAATCAAAGTTCTCAAAGAACGCGTTACTTATTTGATACTCAAAATGGTGTTTTCCCAGCTTTAATCCCATAAAAGGAATTAAAAATTCTTTTGATTTGCTCATCTTAACATCAGTTTGACCAATTCGTATCTAAAACTCAGATACCTGAATTGGGGTGCAAAGATATAAAATTATTATAAAACTAATAATCTTATTCACCTTTTTTTGTTTATAACTGTTTTTCTTTTATTTTAAGAGGTTTTTGGCTAATCTCCTCATACTGATTACGCGAACGATAAATATCAATCGCGAGATAAACTGCCTCCTTGAACGAATTGAAATCTGCCATGTCTTTTCCAGCAATATCGTAGGCTGTACCGTGATCCGGAGAGGTTCTTACTCTATTTAAACCAGCTGTATAATTAACACCTTTACCAAAAGACAACGTTTTAAAAGGAATCAATCCCTGATCGTGATAAGTTGCTACAATTGCATCATATTTTTCATATTGACCGCTTCCAAAAAATCCATCAGCAGGAAAAGGCCCAAAAACCATCGTTCCGGCTTCAAATATTTTTTTTAAAGCTGGCTTCAAAACCAAATCATCTTCTTTTCCAATAACACCGCCATCACCAGCATGTGGATTTAATCCCAAAACTGCAATTTTCGGTTTTACAATACTAAAATCCTGAATTAAAGATTTTCTTACCGTTTCTATTTTTCTTGTAATTAATTCTTCAGTCAAATAAGATGAAACTTCATTTAACGGAACATGATCTGTTAGCAAACCCACTCTTAAATTATCCTTAACCATCATCATTAAGGCATTACCTTCCAATTCCTGATCTAAATAATCTGTATGTCCCGGAAATTTAAATTCATCCGACTGAATATTATACTTATTGATAGGAGCTGTAACTAAAACATCAATTTCACCTTCCTTCAAAGCTTTTGTAGCTGCCACAAAAGATTTTATAGCATACTCACCTATTTTCTCGTCATTTACCCCTAAATTAATATCAACTCCTTCTTTCCAAAGATTAAAGACATTCACTTTTCCGGGCAAAACCTGATCTAATTTATCTACTCCATGAAACTGAACCGTTGACGTAATACTTTTTTTAACAAAAGAAAGTATTTTGGCATTTGCAAAAATAACCGGCGTGCACATTTCTAACATGCGAGAATCTTCGAATGTTTTAAGTATAACTTCGCTTCCAATACCGTTTAAATCTCCAACTGAAATTCCAACAATTATATTTTCTGCTTTTTTATTCATGAGCTCAGATTATTTATTACTAATTTTGATGTGCAAATTTAGTAAAATAAAACAACAATGTTTACAGGAATTATAGAAACCCTCGGAAGGATTCACGAAATAAAAAAAGACCAAAGCAATCTTCACATCACCGTAGATTCGTCAATCACAAATGAATTAAAAATTGACCAAAGCGTTTCGCATAATGGAATATGCCTTACAGTTGTTGCTGTAAGAGATTCATTTTATACCGTAACCGCAATTGACGAAACTATTTTGAAAACTAATATTGGTGACTGGAAAGAAGGCGACATTGCAAATCTGGAAAGAGGAATGAAACTGGGCGACCGCCTTGACGGACATATCGTACAAGGTCACGTAGATCAAACGGGAACCTGCATTAAAATTGAAGAAGCGAACGGAAGCTGGAATTACACTTTTGAATACGACAAAAACCTTAACAACATCACTATAGAAAAAGGTTCGATTACGGTGAATGGAGTTAGTTTAACAGTTGTAAATTCTAAAACAAATGAATTTAGCGTTTCCATTATACCTTATACTTATGAAAATACCAATTTCAAAAACTTTAAGGTTGGCACTAAAATAAATTTAGAATTTGATGTTGTAGGAAAATACATTTCACGTCTTTATTCAATCAATAAATAACGAGAAAAAGATTTCACAAAAAAAAGCTTCGGTATTATACTGAAGCTTTTTTTATTTCATTTTTATATATAACTACGGTTCCTAAAACTAAGGCACCCATTGTTAAAATCAAAAGATTATTATCTAGCGGCACTCCTGGAGGATTAGGCACTTTATTTGCCGTACTTGTAGTAGCACTTCTTGCCGCAGACGCGTCTGGCTCTGGAAGTTCATGTTCCTCAGCCATTGTAATATTGACATTAAACAATGCCAAACAAAAGGCTATAAAAATAGTTCTTGTTACTTTCATAAATTCAACCTGCTATTAAACAAGTATAGTATTAAATTAGACTTGGGGTCTTTTGTTGAAATTTCGCACAAAACGCTAGTTTACAACGATATTCATTGACAAATGTATAAGATTTTTGCAGAATTACAACTTTAAAAACAAAAAAAAGCTTCATAAAAAATTATGAAGCTTTTGATAGTGGTCCCACCTGGGCTCGAACCAGGGACCACCTGATTATGAGTCAGGTGCTCTAACCAGCTGAGCTATAGGACCGGTTTGAGGATGCAATATTACTACTATTTTTTATTCACTGCAAATATTTTAAGATATGATTTCTATTTAATTTCAAATCTCAACCCTCTTATTTGTAAACGCAATTGATTTTCAATACATTATTTCTTAATCAGCAAATGAGAATTTTTACTTTATTTCCTGACAAAGCTCGACCAAAACCCCGTTTGTGTTTTTTGGATGCAAAAAAACCACTAATTTATTATCAGCCCCTTTCTTCGGAACTTCATTTATTAATACAAAACCTTCGCTTTTCAAGCGTTCAATTTCGGCATGGATATCTTCCACATCAAAAGCAATGTGATGAATTCCTTCCCCTTTCTTTTCTAAAAACTTCGCAATTGGACTTTCCGGATTTGTCGCCATCAAGAGCTCGATTTTATTTGCTCCTGTTTGAAAAAAGGAAGTCAAAACCCCTTCACTTTCTACTTCTTCTTCTTTATAAGACGGAACTCCCAGCAATTTTTCGAATAACACATTGGCATCATTCATATTTTTAACCGCGATTCCAATATGTTCAATTTTATTTACCATCTCCTTTAATTATTATAATACAAAGATACAATTACAGCTTATTGATTAATGTACGTTCTAAAATAACCACACTCGGCAATTACATCCTGATAATATTTGGTATCAGAATAATCTTTTTTCAAAGCTTTAAATCCACTCCAGGCAATAAAATTAATTTTATCATCCTCAACACTCCACCAGTTCGTTACATTATTATACTTTTTATTATAATAATCATTGCGCTCGCATTTTGCCAATAAATAAATACATTTTGCCTTTTGCTCTTTTGTAGTTGCCGCTTCAAATGCTTTTTGATAGTACATTTTAGAAACGTCACAATTGGTAATCATCTTTTTCATTGAATCCCTAAAGGAGTACGGGCTTGAACCGTAACCTACTATACTTATCTCATAAAAAGTTCTTCCGTTTCCAAAATGGGTGATATTATAAAACGCATTTCCAAGTAACAAACTATTCGTATACACATCTTCTTTTTGAGCCAGTTTATCCTGCATTGCCTTTACAGTATTTAAAAATTCAATTTGAGAATATTTCTTCTTTTGATACGCCGCATGTTCACAATCATGGCAATCTTTAATATTTCCATTGAATGGATTTCCTAAGAAATTATAATACTGAACCGAATCCGTTTCTTTAATAAAAGCAATTGCTTCCGGTATTTTATTTTTGAAAGTCGCCTGAACCGCCTGGAAATTATTAATATCCTTTAATTTCAAACTATAAATTCCGGCTCCAATTTTTTCTATTTCCGTTTTATCTGCCTTCGTTAAAAAAGCCTTCATAGCCAAAAGATTCTTGTCATTATCATAAAAAGCATTTCCGTCGTTCCAATAACTGTAACGAGATTCTCCAAATATCTCGGTCATCACCGGATTTCCCGAGGTTTTATATAGTGTTGCCAAATAACTTCTGCTCCATGAAGAAGCATTCTGATAACGAAATTCCCCTCCTTTATATGTTTTAGGAAGTTCCTGATACAACCAATTCAAATCGGCCAAAATTGTTTTTTCATTAGCATTGGTTAGCTTATCAATTTTGCTCATATTATTCACAAAACGAAGCAATCTTAGCTGATATTTAGCCAACTCTGTTTTAGGCATTATTTTTTCTGCCTTTTCAAAATTATTATCCGCATTTGCATAATCTCCTTTTAATGTTTGTAAATATCCTAAAGCGATGTTCCACAAATAAGGTTTTTCAGTATTGGATGTAGTGGTAATTTTCCAAACTAAATCAAAAGCTTTTTTATCAATTTTACTTTTGTTTAATTCTTTAGTTTCAGCAACTGTAAGTTTTTTTGCCGGCACATTCTCCTTCGCACTTTCTTCAAAAGAATTATTGATATCCTGCTCCTGTTTATTCACCAATCGAGTAAGCAAATAATTCAGGTGTTCACTTTTAGGATCTAATTCGTAAATCTTTTCAATAGCTTGTGTTTCATCTTTGTAATAACCATGAATTGCCCAAAGTGCCGCTTTTTCTTTATTATCTTTTGCCATCGCTAACGACTTATTCCAGTCCGTTTCATTTTGCGGATGAAAACTATACGCAGTAACAACCCTCATTTCGGGACATTTATCAAAAACCTGCGCATATAAATAATTGGATTCTGAATATTTTTTCTGCTGATATTTTACTCCTGCCACATAAGAAAGCGCACGATAATACAATGTGTTTTTAGGAACTGATTTTTCTGTTTTATTAAAAAATTCAACCGTTTTTGGTTTATTGCTACTATAAAAATATGCTTTGACTGTTAGAAACCAATATCTATTTTTCAAAAAGGCATCTGATGTTGTGTTATAAACATTCTCAATTGACTGAATCATTTTCAAATCATTGAAAGTCTTCGCTACAACAGGATCATAACTCCAATAATCCTCATTGATAGAAACGGTTTCTATCTTTTGCGCCAAATACAAAAACTCGATAAAACTCTTAATTTTATCGTCTTTCAAATTTAATTTCTTAGCCCATTTCAAAGAAGTTGCATTTGCCTTTTTTGTCTTAAAAAACACATGCAAATCTGTTATTTCAGCTTTATTTTTTCCGGCTTTACTTTCATCAGAATATCTAGGCGTAAGGTCTCCAATCAAAAAATAACTGACGGTTGCCGTGTCTGCTTTTGCTTTCAAATAAGTATTCCAATCCGATTTTAAATCCTCATTGAATCTTGAATTGTGTTGCGTATCAAATCCAATTCCATAAAAAACATCACCTGACAAAAAAAGCGGAGAATACGATTTATCTGCAAAGGTTTCAGGAGTAAAATTTGAATTATATCCAAAGAAATCCCAGTCGTCTCCACCACCGCACGCATAAATAATTCCGTAAACAGCAAATAAGGCTACACTAGAAACAAGAAACAACTTGTTCAAAAATATTCTTTTCATAATTTTTTAAATTGAATTCATCTAAATCGTAAAATATAATTTCCTTCGGAGTATTGGCTACATTTTCATTCAACTCCTCTCCCATTGTTTTTAAATCTTCAGCAGAAATTGCTTCAATCTTCAGGACATCGTCTTCTTCATAAAAAAATCCATTTTTATAATTTGATTTTTTTACTTTAAAAAATGGAGCATTCATCTGCTCAAAATTTTCATCTTTTTTAAGCTCTGCCACATTTAACTTAGAACGCAGACCAATAACCTTTTGATTTCTAATGTGAATTGCCCAGGAATAAATGGGTAACGCAATATCGAGATGTAAAGGATATTTTTTCAGACTCTTGAGATACTTTTCCGCTACTTTATGATTGTAAATTGAGTTCAAAGAATCCGAAGCAATAGTCCCCAAATTATAATACATCAAAACACCCGAGTCAACATTCGGAATTTTAGTCTTTTTAAAATACTTAACCTGATGCAGTCGAATGGTTGCCGAGAGTTTTTTATGAGAAATTTTCTTAAATCGTTCTATAAACTTCAAATAATTTTCTTTGCTTCCGAGTGTCCAGTCACAATCAATTTGAATTTCGCTGCAATTGATTTTATTTTTGATATTAATCTGATCTACTAAATAAAGTGTTTTCTCAGCCAGATCATCAATATCAATATTTGATTTTAAAAGGACTTTATTCTGAATAAAAACTACAGGAACTATATCAAATTTACTGATGTTTTCCTGAAAATGTATTGGACTAACGGGAATTGGTGCTGTACTTTTGGGATGCAAACCGATATCAAAATACCGAATATAAAGCTTCTCAACATTGTTATCTTTCAAAACCTCTTTTTCTGTTTCAGATAATTTAAAAACCGTTTTCCAATAATAAAAAGCAATAATTGGCTTGTCACTTTTACTACAGCCGGTTAGTAAAAAAACGAAGAAAATCAGAAGAGACTTTTTAATCAAAACGGAGAGAAATTATATTTTGGATCTCAAAAGTAAGAAATTATATCAAATTACCCTTGCTGAATTCAGGAAATACGAAAAAACATAAATGCTCTAAATCCTAATAAATAGATAAAAAATTTCGCTTAAAGCAAATATAATCGTTATTTTGTGCAATCAAATTCAAAAACTGTTATGTTGAAAAACAACTTTAAATATATTCCATTTTTACTGGTATTTTTAATGATGAGCTGTGCCAAAAGAGGAAGCATCACCGGAGGACTTAAAGATACTCTGGCTCCCGTTTTAAAATACAGTTCTCCTAAAAATTTCAGTACTGATTTTAAAGCAAAAGAAATTATTTTAACGTTTGATGAATATGTAAAACTTAAAAACACCAATAAGCAATTGATCATTTCACCGCCCATGAAGCACGAACCAATCATTTTGCCAACTACTGCCAGTAAAGAAATTACCATAAAAATTACAGATACTTTACAGCCCAATACGACATACAGCATGAATTTTGGGCAAAGTATTGCCGATAATAATGAAGGAAATGCACTGAATCAATTCAAATATGTTTTTTCAACAGGATCTTATATTGATTCACTCTCTATTGGCGGAATTGTAAAAGATGCTTATGAAAAAAATGTAGATAATTTTGTTTCGGTGATGCTTTATGAAGTAAACGACAAATTCAAAGATTCTGTTGTTTATAAGGAATTTCCAAGATATATTACAAACACTTTAGACAGCTTACGAACTTTTAAATTAGAGAATTTAAAAGCCGGAAAATATCTTTTGGTTGCTTTGAAAGATAAAGGAAACAACAATAAATTTAATCCGAAAGATGACAAAATAGGATTTATAAAGCATTACATCACAATACCAAATGATACTCTATTTGAAATAGAGCTTTTTAAGGAATCTCAGCCTTTAAAAGTTTTAAAACCAATACAAGCGTCTGGCAACAGATTATTCCTTCCATATGACAGCAAACAGAATTTTACGAATTCTAAACCTAAAATAGTACTTAGAAACAGAGAAGAGATTCTGGAATCGATCGTAACCAGGTTTCCAAAAAAGGACTCTTTACAAGTTTGGTTTAAGCCTCTAAAAGCTGATTCTTTATCGATGGAGGTTAGTAATGATAACTACAATAAAAAATTCACATTTAAGATTAAAGACCAGAAAAAAGACACATTAAATATTACAGCTGTCCAAAGCGGAATTCTAAATTTCAGAGACCGATTTACACTGGAAACAGCCACACCTTTAGTGAAATTTGACAAATCAAAAATTAAGTTGACCAATAAAGATTCGGTTGCAGTAGATTTCACTACCGAATATGATGAATTCGACCAAAAATTATATGTGGACTTCAAGAAAGAACCTTTGCAGAAATACAATTTCACCTTTCTGCCCGGTGCTTTACTAGATTTTTACGACAAAACAAATGACACCTTATCTTATAAATTAAGCACTAAAGAATATGCTGATTATGGGAATTTAGTGTTGAATTTAAAAAATGTAAAACGTTTTCCTATAATCGTTGATATAACCAATAAAAAAGGAGATGTCGTACTCGCCAGCCAATATTCTGAAGGCCAAACCAAACTCACGTTTGATCTGGTGGATCCTAACTCATTTACCCTTCGCATAACTTATGACGATAATAAAAATAAAATATATGATTCGGGGAATTTCCTAAATAAAACTTACGCCGAAGAAGTCTTTTATTATCAAAAAGAAATTGATGTCCGAACGAATTGGGATGTTGACGAAAGTATTGATCTCAGTATTCCATATAATCCTGAACTGGAGAAAAAAGAGGAAGTAAAAAAGAAAAAAGAAGACGTAAAAAAGCAAAAAGCCTTTTAAATTTTAATTTAATAAAAATGCATAACGACTTAGTTGAAAAGGAAAACTGGCTTAAAAGAAATTGGAAATGGTCAGTTCCTGCAGCAGTTGTATTTATTTTTATTCTGGGCCTTTTACTGACTTCAAATTCCCAGAAAAATATAACTGACATTATGCAGGCTTATAATGACAATTCAATTTATGAAAAAGCGATCGACAAAGCCAACTCCAATAAAAGAATTCTGCAGACTATTGGCACTATACAGCCTATAGATCAATTAGCCATTTTAGAAGGAAATGCCGTTTACTCCAATAACAATAACTCAGTTACATTATCAGTTAGGATCAAAGGCGATAATGGAAACGGTAAATTAGATATTGTTGCTGAAAAAGTTGGAAAAGATTGGAAATACAAGAAAATTATTGTCCGCAATAAAAATCCAAAAGAAGAGATTGTGGTTTTGAATGAATTTTAAATATTGATTTCAAAAACATCTTTATCATTTAAAAAATCAAGTTTTTTTCGCGTTTCCAACATTACATTTTTATCCAATTCAACGATAAAAGTAGTTTCAGTTTCTTGCGGTTCCAAGATATAATTCCCTAAAAAATCAACAACTTGCGAATGTCCAATATGCTCATAATTATTAGCATCAAGTCCAATTCTATTGACTCCAACCACATAACTCAGGTTTTCTACAGCTCGTGCTTTCAATAAAATATCCCAGGCATTTGTACGCACTTTCGGCCAATTGGCAACGTATAAAATTAGATCGTAATTTTCGATGTTTCGGACAAAAACCGGAAATCTTAAATCGTAACAAACCTGAAGGCAAATTTTCCAGCCTAAATATTCAACGATAACTTTTACTTTTCCGCTTTTATACGTTCTATCTTCGCCTGCAAGAGAAAACAAATGACGTTTATCATAATACCTTATTTCCCCTGACGGAAAAACAAACAGCATTCGGTTATAGAATTGGTTATTTTCAGTAATAATCAGACTTCCTGTAAGTGCGCACTTTCTTTGTTTAGCAACATGCTGCATCCATAAAACCGTTTCACCCTGCATGGTTTCAGCAACTTCAGAAGCATTCATTGTAAATCCCGTCGAAAACATTTCAGGCAACACAATAAGATTTACCTCCGAATCGATCTGGTTTATTTTCGATTCAAAATTTTTCCTGTTTTCAGATGGATCTTCCCAATAAAGATCAGATTGAATTAGTGCGATTTTCATAGTATACTTTTTAGCCAGAAATCAAATTAGAACTAAGTTCGGAAAGGCTTTATTATAGGCCTGTAATTTTTTATTTTTCGGATCAACTTCAGTAACTATATAATCAACTTCTGATAAGCCTGCAATTTTCATTTTTAAAACAGTATTTAGCTTTTCTGTAATGGTAATAATAGCTGTTTTTTTAGAAGCCTGAATCATCGCTTTTTTAACCTGCACTGTTTCCCAATCAGAATCTGAATAACCACCATCAACATCTAAAGCATTTGTTCCTAAAATCAATAAATCTGCTTTGATATTAGCCAATTGGTGATATACTTCACCACTTACACACATCTGACTGTAAGAAGATATACTTCCTCCAATCATGATAACTTTAATATTTGGCTTGTCCAAAAGTTGAACAGCCGTAACAACAGTAATAGTAAAAATGGTAAGATTTAAATCGTTTGGAATTAATCGAATAAACTCTCTAATGGTAGTTCCGCCGTCGAGTAATAATACCATACCATCGTGCAGCAAGCTAACCGCTTTCTGAGCAATTATCTGTTTCGATTCAATTTCATACGTTTGATTAGAAGAGGCGTAATGGTATCCTTTTGTCATCGCACCACCTTTCACCTTAATCAACAAAGATTCTGTCTCTAATTCGTTAATATCACGCCTTACCGTATCTTCCGAAACTCCCAGCTTAGCAGACAAGGTTTCAAAACTTACCCGCGTATGCAGATTAATCTCTTTTATGATGTGATTTTTCCGTTCTTCTTTGGTATAATTTACTAATTCATTATCATTCATCAGAATTCATTTTACTTAAACAAATTTAGGAATTTAAAGCCATATTAACGACAACTGTCATTATAACGCACAAAACAAAAAAAGCATCCGCTACAACGGATGCTTTTTTATTTAAAACTATTTTGTTTGGATTAGCCTTTTAAACTTGCTGATAAATATTCACGGTTCATACGTGCAATATTTTCAAGAGAAATTCCTTTAGGGCATTCTACTTCACAAGCTCCAGTGTTGGTACAGTTACCAAAACCTTCTAAATCCATTTGGTGAACCATGTTTAATACACGATCAGTAGCCTCAACTTGACCTTGCGGTAACAAAGCAAACTGAGAAACTTTTGCACCAACGAACAACATTGCTGATGAGTTTTTACAAGTTGCAACACAAGCTCCACAACCAATACAAGCAGCAGCATCAAATGATTTGTCTGCATCGTCTTTGTTAATTGGAATTGTATTTGCATCGATTGTATTTCCAGAAGTATTAACCGAGATAAATCCTCCAGCATGTTGAATTCTGTCAAAAGAACTTCTGTCAACAACTAAATCTTTAATTACCGGGAAAGCTTTTGCTCTAAATGGCTCGATAAAAATCGTATCACCATCTTTAAACATACGCATGTGCAGCTGACAAGTTGTTACTCCTCTGTCTGGTCCGTGTGCTTCTCCATTGATGAATAATGAACACATTCCGCAGATTCCTTCACGACAATCGTGATCAAATGCTACTGGCTCTTCTCCTTTGTTGATTAATTGTTCGTTAAGAACATCAAGCATTTCAAGGAAAGACATATCTGGTTCGATTCCGTCGATTGGGTAATCAACAATTCCCCCTTTATCTTGGGCGTTTTTCTGACGCCATATTTTTAATGTAAGTTTCATTTTGTATAAGTTTTAAGCATTAAGAAGTATCTTGACTTTCTTAAATACTATTTATAGCTTCGTTGAACTAATTTAATGTTTTCGTAAACTAGAGGCTCTTTGTGTAATACGGCATCACTTGGTTTTCCTTTGTATTCCCAAGCGGCAACGTATGCAAAGTTTTCGTCATCACGAAGTGCTTCTCCTTCTTCAGTTTGGTATTCTTCACGGAAGTGACCTCCACAAGATTCATTACGGTGCAATGCATCTTTTGCGAACAATTCTCCTAACTCTAAGAAATCGGCAACACGTGTCGCTTTCTCTAATTCCTGATTAAATTCGTTAGCGCTTCCAGGAACTTTTACATCTTTATAAAACTCTTCACGCAGAGCGGCAATTTCTTCGATAGCTTCAGTTAAACCTTTAGCGTTACGAGCCATACCAACTTTATCCCACATGATTTTTCCTAATTTCTTGTGGAAATAATCTACAGAATGAGTTCCTTTATTGTTGATAAATCTGTCGATTTGATCTTTTACTTCTTTTTCTGCTGCTACGAATTCTGGTAAATCTGTAGAAATTTCTCCCATTTTAATATCCGGAGCTAAATAATCTCCAATAGTATAAGGAAGTACAAAATATCCATCAGCTAAACCTTGCATCAAAGCAGAAGCTCCAAGTCTGTTTGCTCCGTGATCAGAGAAGTTAGACTCTCCAATTGAGAAACATCCAGGGATTGTAGTCATTAAGTTATAATCAACCCAGGTTCCACCCATTGTGTAGTGAACCGCAGGGTAAATCATCATTGGTGTTGTATAAGGATCTTCGTCAACGATTTTGTAATACATCTGGAATAAATTTCCGTATTTACTTTTCACGATTGCAGCTCCTAATTTAGTTACCAAAGCAGTATCTTTATCATCTAAACCTTTTACATAAGCATCTTCAGTTCCGTAACGTTTAATTGCTGCTGCGAAATCTAAGTAAACTGCTTCACCTGTTTTGTTAACTCCAAAACCAGCATCACATCTTTCTTTTGCTGCACGAGATGCAACGTCACGTGGTACTAAGTTACCAAAAGCCGGGTATCTTCTTTCTAAGAAATAATCTCTTTCCGCTTCAGATAAATCAGTTGCTTTTTTCTTTCCTTCACGAATAGCCTGAGCATCTTCTAATTTTGCAGGAACCCAAATACGACCATCATTACGTAACGATTCAGACATCAAAGTCAATTTTGACTGGTGATCTCCAGAAACCGGAATACAGGTTGGGTGAATTTGTGTGTAACAAGGATTTGCGAAAAACGCTCCTTTTTTATGAATTTTCCAAGCTGCTGTTGCGTTACTTCCCATAGCATTTGTTGAAAGGAAAAATACGTTTCCGTATCCTCCAGAACCAACTACTACCGCGTGAGCAGAATGTCTTTCTATTTCTCCAGTAACTAAGTTACGAGCGATAATACCTCTTGCTTTTCCGTTTACGATTACGATGTCCAACATCTCGTGACGGTTGTACATTTTTACTTTACCACGACCAATTTGACGGTTCATTGCAGAATAAGCTCCTAACAATAATTGTTGTCCCGTTTGTCCTTGTGCGTAAAAAGTACGGGAAACCAAAGTTCCTCCAAAAGAACGGTTATCTAAAAGTCCGCCATATTCACGTGCCAATGGCACCCCTTGAGCCACACACTGGTCAATAATATTTGCCGAAACTTCAGCCAAACGGTGAACGTTTGCCTCACGTGCACGGTAGTCACCCCCTTTTACAGTATCGTAAAACAATCTGTAAACTGAGTCACCGTCACCTTTATAATTTTTTGCTGCATTGATTCCCCCTTGTGCTGCAATAGAGTGCGCACGTCTTGGTGAATCCTGAAAGCAAAATGCTTTTACGTTATATCCTAACTCAGCCAAAGTAGCTGCTGCAGAACCTCCAGCTAAACCTGTACCAACAATGATAATATCTAAATTACGCTTGTTAGCAGGGTTTACTAAATTAATATGATCTTTATAATTTGTCCATTTGTCCGAAATAGGACCATTTGGAATTTTTGAATCTAATGCCATTATAATTGATATTAATTATTGAAATGATGAAATAATGCGATAATTACGAAAAGTGCTGGCACTACAACTGCAAACCAGTAACCTACCTTACTTAAAAATCTAGAGTATTTATTGTGCATTCCCACTGATTGAAGAGAAGATGCGAATCCGTGCCAAAGGTGAAAACCTAAAAGCACGAAAGAAATGCAGTATAATCCCGTACGAATTGGATCGTGGAATTTGTGCACTAACTCCCCATAATACCTTGTAGCATCTGGCGCAGTACCTGCAATGTATTTATAACTAACTTCTGGAAACCAAAAATCATAAAAGTGCAATCCTAAGAAAGCCAAGATTACTAATCCAGAAATAATCATATTTCTAGAACTCCATGAAGCATTTGCGGCTCCATTGTATTTTGCGTACGCAATTGGTCTTGCTGCAGTATTTTGAGCAGTCAGTACAAATCCCATAACGAAATGGAAAATTACTCCGAATGCCAAAACAGGTTGCATTACATATTGAATTAGCGGATTGTAACCCATAAAGTGAGATGCTTCGTTAAAAACATTTTCACTAATAACAGAAATGAAATTTAAGGTAACATGCAGCGCTAAAAACGTGATTAAGAATATTCCCGAAAGAGCCATAGCCACTTTCTTTAAGATGGAAGCATTCAA
>Ga0247813_10001590_pt1 | contig 16945 bp, 5 predicted proteins | sample UWRJL169409C1_FD_180719 | JGI IMG/M metagenome (GOLD analysis project Ga0247813, IMG submission 180719) | Plant litter microbial communities from Arlington Agricultural Research Station in Wisconsin, United States - UWRJ-L169-409C-1 | ecosystem: Environmental > Terrestrial > Plant litter >... | reverse complement strand
CGTTCGTGCTGTAGAACACGGCGCCCTGACCCCAGGCGCGCAGGCGGATGCTGCCGTCGCGGTTGTTGAGCGCAGTCGTCGCCGTGAGCGCACCCAACTGGTTGACCTCGCGCGACTGCAGGGTGATGTTCCCCCGGTCGGCATGGATCGCGCCGGTGTTGGTGACCTGGTAGTCCAGCGCCTCGGCACGCGCTTCCAGTGCCGGGAAGGCCACGTTGCGCATGCGCAGATCGAAGGCCTGGAAACTCGACTGCCAGTTGGGCTTGGAGTTGATCCAGGTGGCGTTCTGCTGCAGCAGCAAGGAGGGCATCGGCCCCGACACCGCGACGTCGAGCCCGCGCACGCCGTTCACATCTTCCCCCAGCCAGACCTGCTCGCCCGCAGCCAGGATGATCTGTCCATCCTGGACGTTGAGTGCGCCCGCATTGCGGACCTGCGTTCCGAACAGCATCAGCTTGCCGCCGTTGTCGACTTTCAGCTGGGCGCCCGCCTGCACGACCACATGACCCGGTGTCGGCTCGGTCGGTGCCCAGTCATCGGCTTCGAGGAAGGTCGGCGCGGCGGTCGAATGGTCGCCGAAGATCGGCATCGGCGCCGAGCCCGCCCAGACGTGAGCGAGCGACTCCGGATTGTTGATGCCGCGCATGAACTGCTTGTCGCTCAACGCCAGCGAGGACGCGATCAGCCCTCGCGTGTTCACCTGGCTGCTGCCGTTGAAGACGATGCCGTTGCGGTTGATCAGATACACCGACCCCTCAGCCTGGATCTGCCCAGCGATCTGGCTGGGCTTGCCACTCGGGTCGTTGATGCGGTTCAGCGCGATCCAGTTGTTCGTGCCGTCCTTCTCGTTGCGGCCCTTGGACTGGTCGAACTTCACCGTGGTGTTCTTGCCCACGTTGAAGCTCTCCCAGTTCAGGATCGCCTTCTCGTCGGTCTGCTCGATGCCCACCACCGTGCGACCGCCTGCTGCGCTCTGCACCGGTGCCTTGGCGTTGAGCCAGCCGGCCGTCAGGCTGTTGGTGTCGACCTTCAGGCCGCCATCGGCCAGGCCGTCGGGGATGTCCGATGCGCTCGCCAGCGCAGCGTTACGAGCCGCCTCCTGGGCCGCCTGCTGCGCGGCAATGCCCCGGGCGGCCAGGTTGAGGTTGTCGATGGAACGCTGCAGCTGCGCGCTGTCACGCTGCTGCACCGCCAGCGGGTTGCTCAGGCTCGAGGCCGGCTGGCCGTTGGGCAACCGACCGGTGGCCTGGGCGTTGCTCTGTACCGCGTTCTTCTGCGCCATCCACGCAGGGCTGAAAACACGCTGCGCGTGCGCGCTGCCGGCCATGCCCATCGTTCCGCCAGCGGCGAGCATCACGGCGAGTGCGTGCACCAGCGGCTTGAGCGGGTGCGCGGAAGTCCGCGGCAGCACGGCGCCCTGCGGGAGCGCGGCGCGGTACGGTGACGAGGTGGCGGAGGCATTGCGCGTGGTCATGGTGATTTCAATCCGGTCTGTGAATCAGCAGGCCAGGAGGCCGCCCTCGTGCGGCTGGCGATCCTGAAACCCTGCGCGCCCCGACGATGTCAATGGCGCTCTTCGACTAGACCGCTGGGCGCGCCGGGATCGGCACGCTTTTCTTTTGAAGATTTCGTGACAGTGCGGACCGGGCGCTCAGCTGAGCAAAACCACGCCACCGGGCAGCGAACGCACGCCCAGGCCCAGTGAGTGCTGCATCTGGGCGATGGCGCGATCGAGCGCGTCGATCTGGAAGCGCGCTGTCACCTGCCGCGCGGCGAGCTGCCGGTTCAGCAGCACCACCTGGCCCGCGCGGTAGCGGTTGATCTCGTCGACCACCTCGCCCAGCGGCGTGTCGACGAAACGCAGGAAGCCTTCGCGCCAGGCCGACAACCGCGCCAGATCCGCACCGCCCAGCCGCGTCACCGGGCCCCGGGCCTGGTCGTCGTAGCGCAGTTGCTGCTGCGTTTCCAGCACGGTCGAGCCGCCGGCATGCGTGAGCTCCAGCCGGCCTTCCAGGCAGCTGACGCAGACACGGTCCGCGTCGCGGCGCAGCGCGAAGCGCGCGCCCTTCGCGGCGATGCGGCCGCGCCCCGCCTCGACCGCGATGCCGCGGCGCGTACCCCGCATGTCGACGGCCGCTTCGCCGGCGATCAGCTCGACGCCGAGCGCGCCCGCGTCCAGGCCGTCGCTGCTCGCGCCACCACCGCGCAAGATGATGCTGGTGCGGGTGTTGAGTTCGATGTCCACGTCCGGATCGAGCGCCACGCTGCGCCGTTCGCCGGGACCGGTGCGGTGGTCGGCACGCAGTTCGTCGATCGAGGGCCAGAGACCGAGCGGCGGATGTACCGCGGCGGCCGCTGCCGCGGCGGCGGTAAATCCCAGCGCGCCGCCAAGCAGCAGGCGACGGCGCGGCAGGACGGCGCGCGTCGCCGCGACCGGCGCGCGCGCGGCCGACACCTCGCCCGCGGCGCGCAGCAGTTCCCAGCGGCGTCGCGCCGCGGCCAGCGCGGCCTGGTGGGCCGGATCGGCCTGGCACCAGCGCCGCAGCGCCACGCCGTCCGCGTGCGTCATGCGGCCGGCCGCGACGCGCCCCATCCAGGCGAGCGCCTGGCGCTCGATGGCGCCGGAGGTGGGCTGCGGTGACGGCTTGGAAAATATCATGTTGGGAAAGGCTTCATCCACAAGACGAATGGCGGGCGTCGGATCAGCACTTTTTTTCTCACTCGTCCTTGGGCCGGTGCGCCATGCAGTACTCATGCGCCCGCTTGAGCTCGAGGCCAATCAGCCGCGCCGACACGCCGAAGCGCGCCGCCGCCGCCTGGTTGGACATCTCGTCGACCCGCACCGCCAGGAAGATCGCGCGCCGGCGCGGCGGCATGCCGTCGATGAGCTTGGCCAGCGCCTCGATCTCGTGGCGCGCCGCCGTCAGCTCGGCCGGGCCGGGCGCCGGGTCGACGATCTCGTCCATCAGCGAGCCGAGCTCGTCGGCGCTCATGTAGCGCTTGTCGCGCTCGATGCGGTCGAGCGCCACGTTGGTCGCCATGCGCATCAGGTAAGCGACCGGATTGGCCACCGGGCCCAGCGCGGCCTCGCGCTCGTCGAGACGCACCCAGGTGTCGTGCAGCGCATCGCTGGCCAGCTCGACCGAGCCCAGGCGCCAGGCCAGCCGGCGCTTGAATTCGTCGTAGCGCTGCGTGAGCAGGTCGCGCAGCGTGGCGAGCGGGGACGCGTTCATCGGGCGGGCGGCGGGCGGCGGGTCACGGCTGTGCCGCGCAGACGGGTGCAGCGCCGTCCGGCTGCGCGCGCATCAGCAGCACGAAGGGGCGGCCCGGGTCGGCCGGTGGCTGCCCGATGTCGACCCGGCGCGCGGCATCGACGATGGCGGCATCGCGCGCGCGGTCGCCCGTGGTGTCGAGCAGCCGCGCCTGCGCGACGCGGCCGGCCGCATCGATCCGCAGGCGCAGCGCCAGCCGGTAGCTCCCCAGCGCCAGGCCCTCGCGTCCGCACAGCGCCTGCAGCAGCCGGGACTGGATCAGGCCGTCGTAGGCGCGCTCCGGTTCCGCGGCCGCACCCGACGTCGAAGGCGAAGCGGCCACGGGTGCGATCACGGCGGCTGGCTCCGCGGGCAGCAGCACGAAGGCGTCGGGCGCAACGGCGCGCGCCGCCAGCCCACTGCCTTCGAGCAGCCGGTGCAGCGCCTCGTCCGGCGACAACCGGCCCTGCACCGCCGCCGCGCTGCGCCCCTCGACCAGCGCAGACGGGAAGAAGACCGACAGGTGTGTGAGCGCGTCGTAGCGCGCCAGCGCGTCCTTCAGCGGACCGGCCGGGAGGTCGAAGGCCCGCGGCGCCAGCCCTTCCGCATGGGCTGGACGTACCGAAGGGGCTGCGCTCGAAAGGATCACGCAGAGCGCCATAAGGACGTTGCGCGCCGAAAGAAACAGGCTTGCCATGCGCGATCGAGCGTCCGTTCCATACCTGCTTGCGAGGTGCACCGGGCGAGGTTCGCCCGTGGTGAGTTCGGGCCGGATCGTAGGCAGCAGGCATGACTTCGCCGTGACACGGGCGTGTCGGCGCACCGCCTGGCCGCACGAAGCTCGGGCCACGCGAGCTCAGCATTTCGCCATGCCGGTGCCGCCGCAGATCGGCACGAACAGGCGCGCGGCACCGCGCTGCAGCAGCAATGCGGCCGCGCCGTCGGCCGATTCCAGCTCCTGCGCCAGCGCCTCCGCGCTGTCGACCGGCCGGCCGTTGAGCGCCAGGATCAGATCGCCGGCCAGCACCCCGGCGCGCGCCGCAGCGGCGTTGACGCGCTGCACCAGCAGTCCGCCCTCGACGCGCAGCACCTGGCGTTCGCGCGGCGCCAGCGGCCGCACCGCGATGCCCAGCCGCGCCGGACTGGCGGGCGCGGCCGGCTGAATGCCCGGCGTGTCGAAGCCCTCGGCGCGCACTTCGATCACCTGCTCGGCCCGATCGCGCCAGACCACCAGGCGCAGCGTGTCGCCAGGGCTCTGCGCGGCGATGAAGGCCAGTGCGTCGGCCGCCTGCACCACCGCGCGCCCCTGCACCTGCAGGATCACGTCGCCCGGGCGAAGTCCGCCACGCTCGGCCGCGCCGCGCGGCTCCACGTAGCTCACCAGCGCCCCGGCCGGCCGCGGCAGGCGGAAGGTGTCGGCCAACGCCTGCCCCACTTCCTGCACCGCGACGCCGATGCGCCCGCGGGTGACGGTGCCGGTGGCCAGCAGCTGGTCCTTGATGCGCATGGCCGTGTCGATCGGGATCGCGAAGGACAGGCCCTGGTAGCCGCCGCTGCGGCTGTAGATGCGCGAGTTGATGCCGATCACCTCGCCCTGCAGGTTGAACAGCGGCCCGCCCGAGTTGCCGGGGTTGATCGGCACGTCCGTCTGCAGGAACTGCATTGACTCCGCCCCCGGCAGCAGCCGGCCCTTGGCGCTGACGATGCCGGCCGTGACCGAGTTGCCGAAGCCGTAGGGCGAGCCGATGGCGACCACGCCGTCGCCGGGCTCGGCGCTGACCGGGTCGCCGATGCGCACCGTCGGCAGGCCGACGGCGTCGATCTTCAGCAGCGCGATGTCGGCCATCGCGTCGAGCCCGATCAGCCGCGCATTGAACTCGCGCCGGTCGGGCAGCGTCACGGCGATCTGCGTGCCGCGCGCCACCACGTGCGCGTTGGTGAGGATGAGCCCGTCGGCGCTGACGATGAAGCCGGTGCCCAGGCTGCTCTCGTCGGGCTCGGTCGGTGGCGCACTGCCCGGTGCGCGCTGCAGCCAGCGGTCGCTGTAGCGGCGCGCGGGCAGCGACGCGCGCTCCACGCCGATGTGCACCACCGCCGGCCCGTGGGCCTTGACCAGCGCCGAAAGCGATGGCGCCGGCCAGGGCGAGGCCGCCTGCGTCGGCACGCCAGTGAAGCACCCGGCCAATGCCAGCACGGCCGCCGCCGCACGGCGCCATCGGTCGGCGTGTGGCGGCTTCATGCGGCGAGAACGCGCGGGTGGCGACGATACATGCGGCTTAGCTGCGGGCGGTGACGCTCAACGTGAGCTGCAGCACCAGAGGCTGGCGCATGTCCGGCGGCGGCGCGCCGAGCGGCTTGACGCTCAGCAGCGTGCGTAGGTCGGCGTCGGCCTGGGCGTCGCCCATTGGATCGAAGGCCAGGCGCTCGACCCAACCGTCGGCCGCGACCCAGACCCGAACCACCAGCGGCGGCAAAGCGACGGACTGATCCGCACGCGCCGGGCCTTCTTGTAGGCGCGCGTGCAGCCGTTGCACGGTCTCGTCCGTCGGGTCGCTCAGGCTGGCCTGCAGCCGGTCGCTCGCCTGGGTGGCATAGCCGATCCAATGCGGCGGCACCGCTGGCGCGGTCTGCGCCAGCGCAGGCGCTGCGGTTGCGGCGAGGCCCCAACCGACCACGCCGAGGCCACGCCTCAAGCGCTGCAATGCGCGGCGCACGGTCGATGCGCGCGGGACTTCGGTGGGCAGGGGCATGAAAAGTCCTGAGTAGAAAACAGTTTCTTCGGCGCGCACCGCATCCCTGCGGCGCATCGCCCTTGTTTTCCAGACGGATGGGCGAACGAGCGACTGTCGTTTGTCACAAAAATTTCATGAGGGGGTGTTCTGCTCCACGCCCCTCATAGTGGGGCATTGTTCCGATCGCGACACGGCTTTACGGCAGGCGCCGCCGCTCCGCCTCCGTCAGCCGCGCCCGCTGCGCCGCACTCAAGCTGCCCTGCCCCAACACCTGGAAGGCACTGTCCGGGTCGTAGCGAGCGCTGCGCTGCAGTCCCGCAGCCGTGGCCGGCTCCGCGTCCGCACCGCTGCGGCGTTCCGCCGGCAAGGGTTCGGTGCCGAAGCCGAGCACGCGCACCGTGAAGACCGACGGCAGCGCCTGGCGGGCTGCCGCACGTTCGCGCTGGATTACCTCCTGCGCCGCAGCGGTCGCCTGAGACGCGGCCGCGCTGGCATTGGTCAGCGCTCCGATGTTCACCGCCGCGATCACCGGCAGGCCCTTGATCTCGCCCTTCACCTGGATGTTGTCCGCATTGAGCACCTGCAGCGCCGCGATGTTCAGGTTGCCCGCCACGCGCAGCCCGGCGTCGCCGGCGTTGACCGTGCCCAGCGGCGCGACCAGGTCGACGTCGCCGTCGCCCACGGTGCCGATGCCGCTGCCGCTCATGTCCGACTTCTCCCGGATCACGGTCACGCCGTCGAGGTCGGTGACCACTTCAGGGGCCGAAGGAACCCGCACGGTCTTCGAGCCGCGGCCCGCATCGATGTCGCCCACGGTCGACCAGATGATCTGGTCGCTGCCCTGCTGCGTCGCCTCGGGCACGAAGGACAGGATGCGCGAACGGTTCACCGTCACGTCGTCGTTGGCGAAGACGTTGATGTGGCCCGAAGCCAGCGTGACCAGGCCATAGCCTTCGGGCACGGTGGCGCCCAGCGCGGCCACCTGCAGCCCGCCGCCGGGCGTGAGCACATTGATGTCGCCGCCGGCCATGGTGCGCAGCATCAGCTTGTTGGCCGCCACGTCCCCCTTCCAGTCGTCCCCTGGGAACAGCGTGGCGATGGCCGCGTAGCCGCGGTTGTAGCCGCCGTTGCGCGGCAGGCCACCAGTGCCCGGTTCGTTCTGGTCGCGCCCGGCTTCGCGCAGTTCGAGCAGGTAGACCTGCCGGATGAACTGCTGCTGCGCCAGCGCCGGCAAGGTCTGGAAGCGCGTCCAGGCATCGAGCGGTGCCAGCGTCTCGCCGGTCATGTCCAACATGTACGAGACCAGGCCGCGGCGCACGGTCTTCTGATAGCCGCCCGCGCGCGCCTCGACCAAGTCGGTCAGGTAGGCCGGCAGCACGCTGCCATCCGCACCGGCGCTCTGGAGGTAAGACGGCATGGCCGCCACCTTCGACGGGTCCAGGTAGGCGCTGGCGAAGGCACCGTAGCCCGCCGCGCTGTTCATGCCGGCCATCACCGTGATCGCGGCGCCGCGGTCCGGCAGGCCGAGCACCTGCGTGTCGGGCAAGGCCCGGTTATTGTTGTCGTAGCGCTGGTTGCCCAGCGTCTGCACCTGGAGGTTGTCGGCGTACACGTCCCGTCCGGCCGCCAGCACCAGCGCGCCCGCGCCCTGCATCTCGATGACGCCGGTCAGCCCGCCGGCAATCTGGCTTTCGCGATTGAGAGCCGCAACGCCTGCGGTCGCCAGGATGTCGTTGCCCGCCTCGAGCAGCGTCACGTCGGAGGCCCGCACGTTGCGCCCGGCCAGCCGGACGCCACGGATGTCGGTGCCGGCGCGAATCCAGGTCTGCTCGCTGGCTTTCACATCGAGGCCCAGGATCGAACCCTGCGCGGCATAGATGCGGCTGGGCTCGAAGTCGTTCGCCAGCGGCAGCACGTCGGGGTTGGCGACGCTGCGCAGGTAAGGGTCCTTGATGTTCGAGGCGCCCGACCAGTTGATCATGTTGTCGAGCAACTGGACCATGTCCATCTGGCTGAAGGGTGAGCCTGCGCCCGACGGCATGAAGGCCGACGGCATCATGGCGGGCGTCGCGTAGGCCATGGCGATGGCCGAGTCGAAACGGACATCGCCGTTGGCCACCAGCGTCAGGTCGTTGGTCGTGCCGGGCATCAGGTACAGCGGGCCGTCGATTGCCAAATTGCCGTTGAGCGCCGCCGCCGACAACCGGGCCGGGTAGCGGTTGCCGCCATGACCGATCAGCGGATCGCCGCCGACGAAGTCGAGCAGCAGGTCGCGGAAGATGAAGTCCGATCGGTTCACGAAGGTGATGTCGCCGCCGGTGGACACCAGGTTCAGCGCGCTGCGATCGGTGTAGCCGCTCATGAAGGCGCCGTGGTTGCGCATCTGTCCGTCGGCTCGCAGGCCTTCTCCGTAGTTCACGAGCAGCGGGTCGACCACCGTCTGAAGCGTCAGGTTGCCTGCGGTGCGCAGGCTCAACGTGGCGTCGCCCAGCGCCAGCACAGGTGCGACCGTGTAGATCGATTCCTTGAACGTGCCGTCGCGTTGGTCGCGCCGGACGGTGATCGTGTTGCCGACGGCGGTCTCGCCCGCCCGTATCTCGCCTGCCCCGCGCGCCACGTAGTACTGGCCACCCCGGATCGCACCGCCGGCCTCGACGCTCATCGCGCCGCCGTTGCGCGTCTCGATGGCCATCGCCTCGGTCTCGGAGCGGCCGCCGCGCATGCGCATGTTCGTGGTCAGCGCGACCAGCAGGTTGCGCATGTCACCGCCTGCCTGGACGGCCACATTGCCGCCGCCCAGCGCGCCGACGCCCTGCTGGAACTGGCCGTAGTCGATCCACCAGCTCGACTGTTCCGGTGCGTGCGGCAGCGGTCCATAGCTGCCGTCCTCCCGGATGCCGTTTTCACCGTTCTCATACCAACCGAAATAGCGCTGCGCATTCAGCGTCCCCTGCCGGTTGAGCCATTCGGTGAAGTGCTGGCCCGAGGGCGCCGCCTCGATGCTGCCCTGAACGCCGATGTTCAGATGCCCGCCCTCGATGCCGTAGCTGGCGTTCGCATTCGCGGTCGTGAAGTCGCTCCATTCCGTCGTGTCCTTGCGGCCGGCGGTGTAGATCACCGATTCCTTGTGCGCCAGTGTGAGGTCGCGACCCGCGCGCACCTCGAGGTCGCCGGTGCCGGTGCGGATCAGCTTGCCGGCGCCGTTGTCCGGCGCGGGCTCGCTCTCCGTCGGAAGCGCCGTGTTGGCGGTGCCCACGACGATGGTGCCCTGCCCAGCGCCCTGTGCGGCCAGCGGCTTCAGCGCCAGCACGTCGGCCGAGGCCAGATCGCCGCCCGCCACCAGGCGCAGGTTCCACGAACCGCCCGGCTGCAGCAGGCCGCTGCGGTCGGCCGCATCGAAGCCGTCGCTCAGATGGCCGTTGACGACCAGATTGCCGCCGGCACGCAGCGTCAGCGTGCCTTCGCGCGCACCGGCGAAGTCGGCGAACAGGTTCCAGTCGCTGCCGAGCGTGAGGTCGCCATCGCTGCGGATCTCGATGCCCGGCATCACGTCCAGCGTGGTGCCCAGCCGCGCCTTCACGGCCGCGCCGTTGGCAGCAAAGAAGCCCGCGTCCGCAATGGCCTGCGCCTTGACCGCGTCCACCGTGTCGCTGTCGTAGACGCTCACGCCTTCGAGCACGGCAGAGCGTGCGCCGGTGACCGAGACGTTCAGTGCATCGACGTCGATGTCGTCGTGGCCGGAGTTCTGCCGAGCCCGCAGGCGCACCTTGCCGCCCTCGTTGCCGACCACGTCGATCGCGCCGCCGCGCAGGTCGAGCCGGCCGCCCGACGCTTCCAGCGTGACGCGCCCGCTGCCGAGCTCCCCGGTCGCACCGGCGAGCAGCTGCGCGCCAGCCTGCATCGCCACGCCGTTGCCGCCGACGATGCGGATCGCACCACCGTAGGCCGAGCGCGCGTCGACCGTGCCGACGATCTCGACACTGCCGCGGTCGGCGACCAGGCCGAAGTCCTCGACCTGGGTCAGCCCGTCCAGCACCACGTCGCCCTGTCGGATGCGGAACTGGCGCGAGCGGTCGAAGCCGGCGGCGTTGAGCCGCCGGCTGAAGGCCGCGAAGTCGGGCAGTGCCTCGATGTCGAGCGCGAAGCTCCCGGCCTGACCGCGCCGATCACCAGTGCCGCCCGCCTGCGCGGCGATCGCGCCGTCGAGCACCACCGTGCCGCCATTCGATGCGGCGAGGCTCAGGGTGCCGGCGCTGCCACCGTCCTTGTGCGCTGCCAGGTTCAGGCGGCTGCCGGCTTCGAGCCGCACGTCGCCGCCGACGGCCGAGAGGTTGATGCGACCCGCGTCCGCGTACGCGGCCACGTCGAAGAACTGCTTGGCAAAGCCGCCGACGTCGATCTGCGCGCCATCGGCCACCACCAGGTTGCCGCCGGTGGCCGTCATGTCGATGCTGCCGCCGAGCGCCACGGCCCGGCCGCTGAATTCGATGCTGCCGCCGCTCAGGCTCAGGCGCGATCCCAGGCTGTCAGGCAGGTCCTGCGTGCCTGCCGTGCCACCTGCGGACGCGAGCACCCGGAGCGCGCCCTGCGTGGTGACGGATTGCGCCGCGCCGCCGCGGCCGGTGAGCAGCGGCGTGTCCAGCGTGAGCGCAGCGGCGCCGGTGTGGATGCCACCCGCGCCCTCGCCCACGACCTGGTCGCGGCCCATCAGCGTGACCGCGCCGAAGCCGGAGAAAGTCTTCTGCCCCGACCCCAACACCAGCGTGGCCGCGTCCAGCGTGAAGGCACCACCGCCGGTGCCGTTGGCCACCGGCGCAGCACCGCCGCTGTTCGCCAGGGTGATGCTGCCGCCCTGGATCACCACCGCGCCGGCGCCATGGCCGACGAAAGCGGCGCCGTCGAGGGTGAGCGACTTCAGGCCGGCGGCGCCGAGGTCGAGCGAGCTGTAGAAGTCGAAGTCGGAATAGCTGCGCAGCGTCAGGTGCGTCGAGTTGGCCAGCTGCGCCAGCGCACCCGCGTCCAGCACCATGCCTTCGGTGCCGCCGCCGAAGCCGATGCGGCCCGCCGCCACCGAGAGGTCGTCGCCGGCGATCTGCGCGGAGCCGGCCAGTTCGGTCGTGCGCGTCGCGTCGATCAGCAAGGCGGCGCCGCCGTCGACGATGGCGCCTGCGCCGATCGAGACACGGCCGCCCAGCGTCGTGTCGACGTTCTCGCGGATCACCTTGACCGCGTCGCCGTTCGCCAGCCGGATCAGCGCGCCCCAGTCCTTCGATGGCGTGGTCATGACGTTGTCCAGCGCATCCTTGGCGTCGACCACGCCGTCGCCGTTGTCGTCGAGGTTGCCGTCGGGGTCGGTGTAGACCGCTGCCGTCTTCGGCTTCATGACCAGGTTGCCCGCGCCGCGGCTGCCGGCCCCCTTGGCGCTGACACGGCTGCCGGCCTCGATGGCCACCTGCTCGCTGGCCGCCAGGATGATCTCCGGCCCGAAAAGTTCGGAGCCCGCGTCGTTGCGCACCACGATGTCGGTCGCGGTCACTTCCAGCCGCTGGCCGAGCGCGTCGCCTTGGCGCTTGCCGCCCACCAGCAGGCTGCCGGCGCCGAAGTTCGACAGGCTCGCTGAGTCGATGACGAGGTAGCCGTCGGCGCGCAGGCCGGCCGCGTCCTGGCCCGCACCGACGATGGCGATCTTGCCGCCGGCGATGTCGACCAGGCCGCCGCGGCCCCCCGCATCGGGGGCCGAGCGCAGGGTGCCGTCGAGCGTCAGGCGCTGCCCGGCATCGAAGACCACCGCGCCGCCGTCGCGCGCCAGGCGCGGCGTGACCACGTCCTGCCCGGTGAGCCGGTATTGCGTGAGCTTGAAGGCGTCCGACGAGAAGAAGTCGTTGGCGAAGGCTTCGTTGTATTCGGTGTACTTGCGCAGCGTGTCGCCCGACATCACGCGCCAGGCGGAGCCTTGCGCGTCCTGGCTGTCGCCGTACACGTTGCCGCCCTTGCCCTGCATCACCAGGCTGCCGTCCGGCGAGCGGGTGGCCGACCCGGCGGTGCCGGCCCAGGCCTTGCCGCTGGTCTGCACCGCGAAAGCGCCCGGCAGCAGCGCATAGCGCGCCGGCAGCAGGTGGTACCAACCGGCCGCCAGCCCCGGCCCGCCGGCCAACCAGACGCGCTGGCCGGCGTCGGCACCGCTGGCCGGCGCTGCACCGGCTTGGCCCGGAAGGATGGCGAACATGCCGGGCACGTTCAGCACGTCGTGCGAGCCGCCCGGGCCGGGCACGAACTCCCACGCATACAGATCGCCACCGCCGGCAATGTCGACCACTGCGCCTTGCGCCAGGTCGACGGCCGGCGCCTTGAGGGTGATGCGTTTCTCGATGGGTGCGGTGAGCGATCCGCCCGCCGGATCGGCGGCGTCGAAGCCCTTGGCCGGATCGTGCCAATGCTCGTTGTTGGAGAGCGTGCCGTAGGGTACGACCGCGCCCGCGCCGGACACCGAGGTGAGGCTGCCCGCGCCCAGCGTCAGGCGTTCGCCCGCAAGGAACTCGATCTGGCCGAAGGGCGCGCGCAGCACGCCGTTCTGCGCGATCACCGGCGCCTCCAGGCGCAAGGTGCCGCCGGCCGACAGCGGCGTGCCACCGGGGTCGCCATGGCGTTCCACTGTGATCGATTCGCCGGCCCGGACCAAACCCGTCATGGCGGTCGTCGGATAGACCTGGCCCGCCTTGAGCGTCAAGCGACCGTCCACGTCGAGGTTGACCTGCAGCACCGCGTCGTCGCCGATCTGCTGCGGCAAGGCGCCGCCGAGGCGGATCTCGCCGGCTTCGAGCAGCGTGTGGTCGAAGCCGGTGATGCGGACGATGCCGGCCTGCTGCGAACCGCCGGCTTCGGTGACCGCTTCGATGTCGATCAGCGCACCCGTCAGCGTCAGATGCCCGCCCGTGCCGGGGCCTGCCGCCGGCGGCGCGGCCGACGCCAGACCGGGCACGGCGAGCAGCGCGATGCGCGGCGCGGTCAGCGTCGACGCGCTGCCCGCGTGCCCGACGAGCGCGCCCTGCAGCGAGATCGACCGGCCCATGGCGATGCGCGCGTCGTCCAAGCGGATGGTTCCTTGTGACGTGTTTGCCAGCGACAGGTCGGCGAAGCCGCCGGCCGCGAAGGCCTGCGGGCGCAGCGTCAGCGCATGCTGCTGGCCCGGCTGCTGCAGCACGTCGCGCAGCAGCTCGGTGCCGAACAGGGTATCGCGGAACAGATCGAGCGTTTCGGGCGTCAAGCCGAACTGCGCGGGGTCGAGCGGCGCGGTGGCGCCCAGCGCCGGCAGGCGGTCCGACAGCACCAGTTCCTTGGTGTCCGACAGGTGCGCCAGCAAGCTCGACGGAATGATCATCGGGCCGGCGATCTCGTAGCCCCATTCGCGAAAACCGGGCGCCCAGTCGAAATCCAGCGCCTGGAGCGAATTGCCGCACGCGCCGTCGACGTAGAAACCCCAGCAGTCCGGGTCCTGCAGCACGCCCGTGAGCTGCTCCAGCGGCGAGCCACCGGCACCGGAGGGCGCGAACATGTTCACCTGCAGGCGCCCGCCAACGCCGCCGGGGCCGCCCGCAGTGCCCACCAGGCTGCTCTCGATCAAGCCCTTGCCGGTGATCCGGATCAGGCCGCCGTCGCTGTCGAGCGAGATCGTCTGCGCGGTCTTTGGCACCCGCATGCCGAGCCGGCCGGCATCGGGTACGCCGTCGATCGTTCCGGTGGCACCGGACACGTCGATGCTTGCGCCCTTCTCCAGCCGCAGGTCGCTCGCCTGGATCTCGATCGTTCCGCCATCGCGCACCTCGCCCACGCGGCGGCCGCTGCCGTCGAGGTGGATCAGCGCCATTCCGCGCGCCACCAGTTCACCTCCCGACGCGAGGGTGACAGCCGTGCCGGTCAGTCCGATGTAGCCGGCCGGTGCGTCGAGGCGTCCGGCGACCGTCACCGTCCCCGTGCCCCCGGCTCGCAGGCCCAGCGAACCGCCGATGTCGGTTCGCAACAGCGCGCCGGTAGCAACGTCGATCGAACCGTTCTCGGTGCCGAGCGACAGCGAAGCTGCTTGCCGCACTGCGCGCTCCTCGGGCCGCAGCGTGCCGACCGGCGCAACGTCGGCCAGGCGATGGCCGCTGGCGACGTCGCGCCAGGCAAAACCGCTGAGGTCGATGTTCCGGGCCTGCTGCGACACCGTCACGCCTTCGGGCACGACGATGCTGCCGCCGTCGCCGCGCACCGATACCGAGACCCGGCCGAAGCCGCGCTCGCCGTAGAGCGACTCGGGCAGCAGGACCACGGCGGATGGCTGCGCGCCGGGCGCGCTCGGATCGGTGGCTTCAGGTCCGGCGTCGGCCACCGGGGGCCGCACGCCCCCGAGCTGCACCGGGGAATAGGTCTCGATGGACAGGCTGCCCGCCGACCCCGCCGCATAGGCGCGCAGGTTCAGCGCGGCCAGATCCATCTCGGGCGTCACGCCGGCCAGCGTGATGGCGCCGGCGTCGCCGACGCGCAGCACCGGCAATCCCTTCTTGCCCGCGTCGACCCTGCCACCGCCGGACACGTCGATCACCGCATCGGCATGGGCCGAGATCTCGCCGAAGCCCAGCCAGATGGTGCCCCCGTCCATGGCCCAGGCGCCCGAGGTCGGACCGTCCTTCCAGCTGTTGATCCACTGACCGCTGACATCCAGCGCGCCGGTCGCGCCCAGTTCCAGGTGGCCCTTGACGGAAACCAGCGAGATCGATCCTCCGGCCGCGCGGATGCGTCCTTCGATGCGGATGTCGCTGGTGGATTGCTCGGTGCCCGCGACCACCAGCGACGCACCGGGCGCCAGGTCCAGCGAGGCGCCCCGCGCCAGCTCGAAATCGCCGTTGATGACGTTCAGCGTCAGGGCGCCCATGCCCGAACGATTGAGCATGTCGTCGGACAGGTAGGTGAGCTTGCGCGACTTCTGTTTTTCCGGGTCGGGGTCCAGCGGAACATAGAGGTCCTCTGCGAGTTGCGTGTCCGCAGTGAAGCCCGCGCCCAGGCGTTTCGGGTCATGGCTCACGATGATCGTGCCCGGCGACCAAGGCCGCCCATCGGGCGAGTTCTCGCCCAGCTGCAGGCTGCCGCCGGCCTGTGCCCCTGGGGTCTTCTGTTGCCGGTCGCCGACCACCGAGCCGCCCCGGAAGTCGCCCTCCAGCACCATCGCATTGCCCGCGTAGATCTCCACGGCGCCCGCCTTGCGCCCTTCGGTGTAGCCCGCCTCCTTCTGGCTGCCGCCGATCAGCGGGTTGCGCCAGGTGTCCGCGACGCCCCAGCGCGAATGGCTCAGCGTGTACTCCCCGGCAATGCCCGTGTAGGCCATGTCGGCCATGGCTTTGTCCATGATGACGATCCGACCATCGGCCCCCATCAGCTTGGTCGCCGTGTTCATGCCGTCGCTGTAGCGTACCGAACCGCCCGAGACGTCGATCAGCGAGCCGGCCCGCGTGATGACGGCGCCGCCCGCACGCAAGGTGATGCTGCCGGCATCGGCCGACAGCTCGGCCAGGTCGGTCTTGCCGACGCCGATCCAGCCGGCCACATCGCCCAGCGGCGTGCCGACCCAGGCGCCGGGAATGAAGGTCTTGCCGTCGGGGCCGAACACCCACTGCACGCCGGCCATGGGGCCATCGGTGAAGACGCCGCCGGCGCGCCGATCGACGATCACCTTCTTGCCGCGCACCCACGAGTTGAGCAGCAGCGGCGAGTCGCGCAATTCGTTGATGCGCAGCTCGGCCTCGATGAAGTTGCGCGACATGTCGACCTGCATGCCCTGCAGGCCGGCCACGCTCAGGAAGGCATCGCTGTCGATGTAGATGCGGCTGGCATCGCCGAGACTGCCGGGCTTGTACGTCGGGTACTGCGTGAAAAACGGGTTGACGGCGGAGTCGGCCATGATCGTGCCGGACGGCACCAGCACGCCGGCGCCGGACCGGACGTCGATCAGCTGGCCGTACAGGTTCACGCGGCCCGGCTGGTAGCGCGTGGCCAGTGCCGTGGCCTCGATCAGGCTGGTGTCGCCGGCGTCCGGAAGAATCTGCGTCAGGCTGCCTTGCCCAAGGCTCAACGTGCCGGCCGACCAGTTCACCAGCGCGTTGACGTCGTCCGAGAACATGTGCGTGCCCTGCCCCCAGGCGCGCAGCAGGATGGAGCCGTTGCGATTGTTCAGCGCGGTGGTTGCACTCAGCACGCCGTGCTGCCGCACGTCCTGCGCCTGCAACGTGATGTTGCCGCGCTCCGACGCCACCGTGCCGGTGTTGACGACCTCGTAGCCCACCGCCTTGGCGCGTTCGGCCATCTCGGGCAGCACCACGTCGCGGATGCCATTGACGAAGTTCCGGTCGGCGTACACGCTCGCCAGGCCCAACGCCCCCAGCATCTGCCCGCCCGTGAAGGCCCAGCCCGACACCGCCGAGACCGCCACGTCGAGGCCGCGCGGCGCCTGCGGATCCTGCGCGGAGGGTGTCATCAGAAAGACGTTCTCGCCGGCAGCCAGGATCACCTGGCCGTCGGGCGCGGAAATGCGTCCGGCGTTGTGTACCTTGGGGGCGAACAGCATGACTTTGCCGCCGCTCGCGGCTTCCAGCCGGGCGCCGGCCTCGACGCTGACCTGGCCCGGCGCCGCACCGGGATCGAACCGGTCGACCGCCCCGAGCTGGTCCGGCGTGCTGCCGTTGCCCGGCTTGAAGCCGGAGTCGCCAAACACGGAAGGCTTGACCGAGGTGAAGTCCCCGAAGGTCGGCAGGCCGGCGTCGTTGCCCTGGTCCTTGATGCGCTGCGGATTGTTGATGCCCAGCTTGAACTGCTCGTTCGACAGCGCGAGGCTCGAAGCCACCAGAGAACGCGTGTTCACCTGGCTCGATCCGTTGAAGACGATGCCGTTGCGGTTGATCAGATACACCGACCCCGCAGCCTGGATCTGCC
>Ga0247813_10001588_pt1 | contig 16959 bp, 5 predicted proteins | sample UWRJL169409C1_FD_180719 | JGI IMG/M metagenome (GOLD analysis project Ga0247813, IMG submission 180719) | Plant litter microbial communities from Arlington Agricultural Research Station in Wisconsin, United States - UWRJ-L169-409C-1 | ecosystem: Environmental > Terrestrial > Plant litter >... | reverse complement strand
ATTTGGATTGTCTTTCTTGAAAATCAGATGGAAATGCGCTGAAGCACCATCTTTCAGCATCCCAAATCCTTTGACGATTCCGGCACCGCCAGAAATCAGATTAAGTGCAATATAAGTGGCAACAACCCCTCCAAGAATCAGGAAAAATACCTGGATTACATCGGTGTAGCCAATCACTTTCATACCACCAAGCGTAATAAAAATAGCAAAAACAGCCAGGGCAAGAATACAGAAACCAAGGTTTAGTCCGGAAATACCGCTGATTGCCAATGCGCCTAAATAAAGAATAGACATCAGGTTCACAATGATATATAACATGAGCCAGAACACCGCCATGATCATCGCTACCCTTTCATTGTAACGCTGACTTAAAAACTGAGGCATCGTGGATATCTTATTCTTGAGATAAACCGGCATAAAAAATATAGCTACCACAATCAAGGTAGCAGAAGCCATCCATTCGTAAGCAGAAATAGCCAGACCAAGTTTGAAGCCTGATCCGCTCATACCAATCATCTGCTCGGCAGAAATATTAGAAGCAATTAATGAAGCGCCGATTGCCCACCAGGTGAGTGATCCTTCCGCAAGAAAATAATCCTGAGAACCGCTGGAAGCTGATTTTTTACTGTAATAAACCCAAAATCCGTAGGAAGAGACAATAATGAAATAAACAAAGAATACGATGTAGTCGTACTGGTGTAATCTGGTCATGTTTAATAAATGGTTAGAATTAGTAAAGTAATGTCATTAGGTGCAGATAATATGATCAAATCCTCTCATAATTTTGATAAATCGTATCAATCTGTATGAAAGCAGAACATTTTTGCAGATATAACCTATCCCCGCAAAAAATACGACCAAATATAACTTTAAAGAAGGTTAAAAAACAAGAAAATCGGGATTAACTTAAATTATAAGTACATCAATAAACGTCTTTAATACGCTTATTGACAGGTTTTATGATTTATTATAAAGAAAACAGGATGATGTATCCGTCCTCTGGATTCCAAACTTTTCACCAAATATTCTCTTCGCATTTGGCACCAAACTAATTCCGGCCTGAAGATAAATGCGTCAAAAATCAAACATATAACGCATGTGATTGAATCCTTAATTCATTCAGTCTGTTCATTTCGTTCATTGTAAGCGGATGTTCTTTAAGGCAATAATAAATTCTGAGATTTGAATAAGGAAAATCTCAAACACTCATATTAACTCTAATCCTATGAAAAAATTATTTACTACAGCAAGCATTTTAGTTGCTTTAATCGTTTGTACAGCAGCATCTGTTTCCGCACAGGCAACGGCTTCTGCTACAGCATCGGCAACAATAGTGACACCAATCAGCATCACAAAGACTGTTGATATGAATTTTGGAAATGTGGCAGTCACCACAACAGGTGGAACGGTGGTTTTATCTCCTGCAGGAGTAAGAACAACTACTGGAGGAGTTACATTGCCAGCAGTAAATGGTACTGTTACAGCTGCAACATTTACTGTAACTGGTGAAGGTGCATATACTTATGCAATCACATTGCCATCTGCAGACCTGACAATTACAAGTGGATCAAATACGATGATTGTAAATGCCTTTACTAGTACACCTTCAGCTACAGGTACTTTAACAGCGGGTACACAAACACTTCGTGTGGGTGCAACTTTAAATGTTAGTGCCAGCCAGGCGGCAGGAACTTATGTTTCAGCTACTCCATTTGATGTAACAGTGAACTATAACTAAACAACAGATAGATACCATCTTTAAATTTGTAAACACCTGGACTGAAAAGTTCAGGTGTTTATTTTAAAACCATCCGCTATGAAGAAGGTATGCTCTCCGTATTCCCATTTCTTATTTTATCTGTTCGCCATCTGCAGCCTTTTTTCTACGCTGCCCTCGCTTGCGCAGGGCAATCTATTGATTATGCCACGACGAGTGGTATTTGAAAATGCCAAACGTACACAAGAATTGAATCTCGCCAACACAGGTAAAGACACTGCACGGTATGAGATTTCCGTAATTCAATACCGGATGAAGGAAGACGGCAACTTTGAACCTCTTCCAGAAACTGACACCAGCCAGAACTTTGCTACAAAATATTTTAGGTTCTTTCCCCGATCTATTGTGCTGGCTCCAAATGAAGCACAGGTAGTGAAACTACAGCTCACTAATACCAGTAATCTAAAACCTGGAGAATACAGGTCCCACCTCTACTTCAGATCTGTTCCCAAGTTTAAACCACTCGGAGAAAAAGATACAGTTAAAGGAACCAGCTCTATCTCCGTAAAACTTGTTGCAGTTTTTGGTCTGGCAATCCCGGTAATCATCAGAAATGGGGAAACAAAAGTGTCGGCCAGTATCTCTGATCTATCACTGCAAACGGCAGATAACAACAGGATTCTGAAAATGCAGATTCATCGGGTTGGTAATATGTCGGTTTATGGCGACCTTAAAGTAAACTATATTTCCGCAAAGGGTACATCCACACAAGTAGGACTGGTCAATGGATTATCAGTGTACACGCCAAACCCTGTCCGTCATTTTCAGATCATACTGAACAATACAACGGATATAGATTACCATAAGGGTAAACTGCAGGTAGTCTATACGGCACAAGCCGATGCTAAACCACTAGTATTTGCAGAAACGGAGCTCGTTCTCCGTTAATAGAAAACAGTTGTTTTCTGCCGAATATATTATATAGACAAGCCTAAAACCATGAAGAAGAGTCCGCTACCCCCTTCTTTCTTTAAAATTATATTAGTTTTGGTACTGCTATTTATTTGCGGCAGAAATGGATATGCACAAACGATTACGAACTACGGTTTTACGAACACTGCTTCAGGCACTTTCACACCTTTAACCGGTGCGACAACATCAGCCCTCACCGCCGGTACTACTGATGATGGAAAAATAGAAAATATCCCTGTCGGCTTCGACTTCTGGTACATGGGGACCAGATATACTACCATAGCTGCGTCAACAAACGGATGGCTGGCTTTTGGTTCAACACTGACAGACGATTACGTAAACAGCCTGGCAAATAGTGGAATCCGGCCAGTCCTGGCACCACTTTGGGACGACCTTAACGTTGTTGCGGCATCAAATATTTCTTACAAAACAGCTGGTACTGCCGGCTCAAGGATATTTACCATTCAGTATCTGAATGTAAAATGGAACTACCAGGCGCTTGTAGCTGTCGCTTCTTTTCAGGTAAACTTATACGAAAGCACGGGAAGAGTAGAATACATTTATCGCTCAGATGCAGGTGCCGCTTTATTACCTACGGCTTCTATTGGAATAACCGCTACAGCAAAAGGTACAGGCAATTATCTTTCAGTAGCGAATGCAGGTACTACAGTGAGCTCCACCGCTGAGGCTACCATTACTACAAAACGTGTAACTGGTGCCGCTTACAGGTTTACTCCTCCGGTACCAGTGGCCCCTACATCACTCACCTTCACCAATGTGAGTGGAACATCCATGACTTTGAACTGGATCGATAATGCTACTAATGAAACCGGATACGTCATTTACCGATCCACAGATGGAACAAATTATACTTTTGTAAATCAAGCATCAGCAAATGCAACCTCTTCTGTCCAAACCGGCCTCACAGCGAATACAACCTATTTCTGGCGTGTTTACGCAGTTACAGAAGGAGGACTGAGTACACCATTGAGCGGATCAAGATTGTCTATTTGTGCAGGCCCGGTCATCTCACAGCTACCATCGGCAAATCTGATTGGTTATTATAAATTTGAAGGGAATGCAAGTGATGCAACCGGCAATAACAACGCCATGTTGCAGGGAAGCCCTGCTTCGGTAGCCGATCGATTTAATATTGCCGGCAGAGCCTACACTTTTAATGGAACAAATCAGTATATTTCTACTGTAAATTCCTACGTAAATCCCTCACCGGCAAGTACCTCGGTCTGGTTCAAAACAACTACGACGGTTGGTGGTGCACTGATGGGTTTCTCTAGTCTGCAAACTGGTGCGGGGGGCAATCGCGACCGGTTTTTGTATATGACTTCGACAGGCAACATCTATGCTGCCGTCTCTCCAGGCTCAGTAAAAAAAACAATTAATTCCTCTGCTGCCTATAATGATGGAAATTGGCATATGGCCACCAGCACGGTTGGCGCTGGCGGTCTGAAATTATATGTAGATGGTGTGTTGATCGCCACGGATGCCACAGTTACCGCTGCTGAAACTACAACCGGATACTGGCGGATCGGATATTCGGACTTATCTGGCTGGCCGAATGAACCGGCGAGTTATTATTTTGATGGCACACTGGATGATGCAATCATTTACCATAAGGAACTCAGCGCAGCAGAAGTAGGAATACTGTATAATTCGCCCGACGGTGCAGGAAGTAATATGCCGGTTTGCGCGGGAAGTACCCTGAATTTGAGCGCGACCACCGTCTCGGGGGCTACTTATTCATGGACAGGGCCTAACAGTTTCACCTCATCATTACAAAATCCAACAATCAGTTATACTGCTGCAAATGAAGGGATATATACAGTACAGGTTACAGTTGCCGGCTGTAGTACACCCAGCGTAGCCTATGCAAGAGTTATTTCAAGTACAAATGGAGGGCAATGGACCGGAAATGTAAGCAACGACTGGTCGACCGCGGCAAACTGGTGTTCGGGCGTTGTACCATTGTCAACAACAAATGTAGTTATCCCTGCCGGAGCAACGCGGATGCCGGAAATATCAACTTCAGTTACCTGTAATAATTTAACTATTGATGCGGGTGCCACACTCACTACAACCGCAACGGGTACACTGAATACCGGCGGGACGTTAACGGGAAATGGCACCTTCACCAGTCTGGGCACAACAAATTTCAGTGGTACTGCTGGCCAGCAGACTTTCAGCGGAGTGAGTCAATTTTACAATCTGACTATCTCAAACACCAGCGGACTCCTCCTGCCGGGTCTGGTTACTGTAAACAATAACCTTACTATTGCCGCGGGCACGCTTAATCTTAACAATTTCAATATCAGCGTAAAAGGAAACTGGATCAATAATTCTTCTGCAGCAGCACTTACGGCTGGCACAACCACAGTAACCTTTAACGGTACCACAGCACAATCCATTGGAGGTACATTTTCAACCAATTTTAATAACCTCAGCATAAGCGGAACGGCAAATACAGTTTCCCTGCTTGCTAATATTAACATTGCGGGTGATCTTTCGGTAACTTCAGGAACATTCGATCTTGGCGCTTTTACGGCCAACAGGCTCACTTCAGGCGGAAACCTGATGTTATTAAATAATACAACGCTTAAAATTGGGGGAACAAATACCTATCCGGTCAATTATACAACCAATACATTAGTATTATCCAGTACCGTAGAATACTCAGGAACTACACAAACTGTAGCTGTCCAAAACTATGGGAATCTAAGCCTGACCAGCGGAAGCGGGGCAAGCGTAAAAACACTGCCGGCTACAACGCTGAATGTTTTGGGGAATTTTAGTCTGGCTGTAGGTGCCGGAACCACTGTGACTGCCACTGCAGGAGCCGCAATTACAGTCAACGGAAATGTGAACATCGGGGCCTCCACAACTTTAAACGGAGGCAGTTTTACACATACCATCAATGGCAACTGGACAAACAATGGCACATTCACGGGAAATACCAGTACAGTAATTTTCAATGGATCTGGTACTACAGTCGCGGGAACCGGCACACAGAATTTTAATAACCTAACAGTTGCAGCCTCACCTGTGACCTTTGCGAACAATGCGCTAACGCTGACCGGTAATCTGGCGACTACCGGATCCGGAGCGTTCAGTCAAACCTCTGGTGGCACACTGACAATGAGTGGTACCGCCAAAACTATTACCGGCACAGGAATTTCATTGGATAATCTGACCATCAGTGGCTCGGTTACCACTGCTGTTCCACTTACATTAACCGGGAACTTAGCAGTAAGTGGCAGTTTCACTGCGAGTGCAGGTACGCTAACCATGAGTGGCACCACAAAAACCATCTCCGGAGCCGGTACCATATCGCTTTACATCCTGGCGGCTACGGGAGTTACCACAACTACAGCCAACTTTTCAATAGCCTCAAGCCTGAATGTCGCCGGCAGTATCACGGCAACAGCAGGTACAGCAACTTTTACAGGAACATCTTCGCTAAACGGGACAGCTAATCTCTACAATGTTACTGTAAATGGCACTTCTTTACAGTTGACGGCAAACACTGTTCTCGGTGTAGCCAATGTGCTCACCCTCACAGCGGGTACACTAAATGTAAGCAGTTCGGCCCCCAATACGGTTAACTTTAATGGAACCGGAGCACAAAATATTAATGGTATTACTTACCATAATCTGATTCTTTCTAACGGAAACAGTAAAACCGCAGCAGCGGGTTTTACTACGAATGGTAATTTTACCATTGGTACCGGAACTACTTTCTTACCAGGAGCAAATCTGACGCATACACTAAACGGCGACTGGATCAATAACGGAACATTTACTGCTGGCAGCAGCACCATTACTTTTGCAGGTACTAAAACGCTGAATATTACAGGGGCAACGACCTTCAATATCATCACAGTAAATACTTCCACTGCTTCTACTGCAGTGATGTTACAAAGCGATATTAGTGTAGCTACACTCAATATGACACAGGGAACGATGTTAACTGGCGTAAACACAGTAACAATAACTACCACACGTAACGGAAATGGAATCATCTTAGGAACGATCACCCGGAGTCACGCTTTCAATAACGCGGTCGATTATGCTTTCGAAGGACCAAATAATACAATCAACTTTGCCTTACCTATTAATGTGAGCCTGGTTACTGTAAAAGTTGTACAAGGTCCCGTAAGCGACTTTCCCTTTGGAGGGTCTATCAGCAGATTATATACCCTTACAGCAAATGGAGGATACCTGACAGCAATTTTAAGGCTTCATTATGAAGATAATGAATTAAATGGAAATACGGAAGGAGCTAATTTAAACTTATGGGGCAATACAGGGTCAGGATGGTCAACGAGTGGAAGCATACTCACTACAACACGTGATGCTACCATTAATTATGTTCAGCAAAGCACTATAGGATCCAATTTAAACGGGCGCTGGACCATCTCTGATAATTCCAATGTGGTTAACTGGAATGGAAGTGTGAGTAGTGACTGGAACACCGCAGGGAACTGGACTGTTGCACAGGGTTCTGCATCCAGACCACCAACTGCTACGGATATTGTTAACCTTGGGACGATCGCTTTTACTAATCAGCCAACCATCAACAGTGTCGTATCGGTTAGAAATATCAATTTTGGAAGTGTACAACCTGTTACACTCACTATGGCAGGTGGCTCACTCACTTCAGGTGATATTCGTGGAACCTGGTCGGCCAACGCAACGCATACCTTCAACGTCAACAACCAGAATGTTACCATTAATGGCGACCTCAGTTTGAGTGACGGAACCACGGGCCATGCAATCAACGTTAACATCGGCTCAGGTACGCTTGCTGTTGCAGGATCTTTTAACCAATCAGGTAACGCCAGCACCATCTTTAGCGGTGCAGGCAACCTCAATATCCGGGATAACTTCAATTATACCAATGGCATTTTTACTCCTGGTACAGGAACAGTGACCTACAATGGGGCAGCCAATCAAACTATAGGGAACGTTGCTTATAACAACCTGAACATCAACAAAGGATCATCCAGTATAGCAACTAATACCAATGCATTAACTATTGGTGGAAATCTAGTGGTTACAGCAGGAACGCTTGACAATAGCGGCGCGCTGATTATCGCCGGAAACGTAACCACAAATGCGGCCAGCACATTTAAAAACTCAAATACCTTACGTATTGGAGGAAATTGGCTCAACAACGGTACTTATACAGATGCTGGCGGCACCGTCTCTTTCGAAGGAACGGGCACACAGACTATTTCGGCCACTACGTTCAATAACCTCACGATCAATAAACCGGTCGGTTCCGCGGCAAACCTTACAGGAAATGTTAGCCTGCAGGGAAATCTTACTGTCACCTCTGGTACCTATGATGTTGGCGCATTCAACTCGAACAGATCCGTTAATGGAGGCATGGCCAGCGTTGCTAATGCCGGGACATTGATCATTGGTGCAAATAATATGCCTACCAACTTCTCGTGGTTCACGCTCACTCCTGCCAGCACGGTTATCTTTAACGGCACCGCTGCACAGACCATTGCTGAAAGCGGAGTCACCCTCGGTAACGTGATCTTCAGAAATGCAGGCGTTAAAACGTTGACAACGCCTGTAACGGTAGCGGGCGATTTAACTATTGAAAGTGGTTCTACCTTTGCCGGTGGAGCACAGACAATCAATCTGGCGGGCAACTGGACAAACAATGGTACGTATACTCCCGGCACCAGTACAGTCCAATTAACCGGGGCGACTAAAAACATTGCCGGCGTCACTACCTTTAATAAGGTCACTATTTCAGGATCGTATACGCAAACCGGTTCACAAGTGACTTATAACGATCTGCTCAATATCACTACTTCTGGTGTAGTTGCAGGTGCGGCTGGCATTACCACTATTGTAAACGGTGATTTTACGAATAGGGGAACACTCAATACCAGTGGCACTACCATATTTTCCGGAACACAGTTGCAAACGCTGAGTCTCATCAACGCAACTACTTTCGCGCTGACAGTAAATTTCAACGGAACAGTTTCTCCTGTGCTCAATTCTACGTCTGCCCCGCAGTTCGGCTTCCTTAATATCAATAATACAGGTGGGGTAAATCCAAGCGTGGGCTGGACGATCAATAATGATTTAAGCGTAGCCAGTGGCGCCTCTTTCGGTCTTGGAACTTCTTCACATACACTGATCGGGTCACTGACCAATAACGGAACAATTACAAGCAGTGGGGTATTTAATTTTACACCTACCTCTGCCGTGTCTCTCAATATGGGTACAGCCTTTTCAAGTACCGGAACCGTTGTTTTTGGAGGTACTGGTAACGCTACCCTTTCTGGTTCGCCTGCCGCACTTAAAGATGTCATCATTTCCAACACAAATGCTGCCGGCATCACACCTTCTTCCAATTGGACTTTATCAAACAATTTCACGGTTGGCGCTGGTGCCACATTCAAAGGCGGGGCCTTTACCAATACTATTGCTGGAAATATACTGAACAATGGCACAATGTTGCCCGCAACTTCAACTTTTATTCTCAACCTGGCAAAAGATCAAACCATCACCAATGGTGCTTTTAATAACCTTACTGTCAATAAAACTGGTGGCACAACTACTTTATTAACGAATAGTACCGTAGCCGGACTGCTTACTTTTACCGCAGGAAAAATCACTACAGGCAGCAATTCCCTGAACTTATCCGCCGCAGCTTCAGTAACTGGAGCTGCTCAGAATACTGGCTGGGTAAATGGTAACCTGAAAAAAAATATTATAACCGGTGCCACTACAAAGGCTTTTGAGATAGGCGACCTGAACAATTATACCCCACTAAGTCTTTCTTTTAACAGTGTAACATCGGCAGGAGACTTATTGATCACAACTAACGCGACAGACCATCCGAATCTCGCCAGCTCGAATATCAATCAGACAAAGAGCGTAAATCGTTACTGGAAACTGACCAACAGCGGAGTAGTATTCGACAAATATTCCGCTACGCTGAACTTCGTGGCGGGTGACGTTGATGCAGGTGCCTCTACAGCTGCTTTTGGAGTAGGAGTCTATACGGGTTCATCATGGATACTGCCAGCAGTCACCGTTAAAAACGCTACAAATATTACCGCACCAAATATCACTGTACTAGGCGATCTGGCCATTGGGGAAGTTTGTAATGCAGGAACTGTCATCTCTTATGCGGGTTCTCCTTATTGTACAAATTCTGGTAATGCATCAGTAACCATGGCGGGTACATCGGGTGGTGTTTTCAGTTCTACTCCGGGGTTGTCAATAGACGCATCAACAGGACTGATTACATTGGCAAACAGTGCTGCCGGCACCTATAACGTTGTATATACCGTTGCTGCTGCAGGTAATTGTGTAATATACTCTACTTCTACAACCATCACCGTCACCAAAGCGTCTGAAGCATCCATGAGTTATTCCGGCTCGCCTTATTATACTGGCGGAGGTACTGCGAGTATAGATTTTTCGGGAACTACAGGTGGTGTTTTCTCTTCTACTGCCGGGTTAACGCTGAATGCAGCAACGGGCGATATTACGCTAATTTCAAGTACCCCGGGCACTTATACCGTTACTTATACCGTAGTCGCAGCGGGAGGCTGCACAGCTTTTAGTACCACTACTTCCGTAACGATTGTTGCTTTTAAAACATGGGATGGTGGTGCCGGGACTTCAAGCTGGGGTGATGCTGTAAACTGGTTGCCTGATGGAGTTCCTGTGCTCACAGACAATCTTAATCTAACAGGTGCTTTTATCATTAACGCAGATGTGGCTGCCGTCGCCAATAATATGACTATAAATAATGCAGGACTGGTGCTAACAATTGACCCTGGGAAATCACTTAACATCGGGGGCAACTTAAGCTTAACTGCTGGTACGCTAAATGTAAATACAGGGACACTTAAATTAGCGGGCACAGTAACAAATAGCGGTACAATTACCGGGAGCAATGGTACTGTAGAGTTCAATGGTACCTCAGCACAAACAATTCCTGCTGCTACTTTTACAACAAATACGGTAAACAATCTGCGTATCAGCAATACTGCCGGAGTAACTTTAGGTGGGGCATTGAATATTAAAGGGATACTTATCGCTGCAACAGGTAATTTAAATTCTGTGGGTAACCTTACGCTGGTCTCTTCGGCTACGCAGACGGCACTGATTGATGGTAGCGGAACGGGAAATGTAACTGGGAATGTAACTATGCAGCGTTATCTTGCTGCGGGTTTCGGTTATAAATACTTCAGTTCGCCGGTGACGGCTGCAACAGTAAACTCATTTTCGAGCTTTGTAGACCTGAATGCAGCTTTTCCTAATTTTTACAGGTACATTGAAAATGTAGCTATTTCCGGCTGGACAGCTTATACGAGTACAAGCGCACCATTGGTACCGCTGCAAGGTTATGCGGCGGACTTTGGACCGACTACACAACCTTTAATGGTCAGCATAACGGGTGTAGTAAATAATGGTGCCATTTCCGCGACATTACAAAACCATAATCAACCTTATACGCTAGGTTTTAACCTTGTCGGCAACCCTTACCCTTCGCCTGTGAACTGGGATTTAGGAGCGGGCTGGACAAAAACCAATATTGATAATGCCATCTACTTTTTCGATTCCGGTTCAACAAGTCAGTACACAGGAACCTATTGCAGTTATATCAATGGCGTATCCAGTGATGGAATAGCAAGTCCGGTAATTGCCTCCATGCAAGGCTTTTTTGTCCATGTTAGTAACGGTGCCTACCCCGTTACAGGAACACTGGGCTTAAACAATGCGGCGAGGGTAAATGACCTGTCGCCGGTATTTCATAAAGCCACAATGAGCCTCCGGGAACGCGTCAGACCAAGAATTTTACTAAGACTTAGTGCGGGTTTTGCCAATGAAGCCCATTCTTCAGACCCTATAGTAATTTACGTAGCAGATGATGCAACAACTAAATTTGATAGTCAGCTGGACGCGATAAAATTCTTGAACACTAATGAGCATGTACCTAATTTTTACAGCATTAGTGAAGGTAATTTCAAACTGGCCATTAATGCCTTACCAGATATTGATTCCACTACAGTAATTCCGCTCACACTCCAGTCAGATAAAAACGGAACCATAGAATTTGTGCTGCGTGATCTGGAAAACCTGCCGGATAACTTATATACCTATCTGTTTGACGCAAAAACGGGTAAAAACCACCTGATGGAAAAAGGTACACAATTGAGTATCTCTCTGAATACAGGTAATTACGAAAACAGGTTCAGTATCCGATTCAGCACAACCAGAACAACAAATAATCCGGATACAGATAAAGATAATTTATTGGTTTACAGTGGCGGTGGCAGTTTCCATATTAATTTGAAACTGATAAACGATGAAAAAGGAGATCTCGTGCTCACCAACATGGCGGGACAAACACTTGCACGCAAAGCCATTACCGGCAGTGGGATTTACGAAATCCCCGCTCCCCCTCCCACTGGCATTTATATTATAAGTTTCATTACCACCAATAAGGTCCGGTCTAAAAAAGTATTCCATCACAATGAGTAGAGAACATGAAACAGTAAAAATAGAATGGTATCCCAAAATACGCTGCGTGCTGCTGCTGCTGATTTGTGGCAGCCAAAACTTGTTTGCTCAGGAAAAGCCGCCACGCCCTATCAGCATCTTCGTCAATCCGGCGCAGGGGCTCAGCTTCGGCGCATTTGTACATGGCAATTCGGGAGGATCTGTAATCGTATATGCCAATGGTTCGAGACAGGTTACAGGTAGTGTAATCCCTGCAAATCTTGGCTATTCGTTTTCTCCGGCTATTTTCGAAGTCGATGCAGAGCCGGGCGTATTAGTCACCATCAGCAACGGACCGGATGTAACGCTGAATGGTAGTAATGGTGGCTCAATGATTCTGCACATAGGGGAATCAAGCCTTGGTTCTCCATTTATCGCCACTGCAGTATCGCCCGCAAGAACGCAGTTGAGAATTGGGGGTACATTAACCGTAGGCAATTCATTAGCCAATCCGCCAGGAAATTACAACGGAACTTTTTCAGTGACTTTCATACAGCAATAGCATTAAGACAGCTCTCAGATCAGGCACATGACAGAAAACATATACAGACCGTCCACTCTCTTTTCAGTATTTAAAAAACTGTCTGTGATGTCGATGCTCTATTTGCTGTTACCGGTTTTCTCGCAGGCCCAGGATCAGGCCGATTATGAAGAAGTCTCTGTTTATTTTAATATGCAACGGATAGGAAACATTGAAATGTCTTCACTCATCCGTAATGATACAGCTTACCTGCCGGTCGGCGAAATATTCGATTATCTTAAAATTGCCAATAAAATATCCGCCAACCGTGATTCTATCAGCGGATTTTTCATGAGTCAGACCGCAACTTATCTGATCGACAACTCAAAAAAACGCATTATTTATAAAGACAAAACTTACAGCCTCAAAACTGATGACCTGATTAAAACACCGTCAAATTTATACCTTAAAGCGAGTTATTTTGGCGAGATATTCGGACTCCAATCCGTATTCAGTTACAGGAATCTTTCTGTAACAATGAGTACTGACCTGGAATTGCCAGTATTGAGGGATCTGCGACTGGCAGAGATGCGCAGCAACATCAACCAGCTTAAGGGTGAAGTAAAAGTGGATACAACGATTAAAAGAACCTACCCTGCTTTTCACTTTGGAACGGCGGACTGGTCGGTCATCAATACCCAGGATAAACAACTGGGCTCAGATACACGTGTAAACTTGCGTGTTGGCGGTATTCTTGCAGGAGGAGAAACGGATGTATCCATTAACTACCACAGCACAGAACCATTGATTGAGCGCAATCAGTATTACAGATGGCGACTGGCGAATAATGAGAACACAGTGGTACGCCAAATTACAGCAGGCAAGATTTTCACCCCAACCATATCCACTATTTTCGCCCCTGTTGTGGGTATCCAGATCACCAATACGCCAACAACTTTCCGGCGTTCGTTTGGTACGTATACGATCAGCAATACTACACAGCCCAACTGGACAGTCGAGTTATATGTCAACAACGTGCTGGTGAGTTATGTGAAGGCAGATGCCTCTGGTTTTTACAGTTTTGAAGTGCCGCTGATTTATGGCAACTCAATGGTAAAACTCCGTTTTTACGGACCTGCAGGGGAAGAGACATTTACAGAGCAGAACATCAGTATTCCTTTTAACTTCCTCCCGGCCAAAGAATTTGAATATAGCGCAAGCGCAGGCTTTGTGGAAGATGGAAATGGCTCCAGGTTTTCCAGACTAAGTGCCAATTACGGGATGACCAGCTTTTTAACTATCGGAGGAGGAACGGAATACCTTTCGTCAGTAACCTCAGGCCATACGATACCCTTTGTGAACTCTTCAGCAAGGATTCTCCCTAACCTGCTCTTATCCGCCGAACATGCTTATGGTGTGCGTACCAAGGCATTACTGACTTACAAATTCAAATTTGGTTTACAGGTAGAACTCAACAACTCCTGGTATGAAGTCGGGCAAACAGCCATCAATAACACTTTTAAAGAGGAAAGGAAAGCCATTTTGTCGCTCCCTTTCCGGGGAAAAAGCTTTTCTGCATATACCAGGTTAACTATCAATCAAAACATCCTGCCGGTGACGGAATATACTACTGCAGAGTGGCTGGTTTCTGCTGTAGCATGGAATATTAATGCAAATGTGAACACCTTTGCGCTTTTTACAGACCAGAATCCGGCTTATCTCCTTAGTAACTTTTCAGTGTCTAAACGCATTTTTAAAAGCTATCTGTTTACACAGCATCTGCTTTATGCCTACCAGAACAGTCAGATTACAGGCTTTAAGGAAGAACTGGAGCGCAGGGTGCTGAGCAATGGTTACCTGCGACTAAGTTATGAGAGAAACATACTCAGTAACATCAGTAATTTTGAAATAGGACTGCGGTACGACTTCCGCTTTGCACAAACTGGCGCTTCCTTCCGCACGGGAAATAATACAGAAAATCTGATTCAGTTCGCCAGCGGCAGCCTGATTGCTGACGGACCAGCAAACTATACCAGCTTTACTAACCGCAGCAGTGTAGGAAAAGGGGGTATAATGGTGGTACCCTTCCTGGATCTTAATTTCAATGGCAAAAAAGACAGAGGCGAACCTAAAGCTGCCGGACTGAAACTTAAAAGCAGCAGAGCGGGGATTTATACCCTGAATGCAAAGGATACCACCTTACAAATCTTACAACTGGAACCTTATGAAAATTATATTCTGGAACTCGATGCGGGGGGATTTGAAAACGTAGCCTGGCAACTCACCAAAAAGAATTATAGCATCGCTGTAGATCCAAATATCATTAAAATGATTGAGATACCTGTCAATGTGATGGGTGAAGCCGCAGGAAATGTAAATATTAAAAATGCGGATGGTCAAAAAGGACTGGGACGACTCATTGTGATGATCTACCGGCAAAACAAAATGGTTGCACGGATACTTACGGAGTCTGATGGTTATTTCAGCTTTTTAGGTCTGCCGCCGGGAGATTATACCGCCTCACTGGATACCGCGCAGCTCAGCAAGCTAAACTTAAAATCAACACCAGTAACTGTGCCCTTCAACATCAAAATAAGTACGGAAGGAAGCGTTACAGATGGTTTGGAATTTGTAGTTACTGATGATAAACTGCCGGAGGCTCAAAAAGATGAACCTCAAATTGACGTTTCGGCAGCAACCCGGTTAGCTGGCAATAAATTACCAGTAAAAACAATCCAGGTGCCCGATCCTAAAATCCCTGTCACGCCTAAACGTACACTTAAAAAAGATATTTATGTACCTGTTACGGAAGATAATCCAAGTGGAAAAGCTGATGAGCAGACGCTGGCTATTATTGAGGCCGACTTAAACCATGCTATGTACGGAATCACCGTCCAGATCGCGCATTTCAGAATCATCAATGCCTTATCTTCCAAAGAGTTCCTCATTAACAAAATTGGATATGATGCCTTTATCCGGAGTACCGGAAAAAGATCCTATTTCAACGTTTACGTGACAGGGCTGAAAGATAAAGCTGAAGCAAAAGCACTGATTAAAGCGATAAAATACCGGGGTTTCCCGGATGCTTTCATCGTTCCGGTTAAATAGCTATTATTGTCCGAAGTTATACAAGAGAGAGAAACGGAGTGTATTGGCCAATGGATTTCTCTGGATATTGCCCGCTACATAAGCAAAATCAAGATGAAAAGATTCATATTTCACCCCAACACCGAGAGTGAGATAACGTCTGTTCCCTTTATCAGGATTTTCATAGAAATAACCTGTTCTTAACGCAAATTGCTGTTTATAGAGATATTCTAATCCGGTGCCAATGCTAATTTCCCGTAGCTCTTCTTTCCCTCCACCCGGTGCGTCATTAAAAGAGCTAAAGATAGCTGAGGGTACTGAGCGCTCAGGACTACTGCCCGCAACAATGTTACCATTATTGTCGTAGATTGGTTGCGTAGGCACCAGTAATTTGTTCAGGTCAACTGCAAGGGTAAATTGATTGTCATCATCAGCCATTAAAGTCGCTGCGCCCCCAATCTTTAAATTGGCTGGCAAAAAGTAACTTGTATTCTCACTACCGTATCTCATTTTGGAGCCTATATTGGATATATATAATCCTCCTGAAACTATTGCTTCTTTATTAAACAAAGTGGTTGGATGCTGATAAAATGCAGATACATCGGCAGCGAATGATTTCCCCGGAGCAGTAGATTGGCCGGCAACAAATGCCCCCGATAGTAAATTCGAGTAGATATACCGGAAAGCTGTTCCCAAAGAAAACGAATGACCAAACTTTCTGGCATAAGTAAAATCAATCGCTACCTCACTCGGACTATAAATGCCCAGCTGCTGAAAATTTGCATCGTTCAATTCTATATCCCCCAGGCTGAAATACCTTATCGACATACCAAGCGCATTCCTGTCATCTGGCTTATAATATCCACTGAAATAACTAAGATTCACATCTGGCAGTAAACTCCTTAACCAGGGACTGTAAGAAACTGAAACACCACGATCAGCTTCCAGAAATGCTAGTTTAGAGGGATTGATACTCATTGCATTACCATCAGGCTGTACCGCAACTCCCGCATCGCCCATCCCTCCTGCCCTTGCATCAGGGGTAATCAGTAAAAAAGGAACTGCAGTAGTTAAATTACTTGTGCCGCTACCATTAGTTTGCGTTCCCGGCTGTAAGGTTTGCGCTGATAGGGGTAAATGAAGGAAGCTAAAAAACAGGATACAG
>Ga0247813_10001587_pt1 | contig 16959 bp, 13 predicted proteins | sample UWRJL169409C1_FD_180719 | JGI IMG/M metagenome (GOLD analysis project Ga0247813, IMG submission 180719) | Plant litter microbial communities from Arlington Agricultural Research Station in Wisconsin, United States - UWRJ-L169-409C-1 | ecosystem: Environmental > Terrestrial > Plant litter >... | reverse complement strand
AATATTAAAAAACGTTCTAATTGATTGTTGTGCTGAATATTCGTCTTCACCATAACCCAGACAAATTAAATGTCCTTCAGCAACATCCGGCGCAAAAATCAAAGCCAGTTTATTAAACCATTGCCAAGGGTGCACAGGGAAAAAATAATAATCAGCAACATTCAAATTTTGAGATTTTAATACATTTTCAAAACGTAAAATCGATTCATGAGCCAATTCCTGCTGTAATACTTTTTGATAATCTAATGTTTCAATTGCCGTAAAAGTTGCCTTGCTCCTATGCCCTGCCAGCCATAACAATTGTATGGGCGCATTGGCTTCCGGAGAAAAAGCAGCAAAATCATCAATATTAAAACCATTTTTACCGCTGTTGGCCACAAAACATGGATGTCCTTCGGTCATCGCATGTTCAATGATTTGGTAATCCAATTCTAATAAATCTTTTGAATTGTATTTTTCATTGGCGATTTTATATGCGGTGCTGTACAACGTACTTGTAATTTCTTCCAGATATGTTGGCAACAGGCTTTCGCCGATTCCTAAAACATCTTTGAATTCAATTATAAATTCTAATAAGCGCAATGGCGATGCAATTCCGTTTTTTGTTTTTTTTATTGATTCAATGGCAATTGACCAATGATTTAGGGCTAAAATTGAAGCTTTAAAAGTATATTCAATCGTTTTATCTGGAGAAGAAATACTATATAAATTATCTCCTTTTGAAATCGGAACAATCAATAATTCGTGTGCAAATTCACTTAACGTTTTTTTGAGTAAAAGCACATTGGCTTTGTCCCAATTATGTTTTGTTAAGTGCTGGATATTCTGGTTTGGTATTTCCATTTTCATAAATTAAACCGATTGTAATGCTTTGTAATAATCTTCGCGGGTGCAAAATTCCAGGTGTGCTTTTTTGTGCGGCAATTCTAAAACGTGCTGAAAAACAAATCCTGCCCGTTTATTCAACAAATGAATTTTATGATTTCTTGCATCGGGTTCAACTACAATACGCTGGCTTTTTGCATCAGAAAAAATAAAATCGAGAATTACTGTAAAAATAGTCCAGGTAAAATTCGGAATTGGTTTTTCTGACGGTGCCACCAGAATGTGCATACCTTTATCGCCTTTTTGCGATTGGTAATATTTGCCTATAATATCGTTTTGGGGATCGTAACATTCTAATAAAAAGGCCACTTTACCATTAAAAACGCCAATATAAACCCGTGCTTTTTCTAAAATGTTGTAATACGTGTTTTTGACTTCTTCCTCAGAAAAACCATTCATTTCCCAATACACGGCATAATCGCGATTGACCCAATTGTGTATCAGCGGAATATCATTTTCCATATCAATCGGGCGCAATTCAAAAACACCTAAACCGGGAATCGTTTTTACAAAAACAACAGCTGTCTCAACATCATTTTCCGGATGCGTTAGTATACTATTCATCTGTTTAAGGTTTTAGGCGATTATTTTTTTGTACGGTGCAATCGGGTTTTGCAGTTTTCCCTGAAATTGTAGCAACGCAACAGGATCGTCAAGATCTATCATGGTTTTGTTGTTGTTCAATTGCAGACGATTTAAGCAAGACAGCTGAAATTCATTGGCAAACAAATCGTATTTCCCGAATTTTGCTTCCAAATGCGGATTTGATTCCTGATAATCAGAAATACATTCTGCCACCAGTTCCCAATAACGGTCTTCAGAATAATTATCACTTGTCACTAAAATAGCCGACATGAAACGGAAGAATCCATCAAAAACATCAATAAAAATAGAAAGCAATTTTACGTCTTCCGGAACATCTGCATAAATTCTGTCAATGTTTTTCGGGATTTCCACATTCGGATTCAGGATTACGGCTTCTTCTGTAATGTCTTTCATGAAGGAACGCACCGGAACATGATTTTCTAATCCCAAAATCAGGTTTTCGCCATGCGGCATAAAGACCAGATCATATTCGTAAAAACAGTGCAATAACGGACTTAAATACACTTTAAAATATTCTGATAACCAATCATCTATAGATAATGAAGAAGCTTTTATAATTTCTGATAGCAACGAATTCCCATCTTTATCCAAATGTAAAAACGCCGCCATTGTCATTAATTGTTCGTCGTTTTTGAGTTTTGCTACCGGACTTTCTCTCCACAGCGAAGCGATCATTTTATTGTACGGATTGTGTTTTCCGAAACTTTCAAAATACGGATTGATGTAACTTACAGAAGCGACTTCGCCCAACATTCCAAATCCTACTTTTTGCAAATATTCGTCACCGCTTAAAAGCTTGTCTAACCACTCGGCCATTTCCGGAGCTGTGCCCAAGTAAAATACCGGCAACCCTCGCATAAAGCCCATATTCAGGATTGAAAGCGATGTTTTGGTATAAAATTTCTTTGGATTACTTAAATTGAATAATGTTCTGATGGATTGCTGCGCCTGATATAAATCAGGTCCGTAACCTACACAAATCAGTTTTTGTTTGGCAATTTCAGGCGAAAATAAATTAGCCAGTTTATTAAACCATTGCCACGGATGCACGGGAATAAAGAAATAATCAGCTGGATTTTGTCCTTTTTCTTTGATAGTTGAGTTGAATTTTGAAATCGTTTCAGCTCCCAATTCCTGCTGAATCAAAGTATCGTAATCGAGTTTTTTAGTTCCTGCATAAACCGTTCTGTCGCGATGTCCCGCCAGCCATAAAATCTTAAACGGGTTTCCGGCTTCGGGCGCATAAGCTTTGTAATCCATACTGTTGTAACCAATTCTGCCGTTATTGGCCACAAATCCCGGATGCCCTTCCATCATGGCTTGTTCAATAGTTTGAAAATCAGAATTGGCAAGCGATTTTGAAGTCGAATTTTCTTTTAATAATTTATAGCAGCTTCCGTAAAGTGTGCTGATAATTTCTTCAATATACGAAGGCAATAATTGCTCTGAAATTCCTAAGCTGATTTTAAATTCATTAATAAAATCAACAACGTCTAAAGTTTCTTCTTTATCATTTTTGTATTTTAAAATAGAATCTGCTTCAATATTTAAATGGTTCATGGCAAGCTGTTGTGCCTTAAAGGTATATTTAACGGAATTATCATCAGAAAACAACGAATATTTGTTTCTGTTTTGAACGCCTAATTCTAAAATCGGTTCAATTAAAAGCTCGTGCGAATACTCACAAATTGCTTTTTTGATTAGTAAACGATTTGCTTTTTCCCAAACTTCGGGCTGAATATGTGTGATGGCTTTTTCGGGAAATTCTAATTGATTTTCGGTATTCATTTCGGTATAATTGAGGTTAAATGAATCTATTTTTTTGATGAATTGCTCTCGCGTGCAAAAAGCAAGCAAGGCGGTTTTATGTGGCAAATTGACAACATGTGCGTCTTCAAAACCAACCCGATGACAGATGTCGAACATTTTTTTATTTCTGATATCCGGTTCTACCACAATACGCTGAATGGTTAAATCCCTGAAAACAAATTTCATAATGCTCGAAAAAATATGCCACGTAAACTGATGTACAGATTTTGTTGAAGGCGCAACAATTACGTGCATGCCGCAATCGTATTCCTGAACGCTATAATAATTCCTGATAATATCATGTTTCGGATTATAACGCTCGAGTAAAAAAGAAACTTCTCCATTTACCAATCCGATAAAAACATCCGATTCTTTGGTTATTTTTTCATATTCCAAACGAACTTCTTCGAGATTTTTTCCCTGCATGCCCCAATATTGCGCATAATCGCGATTGACCCAATCATGAATGATTTCGGCATCGGCCGGAAGCTGCAACGGACGAAAATCTATGACCCCAAAATCCGGAATTGTTGTGGAATAAATAGGATTATGTGTATTCATTTTTTTATATTATTTGATTTTAGACTTCTTAGATTGTTAGACTTCTTAGATATTGGACTTCTTAGATTTTAGACTTCTTATATTTTAGACTTTTTACATTGTAGATTAAAAGTCTAATATCTAACAATCTAACAAGTCTAACATCTAATTTTGATTCTAACTATTTACAAGAATCTCATTTCGGTTTTTATTTTTCCTTGAACGGAATTGTGCTTTGATTTCATTGTAAACCAGCTGAATGCTGATGCTTGTGGCAATTACAACCGGAAATAATCCTAAAACAATCCATTGATCGTGTTGCCAGAAACCAAACACATACATGCCCCAATTGATCAAAACCCACTGAATTACGTACAAACTTGTAACGTGTTTACTGCAGAAAGTTAAAAGATAAAACACAGCGTTATTTTCTTTAAACAAATTGACAACTAAATTAGTAAGCCAATATAAAACGAGATTTAACCCTAGTATTAAAATGCTTCCGCCAGGACCTAAGTGGTAATAATCACCAAAATGATATTCAGGATTTGAGAAGTTTAAAAGTGCGCCAACAGCCATAAAGCCAAGACCTACGAAAAGCATTCTTATGAAAAATAATTCCTGATTTTCGTTCAGTTCCTTGTACCATCTTCCCATAAACATTCCCACTAAAATGAACGCACTCCACGGAAAAACAGGGAAATAAACATTAAACTGATTGCTAAAAAATAAATCGCAGATATAATCCAATCCTGCAATTCCAACTCTAAAACCGCTTAATTCTTTTGAAACTGAAATAATTAACAAAGCCACAATCAACGGTACATATTTGCTTTTGCTAAAATGATTGATCAGTCCCATGATAAACAAAGTAATTCCGGCCAGTTGCAGTATATCGCCCAATAGCAAAAAGAAAATTCCTGTTTGTAATGTGCCTGATTCTAAACCATAAGCTGAAACGAAAGCTTCGGGAAGTCCGCCAAAAATAAACTCAGGAACCAGGAATTTTAGAAAATTCATTCCGTAACCAACTGCCAGAATGTATAAGGCTCTTTTGCAAACGGCCAGAAAACTTTGTCGTCTTGATAACACAAAAGAAATTCCCATACTCACCAGAAACATAGTCGTTCCGCGGCCCAACCACAGAATGATTTCTCCTAAAACGGTATTGGTTTGTGTAGCAATTGTACCGTAAATCAACATCGTGTGCACCATCATCATTAAGATCACACTTGTACCTCTGGCAAAATCAATTGCCAAAACTCTCTTTTTTTTCTGAATTGTTTCCATCATTATGCGATTGTTTCAAATACGGGATTTTCAATAACTTCTGATGCCGGAACTCCAAATTCCTGAAAGGCAATTTTGGTTTCTACAGCGTAATGTTCTATTCCGGTAATTTCTTTGATTATATATGAATTTCTATAACACGCCATTCCCAAATCAGGTGTTACGAAACCGTGCGTGTGCAATTCGGCATTTTGAACAAAAACTTCATTGGCGTTAGTGTCGATGCTGTAATTTCTGTTGGCTGCAAAACGCCCTTTTTCATCCCACTGAATTCTGTTGGCAATTCCCTCTAAAAACTGGGGCAGTTTATAACCGTAACCTGTTGCGAAAACTAAGGCATCGGTTTTGTGGCGGTATCTTTTATCTTGTTCCACCTGATGCAGTTCTAACTCAAAAGATTGGTTATTCTCATCAAAAGAAGCTTTTGTACAGGCCGCATTTGTTCTTAAATTGACATCAATTTCTGTAATTACTTTTTTGTTGTAAATCGTATCGAAAATCGTCGCAATCAAATCTTTATTAATTCCTTTGTACAATAATTTCTGATTTTTTAGGAGATGATCTCTTTTGTCCGAAGGCAGGTTGTAGAAATAATCCACATATTCCGGAGACGTCATTTCGAGCGTTAACTTGCTGTAATCCATCGGGAAAAAGCGAGAAGATCTTGTTATCCAGTTTAACTGATAACCGTAAACGTCAATTTCCTGCAAAAGATCATTAAAAACTTCGGCAGCACTTTGTCCGCTTCCTAAAACCGTGATTGATTTTTGTTTTTGAAGTTTCGCTTTATTCTGAATATAAGCGGAGGAATGAATTGCCTTTCCTTTTAAAGACTGACAGGATTTTGGAATATGTGGTGCCGTTCCGGTTCCTAAAACAATCTTTCTTGTTTTATAGATTGACGTTACATCCGTTTTAGTGCAAACCGTTTTTACGATATAAAGCTCCTGATTTTCATCGTATTCAATTGCCGAAACCTCCGTATTAAAAAATACGTTGGGCAATTTTTTAATCGCCCATTGGCAATATTGATTGTATTCGTTTCTTAGTAATAAAAAGTTTTCACGAATGTAAAACGAATACATTTTGCCTTGTTGTTTGATGTAATTCAAAAAACTAAACGGACTTGTAGGATCTGCCAAAGTCACTAAATCGGCCATAAACGGAATTTGTAAAGTCGTGTCCTGCAACAACATGCCCGGATGCCAGTTGAACGATTCGTTTTTATCAAAAAACAATCCGTCAAGATTTTCAATGGGTGCAGTCAAACAGGCCAGACTCAGGTTAAAAGGTCCTACTCCAACGGCGATGAAATCGTATGTTTTATTTGTCATGATAATTTTAATTTTTTAATGAATATTCGTTTCCGTGATGTACAATTAAATCAATAACTTCCTCAATATCCTGAGGCGTTGTCAAGGGATTTAAAAGAGTAAATTTCAGGAATACTTCATTGTACACTTTTGTGCTTGTGATGATGGCTTTTCCTTCGTTAAAAATCGCTTTACGGATGTAACTGTTTACAGCACAATACGAATCGGTTCCGTTGAACGGCGTGTAGCGAAAAACAATTGCACTTATTTCCGGTTTATGAATGATTTCAAAATCATCTCTGTGTCTTAGCAAATTGGCTGTAAATTGTGCATTTTCAATCGCTTTGTCCATGTAGGAGCTCAAACCCTGCGTGCCTATCATTCTCAAGGTAAACCACAATTTTAAGGCATCAAAACGGCGTGTAGTCTGAATTGATTTTTTTACCATGTTTGGAATTCCCTCATCTTCCTGTTCTTTCGAATTCAGATAATCGGCGTGGTATTTTATGTAATCTACAAACGATTTGTCTCTCATAAAAAAACCACTTGAACTCACGGGCTGATAAAAAGTTTTATGATAATCAATTGTAGCAGAATCAGATAACTCGATTCCGTCTAGTTTGTATTTGTGAATATCACTAATCAGTAATCCGCCGCCGTAAGCCGCATCAACGTGAAACCAAAGATCATTTTCATTGGCAACAGCCGCAATTTCGGTTAGAGGATCAATCGAACCAAAATCTGTCGTACCGGCCGTTCCCACAATAGCAATTGGAATATTTCCCAGATCTTTTTGTTGCTGAATTACTTTTCGTAAAGCATTGGTATTCATCTTAAAATCAGGATCTACGGCAACAGGAATTACCGCATTTTGTCCCAAACCTAACAAGCTCAGGTTTTTCTTTAAACTAAAGTGACTAACTTCTGAACATAAAACCCTGAATTTTGAAGCTTCAGGCGGCAAACCGTCCATTTTAGGATCGATTCCGTAATTCTTTTTGATGTAATGATCTCTCGCCAAAAGCAATCCCATCATGTTGGATTGGGTTCCTCCGCTGGTAAAAATTCCATCGGCGTTTTCCGGATAGCCTAATTTTTCGAGTGTCCACTCTACGAGTTTTAATTCGATAAAAGTAGCACCCGTACTTTGGTCCCAGGTATCCATCGAAGAGTTTAGGGAAGATATAAAAGCTTCTGCCACAAGCGTTGGCGTAAGAATTGGACAGTTTAAATGCGCAATGTATTTGGGATTATGAAAATGAATACAATCGTCGAGATAAATATCTTTTAGTTCGTCTAAAACATAATCCAGGCTTTTGCCTTTTTTGTTTTCTTCGAGATAGATGTTGTCAATTTTTCTTTTAATGATCGAAATACTGGTGCCGGTAAAGGGTGTATTTCGCTCTTTTAAGTGGTTCCCAATTATTTTAATGGCTTTTTTCATGCTTTTTCTATAAATCCCAAGCGATTTACTATTGTTCGAAAAAACATGCTTATCATGCACATTATCAATTGCCATTTCTTGCGGTAATACTATTACTTTTTCTTGTGCTTCCATTTGTGGTATTTATTTAGATTGATTCTAAAGAATAATTTTAGCAAATGTAGATTTGCAGGAAAATTAAATCAATACCACAAAAAAGTCAAAATTGTTTCTACATGTGAGGTAGTCAAAATACCTCACATATAGTAGGAAATAAAATATAAAATAATAAAAATTTGTATTAAAATTACGCTATTTTTTTCTCTAATGCATAGAGTATCAGTTCAGAAGTAGTGTGCCGCCCCGTTTTTTTCATAATGTTTTTTCGGTGTGTACGGAAGGTATGAATACTGATGAAAAGATCCGAAGCAATATTTTTACCGTTGTTTCCCTGAGCAATTTGTTTCAGAATTTCGAATTCCCTTAACGTTAACTTCTCGTCGCTATCTGCAGCAGGCAAAACCAAAACATCAATAAGTGCATTTAAAGTTTTGGGACAGAGGTACCGTTCTCCATTCTGGATTTTATACAGGGCGTCAAAAATGGTTTGCTCTTCACAATCTTTTGATATAAAACCGTTTATGTTGTCTTTTAAAAAACTATCAATGGTTTGTTTGTTTTTGAAATAGGACAAAATGATGATTTTACAGAAAGGGTAATTTTTTCTAATGACTTTTAAATCATCATCATAAAATAAAAAGATATTATTGGGGTCAATAATCAGGCAGTCGACATCATTTTTTTCCAAACACTTAAATAATTCTTCTCTTGAATTTACGACTTTCAAATTTGGCGTTTTTACCATCTTTTTCAGTGTGTGCCTCAATCCAATTATGTGTAGGTTTTCAGAATCGGCTATAAGGAAATTTCTCATCGCTATTTAGATTTGTTCTAAACAAAAGTAGTAATTAAATTGAGTTATATAATAATTATGTTGAAAAAAATAGTTATTTTCTTATAAACACCAGCTACAGCAAGAAAAGTCAGCATGACAATAAGTTACTGTAATTATTCATATGAACAACGAAATGAGTTTGAAAACATAAAAAACGCCTCAAATAGTGAGGCGTTTCGTTTTTATTAAAAAGATGAAAACTAAGCTTTCGCTTTTCTTTTTACCGTACATCCAATTTCTTTTGTTTCCGTAATTGTTGGTTTTTGATTGTTTTTTAAAGAAGCGATAACGTCCTCAACATATTTTGTTTTTTCGCCTTTGGTTCCTTCCGGATCATTGTCGATTGCTCCTGTATATTCTACGACTGTTCCTTTTGCTGTTTTTGAAACTACAAAAAGATGCGGCGTGTGTTTTGCACCGTACTGATCTGTAACGATTTGCCCTTTATCAAATAAATAAGGAAATGGGTATTTTTTTTCTTTTGCCAAATCCTGCATCTTATCAAAAGTATCTGCTTTTGAAGCTTCCGGATCATTTGGGTTAATGGCTATTACAGGATATCCTTGGGTTTTGAATTTAGTATCCAAATCTATAATTCTTTGCTCGTATGCTTTTGCGTACGGACATGTATTGCAGGTAAAAACCACAATAAAACCTTTTGCATCCGGATAACTCGCAAATGAGATTTCCTTGTTATCTACGTTTTTCAGTTTAAAATCCGGTGCTGATTGTCCGGCTTTAAGCGTTGGCGCCTGTGCCTGAGAAAGAAAGGCACTAAAAATTAAGGCAAGTGTGATACATTTTTTCATGATTATAGTTTTTTATATTCGGTTAATAATTGTTCGTAGGTAAGTTCGCTTTCTAAAAATTTTCGTTTATCGCCTTTTATGAATAATGTCGCAGGGATACTGCCTGACCACGACGGATCAACGCGATCGATATATTCTTGTGGATTGCTTTCGTCTAATAGAAATACCCTATTTTTAAGGTTTTTTCTTTTGACAAACGGCACAACGGCCGAAGTTAATTTCGATTTAAAATCCACGCTTATTAATAACACGGCAAGTTTTTCTGCTGTATGTTCGGCGCTTAATTTTTCAAAATGAGGCAATTCCTTGATACAAGGCGCGCACCAGGTTGCCCAAAAATTGACCACATAGGTACTGTCTTTTCCGGTTTTGATTCTTTCCTGAAGCTGATCTATAGTGATCGTTTTTACCTGTTGGCTGTAGGATTTTAATGAGAAAGCCAGAAACAGAAAAACAATAATGGCAAGAGATTTAATTTGTTTCATATAATGGAATTTGGCTTTTAAGGATAAAATGTCCTTTACAAATATAAAGCTAATCCATTTTTAAAAATGTTAATTCTTGTTAATAAAGACTGTTTTGATAAAAGAAAAATCACGATATTATGGATAGTTTGCACTTATTTATTGTTTTAATCCGCAAGGGTTTTAAAAATCTATCAAGATAATTTGTTGAAGACCTCACAAAGAATAAATCTAACTCAATTGCATTTGTCATCGCTTTAAAACATTGAGAAACGTCGTTCAATATTTGTCACAAACATATTTAAATGATATAAATTTACCTAATTATAATTTAGCGCTGATATACTATTTACTTATACCAATCACATGTTTTTAAAACAAAATTAAATTTTTTTAAGTGATTCAAGCTTGTACTTATAACAAAATAAATCACAATAAATTTGGATATATGACCAATCGGTCATATATTTGCATTGTAAATATTTCATCATGGCAAAGGGAGAAGAAACCAGACAATTTATCATAGAGAAAGCTGCCCCAATTTTTAACACAAAAGGGATTGCTGCTACTTCTATGAGCGATATTATGGAGGCTACCAAACTCTCTAAAGGAAGTATGTATGTTCATTTTGAAAATAAGGAAGTTCTTGCCTGTGCCGCTGTCGATCATAACATGAAAGTTTTGGGTGATAAAATCCTGCTAACCGTAAGCAAAGCCAAAACGGCCAAAGAAGAATTGTTTGCTTATATTAACTTTTTTAGTGATCCGTTGAATCCTCCGGTTATTGGTGGATGTCCGTTATTGAATTTCGGAATGGAAGCAGATGATACCAACCCCATTGTAAAAGAAAAGGTAAACTTCGGAATTAAATTTACACAACGTGTTTTAGAAACCAGCATTAATAAAGGAATCGCAAACGGCGAGTTTAAACCTGAGTGGAATGCCGCTGATTTTGCAACGGTAATTTTTGCCATGCTCGAAGGCGGACATCTAATTTCAAGAATATCAGGCAACAACGACAAAATGAAAATCATAGTTAAAACCCTAAAATCACTAATAGAGGAAAACAGACTCTAATTTTTTTTACTAAAAATATGACCGAACGGTCATTTGTAAGTATTTTGCAAAAGATTAAAAGATTTAACCATTAAAATTAGTAACAGCACATACAATTCACCATCAACAATTCACCATTAACAATTCACCATTAACAATTCACCATTAACAATTCACAACTCACAACTCACAAATCATAACTCACATTTAACAATTCACAATTCACAATTATTATGAAAACAATTTTAATTTCAGGAGCATCAAAAGGATTTGGGAGAATCTGGACAGAAGCATTTTTAGCAAAAGGATACCAGGTAGCTGCAACAGCCAGAAATATCGATACCCTCGCCAACTTAAAGTCACAATACGGAGATGCACTTTTGCCTGTTACACTCGACGTAAACAACCGAGCAGACTCGTTTGCAGTCGTAGAAAAAGTACAGCAGCATTTCGGGAAAATTGATATCCTGATCAACAATGCCGGTTATGCCTTAAACGGCGCGGTTGAAGAAGCGAGCGAAAAAGAAGCCAGAGCACAATTTGAAACCAATTTTTTTGGGACACTTTGGTTAACACAAGCGGTTTTACCTATTATGAGAAATCAAAAAAGCGGTCATATCATTCAGGTTTCTTCTATTTTAGGAATCGCGACTTTACCGATTATTGGTTTATACAATGCTTCTAAATTTGCCGTTGAAGGTCTAACTGAAACGTTGGCTCAAGAGGTAAAACAATTTGGGATCAACGTTACGTTGTTAGAACCAAACGGTTATGCAACCGATATTTGGGGCAACACCTTCAACAGCGAAAGCATCGACGCCTACAACGGAATCAAAAAAGCCCTTGCAGAAGGACATGATCCTGATACTCTCGGAAAAACAAGCGCTACAGTTCCGGCCATCCTCAAACTGGTCGAAGCCGAAAACCCTCCCCTACGCCTGTTCTTAGGAAAAGTTGCCTTACCATTCGCCAAACAAACGTATGAACAAAAACTAAAAACGTGGGAAGAATGGGCTGATGTTTCTGTTGCGGCACACGGATAATTATTCTGATTTTTTTAAGTTGATTGAAAACGAGATTGTTTCTTTTTAGGAAGAGACGGTCTTGTTTTTTTATGAGTAAATCACGACACTTAGGGACCAGTTATCCGCTATATCTTTTTGTGACTCCCGAGGCTTCGGGACCGGCATAAAAGGATTTTCCCTCCCATCAAGGGCTAGGAAAATCTTTTTCATAAGAAACCATCTTTTTTAATCCTTTATGGTTTTCCTTATTCATCTTAATTTTTTATTCGATACTTTAGCAATCAAATTATTTCATAATGAATATATAACCTTTCATGGCTTTCAACGAAGATTCTCGTGTCAAAATACCAACCCTATTGCATCTTATGCGATTAGGTTATACCTACTTATCATTATCAAATCAAAAATGGGATGAATCAACAAATATCTTCACGGATATTTTTAATGAAAATATTAAAAAACTTAACCCCGAATTATCATCTGGTGACGTAGATCGAACTTATAATGAAGTAGCTCTTTGCCTGGAAAATGAAGATTTAGGAAAAGTTTTTTATGAAAAACTTGTTGATCAATCCAATATACGATTAATTGACTTCGAGGATTTCAATAATAACTCATTTCATGTAGTTACAGAGCTAACCTACAAAAAAGACGAAGAAGAATTTAGACCTGATATTACTTTATTTATAAATGGAATGCCATTGGTTTTTATAGAAGTAAAAAAACCAAATAATCTAAATGGTGTAATTGAAGAAGATAAAAGAATACAAACTCGTTTTCAGAATAAAAAATTCAGACAATTTGCAAACATCACCCAATTGATGGTCTTTTCCAATAATATGGAATATGATGACAACTCCCCGATGACAATTCAAGGGGCATTTTATGCAACAGCCTCTTATTATAGACCTATTTTCAACTATTTTAGAGAAGAAGATAAATTTGATTTTGAAACATTGTTGAAAAACATAGAGGAAGATGATGAAAACTTTGTACTTAAGGACACTAACTTATTAAGTATAAAAAATTCACCTGAATTCCTTACTAATAAACATCATGATACGCCAACTAACAGAATATGTACTTCTATATTTCAAAAGGATAGGCTAGCATTTATATTACAATTTGGAATAGCATATGTAAAAGAAACAACTGGTTTACAAAAACATATCATGCGTTACCCTCAATTATTTGCTACAAAAGCAATTGAGAAAAAACTAGACGAAGGCGGCAAAAAAGGAATTATCTGGCATACACAAGGAAGCGGAAAAACAGCTCTGACCTTTTACAATGTCAAGTATTTAACCCATTATTTTCAAAAGAAAAGTGTAGTTCCTAAATTCTATTTCATTGTTGATCGATTAGATTTACTAGTTCAGGCGGGGAAAGAATTTAAAAGCCGAGGATTAATTGTCCATAATATCAATTCAAGAGAGGAGTTTTCTAAAGACATAAAATCTACATCAGTTATTCATAATAACTCCGGTAAAGCAGAAATTACAGTAGTAAATATTCAAAAATTTCAGGACGATCCTGATGTGATCAGAAATACGGATTATAACTTAAACATACAACGTGTTTATTTCCTAGATGAAGTACATCGCAGCTATAATCCAAAAGGCAGTTTTTTAGCCAACTTAAATGAGTCTGACAGTAATGCAATAAAAATTGGATTAACGGGAACCCCTTTATTAGGAACAGATTATAACTCAAAAGCATTATTTGGAAGTTATATTCATAAATATTATTACAATTCGTCAATTGCTGATGGTTATACTTTGCGATTAATTCGTGAAGAGATTGAAACCAACTACAAATTAACTTTAAAGCAAGCACTTGAAGAAATTGAAATTCTAAAAGGGAATACAGACAAAAAAGTAGTCTACGCCCATCCTACGTTTGTAGAACCAATGTTGGATTATATTATTCAGGATTTTGAAAAAGCACGTATTGCCTCAAATGACAATTCTATTGGTGGAATGGTGGTTTGTGATTCTTCCGAACAGGCAAAAATGTTATTCGAAATATTTGAATCTAAATATGCTGCAGAGAAAACAGATTCAAATTTTTATCAAATGGTAGCTGAACCACGTGAAAGTTATGGTTCTCAAAAAAAGAACAAAAGTAAAGTGATATCAGCCGCTGTTATTTTACACGACGTTGGAACCAAAAAAGAAAGAGAATTTAAAGTTGGGGAATTTAAAGACGGAAAAATAGATTTTCTATTCGTTTATAATATGTTACTTACTGGTTTTGATGCTCCCCGATTGAAGAAACTATACATCGGTCGTGTAATTAAAGCTCATAATTTATTACAAACACTTACCAGAGTTAACAGAACTTACAAAGATTTCAGATACGGATATGTAGTTGATTTTGCAGATATTCAAAAAGAGTTTGATAAAACCAATCAGGACTATTTTAACGAGCTTCAATCAGAGTTGGGCGATGAAATGGAACATTACTCCAACATTTTCAAATCAGCAGCAGAAATTAAGGAAGAAATTAATGAGATAAAGGAAGTTTTATTCCCGTTTGATACTTTGAATGCTGAAATATTTTCACAGCAAATTTCACAAATTCAGGACCGAACTGAAATGCTGAACATTAATAGAATATTGAACAATGCCAAAAGCTTGTACAATCTTATTCGTTTATCTGGAAATTATGAATTATTAGAACGACTTGACTTTCATAAATTGACCCTATTATCTCGTGAAGCCAACAATCATTTGGCTTTGATAAATACTAATGAAGCATTAGAAAAAAATGTAGACACCACTAATTTATTAAATATTGCTTTAGAAGATGTCATTTTTGCTTTTGTAAAAATCAGAGAAGAAGAAATGATTTTGGCGGATACTTTGAAAACTACTTTGCAAAAAACACGTGAAATACTCGGTGGTAATTTTGACCCAAAAGCCCCTGTTTTTATATCTTTGCGAGAAGAATTGGAGCGCTTATTTAAAAAGAAAAATTTAAGTGAAGTTAACAAAGAAGAAATGGAAGCCAATATTAAACAGTTGGAATACATTTATGGCAAAGCCAAAGAATTAGAAAGAAAAAACCAATTACTTAGAGCTAAATACGATAATGACGAGAAATACGCTCGTTTGCATAAAAGATTGATGGAAAAAGATCCATTAACCGATAGCGAAACTAAACTTTTTGATGCCTTAAAGGGATTAAAAAAGGAAATCGATGATCAACTATTACAAAACTCAAAAGTGCTCGAAAATGAGAATTATGTTGAGAAAATGATCATGCGATTTGTAATTAACCAATTTAAGACTAAAAACGAAATTCCTTTAGATCCAGAAACTTCTAAGCGTATCAATGGTCTGGTGGTGAAAGAATATATGAATGAATTTTATGGAAGAACGGCATAATATGAACACGGGAGAAATACTTATATATCAAAATCAGGAAGGCAACATTAAAATTGACGTTCGCCTTGAAGAAGAAACAGTTTGGCTGACTCAAGATCAAATGGCACAATTATTTGGCAAAGCCAAATCTACCATTAACGAACACATCAAAAATATTTTTGAAGAAGGAGAACTTCAGGAAAGCTTGTCTATGCACAAATTCGGAAATTCCGAATTTCAGCAAAAAGCGCCTAATTACTACAATCTTGATGTCGTAATTTCTGTTGGTTACAGAGTAAAATCGCTTCAGGGAACACAATTTCGTATTTGGGCAACGCAGCGATTAAAAGAATATATCGTTAAGGGCTTTGCCTTGAATGATGACCGCTTTAAAGAAGGTAAGACGATGAATTACTTTAACGAATTGCAGCAGCGCATTCGTGAGATACGAATATCTGAAAAGTTTTTCTACCAAAAAATAAAAGACATCTACACCACAAGTATTGATTATGATGCAAAAGACGAGAAAACAGTTTCGTTTTTCAAAATCGTACAGAACAAACTCCTATGGGCAATCTCTCAAAACACGGCTGCCGAATTAGTCTATCGCAGAGTTGATGCGTCTTTACCTCTATTAGGAATGCAGTCTTTTGATAAAAAAGAAGCCAAAGCAGTTCAAAAAACGGATGTTAGTATTGCTAAAAATTATCTTAACGAAGATGAAATAAAACTTTTAGGATTATTGGTAGAGCAATATTTAGCATTTGCCGAAACTATGGCACAGCAACAAACTCCTATGTATATGAAAGATTGGGCAGAACGACTTGATAGTATTTTACAGCTCAACGGGAGAGAATTGTTATCGCATGCAGGAAAAATTACACATCAAATGGCTTTGAATAAATCGACAGAAGAATTTGAAAAATTTAAAGAAAACAGAAAAACAATAGAGATCGAACAAAGCCTGAAAGAAATTGAAGCAGATATTAAAAAATTGAAAAAATAACATAAAAATACAATGACTACCACAATACAGTTTGAAAAACAAACCAAAGCACTTATCGACGATCTTAAAAGTGTTTGTGCCAACTATGGTTTGGGAAATGATGGAAATGAGTTTAAGATTATTACCCAAGTATTTTTATATAAATTCCTTAACGATAAATTCATTCATGAAGTAAAAAAACTCGATGAAAAAATAGCAGCTTCAGACAATTGGGAGGATACATTAAGAAGTTATTCAACATCTGACTATGAAATGTTGACCATGCAAATGAGTGAAAGCACTGCTAACATTCATACGGATCAATTGATTTCAACTTTATTTGATCGTCAAAATGAACCGAAATTTGCTGATATATTTGATAATACTTTATTGGATATTGCCAAACAAAACAGTGCTGTTTTCTCGGTGGT
>Ga0247813_10001586_pt1 | contig 16973 bp, 20 predicted proteins | sample UWRJL169409C1_FD_180719 | JGI IMG/M metagenome (GOLD analysis project Ga0247813, IMG submission 180719) | Plant litter microbial communities from Arlington Agricultural Research Station in Wisconsin, United States - UWRJ-L169-409C-1 | ecosystem: Environmental > Terrestrial > Plant litter >... | reverse complement strand
CGAGTGGATCCACCTCGTCGACCTCGACGCGGCGTTCGGTCGCGGCGACAACCGCCACGTGATCGAGAAGGTCATCAAGAACTCGCCGCGCAGCGTCAACATCGAGCTGTCGGGCGGCATCCGTGACGACGCGAGCCTCGAGGCCGCCCTCGAGACCGGCGCCAAGCGCATCAACCTCGGCACCGCGGCGCTCGAGAACCCCGAGTGGGCGGCCCACGTCATCGCCGAGTTCGGCGAGGCGATCGCGGTCGGCCTCGACGTGCGCGGAACCACCCTCGCCGCCCGCGGCTGGACCCAGGAAGGCGGCGACCTCTGGACGGTGCTCGAGCGCCTCGAGGCCGCCGGCTGCAGCCGCTACGTCGTCACCGACGTCACGAAAGACGGCACCCTGCAGGGGCCGAACCTCGACCTGCTCGTGCAGGTCATGGAGCGCACCCACAAGCCCGTGATCGCCTCGGGAGGCATCTCGAGCCTCGACGACATCGCCGAGCTGCGTGCGCTCGTTCCGCGCGGGCTCGAGGGCGCCATCCTCGGCAAGTCGCTCTACGCGAAGAACTTCACACTCGCGGAAGCGCTCGACGTCGCGAGCGACTGAGCATGACCGAGCAGTCAGATAACGGCGCGCACGACCATCACCCGCGCGGCGGCGCCGACTCGGCCGGAACCCCGTGGGCCGGACGCCATTTCGAGCCGAACACGAGCGCGGATGACGACGGCTCGGCGCCCGAACGGCTCATCGAGGCGTTGCGCCGGTTCTCGAGCGGAGAACTGGGCGAGTCCGACGTGGTCGACGCGCTGCGCGAGTCGCGGCTGTTGATCCCGCTCGTCGCCCATCTCGGCGAGGCGGGCGTCAACGAGCACGGCGTCGTCATCGACAAGACCCAGGAGCTGTCGATCATCACGGTCGCCGGCCCCGACGGCCGCAACGTCATGCCGGTCTTCACCTCGGTCGCCGCGATGAGCCACTGGAACCCGAAGGCTCGCCCGGTTCCCGCGGCGGGAACACGCGTGGCGCTCGCGGCGGCGAGCGAGCAGACCGAGCTCGTGGTGCTCGACGCGACGTCGGCGACCGAGTTCGTCATCCGTCGGCCCGCCCTCTGGGCGATCGCGCAGTCGCAGCCGTGGACGCCGAGCTTTCTCGACGAAGAAGTGCTCGATGCATTCGCGGATGCCGCGGCGAACGAACCGGCGATCCGCTCGGTCGCCCTGGCCCCCGGCGATCCCGCGAGTCGGCTTGCGGGGCCGGAGCTGCTCGTGCAGCTCGCCCTCGTCGACGGCCTCAGCAAGCACGAGCTCGACCTGGTGATGGCGCGCCTGCAGGAGCGCTGGCGCGCGAGCGAGACCATCGCGACGCGGGTCGACTCGATGCGCGTGCAGCTCGTCAGCGCGAGCTAGCTCTCGGGCGACTCCGGAGCCTGCGGCGTCTTCGGGCTCGGCTTGAACGCGGCGCCGAACAGCCGCCGCAGCGCGCCGCCCTTCGTCGTCGGGCTGTTGCGGATCGGGAACTGCGACGCGAACTCCGCGGGCGTGCCGAACTCCTCCTCGACCGGCTTGCCGGTCTTCTTCGCGTAGGCGCGCAGCTCGGTGATCGAGCTGGCGATCTCGGGCTCGGTCTGGCCGCGCATCCGCAGGTGCAGCACGAGTTCGCGTTCGTACTTGGCTGAGGCTTTTTCTGCGTTGTCCTTGTCGGTCATGGTGCAATTCTCGCGTACCTCCGGCCGCGCGTCTGCTGCTTAGACTTGTGCGATGAGATTCGGGGGAGCGGCGCGCGTCGCAGCCCTCGCCCTCTCGGCGGTGCTGCTCGCCGGCTGCGCGTCCGCGGCCGACGCCGACCAGACCAAGACCGACCTCGGCGACGTGTCAGACACCCACACCCTCGTCGTCGACGACGTCGAGCGCTCCTACGTCGCCCACGTGCCCGAGGGGGCGGCGGCCGGGCTGCCCGAGACGCTCCCGGTGCTCGTCGTGCTGCACGGGGCGGGCAGCAACGGCGCCCGCATGGAGAACGCCACCGGGCTGTCGAGCCTCGCGAAGGCCGACAACTTCATCGTCGTCTACCCGAACGGCACCCAGGCGGCCGACATCGCGGGACAGCTCGCGTGGAACGCCGACGGATGCTGCGGTGCCCCGCGCCGCACCCAGGTCGACGATGTCGGCTTCATCACGGCCGTGCTCGACGACGTCGAGAAGCAGTTCCCGGTCGACGCGAGCCGCATCTACTTCGCCGGATTCTCGAACGGCGGCATGATGTCGTACCGGCTGTCCTGCGAACTCGGTGACCGCGTCGCGGGCATCGCCGTGGTCTCCGGCGCGTTCAACGTCGCCGACTGCGACCGCAACGACACCACCGACGTGCTCATCGTGCACGGCACGGGAGACCTCACCGTGCCGTACCGCGGCGGGCCGACGAACGAGCGCACCGCCGCACGGTTCGGGCAGTGGAACAACGCCTCGGTCGCCGACGCGACCCGCGAGTGGGTCGCGCGCGACGGCTGCAGCCGGTTTCCGCAGACCGTGATCGACGACGAAATCACCCGGGCGACCTACGATGAGTGTGATGACGAAACGAAACTCGAGGTGATCACGATCGCCGGCGGTACCCACGTGTGGCCACTCGCGCCCGTGAACGGGTTCGACGCATCCGAAACCGTCGTCGAGTTCTTCGGACTCGGCTCATGACCACGCTCCCTCCCGACTCGGGGCCGCCCCCGCTGCCGCCGTTCGGTGTGCGCGACAGCGGCGACACCTGGGTCTACGGGCCGGATGGCGCGAAATACTGGGGCCGGTTCGGCGCTGCCGGACTGTTGGTCTGGCACCCGCTCGCCGGCGTGCTGCTGCAGCACCGCATCGCGTGGAGCCACCACGGCGGAACCTGGGGACTGCCGGGCGGCGCGCTCAAGGAGGGGGAGACTCCCGTTCAGGGCGCGCTGCGCGAAGCGAACGAGGAAGCCGGTGTTCCTGCCGACCTGCTCACCGTGCTGTTCACCTCGGTTCTCGACCTCGGATTCTGGAAGTACACGACCGTGGTCACCGAGTCGGCGACCGAGTTCGAGCCCGTGATCGGCGATGCCGAGAGCGAGGCTCTGGCCTGGGTTTCGGTCGACGAGGTAAAAAATTTGCAACTTCATCCTGGCTTTGGGGCCGCTTGGCCCGAACTGCGTTCCCGGCTGCGCTAAGCTATTCGAGTTGCCTTTCGAGGTGACATGTCGCGGGCTGTAGCGCAGCTTGGTAGCGCACCTGACTGGGGGTCAGGGGGTCGCAGGTTCAAATCCTGTCAGCCCGACCACGACGAACACGAGACGCCCTCCTTCGGGAGGGCGTTTCGGCGTTAACGGGCTGGCTTCGCCGTCTCGGACCTGCGGGCCTGGGTTGCTGAGCAGCACGAGGCCTCCGATCGGCGGTGATCTGATGCCGCGGCCACGGCTGACCATCGGCACGGTCGGCGAGATCACTATCCGGAAGGTGTCGTCCGGCCGCTTCGAGGCGCGCACCCGGTACCGCGACTGGGACGGCAAGACACGCCAGGTGCAGAGCAGCGGCGCCACCGCTGCAGCGGCGGAGCGGGCGCTGAAGGCGCGGCTGCTCGAGCGGTCCGAGCTGCAGCCGGCAGACACGACGCTGACGCCGGACAGCCTGTTCTCCGACCTCGTGGCGTACTGGCTGGCGGACATCGACGCGGAGGGCCGCATCTCCCGCACCACCCGCAACCTGTATGAGCGCAACATGCGCACCCTGGTGTCTCCGGTGTTCGACAGCCTGACCCTGCGCGAGATCGGCGTCGCCCGCTGCGACCGGTTCATCAAGGAGCTGGGGAAACGGTCGTACAACCGCGCCAAGCAGGCCCGGGTCGTTCTGCGGCTGGCGCTCGAGCTGGCGTACGGCACGAGATCCTTCAACGCAACCCGATGGACCACGGCTCACGCCTCCGCCGCGAACCGCACATCCCCGACGCGCTCACAGCCCCGGAGGTGAACGTGATCCGCGCCGCGATCGCCCGCTGGGAAAGCGGCACGGACCACGTCTCCGGCCCGCTGCCCGACGGCCAGCTCGGCGCGATCGTCGAAGTGATGCTCGGCACCTCCGCCCGGATCGGGGAGGTGCTCTCGATCCGCCGCTGTGACGTCGACATCACCGGCGCCGTGCCGTCCATCCGCCTCGCCGGGACGATCGTCGGCCGCAACGGCGAGCAGACCTTCCGGCAGAACCACCCCAAGACCGCGAAGTCCCGGCGGATCGTGGCGCTGCCGTCGTTCGCGTCCGACGCAGTCCGGCGGCGTCTCGCCAACGTCGGCCGCCTCGAACTCGACGCGCTGCTGTTCCAGTCGCGCGACGGCACGCCGCTGACCACCGGGAGCGTGCGCCGCCAGTTGCGACGGGTGCTCGGAGGAGCGGGGATCGCCGGGGTGACCCCGCACATGTTCCGTCGCACGGTGGCGACAGCGGTCAACGACAACACCGGCGTGGAGCCCGCGGCGGAGTTGCGCGGCCACACCGACACGAGGATTACGGTGATGCACTACATCCAGCGCAGGGAGTTGGCTAATCCGGAGACCGCGGCGCTGCTTGACCGGGCGTTCAAGCGGGACGAGGAGTGAGTGCGATGCTGCCACCGTGGCAGGACCGCCTTGCCATCTCCCGGGACCAGCATCTTCACGGCCAGTGGATGTTTGATTCAGTTCCGTTCTACACCGCGGTCGGAGCATACGCAATCGGCTTCGGCGGCTCTCTGTGACCGATCACGGACAGTCGCGCTGGGCGGTAGTGCCCGCGAGCGCTGTTGGTGCAGTTGCAGACGTCTTCTTCTCGCCGAAGTTGAGTTTGTCTGGAGTCGCCTCGTAGGTATGGCGTTCGGGCACGATAGTCTCGCGTCGACAGCTGAGGAGCTGGCGAGCTGATTGGCGGGCGGTCACACGCGACGCGCGACGCGCCTACCCCCAAACTAATGGAGAATCTACTAGTGACCACTCAACTAGATCGTCAGGCAGCTCAGATCGCGATCGCTGAGCTGCACTTCGACCCCAAAAACCCACGTCTTAGCGACGCCGATTTCGAGGACGACCGCGAAGCCCTTGTAGCGCTCGTCCAAGATGCTGATGTCAACGAGCTGGTTCAAGCCATCGGGAATTCGGGATGGCTGAACTACGAACCTCTGGTCGTCTGGGAGCAAGGCAATTACGTTCTCGAAGGCAACCGGCGTCTGGCAGCCCTTTGGATTCTCGCGAACCCGGAATTGCAGAAGGAATTCGGTATCACGCCTCCGGAGCCCCTGCATCCGAAAGCGCTTCCTACCCAAGTACTAGCGATTGTTGTGCCGAAGCGCAGCGACGCTCGGGATTTTATTGGCTTCAAGCATGTGAATGGGCCGCATAAATGGGATTCACTTGCGAAAGCTAAATTTGCTTGGGCGTGGATTACTGAGGACGAAAACGTTAGCCTGGCCGACGTCGCAAAGCGCCTAGGAGACGGTCACAATACAGTCGCCCGGTTAGTCAATGCTTACATCGTCCTCACGCAAGCGACGCGACTCGGGTTCGACATCACAAAGCGGACGAAAACAAGCTTTTCGTTTTCCCACTTGTATACGGGGTTGCCGCGTCCGTCGGTTCGCGAGTACCTCGGGCTCGGCGAGGCACCGAATGAATTGCTGGCGCCCGACCCCGTTCCTGTAGAAAAACACGCGAACCTCCTGACCTTCATGACCCTCTTGTATGGGCAGGGCGAACGTAAGACGGTTATCCAAAGCCAGAATCCGAACCTGAACGAGCTAGTGGATGTGCTCGCAAGTTCTACCGCGACCTCGATGCTTATCGCAGATAACGACCTCAGGACCGCGTACTCGCAGGTTGAGGACAAAGGGCGCAAATTTGCGGAGCTAGTGTTTGCCTTGAACAAGGCTGCTCGGGCGGTGAGCGAGGCAACGGGGGACTACACGTACGATCCAGATTTGCACGACATGGTTGGGAGCATTCAGAAGACGGTCCGTTCGATAATGGCTTCGATGATCACGGAGAAAGACTCGGTCGAGTCGGGTGAAACTGCCCGATGAGCGCCGCGGTAATCGCGCCGGATCCCTTCGCGACGCGCGCCCAGGCGGCCGACTGGCTTGAGCTAATGGCTTTAAGCTCCCACCCGTTGCCGTACCGGTCGTCCGAATATGTCAGCTCGCTGACACTGTCAAACGACAATCCCGACGGCGTCGGACGCGATGACGATGAAGATGAAGAGATTCTCGACACGGAGTTTGACGAGCTAATCGAACTTGCGACTGACGAAGTTCGCTGGCGTGCCGACGTGCTGGGGGACCTATATCCATTCGTGTTGGAGGTGAGAGCCCGATCATGGACCCTCACGTACCGCCGTCAAGGTGAACCTCAAGTTCGCGTCGCACAGGATGTCTATTCCGCCTGCCTTCTCATGTCATCAGCGCGGCACGGTCGACTCGACGGGTTGCCCGCGTCGATGAGAGCGGTGAAGAAGGTCGCCGATGCTTTTCAAGCGGCGGTGTTCTTGGTGGCTCCCGCACTTCTGGGCGGCCCGAGTTTCTGGATCGCGTTCCCCCGGCCGGAAAAAGATGACTACGCGCCAGCTATTGATCGTCTGGTGAAGGAGTTGGGTGTAGGGATCTTGAACGATCCGCCGCCGCCGTCTCAGACCCGAAACAAAGATGGCGGGGTCGACATTGTGACCTGGCGCTCATTCCCGGACCTTCGGTCGAACATAATGCTTTCCTACGGTCAAGTTGCTACGGGCAAGCACTGGCGCGACAAGTCTGTAAAGAACAAACTTGAGAGCCACTTCCTTCGATGGCTGGCAGTCCGCCCGGTCACGCACTGGATACCTGCCATGTATATCCCGCACGTCATGCACGAAAACCTATCCGTGGGGCGTGGCACTACATTCGAGGAATTGGCGCGAGACGATGCCCACACTTTAGAAGCGTTGCTTGGGGTGGTTCTGGATCGAATCCGAATGACGGCACTTTCCAGCGAGGCGTTCCGCATCCGTGAAGTGGGTGACCACAGAGCGATCGGTCACATTCGAACTCTCCAGATGTGGCAGCGCGGCGTGGTTGCCACGATGCGACAGCCCTAAACGACCAGAGCACTCCGCAACGGATCTGACAGGATCATCAACTCGCTCGCCTTGCCGGTGTTGCGGGCAGAGTAGTTGAGCTCGAAGGCAGTAACGTAGCGGTCCTCGTAGAGCTCGCGTATCAACGGCACGTCGTCATAGGTGAGAATCCAATTCGCACCTGCGTTTCGGTTCAGGCAGGTTGCTAAGAGCGCGTGATCGGTCTCTTTGAAAGAATTGAGATAGAGGCTGCCCCCCATCTGCACATACGGAGGATCGACGTACATCAGAGTATTACTTGCTGTAGCGAATCGTTCGATAACAGCGCGTCCATCCAAGGAGGTGACCTCGATCGAGTCGCGTTTGGCGAAAATCGAACGTATTCGAGAAGTGAGACCGTCCCGATTGAATCGTGCGCCAATCTTGTAAGTTCCTGACTGGGCCTGCCCGCCAATCACCCCTGCGTTGATAACCCCAGAGCGATTTGTTCGATTGAGATAAAAGAAGGCGAAGCCCAGATCGAAGGTATTCACGGTGTCCAGAGGTCCTCGGCTGTAGACCCCCCGCTGAAGTCGCCACTCCTCCAAGGTCAGAGGTACGTTCTCCAGACGTTCGATGAACTCCTCGCCTCTGGTGGTGACAGCGGACCAAAAGGCGTAAACAGCAGGGTCCAAGTCATTGATAACGATGCGCGCAACACGCTCTTGCAACAACAAAGAGATTCCGGCACCAGCGCCACCGGCAAATGGTTCGACATACGTCGCGCCGAGCAGGTTTCGGGCTTCAAGGGCACGGCCCAGGAATCCAGTAAGCGACGATTTACCGCCAGGATAACGAAGGGGGCTGTCGTAGCTCGGACGGGTTGTGGCGACCTCGAGCATTGGCATTTCTGACGTTTCCACGAGCCGATTCTACCGTTAGAGACGTCGCGGACTGTAAGGCTCACCGGCTTCCGCTCGACCCAACTGTTGTTCGACTACGCGCGATCGGTCGGACGTGAGCCCGGCGGTGGAAGTGTCGCTGAGTTCACTTGACCCGCGGTAGTAATTCGGAGCTATGCGAAGCGCGGACGTTCACATCTTGTCGGCGATCGTAGTCTCGATCTGCTGGGTATTCGCGAGCCAAATGATGCCCGCCTGTCCTGCGCCATCCCGCGCTCTCCGGTTCGTTACCGGCAGTCAGCCAGTCGCGCTGGTGGCGCGCGAGCTCGGATGTCGCGACGTAGTACCGCCGCTCGCGCAATCTCTAAAGTGCGATCGATTTCCTGACCATTCATCCCCGAAACGGACGCTTGGATTCGGACGCGGCGCACGAGCGGGCGTGCCTCAGACGACGGCCAGCATGCAACCGTTTGCTACGGTCTTCAGCATGAGATCTGACCTTGCCGAGAACTACCGAGTTCGGCTTCGATCCCTCCAGTGGGCATCCGCATTGCTCAAGGACTTGAGCCATTCGGAAGATGCCGAGGCGGTTCTGGTTGCGACAAACTGGGCGCTCGACTCTGTTTACGACTTGGCCGAGGGATATTGGGTCCTAGCCGGGCTAACAGATCTTTCTGTAGCCAACGAGGATGAACATTTGTCGAGCAGGACGCCGAAGACCGGCGAAAAGGTCGGAGGCCTTCTAGTTGCACGTGGAAAAAAGACCCACCAGCTAATGAGGCTCGGCGCGCCGAGCCCCTATAAGAATCTTCCATATGACTTCGCCGATCTGACTGACTGGGTCTGGGCCGAGCCAACATGGCCGGCGGACGACAGGCTCGCGACGCGAACGGAGTGGTACCGGCAACAAATTAGTGGGCGTCCGCTATGGAACGCGGTTGATCAAGCCGAGTACTGGTTTCTGGACAACAGTCCCGTCGTTATTCCCCGCCGCGAAGCTGACTCTGCGGGCTGGGTTGCCGGAGTGAGTCCGAATTACCTGTGACGCGGGAATACCCGAACACAGGCACTTCGTTACTTACCCATACCCTCCTCACCACTAACTGCTTCACGCTGTAACCCGATCTGCTCATACTGCGGGGCGAGGTCCGCTCCCGGCGGCTCGCTGCTAACTTGAGAGCCGCAAGTCACTAACCGGAATGAGGGGCATTCATGCCAAACGAGTTGCTGGTAGGAACCCGGCGGATCGGCGACTTTTACGACACTTACAAAGACACGCCCGAAGTCAAAGTGACTCTCGAACGATCCGAAGCAGGAATCAGCGTGAGTGTGGCATGGTCGCATCCGCAAGTACCGTACGCGGCTTGGTTCATGAGCGATAGCACCCTGCTGTTGGCCACCGACCCTCGGCCCGGGCGAAAGCCTGTACCGAAGCGCGTGCTATTCCACGATTCGCACGGAGTTGTGCTTCTCATCCGATGCTGGGCGCGCGGCTATCACGCTAATATAGGCGGGCCTGGCAGCGGAACCCTCGGGGCCCGGGCGGCAATCATGGGCGTCGACGAAGACAGAGAGTTTGACCGTCCGCACGGTCTCCAGACCGAGGTATCGGGTTTGCGGGAATGGCTCGGCGTGACGTCTTGGCAGGAACGCTTCGACACGGTCGATGGAACCTCCCGGTTCAGCCTCAGCTCTCGAGGGGTCGAGACGATCGATGTCGGCAAGCACAATGGAATCACCCTTGATTTCAGGCCCGGTTGGGGCACTGGAGCCGAGCCAGAGCCAGATCGCCGAGTGCTTCTTGACCTACTAAGGTGCACCACGCGCAGCGTCGAGCCCACGGATTGGGATGCACACATGCAACTCCACCGTGCTATCCGCGATCTACTTGTGATCTCGAGGTGGCGCAACGAGTCCTGCGTGCCGGTACGCGCTCTCCGAAAAGACGACCCAATGACCACCCTTGACGGCAAGTCGCACGGGGAACAATGGCGCACCGTAGTGGTCCCGAATGACGACCGCGAGCCTGCGCCGAAGAAGTATCGCCCGCACTTGTTGCACTTCGAAGACCTGGGACCTGAAGGCCTCGGTAACTGGATAGCGCTGCGGAACGAGTTCGCTCGTGCCCTCGACCCCGTGATCACGAGTATCGATCTTCGGAACACCACTCCTTCCACGCGCTTGGCCCACACCGCGCCTGGCGTCGAAGCACTGGGATATCTCTTGATGATCCGCGATGGGATTGAAGTTAAGAGAGCTTCCAGAGCCACGCTCAGGGCTCGATTCGAGCGCATTCTCGCCGACATCGGCGAGTGTCTCCCGTTCGCTGGATCAGCGTGGGCCGATAAAGCCGTGGCTACGTACAATGCCCTGAAGCACGCAAACCGGGATCTTCCTGATGATGTTGACGTGATGAACTCGTGGGCCGACAGCGTCATGGTAGTTCGAGCTTGGGTCGCGCTGGAACTCGGGATCCCTGCTGATGTGGTTAGGTCGCGACTCGCAGATGACAAGCAGCCCCGCAACTTTGCGATGGTTGATTAGCCCTCCGTCATGCGCCTGTAAAGCGTTGCGGGTTTCAGCCCAGGCAGTAGCAGGCGGGACCGTGACTGGCAAGAGTTGTGCCGCAACTCGAGGTCGCATCGCGATGAAGCATCCGAGCCGGACGCCGTCCTAGACAATACGGGGAACTCTGCAGGAGGGGCAGTACCAGTAGGGCCCGTCGTCAGTCCCGGCCGGCCACATCCTCGCTAGACAGGCCGGGCAATTCGGCGTTCCCATCCAACCGTCATCGTCATCCATCCCGCGAGGGTAGTCGGCTGTGGGAACCTGCGAGGAATCTGTCCACAAGGAACCCCCGCCCGAATTACTCGGGCGGCAACTCCAGCAGCGGGAGAAAGAGCTTCCCCGGACCACTGCGGCAATGCAACCGCGGCTGCGAGCGTCGACTCTAAGCGGGAACGGTTACTTGCCGTGACATAGATTCTTGGCGGGTCCTTCTGAAAGTGCGCGACGTCGGCGGGCGCCGTCGCGGGCCTGTCGAGTCGTGGCCGAGCACCGGCAAGCCGACGAGACTGACGCCTTCTACTGCCACCCCATCGGCGCCACGCGTGATTGTCCGCGCAGTCGACTTCGGGTTCCGTCGACGATGAACGGTACACGGACAGACCTCCAGACCAATCGCTGCTTCACCTCGATTGCGACGTCGAATGCCCACGCCTCTTGCAGATCGAGGACCCGCGAGTTTCGTCGGTGACGAAACGGTGCAGCTTGGCGCACCTTCCGACTGTGAGAGACGTGCAAGAGACCACCACCCGACGTATTCCTCCGATTGCATGCATCCGGTGCGGCGCGACGCTGCCGCCGACCGCCATGACAGGGCGACCGCGTATCTTCTGTGGAGCTCGCTGCCGCAAAGCAGCACATGACGACCGGCGAGCTCGTAAGCCGGCGGCATTTCAGGTCCGAATTGTCGATCGTCGTGTCGTGGAGAAAGTCGAGACCATCCGGACCGTCAATGAAGGCCACGACATCGCAGAGTGCGTCCGGCGGGTCTGCGGATCGCCCCGGGCGATTACCAACGTCCTCACCGCCCTGAGCGGCCTGGTCCGATCGCGCGCGGTGCTGATGGAGGGCAAGTGGGCGCCCGTGATGCGTTCGATCATCGATCTAAACCGCTCCATCCGGAATGCTGGTGAGCGCGAGAGCGGGCGTCGATATCGCTGAGGCCATAGCAGGACCTATTCCTTCGACCCATTCGCAGCATGTTCGATTTTCTTCATAAAGAGTCAGGGATGAGGCGATCACATGAGGCTTGGAATTGAAGCGTCGCGGCTAGCAATGAGCCAGACAATGGTGGCGAGTCCGGATTCTTCGACTCTGTCGTCGCGGATGCGCCAGTGCCCGTCGATGCCGGCGGGGGCGCTTTGCTGCGGCGGTCCAGGTGATTCACCCGACCCGCGCAATGGCATGTGGACCTGCGTGCGCTCTGCTTAGGTCGACTCACACGCGTTGCTCGGGGGTTCGTGGCGGACGATGGTCGGGAATCTCGATGATAGGGAATAACCAGTTCCTGATACGTTGACCAGATGACCGATCCTCTAGTCCGCGACGCGCTTCGCACTTTCGTCGCCGAACGCGAATGGGCACAGTTCCACACTCCGGAGAATCTCGCGAAGAGCATTTCGATCGAGGCTGCCGAGTTGCTCGAGTGCTTCCAGTGGAATGAGGATGCCGACAAAGGCCGCGTGGAGGAGGAGTTGGCTGATGTCCTCACCTACTGCCTGCTTCTCGCCGATCGACTCGGAGTCGACCCTGGCAAGATCGTGCTCGACAAGCTTGCCTTGACCCGGGCGAAGTATCCGGTCGACAAGGCGCAGGGGCGCAGCACCAAATATGACGCCCTTTGAGATCGATAGGATTCCGTTCAGCAAGGAGTCCGTCACGGCATGGGCGGCGCTGAACCGCCGGCACACCGACTGGCCAGTTGTCTACGTCCTGGACGGAACGAGCACGGCGACGAGTGCTGCGACGACCAGAGACGTATACGTCGGAGAGTCGCGGAACGCGGCGGCACGGATGCGTCAGCATCTCGAATCCGCCGACAAGCAGCACCTAGGCACACTTCGGGTCGTGCTCGATGAGCGGTTCAACAAGTCGGTGTGTCTGGACTTGGAGTCGTTCCTCATCCGGATGCTCGCCGGCGACGGCGCATACCGGGTGCTGAACCGCAATGACGGCATCACCGAGGGCGACTACTTCGACCGCGATCTCTACCGTGATACGTTCCGAGACGTTTTCGACCAGCTCAAGGGCGACGGTGTCTTCACCCGCACCATTCCGGAGATCGAGAACAGCGACCTGTTCAAACTGTCCCCGTTCAAAGCTCTGACGACCGATCAGGGCGTGGCAGTCGAGAGCATCCTCGAGGGCTATTTCGAGGACCGCAAGACCGACGTGGGCAGCACAATCGTCGTGCAAGGCGAGCCGGGAACGGGGAAAACCGTAATCGGCATCTATCTGTTGAAGCTGATATCGGACATCGCGACGTCCCAGCAGCCAGAAGACCTCGACAGCGACTCGATGTTCGCCGACTTCTTCGCCGCCGGCTACCCGGAGCTCCTCGCCGGTCTGCACATCGGCCTCGTCGTTCCGCAACAGTCCCTGCGCAACTCCATCAAAAAAGTCTTCAAAAAGACCCCCGGTCTGTCGCCCGACATGGTGATGACCGCCTTCGACGTCGGCGCATCCGACATCAAATTCGATCTCCTGATCGTGGACGAATCGCATCGCCTCAACCAGCGCGCCAACCAGCCGTCGGGTGTGCAGAACAAGAAGTTCATCGACATCACCACGAAGCTCTTCGGAGTCGACGACAAGATCAAGACGCAGCTGGACTGGATCCGCGAAAGAAGCCACTACCAGATCCTCCTGCTCGATGCGGCCCAGAGCGTCCGCCCGGCAGACCTGGCACCCGAACTGTTGAACGAGCTCGTGGCCACGGCGAAAATGGAACACCGCCACTACCCGCTGATCTCGCAGATGCGGGTGAAAGCTGGTACCGACTACGTCTCCTACATCAGGCAGATGCTCGGCACACCCGCATCCTCGAGCGTTCCGACCGCCTATTCGACCGAGGCGTTCGGCGACTACGACCTCCGCATGTTCGACAGCATCACCGAGATGCGCGACGAGATCCGAAACCGAGACGTCGAATCGGGGCTGTCACGCCTCGTCGCCGGATACGCGTGGCCGTGGAAAACGAAGACAGACAAGAGGGCGTACGACATCGAAATCGACGGCACCTCGTTCCGGTGGAACAGCACCCAGTCGGATTGGATCGCTTCGGCGAAATCCCTAGACGAAGTTGGCTCCATCCACACCGTGCAGGGCTACGACCTGAACTACGCAGGTGTCATCATCGGCCCCGACCTACGATTCGACTCCCTGCACGGTCTGGTCATCGACCGCGGTTCTTATTTCGATGCGAAGGGGAAAGAGAACAACAAGACATCGGGCAAGACCTACTCGGATACCGACCTACTGCGGTTCATTAGCAACATCTACGCGGTCCTGCTCACCCGAGGCATTCTGGGCACATACGTGTACGTCAGCGACCCCGCTCTCCGAGAGCACCTCCGACCCTTCTTCTCGTAGCATCCGGCCCAGGTGCGTGACGTGATCCCCGTTCTGGGGATCGAGCTAGTCCAGCGCATAAAGCTATCGTCAGATCCCGGGGGCAACGATGTCGGTAGTTGATGGGGAAGAGTCGCGCGTCGACTTCGCGGGCATCGACGCGCTCCTGTCGAGGAGCGCCGGATACTCCGTCGCCGCCGAGTGCCTGAGAGTCCAAAGCGCTGCCGAAGCGCTTGACTCATCGCTCAGGACCGCCAACAAGGTCACACTGGCCCCGGAGGCTTGGTCTTGGTACGCCGGCGCGATCGGAGAGATCGCGGTCGGCAAGATGCTCGCCGCCCTCGGACCCGAGTCGTTTGTCCGGCACGCTGTTCCGATCGGAGCAGGAGCGAAGGACGTCGACCATCTCGTCATCGGTCCGGGTGGTGTTTTCGCTATAAATACGAAGCACCATGCTGGAGCGTCGATCTGGATCGGCGATCATGTCCTCAAGGTCAATCGGACGAACACCGGCCACTTGCGGGACGCTATCCGCGACAGTGGCGACGTCGCCCGTCGCCTAATGGCGAAAACGGGATTCGCCGTTCCCGTGATTCCTGTTCTCGCGATGTTTAATCCGGGCCCCATCAAGGACGGGAGAGTGGAAGTTGCGCGGCCGGTCGTTGTCCTCAACGCCCGGCAGCTCGTGGTCTGGCTGCTCAATCGCCCCCGTGGGTTCAGCGACACCGAACTCGCCCTGATCAGGTTCGCGGCGGAAGAACCGGAGACCTGGCACGTCGATGCCCGGGCCGCCGACACGCTCCGCGTCATGCACCGATTCGACCGCCTGTCGAGACTCGTCGGGACGCCCACGAAGCCAGTCACACAACGGGCCCCCAGCACGGCAGCTCCATCGCCATCGCGTCGTCCAGTTCGCGCGACCTCAGGTCGTATTGGGACGGTCTCCACGAGTGGACGCAGCCGGGGACGACCCACGAAGCGGACTACAGCCGCCACCTTCGGCGACTTGGTGAAGTTGTGGGTGGCGATCGGGTTCATCCTCTTGGCAATTGCCGCCGCAGATGCGTTCATCAATCAACCCTGCACGTCCCCAACCACCTGCGCGCTGCTCCCGCTGTACCAAGCGCTGGCGCCGCTCTGCAGTCTCGCATCCATGGCGGCGATCGGAGCTGGTGCGCTGGCGACTCTGCTGTGGATCGTGCGCCGACACACTCGATAACATCCCGTCTAGAGGGTCATCCCTGCGTAGTCCGTAGAGTCACACAGTGTGTAGGACGCCGACCGAGCTTGACATTTTGCTGAGCGTAGCGAACGCCTATGGCAAGGACCCATCGGCGCTTGGGCCTTGATCCGACACGGTGAGGGCACCCGCTCGACATTGGCAGCATTATCATGAGGCCATTCTCCGAGCGATGAGGGATGCTGAGATCACAGCGGATTTAATTCGATTGCGGGTTGCGGCGTCACGCCGACCACCGCAAACACGAAACTGCTCCGTCGAGAGGGTGGTTCGGCGTTAGCGCGGGCAATCCTTCGACCAATTGGAGAACTCGTTCTCGCGCTCGGGTCTGATCGACTAGCTGGTATATGAGGGCTTCACGCCCGAGCAAGCGGCGTACGGGGCAGCCAGACCGGTTTCTGAGCCGAGCGCCTCAATGCGCGCGGCGGTAGCGCTCGTAGACCACGCGCTCGCCGAAGCCGCGGGTCTCGACCAGGTCGAGCGCGATGTCGCGGGTGACCGGCGGAAAGTACGGCGTGCCGCCTCCGGTCACCACCGGGAACCGGAACATCCGGAACTCGTCGACGAGACCGAGCTCGACCGCCTGGCCGGCCACGTCGGCGCCGCCGATCTCGACGTCGCCCGAACGCAGCGCCGCCGCGACCTCCTCGGCCACCGACCCGGTGGCCAGCCGGGCGTTGCCGACGAGACCGGTGAGCGTGCGGCTGAAGACGACCTTCGGCAGGGCCGTCCAGACGTCGGCGAACGCGGCGCCGGTCGGTGTCTGACGCATGGCCGGGTCGGTCTCCCACACGGTCATGTTCTCGTACAGCCGGCGGCCCAGGATGTAGCCGCCGAGCGACGCGACCCGTTCGAGGTGGGCCTCGAAGAGCTCGTCGCTGAAGCCGGGCCAGTCGAATGCGCCGTCGCGGTCGTTGATGTATCCGTCGGCGGAGACGCTCATCGCGTAGATCAACATGGTGAGAATCATGCAGGCGTTCGTCGGCGACGGCAAGATCTCGGGCGGAGGGTTCCGTCGCGGGGCGGGGGCGTGCCAAGGTGGCCCGGTAGACGGAGGAGCGCGGGTGCGAGACGACGAGGTGGCGGCCGAACTGGCGCAGCCCGGCGCGCGCGAACTGCTCGAGCGCGCGCCGATGTCGCGGCTGGCCTACAACGGGAGCGACGGGTTTCCCCGTGTCATCCCGATCGGATTCTTCTTCGACGGCGAGGCGGTCGTGGTCTGCACCGCCGTCACCTCGCCGAAGGTGCGCGCGCTCGCCGAGCGGCCCGAGGTCGCGCTGACCATCGACGTGGGCGACACCCCCGCCGACGCCCGGTCGCTGCTGCTGCGCGGCACGGCGACGCTCGAGACCGTCGACGGCATTCCGCCCGAGTACCTCGCGGCGTCGGCCAGGGTTCTCACCGGGCACGAACTCGCCGAGTTCGAGCGCAACGTGCGGGGCATGTACGACCGGATGGTGCGCATCTCGGTCGTGCCCGCCTGGGCGCGGTACTTCGACTTCGGCGCGGGGCGCCTTCCCGGGTTTCTGCGGGATCTCGCGGCTAGACCGTGAACCCGTTCAGGTTCTCGTCGGGCGGGAGCTCGATGGTGCGCAGGGCCGCGAGCGGTCCGTTGTCCAGCGAGGCCGTCGCCTGACCGCTCGCCT
>Ga0247813_10001585_pt1 | contig 16987 bp, 13 predicted proteins | sample UWRJL169409C1_FD_180719 | JGI IMG/M metagenome (GOLD analysis project Ga0247813, IMG submission 180719) | Plant litter microbial communities from Arlington Agricultural Research Station in Wisconsin, United States - UWRJ-L169-409C-1 | ecosystem: Environmental > Terrestrial > Plant litter >... | reverse complement strand
AAAGGCAGCGCAGGTTCCTGCTAAGAAAGGCAGGTTTCTGACGCTCATACGCTCATGATCACCGCTGTTTTCAAGTCCTACTACAATACCTTTATCGGTTAGTATTTTTGCCATTTTGTATGGTAAATTTACATCTTCATCATCGCTAGTTGGCATGTCGTGAACACGTCTTAATAATACTCCAACATTATACTTTTGTAAAACTTCAGCCGATTTATAAGCTTCAAATCCACCAACAATAACGATTTTTTTGATTTGATGGTTCGCAGCGAGTTGAATAGCATCTACAATTTGCTTTTCTTCATCAGCATGGATATAAAGTATTTGAGTTCCGTCAAACAAACCTTTTGTAGCTTCTAAAACAATGTTTCTTTCTTTAGCAGCCGTTTGATTGTATGCTTTAGAATTGATCAGGAAGGCATTTATTTCTTCGACTTGTTTAGGATAATCTTTATTGGCCTCGATAATTCCAGGTTCAAACCATGATCCTGATCTTTTAAATCCGGATGGGAAATTAAGATGGATTCCGTCATTCTCTTTTATAACAGCATCTTTCCAGCTCCACGCATCCAATTGCACAACAGAAGATGTTCCGGAGATTCGTCCTCCACGTGGTGTAACCTGAGCCATCAAAATACCATTTGGGCGCACTGTTTCTACAACTTTAGATTCTGAATTATAAGCAATAATACTTCTCACATTCGGATTAAAAGTTCCAATTTCTGCTTCATCGTCAGATGATTTTACGGCATCAATTTCTACTAAACCTAAAGTAGAGTTTGGAGCAATAAATCCAGGATAAACATGTTTTCCTGTAGCATCAATAGTAGTGTCATAAGCATCAGCAGCAAGTCTGATTGTTGTGGCATCGGCTACTAAAGTCAATTTTCCATCCTTAAACCCAATAGCGCTATTTTGAATTACTTTTCCGTTACCCAAGTGGGCTGTGGCATTTAAAATCAAAACCGATTTGCTTTGTTTTGGTGCCGGGATTTGCTGTGCATTTATTTGTACAGAAGCACAAAACAAGAGCAGCAATTTATATATGTTTTTATTTATCATGTTGTCTTTTTTTATCATTATGAATTTTCTAAAGTTCTTATAACTGCTCTAAAGTATCACAGTGATATTCTTTTTTCTCTTTTCTGGTTGGTTGTTGCGTTGCGTTTCCTTTATTCTTTTCCTGCAACATTTGTCCAATCAATTCACTTCTTTCTTTAGTAATAGCCAATTGTTTCTGAGCATCTTTTTCGATATCAAAATAAACAACCCCTTCAATAATTGTTTTTTCCGCTTTAGCATAAATAGAAAGTGGATTTTCACTCCAAAGCACAACATCGGCATCTTTACCAACTTTAAGACTTCCTACTTTATCATCAATATGTAAAAGTTTCGCAGGATTTAAAGTCACAAATTTCCAGGCATCTTCTTCAGAAATATTTCCGTATTTCACTGCTTTTGCCGCTTCCTGGTTTAATCTGCGTGACATTTCAGCATCATCAGAATTATAGGCAACAACTAATCCCTGGTTGTGCATAATTGGTCCGTTGAACGGAATCGCGTCATTTACCTCAAATTTATAAGCCCACCAGTCAGAGAAAGTAGAAGCGCCAACTCCGTGTTCTTTCATCTTATCAGCAACTTTATAACCTTCCAGAATGTGTGTGAAAGTGTTTACTCTGAAATTGAATTTCTCCGCAACATTCATCAACATCAAAATTTCAGATTCTACATAAGAGTGACACGTAATGAAACGTTCTTTGTTTAAAATCTCGGCAAGCGTTTGCAATTCTAAATCAACTCTTGGTGCTTTTCCTTTTTTAGAACCTCCGTTGAATTTTTTCCAGCTTTCGTCATATTCTTTAGCCAATTGAAAATAATCGGTAAAAACCTGTTCAACTCCCATTCTGGTTTGTGGAAAACGAGTTGGATTATCAATGTTCCAATTCGCTTGTTTTACGTTTTCACCTAAAGCAAACTTGATAAACTTAGGTTGGTTTTTGTATAACATTTCTTCTGGAGCAGAACCCCATTTCCATTTTACGATCGCAGAACGACCACCAATTGGATTCGCAGAACCATGTAATAATTGCGAAATAGTCACACCTCCCGCAAGATCTCTGTATATATTAATGTCTTCAGAATTTACCACATCCTGAATTGTAACTTCTGCAGTCGAGTTGTGACCGCTTTCGTTAACCCCTTTAGAAATCGCGATATGCGAATGCTCATCAATGATTCCGCTGGTAATGTGTTTTCCTTTTGCATCAATAACAGTAGCACCAGACTCAGAAAGGTTTTTACCAACAGCAGCGATTTTTCCGTTTTTGATTAAAACATCAGTTTCTGTTAAGATTCCGTCTTTTTCATTCGTCCATACGGTAGCATTTTTGAATAATAAAGTTTGGGCAGTTTGTTTTTTACTATCACCAAAAGCAACGTTTGGATACGTCACCGGCACTATTGGAAGTGGTTTTTCTACTTTAGAAGAATCTTTTACAGCCACAAACGGACTCGTTTTTATAGCAGTCCAAACTAATTCATCTCCGTTTGATAAAACCGCTTTTCCAGATAATGCATCAGTTTTTTCGATGAATCCTGTTAAACGGGTGTAGTTGGATTTGATCGTATCTGCAGGTTTGACTACCAATGAAATCCAGTTTTTAGCAATAGAAAAAGTGCTTTTTACTTTTTTGGCATCTACAGTTGTTACTTCTGATTTTTGAGCATCAGGAGTTCCGTCGATTTTCCATTTATAAGTGTCTTTTCCAACCGTCAAGTCATAATTTCCACGGATATCTTTGGCGCTTAGATCATTTACGATAAATTTAGATCCCTGAACCCAGTTTTCATATAAAACTGTTTTTTCATCAAAAACTTCTCCTGAGGTAATAAGGAAGTTGGCAAAAGTACCCACTTTTAAACTACCCACTTCGTCGCTTTTTCCTAAAATAGCAGCCGGAACTGTAGTCAACGCTTCTAAAGCTTTTGTCTTATCAAAACCTAATTTTATGGCTTTTAGAAGATTTGGTTTAAAATCTTCAATCTTTTTTAATTTGTCTGTTGTAAGGGCAAATACAATTCCGTTCTCCGAAAGTACTTTTAGGTTTGTTGGTGCCTGATTCCAGAAACGCATATCAGCCAATTCGATTTGGTTGGATAAATATGGATTTGAAACGTCATAAGCTTCAGGGAAACTGATCGGAATAATGAATTTTGCATTAGTAGCCTTAATTTCTTCAATTCTTTCAAATTCATTTCCGCTTCCTTTTAAAACATAGTTTAAACCAAATTCTTTAGCGATTTTGGCAGCTCTTAAACTGTTTAGTTTATCTTCAGAAGTAAATATCTGAACCAGTTTTTCATTGTTTGCCAAAGCCTCTAGTGATAAATCCTTGGTTTCAGAATTTCCTTTTTTGTACCAGTCTAAATCTAAGTACATCTGACGCAATAAAGCCATCGATCCCATCAAAGAGCTTGGATACGCCTGAGTGGTAAGGGCACTTTTTGAGAAAGATAGATGATTGGTTAATTTATTGGCGATGATCTGTTTGCTGTTATCTTCATTATTCAGGGCAACTAAAGCTCCGGTTCCTTGCGCAATTCCGTCAGCAATATGAGTGCCCACAACACCAAAACCAGCTTTCAGTAATTCATCTGCTTTTGGCTGATCGTATTTAAAAGTTTCGTAACTGTTAACTTCTGGACGAACACTTTCGTTCCAGTAATAGCCAACTTTTTTTGTATCATACAACGGGTTACGACTACGTCCCGGAGTGATATTAGCTTTTGGCTTTTCAATTCCAAAGCTGGTATAAATATCAATAAAAGAAGGGTAAATTGTTTTTCCGGCTAAGTCTATTGTAATAGCGTTTTTCGGAATGGAAACAGCATTTCCAACGGCAACCACTTTACCGTCCTGGATCAGTAAAGTTCCTTTTTCAATTTTTTGAGTTGGAGTAACATAAATTGTGGCATTTGTAAAAACAGTGTAATTCTTGCTTTTGTTGTGCACACTTTCATTAACAGGGAAGTAATCTTGAGCATACGTTTTTGTTAAAAAAACACTCAAAAAGAGTAGAAGTAGGGCTTTTTTCATATGTAATTTGGTAAATTTTTGCTAAAAATATGAAAATAATGTTATACTGGTTTTGTTTTTAATAATCTTTTTTTCTTTATTTTAGTAAACTTTCGGGTTAAGCTTTAATAAGAAGTGTAAATACAACATTATGAAAATTAATAATAGAATAAATTGGGGAATTATTGGCTTGGGAAACATTGCTAATCAATTTGCTTCCGATTTATTATTGATAGAAGAAGATAATTTGGTTGCTGTTGCTTCCAGAGATTTGAAAAAAGCAAATGATTTTGCCAACCAATACGATTGTCCAAAAGCATATGATTCTTATGATGCATTATTTGCCGACGACCAGGTTGATATAGTTTATATTGCAACGCCTCACGATTCCCATGCGGAATTATCGATCAAAGCATTAGAAAATGGCAAACATGTTTTATGTGAAAAGCCAATGTCACTTTCTTATAAAGATGCTGTTCGAATGATTGAAGCTTCTAAAAAGTATAATAAATTTTTTATGGAAGCTTTTTGGACGCGTTTTATTCCGTCTGTGAAAGAAGTTTTAGAAAAAGTAAACCAGGGAATAATTGGCGACGTAAATTATGTAAAAGCCGATTTTAATTTTTATGCCGATGAAAAACTGGGAGGAAGGCTTTTCGATAAAAATCTTGGAGGTGGAGCGCTGTATGATGTTGGCGTTTATCCATTATTTCTCTCTTATATCATGCTCGGTATTCCGAAGGAAATTATAGCGAAATCAATCTACAGTAAAAAAGGAATTGATTTGCAGACTTCAATGATTTTAAATTATGAAAATGAACAGGCAATTTTACACGCTTCAATACATTCGGAGTCAGATATGAAAGCGATTATTGGTGGAACGCAAGGACATATTAAATTGAACGCACCCTGGCATGTAGCTGATGGCTATTCTATTGTAAAAGATAATCAGGAGGAAGTGTTTAATTTTTTAACCCTTGGAAAAGGATATTCCTATGAAGCAATTGAATGTCATAATTGTATTCGAAACAATCAGATTGAAAGCCAACTTTGGTCACATCAGAATAGTTTGGATTTGAGTAAAATTGTCGAGGAAATTAAGATCCAAATCAAATTGCCTTTTTAAAAATATTTTTTTGTAGTAAAATAATTACAATATAATTATTTTCATTAGATTTAAAAACATTTAATGAAATTGAAATTATGTTAGTAAAAGTTTACGGAAGTGCCGTTTTTGGAGTAGAAGCAACCACCATTACCATCGAGGTACACATGGACAAAGGTATTGGTTTACACTTAGTTGGATTGCCTGATAATGCCATTAAGGAAAGCAGTTTCAGAATTGCAGCGGCACTTAAAAACAACGGTCTTAATTTACCGGGAAAAAAAATAACCATCAATATGGCACCCGCCGACCTTCGAAAAGAAGGTTCAGCCTACGATTTGCCTCTCGCCATGGGAATATTAGTAGGTTCAGATCAGATCAAAGCACCAGAAATAGAGCAATATATTATTATGGGTGAACTTTCTTTAGACGGAAGTTTGCAGCCTATTCGCGGTGCATTGCCTATTGCCATAAAAGCCAAAGAAGAAGGTTATAAAGGCTTCTTCCTCCCAATTCAAAACGTTAAAGAAGCGGCGATTGTTGCAGGTTTAGACGTATATGGCGTTACCAATTTGCAGGAAGTAATTAACTTTTTTAAAGGAAAGGGCGATCTCAAACCCACAGTTATTGACACCAGAGCTGAATTTTACAAAACCTTAGATTTTCCTGAATTTGATTTTTCTGATGTTCGCGGACAGGAAAGTATCAAACGTTGCATGGAAATCGCCGCAGCCGGAGGTCACAATATCATTTTGATTGGTCCACCCGGAGCAGGAAAAACCATGTTAGCCAAAAGAGTTCCGAGTATTTTGCCGCCCATGACTTTGCGTGAAGCCTTAGAAACAACCAAAATTCATAGCGTTGCGGGAAAATTAAAAGAAGTCGGATTAATGAATCAACGACCATTTCGCAGTCCGCATCATACTATTTCGAATGTAGCTTTAGTCGGTGGCGGAAGTTATCCTCAACCCGGCGAAATCTCTATGGCACATAATGGCGTTTTGTTTTTAGATGAATTGCCGGAATTTAAACGCGATGTTTTAGAAGTAATGCGTCAGCCGCTTGAAGATCGCGAAGTAACGATTTCACGAGCCAAATTCACAGTAACTTATCCATCGTCATTTATGTTAGTGGCGAGTATGAACCCTAGTCCAAGTGGTTTTTTCAACGATCCAAGTATGCCTAATACTTCTTCGCCACACGAAATGCAACGCTACCTCAGTAAAATTTCCGGACCTTTATTAGACCGAATAGACATTCATATTGAAGTAACTCCCGTTCCTTTCGAGAAACTGGCCGATGATCGAAAAGCCGAAAGTAGTGTCGAAATCAGAAAACGTGTCACCGCAGCCAGAGAAATTCAAACCAAACGATTTGAAGAAGTTGAAAATATCCATTATAATGCACAAATGAGTAGTAAACTTATTAGGGAATATTGCGCATTAGATGATCAATCCAAAGAATTATTGAAAACCGCAATGGAACGTCTCAACCTCTCGGCAAGAGCCTACGACAGGATCCTGAAAGTAGCCAGAACAATCGCTGACTTAGATGCCTCACCAACTGTAATCTCGCAACACATAGCCGAAGCCATTCAATACAGAAGTCTCGATCGTGATGGATGGCTGGGGTAGAAATTTTAGAGTTTAGATATCAGATTTTAGATTGTTGTCGGCATAATTTTACCAAAAGATTAATGCGCAAAGACGCGAAGTCGCAAAGAAAAACTTAAAAAGAAAAACTTTGCGACTCGGCGTCTTTGTGAGATTAATTCTGTACAAAGCTTAGTGAACCTTGCGTAAAACCTTTGCGACCTTTGCGGTTAAATCAACGCATAGAAAGCCCAGTTCCAAAAGAATTCATCATTAATGTAATCTGTTTTTCATACAACTTATTTTTTCTTTTTCAAATCGTCTAATACTTTTCGCATCACAATTGAATCTTGTGGCGTACAGTTAATTTTTGAAAGATGAATATTTACAAATAAATCTTTGCCGAACATGCAATAAGCATACATATTTTTCTGATTTACTTTTTGCCCTTCAAATTCAGGAATATCATTTTGTTTGAACATGAAATCATCTGTTGGTTCGCCCCACTTCGCAAAGTTTTTTTCATATTTTGCTAAGTTAGAATTCATAAAGTAAGTAAAAGGAATTATGGGACTTGTAGTTTTTCCTTCCGGATCAAATGAATCTACCATCATTTTTTGTTCATCCTTATTAAGTTTGTAAAAAAGGACTGAACAAATGATTTTACTTTCTCCCTTTTCACATAAATAATAATAGTCTTCACCACGCCATTCTTTTTCGAATTTGTCAAAGAGATTGGTTTTCATAATAATGGTTGCAGCTTTATTTTTAGGATAAATTAATTCTACCGTTTTATCTTCACTTGAAAAAGATAAAAAGCTAATTACTAAAATAAAGAAAAAGATTTTTTTGGTCATGGTTGGTGGGTTTGTTTTGTGGTAATATGAATCAATTATTTTTGAATGTAATAATCTCCTTTTTTTAAGAGTGGTAGCCAATGCGTTAAATCTGCAAGGGTATTAATATGAAAGCATTTAAAAGTGCCTAAAAGTCTTTTGTCAGTTGTTAAAACTAATGATGTATCTGGTAAACAGCCAAATTTTGCTTCGTACAATGATTTTCCTTCAAAAAAGTTATTTAAAAGATAAGGGTTTTTAAGGCTTCCGTCGCTGTATTTTAGTATTGACTTAATTATTTTAACCATCATTACAAAATGTTTATTGGCTAAATCAGTATTGCCAATATGTTTGTACGCATAGCTAATTTCCTTTTGTCCGGTTAGATTATTTGGACTTTGGATCAATATTTCTTTAGCCAGCTCAATAGCTTCTGTATATTTTTTAGCTTCATTTAGTTTATAAACTTTATTGGCTAAACTATCCAGATAAGTTGGGTTTATTGAATTTGAATGTATTTTATATTTCGTTAAACTTATTAATTGTTCTTCAGAAATTAGCGTATCAAATTTTGTTATTTTTTCTTCAATACTTTTAAAGTAATAGATAGAATTTTTATTAGTTGATTCGGCTAAAGCTATAGGAAATTTTGGAACAACATGAGGTACAGGTTTTTTTTCAGGTTTACTTTCAACAATTTCAATTGGACTAATACTTTCTGTCTTTTGGATATTTTTATTAGTTTTTCCTTTCGAAGAGTTATGATCAGGTTCGCCGCTAATCATTTCTTTTTTCAAATCATTAGCATTTGGTGGAGGAGGCGGTGGCGGCGGAGCTTGTCCAAAACTAAAATTAAACAGAAAGAACAGGAAATAAAGAAGTAGGTAGTTTTTTTTCATCTAAAGTGTAAAATATATTATGCTAAAATATAAAAATCAGAAGAAGAAATGAGTAAATAACACTTTTTAGTTTTAAAAAATTTCAGAATTTACCTCGTAAAATTTAGACTTTAAACAAAAAAATCCCGTTTCACGTGAGACGGGATTCCATAAAATGTAAATAGTAATTACTTCGCTCTTGTGGCAAAAATTTCGTCCAAGCCTTCCATCGCAATAGTGAAACCTTCTTTGAAACCCATTTCAATTATTTTTTCCAGATCAGAAAGGTTTTCATGTTTGATCGCAATATCCACAATAGTGGAATCACCTTGCTCTGAGAAATTCACATTCCAGTCAGAACGCGGAAAATCTTTGTTCAAATTGCCTTCGCTGTCGCTAAAAGCATCCAGATATTTAAAGTTAGATTTTGGTGTAATCGAAGTAAAATCGGCAATAGCCCAATGTTCTTCACCTTGCGGACCAACCATGGCATAGAGTCTGCGTCCGCCTTTTTTAAATTCCATACTTTTGGTTTTTGCTTTCCACGGAGCTGGCGCCCACCATTGGTCCAATATTTCAGGTTCTGTCCAGGCAGACCAAACATTATCAAGAGAGGCATTAAATTCGCGTTTTACTTTTACCGTACTATTTTCTTTGTCTACGGTAAAATTCATCAATAGGTTAGATTTCATTTTCTTTAGATTTTAAATTCATTAATACTTGATCTAATTGATTGAAACGGCTTTCCCAAATTTCCTTAAACTGTGCTAGCCATTTGTCAATTTCTTTCATTTTGTCAATTTTAAGCTGATAATAGATTTCTCTTCCAACTTTTTTTTCTTCTAATAATTCGCATTCGTTTAGAATTTTAATATGTTTCGAAACGGCTTGTCTGGTGGTATTAAACTGATCCGCAATGGCATTGGGGGTCAAAGCGTTTGTGGCAACCAATACTAATATTGCTCTGCGGGTAGGATCGGCAATTGCCTGAAATATATCTCGTTTCATCATGATTTATCTAAATACGCAACTAATCAGTTGCAAATATAAGCAACCTTTCGGTTTCTAAAAATGTTTTTGTGATTTTTTAGGTAATTTTTGAAGTAGGAGCGAAGAGAATCTTCTTAAGAGTTTTCTTTTGGCCAGTATAAAACATTAAACTTATGCCCATCAGGGTCCGAAAATCCAAAGAAATAGCCTTTTTCAAAGCTTTGAGGTTCAGCAAAAATTCTTCCACCGGCATTTTTAACCGCCAACAATCTTTGATGTACTTCATCTACACTTTCAGCCGAAAGCGAAAATATAATTTCATTGCCCTGTTTTAAATCGGCAACTTCTTCATTCACAGCCCATTTAAAGCGTTCTTTTATAAAAAAATGAATTATAAAATTATCATCTCCAAAACAAAAACTGGTAAGTTCTTCGTTTGTACCATTTGGTTTAAAACCTAGTTCGCTATAAAATTTGGTTGTTCGCGCTAAATCTTCCACACCTAAATTGGCCCATATTTTTTTAGTTTTCATAGGATTCATATTAAAAAATTGGAACTTTATTCCCACCATTAAATAATAGTCGTATAATAAATTTACGAATTTTAAATTAAAACATATGAAAAGAGGTACACAGATGCTGGATTCAATAATTAAAACAGAGATTAAAGATCATTGTTTTAAATAATGAACAGAGTTAAAATAAATGGTCTAAATTACTTTGTTTGATGATTTGTATTAGTTTTTCCATTCTCAAATAATCGCTCTCATTGACATATTTCAATGATTTAATAAGTAAGCTATCTTCGAATATTTCAATTTCAAGATCTTTTTCTTTGTCAAGTAATTGCAGTGTTTTTACTAACGGAATCATATTTGACGTTTGCTTAAAAACAAAAGTTTCAAAATGATGTAATGCTACGAGATCATCATTTCGTATCATGTCAGTAAAGGTTTCGAAATTTGTTTTTTCTCTTAAATAGATATGACCGTCTAATGGAATATCATTAACCCAAAACATAATTTGCGATTCACTATAACCATTTTCATATCGATTATCATGGTAAGTAACGCGGGGAAAAAAGACATAATCCCTACCTTCATTGAAACTATATGAGCAGGAATAGGACCAATCATCATATTTAGATAATGTTTTAGTTTGCTCGAGAAATTCAATTTGAGAATTCGTCAATTTAGTGAACTTATAACCATTAATTTTCAGGAAGTTAGTGAGTTCTTCAATTTCTTTTTCTTTCCCTCGGTAATATTCTTCAAGTTCTTCCTTGGGTTTAATCCTGTTGAGATTATCGTGTGCTATCCAATTTGCAGATTCGGCTTCTTCCAATGTTAATTTGGTGCCGGTTTCAGGATTATAAATAAATTCGTTTGCCAGACTTTCCTTGATTTTTCTTTCATATTCTTTTTCCTGCTCTCTTTTTGAGTAGAAGAATTTATAAGCTAAAGTAATAACGAAGGCAACAATAAAATAAAATACAATTTCTCCAAATCTCATCTTTAATAGTTTTAATTGGTTTAAAATGACCTTAATTATCGACTTGGGATCTGTATGGACTACTAATATAGTAAATTAACACTTATAAAGTATCGACTAAGTGTAGTTTTTTTTAACAAGTGTTTAGTTTTTTTAATTTTTACTCGTAGAATTTTAATAAGAAGCAGAAGTTTTCATTTCAAAAGAACGACCAGTCCCGGTGTTCAATATATCTTTTTTGGTGTCCCGATGCTTCAGGACCACCAAAAAAGGATACCGCTCCCATCGGTGCTGGAATAGAGGCGTATTTTTCACAAGAATGATAGTGTCGCAAAAGCAAGACGTTTGACGTTTGGCAAATCAAATATACCGTAACCACCAATGTGATTTTCTCATTTTATATTCTCCAAACCATACGCAAGGTTGGTAGAGAATGCTCACGACACACAGCCAAATTAAATAAATTGCCCAAAGTTGTAAGCCGCTTTCCAGGTTTTTAGGTCTTCCAAAATTTCCTGTTGCAAATTCAAATTGTGACCAATTAAAACCTTGTAAAAGAAGCATGAAAAGCGTAATGATATGAATCACATAAAAATGAACGACGAAGTAAAACAAAGGTACTCTACCGTAAACCGTAGTAACTTTTTTAATTCTCTTATGAAACTGATCAGCAAAGGCAAGGAATAAAAAAAGAATTCCTAAAGTAACCAGACAAAACAGGAGCGAAGGCGGATACTTGGTAACATTCATAAAAGACAGAAATGTAAAGACTGCATTTTTTTGAACTGACCAAAGCGCTGGATCGCCATAAATATTAATAAACCGAATAATAGCAAATAAGGACAAAGCGCTAAAACCAATTTTTACAAAAAGTTTTTTTCTTTCTGATTGCTCTTTCATAAAAAATTGTCCAGAAGCAAAACCTACTAACATAATTCCGAGCCAGGGAATAGGAGGATAAGCTATAAAGAACACTTTCCCTGCAAAAAAAGGAATAACAGTAGGACTGAAAAACGGTGATACAATCGCTTTTAAAAGAGAACCTTCGGCAAAAGTAATTAAAGGAAAAAGATTATGGCAAAAGATAATGATCAACCCAACAATACCCAATTGTTTTGCGGGTATTTTTAACAACAAACCCATTATAATAAATCCAAAACCTATTGCAGCGATAACTTCAAATAGTAGCGTATGAAAACCAATATCAAAGAATAGCCCAAAATTAACAAGCGTAAATTCAAGCAATAGCAACCAGAAACCTCTTTTGATTAAATGTTGTTTTGTCTCTGTAAAATTGTTTTTTCTTTTCAGCGAAAGATAAACAGAAGTTCCTGCAAGGAAAACAAAAATGGGAGCACACAAATGGGTAATCCAACGTGTGAAAAACAATATTGGCGTTGTAGTCGCTAAATCGGTCGGACTTTGTGTTAAAGCATTAACATGCATTAAATCGCGAACGTGGTCTAATGCCATGATAATCATCACAATCCCGCGAACTATATCAATTGAATTTTCTCTTTTCATTTTTTATAGATTTAAAGAGGATAACTGTGGATGTTCACCACAATACTTTAACGTGCAGCATGTATTCTGATTTTTAGCTGATAAACAATTTCCCAAAATATAATTGAGAAAACCGCATTCGCCAATATTGCAGTTTTAACCTGATAAGGATCGTAATTTAAAAACAGATGCAAATTGGTAAATTTTAAAGCTAAGAATAAGGCGAAAACGGCAATAGCAAGAGAACAGATTATATTAAGTAAAACATTCCATTTTAAAGCAAAGAAAGCATAAATAAGATTCAATAAAGCAAAACCACAGCCTAAAGTGATAAAGGGATCTGTTTTTAATTTTTCGCCTAAGGTTAATAAAAGGGGCGTTGAAGAAAGATATAAAAAGAATAGTATAGAGTAGATTAGGATTCGGATTTGTGGTTTCATTTTTTTATGTTTTTTAGCAAAGTTACTTAAAAAGAATAAAGCTGAGTTTTAAAACATATTTTGCTTACTGTAAAATCCCATCAATTTTAGCCTCAGATTTTTCTTTGATAGTGCTATCCGGATGAAAACTCCAAATGATCAGAAATTTTCCTTTTGCCAGATATTCTTCCGGATGCTCATCAGTTGGCTGACCGTCTTTTCCCCATAACAATCCTTGCAGAAACTTGTCACCTTTGAATCTGTTTTCAAATTCAATATACATGATAGAACCGCTATCTGCTTTACTTTTAAAACTTTGAATTTCTTTGCTTTTTACAACTCCAATAATGTTACTGTAAGTGGTAATATCAGTATAAAAATTGCAAGCCTGATTAGTCACACAAATCTGACCGTCGCTTAAGAAATAGCTTTTGGGAATTTCTTTAGGTTTTAGTTTTAAATCAGCAATAGTCTGGCTGAATAGAGTAGTAGTAAGTAAAAGGAATAATGCCGACAGGGGAATCGTAATTTTCATTGGTTTGGTTTTAGGCTTTGGGGTTATACAAAGCTAAAATAGCTTTTTTATTTTACATGATGCGTTGAATTTTTAGTAGCAACAATTTTCATTTTCAAAAGAACGACCTGTCCCGCTGTCCTCTATATCTTTTGTGTCCGCCGCGGCGGACACAAAAGGATATCGCTTCCATCGGGGCTAGATTAGAAGTTTATTTTTTCAGAAGTATTGCCAGGCCTTATGCTAATCCTTACGCTAGCGCGAGTGTCCCGCTCGTGCCCACAAAGTTTTTAATTTCGTGTTTGTACGGCTTATGTTCACGAGCGGGACGCTCGCGCTAGCTCGGGGTTTCTCCCGAAGACTGGGGATCGCTCAGTCTGACAACGTATAAATCTAAAATCTATCCCGAGGCTTCGGGACTAAAATCTAAAATAAAAAAATCCCGCCTCAATTAAGAAACGGGATTCAATAGATATTCTCTTTTTTTTTATTTTAAACTGTTGCAGCAATTTCTTGTGGCAACGGAATTTGATTTTTAAGCAAATCTTCGAAAGTTTCGTGCTGACGAATTAAAATTCCTTTTCCGTCTTTCCATAAAACTTCAGCTGGTTTGTATCTTGAATTATAGTTCGAAGACATTGAGAAACAGTATGCTCCTGCGTTTCTGAAAGCTAAAATATCACCTTCAGTAATTTCAGAAATTCTGCGGTTGTTAGCAAATGTATCAGTCTCGCAAATGTATCCTACCACAGAGTAAAAACGCTCTTTTCCTTTTGGATTTGAGATGTTTTCGATATGGTGTGAAGATCCGTACAACATTGGACGAATTAAGTGATTGAAACCACTATCAACTCCAGCAAAAACGGTTGAAGTTGTTTGTTTTACTACGTTTACTTTTACTAAGAAATGACCGGCTTCGCTCACCAAAAATTTTCCTGGCTCGAAAATCAACGTTAAATCCCTTCCATATTCAGCACAGAAAGCATTGAATCTTTTTGATAATTTTTTACCTAATTCTTCAATATCTGTTTCGATATCGTCTTTTTTGTAAGGCACTTTAAATCCGCTTCCGAAATCTAAAAATTCTAGATCTTTGAAGTGTTTTGCTGTATCAAACAAGATTTCAGCAGCATACAAGAATACTTCGATATCAAGAATATCAGATCCAGTGTGCATGTGAATTCCAACAATACTCATTTTTGTATTCTCGACAATTCGTAAAATGTGTGGTATTTGATGTACCGAGATTCCGAATTTACTATCGATATGTCCAACAGAAATGTTAGCATTTCCACCCGCCATTACATGCGGATTGATACGGATACATACCGGAATTTGAGGATATTTTGTCCCGAATTGCTCCAGGATAGATAAGTTATCAATATTGATTTGAACACCCATTGCGGCAACTTCTTCGATTTCTTCTAAAGAAACTCCGTTTGGCGTAAAAAAGATTTTGTCAGGATCATAGCCAGCATGAAGTCCTAATAAAACTTCCTGAATTGATACAGTATCTAAGCCAGACCCCATGTTCTTTAATAACTGAAGAATCGCAACGTTAGACAATGCCTTCATGGCGTAATTAACTCTTAAGTTTTCTACCTTAGAGAAAGCTTTGGTTAATCTGTTGTACTGTGATTGGATTTTTTCGGCATCATAAACATATAATGGACTTCCAAATTGGTCTGCTAACTGCAGTAAATCTTTTGCTTGCATTTTTATAAACTATTTTGTGCAAAGTTATTACACTTTTGAGTAACGACAAATTTTTTGTAGAAAAATAACAAATTGTAACAAATTGTTTGTTTTTGAACAAAAAGTGCTTTATTTCGAATTTTTATAAATTCTTTTAAGGTTCTGAGGAGCTGAGATTCTAAGGTACTAAGTTTTTGCCACAGATTAAAGGATTAGCGCTTTTTTTTGCCATGAAGTACACGAATTTTCGCGAATTTTATTTTGAATTTCCGTAAAAGGCATAAAACATAGCCCGTGGTTTCAACCACGGGAAACGTTGCAGTTTAGACGTAATCATATATTGTGTCCCCGTGGTTGAAACCACGGGCTATGTTTTGAAATAGAAAATAGCCAGAAAAAGAAATTAGAATAATTCGTGAATGAGTGGCGAAAAAAATAATCTGTGGCAAAAAAAAACAAAACCCCTGAATGTAAATTCAAGGGTTTGTTAGTAGTAATGTTGTTTATCGGAATAAAGACTACCTGCTAATTTTTTATTTTTTAAGATGCAGAAGTGAGAGAGAGAAAACCTTAGTCCCTCAGTCCCGAAGCATCGGGATAGCAACTCAGAACCTTCAAAACTATAAACTCGGTAAATCTCCGTTTCCTTTGGTTGGCAAGTTGGTAGAGCCCATTAAGAACAAATCTACTTCTCTTGCTGCTTCGCGACCTTCTGAAATAGCCCATACAATTAACGATTGTCCTCTTCGCATATCACCGGCAGTGAAAATGTGAGGAACGTTCGTTTGATAATTTTTCGCTTTATAGTTGCTTCTCATGTCAACTTCAAGACCTAATTGCTCGCTTAAAGTTTTCTCAGGACCTGTAAATCCTAAGGCCAATAAAGCCAAATCGCAAGGCCAAATTTTCTCTGAACCTTCTCTTTCTATCAATTCAGGACGTTGACCCGGTGTCATTTTCCATTGTACTTCAACTGTTTTTAATCCCACTAATTCTCCTTTTTCATTCGCCAGGAATTCTTTAGTATTGATTAACCAGTTTCTGTCACAGCCTTCTTCGTGAGAAGATGACGTTTTTAACTGCAACGGCCAGAAAGGCCAAGGCGTTGATTCGCTTCTTCCAACTGGAGGTTTTGGTAAAATCTCAAAGTTAGTTACTGATTTTGCACCGTGTCTGTTTGATGTTCCGATACAATCCGAACCTGTATCTCCACCACCAATTACGATTACATCTTTTCCAGTTGCTTTAATCTGATCTGGAATTGACTCTCCGTATAAAACTTTAGTTTGTTGTGTTAAAAAATCCATTGCCTGAACAACGCCTTTGCTTTCGATTCCTTTAGTTGGCAAACTTCTTCTTTCCGTTGCTCCACCGCATAGTACGATAGAATCGAATGAATTAAGTTCTTCAACGCTGAAGTTTACTCCAACATTTACATTAGTTTTAAAAGTGATTCCTTCTGCTTCAAGGATTATTACACGTCTGTCGATAATTCCTTTTTCTAATTTGAAATTCGGAATTCCGTAACGTAATAAACCTCCAATTGCATTGTCTCTTTCAAAAACAGTTACAGTGTGACCCGCTCTGTTTAATTGTTGAGCTGCTGCTAAACCTGCAGGACCTGAACCAATAACGGCAACCGTTTTTCCGGTTCTTGTTTTTGGTGGCTGTGGTTTAATCCATCCTTCATCAAAACCTCTTTCGATGATATTTTTCTCGATGTTTTCGATTGCAACCGGTTCTTTGATGATTCCTAATACACATGATTTCTCACATGGAGCAGGGCATAAGCGACCTGTAAATTCCGGAAAGTTATTAGTAGATTGTAAAATCTCTAAAGCGCCTTGCCATTCTTCCTGATGCACCATGTCGTTGAAGTCAGGAAG
>Ga0247813_10001583_pt1 | contig 16990 bp, 20 predicted proteins | sample UWRJL169409C1_FD_180719 | JGI IMG/M metagenome (GOLD analysis project Ga0247813, IMG submission 180719) | Plant litter microbial communities from Arlington Agricultural Research Station in Wisconsin, United States - UWRJ-L169-409C-1 | ecosystem: Environmental > Terrestrial > Plant litter >... | reverse complement strand
TTCGGGCCTGACGTGGCAAGTAAAGCAATTGCCGATTACCATATTGGAACCACGAAACATCAATTCACTAACAAGGAACACCCCGAATACCGAAGCGAAGCCGGGGCAACGATATTCTGGCAAATTGACACTACCGGCAAAGTTCGATCAGGAAAGATAATGCTATACGACCCTGAAAGCGGCAAGCGAGTGAAGGAGCCATTTTCCCATATTACATGGGCGCACAAAGTACTTAAAATCGAGAATTATAATCTTTGCCAATGCCTTTTTGGAGAGCACCAGTTTACCAGGTATCCAGAAAAGCCCGTTGCCGTAGTTGAGTCTGAAAAGACGGCAATTATCGCAAGCGTATATCTACCCCGTTATAACTGGGTAGCCGTCGGAGCACTGACCAATTTAAAGGCGGACACGTGCCAGGCATTAAAGGGTAAAAAGGTTTTTCTCTTTCCAGATCTCAAATGCTTTGACCGCTGGGAGAAACGCGCCGAAGAGCTCAGGGTATCATTACCCGGTACGACCTTCGTAGTCTCGGATCTGCTTGAAAAAAGCGCAACAGACCAGGAAAAAGAACAAGGCTTGGACATAGCTGATTTCATGCTGAAATTCGAATACAAAACCTTTTCAGAAAGGGTGTCACGTTTCGTTACACCCCCCGCCCCATTACCTAACACCAAATTTGGCGAACCTGATAATCAAGCATTAAACCCTGAGGTTAGCCAGGCTCAGGTCATCGATGAAAACCCATTTGAGGAAATCGTACCCGTCCAAAGTGCTGTTTCTCACTTTGACATTGACGAATACCGCACTTGGTATCAATCAGCAGAATTATCAACCATTTTTATCTTGAATGAAGGCCGGGGAAACGAAAAAGTACTCTGGGACATTCACGCTTTCATCAAAGGTCGTTTGCTGGCCATTCATGCCTATACCGCCGCGAAAGAACCAGATCGATCTGAATTACTTATAACTCAATCGAAATTCATTCGGCAGCTGCAATACATCCGGAAAAGAGCACCAGTTTAAACCGGTTTAAACCGATTTAGAAAATAGTTGAGGCTGGTTGCACAGCCGAAATCTGAGGCCTAGTTCACTCGGAAAATACACACAGATCAATCATTACCATGCTCTTAATAGGAGTAGGATGTTTAAGACCTTGATTTGTTGGGGATATGCAACAGACCTTGTGTTGAATTGGTGGAAGTAAAGGATGTTTAAGACCTTGATTCGGCGGGGATATCGCGTTTCACGACACCCTTCGCCTCGAAAGCCTAAGTGCTTAAGACCCTAATTAACATAGACATAAAACCAAAACCATCACCAAAATGACGACCAACAAAACCGACAAAGCAAGCGACCAACTCCCAACAATTGACATGGAAGCAGGCCGGGTAATCACCTTTGGTGGTGAAGAGGATACTGAAGAAGAAAAGTTTCAATATATGGCAAGTACCTACGATCAAGAAATCAACGCCATTCTTTAAATAATCAATAATACGCACTATGAGCACACAAACAGCATTTATACCGACAGAAACACACTTTCCAGTTCCTGGACTAATAAACGGTGTCCCTGTAGTATTTATGGCGGATCGCGCAACTGAAGAATTGATGATACCGATTGACTCAGTGGCCATCGCTCTTGGATTTGAATCGGTTGAAGAAATGATGTCCGACGACCGAGTTCTCGATATCATCAACAAGAATTCTACCGACACCGGCAAATTCCCGATTCAAACAATTACAGTAACCACAATTGACATAGAAGTATGACCTATAAAAATCAAATGGAAACACAGAAAATAATGAAAATAAGCGAAATCATAGACGTGCTAAATGAAGTGTTGGCACTGCCAAACGCCTATCTCGTGCTGAAGCACCGACTAGCTGGAACGCTTCATAAAGAATTGAAGCAGCACGGGAGCCATGCCCAAATATTAGGCAAGGATATCCATGCCAACTATTACGCAAGCGTAATTGATAAGTGGAAGCAGTCGAAAGGCTTGCACGACGTAATTACCTTCGAGGAAAGGGAGATCCACGATCAGCTAATAATGTACATCGATAAGATGAACGAAGCTATCGACTCTTTGAAGGTGAGTCAGAACATTCGACACGACGACGAAACCCACAAGGCACTTTTGAAGGTGATCGGGGGAAACAGCAGCATTGAAGGCGGAGAGGTCATAACATTCAAGCCAGGTCAAAATGGAATTATGATTTATCCTTTCGCGGAAAATGGAATTTTATTGACAAAAAACGATTTAAACCAACTCTTGAAAGTAATCAACCTACAAACCTCAAATGGAGCAGACAGCAACTGAACATACATCGGAAATACCGATACCCAAACAGAAAAAGATAATTGGCCCTTATTTCGTCACCGATGACCCAGGCCCCATGTACGATAAGAAAGACGTTGCACAGTGGGACAAGCAACGCCTGAAAGAGCTTAGCGACTCCCATTTATCACTTTAAACCAATAAACACACCAATGGAAAATAAAGAAAAGAAAGTCGATGTAATCGCAGACATCAAACAATGGGCGCAGGATAAAAAGGACGGGATCCAGCGCGACGCTAAAGGCCCAATCACCGAAGGCAAGGAAAAAGCCGACATCGAAGCATGGGGCAAGCGAAATAAATAAACTAAAACAAATAAACACACACATGGAAGAACAACCATTTGACCCCGTCCAGGCGGAACAACGAGAAATCGACCTGGCCATCGAAAGAGGATTTCATTTTACACTTGAAACAAAGGGGTTTTTCGGACGATTAAAAAAACAGAATTTCCACGTTAACCCGCCAACCTTGAGGACGATGGTGCGGCTTAATAGGATTTTTCTGGAATTGAAATTTTCGGAAGAGGATATGAAACGGGACTGGATGAATGTCACTAAGGACGTGGTAATTGACAATGCCAAATTACTGGCTGAGGTTGTAGCTATTGCTGTTCTAAATGGGCGAAAGGTAACGGTCGAAGAAGAAATGAAGCTTACAAATTACTTTTTTGAAAACCTGACTTCGCAAAAGCTGGGCCAAATCATGAAGCTCATCTATATCACAACGAACATTTCGGATTTTATCACCTCTATCAGATCGCTTTACGTCCACCCAAGGATAACGGCTCCGACTCTGGTAGAGGAAAATCAGGAGACGGAAGATCAACAGGACTAAAAAGCCCGTACGGAAACTGGGGGCAACTTTGCATTCATTTCCATTGGACTTATTCCTACCTGATGGATGGACTGCCCTGGGCAACCGTACAACGTATGCTCATTGATGCCCCGGTTTACGAACCTTCCGAAGACGAGAAGAAGCGGAAAGCGGCTCAGGAAAACGAAGAACTAAATCAGGCCCTGAGGGACAAAATAAACAACATCAAAAGATGAAAACACAAATCGCAGAAGAAGAAAATTACATCGGGCACGTCTTGTTTATCAACAACGCCGATTACAACCGAGCCAAATCGCGCTATTCACGTTTCGTCGAGAAAATAGCTCCCTTGGCAGCGGAATTAACAAAGATCGGTTTGTCGCCTCTCACCATTGAAAGCCTGAATCAAATCGCGATCGGAAAATTTGATCAATTCACCGCTGAATTTAAGGAAAAGGCCGAAGCTGACATCTCAAATGTTGGATTTGTTTTTCGGCCAATCGGGCAAGATTCCATCAAAAAAGGTTTGAGAAGTATTACGGAGTTTCTCGGACGCTTCCAGCTCGTTTTATCGAACAGCCAAGATGAACTTGATTGCCCGGTTATCAAGGGCGTCCCAGCATATTCACCTGAATTTGATGCGGAAGTGAAAGAGCGCTTCACGAACAGGATCCAGACCGAAGCGGGCAGCGACTTTTACAAAAAGTTTCTTATCGCGCAAGCAGCAGTAAAGGAGCTTTGCGACATGGGCGGACGCCCTGAACTGCATTTTGACTGGGATCGGGAATTAGGACTTTCCCTTTCTGCCGTAGCTGAATAATTAATCAATCACACACTTAAATTCAATCACAATGCCTATCAAAGGATACTTAAACGCCGATCAACGCATAAACGATGATCTGCACCACGGGAAGGTCGCCAGCTTGCCATTTGGCGACGGAAACGTATTTTCAATAATGGTTATTCAAAAGGTGTCGCTTGGAGCGATCCCTACAGGATTTCGCCTTGACGTTGACTGCCAGTTGATCGCAGATGAAACGGCAAGTCCCCACCACATGTACCCTTCTTGGGATCTCAAATTATGGAGCGAAAGGAATCTGATTCACATTCCAGCTACGGCACATAATACTGAACTACTCACTTATTTTGATTTGTTTTGGACCGCTGGCGAGTATCCACCCGTTTCTAATGTTCCGGGTCCTGTAAAAATTGGCTATGTTTCAAATAGCGTAGTTGAAAAAGGCAAGGGGATTGTTAAACATGGATTGGTTAACACCCTACCCTTTGGCGACGGATCAACACCCGTACGTATTCTTTTAGCTCCAAAGGATGCAGATTACACGTCAACAGCTCCCTATGGTTCGGTTATGATCGATTGTCACCTACGAGGCGATGAAACGAGCAGCTTGTACTATGTATACAACCGAGGTGTCGTCAATTCAAAACTGAACATAACTGACGAAGTAATTACCAAAATCCCCAACAGCGAGCACAATCAGCAGCTCATGGAAGATTATTATATCTACTGGTACAGCTGAGAAAGAGGCATTAACAACACAATCCCCGGTCCGGACTCGCTCAGGCCCGGGGCATTTGCCTATTTTTGATATAAATTCTATCAAAATCTGAGACATGGCGAAAAATAGCAAAAGGGTTACCGGTCAGCATCACGAGGCACATTCATTGTTTTCGTTGCAAATAAAATTCTTGGCAAATGTCCAAAAGAAAGAATTGACAAGTGGAGAAGTCGTGGCATTAAATGTCTTGTTGGTTGCAGCTTCGACTGCGTTTATAGAATCTGTGATTTCTGAATTGCTTCTGGGACTACTTAACAAAGCCAATACTTCATTTTTTACACGCGATAAGTCTATGGATATAAATACCATGGCAATGAATATTCGTAATCAACAACGAAAACAAATAAAAAAAGGGACATTCTCAGCATACAAGGAGATGATAAAAGATTTCACAGGTAAACGATTTGATTTTTTCACAAACCAAAAGTCTTGGGTGGCAGTACAGACTCTTTTCGAAATGCGAAATCATTTTATGCACGGCAATAACCTTGGGATTATTCAATGGCATGAGATAGACGCCGAGAAAGAATACGAAAACGACACCAAGGGAACAAGTCATTTGCACGAAACGGCTATTGAAATCGAAGGAATGAAAGGATATCAGAATTATCTTTTTGATCAGAAACTTATCGATAGAACAAATTTACCCACAGGACCGAGAGACGTATTAAATCTTTCTATAATGCTTCACTTTTTACAGCATGCGGTTGATTTCATTGAGCAAGCTCACAATAATATTAATGCAAAATATGAACTACCGCCAATCTTCACCTTTGGATGGTCGATTGAGGCACTCAGACGAGAACTTGAAAATTTAAAGTGAATTTAATTACACACACAAATGGAAGAGCCACCTAAAAAATTGAATGCCAAACAGCAAAGGTTTGTCGAGGAATACTGCATAGATTTCAACGCGACGGCAGCCGCTAAACGCTCAGGATATAGTGAGAAGACCGCCTACTCTATCGGATCGGAAAACCTGAGAAAACCTGAACTTAAAAAGGCCATTGCTGACCGGGTGGAATCACTTACCATGACCGCCGACGAAGCAATGGTAAGGATGTCAAACTTTGCACGTGCCAGTCTCGCGTCTTTTGTAACGATAGACGAAAACGGCCGCGCCCTGGTCGACCTGAGTTCTGCCGAAGCACAAAGCAACTTACAGTTACTTAAAAAAATCAAGCAAACCAAAACAACTATCGGCCCAACCGTCGCAGAAGTTTACACCGAGATCGAAATGGTCGACGCAATGGGGGCCGTGTCGAAAATGCTCCAAGTTCACGGCAAAGGCGTTGATCGCACCGTAACACTAAAAAGCAAGATTGACAACCTTAGCGAGGATCAACTGAACGAAGTAATCAATCAAGTCCTATCAACTGAACAACCCAAACAATGACAGATAACCCACCATACCGGGAGTTACTCCCCGGAACACCCGAACACCGGGATTTCATTACAGATGCCCTGGTTACCCGCAATTTTACACACCTGGCAGCATTAAAGAACCGCACTGACAAAACCATTCACGTCGTGAACAACTGGTTCTATTATTCAATAATGAGGACTGACAACGGCCAGGACATAGTCATCATTTTCAACGAAAAGGACAGCGAAACCATAAAACGCATTCTGAGCAATGAAGAAGAAAGCAAATGAAATTTCAGCGGAGTATCTGACCAATGATTTGACTGAATTCAAAAGGGCAGCGCTTATAAATATGGACATGGATCTGGTAAAAGATTTAGGCAAATACATGGAGAATTCAAAAGGATATCACGTCTATTATGCCCGTGTATCGGAGACGGTGATTCGTAACAGAGAAGGGATTGAAGTAGATATAAGCTCACTTCGTATTCCGATAGATGAAATATCATTCCATTTCTGGAATGTAGGATTTCCGTGGTTGCTCACGTCAGAAAGTAACAAAGACAAACCAGGGGATTTATACCGATTAGTAACGTCACCTTACACACCTCACGAAAGAAAAACGATCATAAAGGAAGTGCCAGACGAAACAACCTTCCCATTACCGGTTCTATTCGATTGGGACAAGATTTGTTTGGATTATATGATCCGGTTAATCTACGAGGATAAGGATGAGCAGACGCAACACTTGATCTATGAGCCACGAAGATGCAGGCGATTCTACGGGGTATCAAAGCGTAAAACCTATCATTGGATTTCCAAAAATGGAACCAAAATGATAAACATAACCAAGCCCGAAGAAGGAATTGAATACACCATAACCGAATCCTGGTAACCATGGGAAGCTACCTTGAGCCGCTTAAAAAGGCCGCATTGATCAATTTGAACAAGCCATATCTTATCAAGATCCGGGCATATGAAAGCCACATTGCAACACTTCAAAAGTTTTGCTCAGGGTCTATTACGGAAGGGTTTCAGATTGACGCGGATAAAGTAAAATTCGATCCCTGGAACAATGAAGAGTTTTTGCAATATCACGCCCTTGCCCAGGCAGGAGGAATTAAGCCGGAGCAACTTCAGGCACTCATTGCAGCATGCCCACCGGTGACTTTTATAAGCGCCGACCTGCTAACGGACGAACAAATTGAACACTATATTGAGAAAGCAGAAAGCGGCCATTATATAACTGATTAATAGGTTATTATCCTATTTTTTCGTATTTTTAATAGCTTTACAACACACACACATAAGGAGTTTATGACCAAAGAAGAAGCATGGGCGCGGCAGCTAATCAGGGCGGAAGAATACGCCCGAGCAATTGACCGGCTGTTTCAAGAAGCGATCAAGGAGGCTTGTTTTATGACGTTTCAGCAGACGATCAACCCAGACAAGCCTTTTGAGTTCAAGGATTACCCAGGCCTGGCAGATCGAGTAAATAGGTTCTTCCGCAAGTTCGTTAAAGATATGAACCTGATTTTGGTCGGTGGAGTCCAGAGGGAATGGGAGAACGCCAATTCATTCAATGACGCCCTTGTTGATCAGGTCTTGCAGCATTTGAACTTACCGAAAGCAATCGTTTCAAAATACAAAAACCGGAACCTGGAAGCACTCGCAACGTTTCAAAAGCGTAAGACCCTGGGAATGGAGCTATCAGGGCGAGTTTGGAACCTGACGGAACAATTCAAGCAGGAACTAGAGCTGGCCTTAGACGTCGGATTAGGCGAAGCAAAGAATTTCGGTGAGCTGGCCAGGGACGTAAAGCAGTACCTGAACGAACCGAATAAACTCTTTCGTCGTGTTCGGGATAAACGCGGAATCCTGCAATTATCGAAGAAGGCCAAAGCGTACAGGCCTGGCACCGGCGTTTACAGGTCGAGCGTTAAGAATGCGCAGCGACTAACCCGGACAGAAGTAAATATGGCCTACCGTCGGGCAGATTATGAGCGTATACAGCAACTTGATTTTGTGGTGGGCTACGAGGTCAGACGGTCCAACAATAAGATGGAGTGTGGCGTTTGTGATGCCTTCGTGGGCGTTTACCCCAAATCATACATCTTTATCGGACAGCACCCGCATTGCCGTTGTTTACTACTCACGATTTTGGCAACCAGGGCAGAAATTGACGCCCACTTCGAAAAGATGCTGGCCGGTGAAGATCCCGTTTTCAAAAGCAAAAGGGAAGTGACGAAAATGCCCGAAGGCTGGACAACCTGGATCAGGGATAATACGAAGCGCCTGGAAAAAGCCAGTACACAACCATATTTTATTAAAGACAATTTCAAGGGGGGACGGATCACCGGCGGCTTGAGACTGTAAACATTTTCATTATGGCAACAGAACAACAAAAACGAGATTTGCTTTCAAGGGAAATCAAAAAAGACATTCAGATTGAGTGGTTTTACAGTCTATCAGACCGCATGGGCTTTATGTCAAAGCAAGATCGACAAGCGGACTACATGCGTGTTCTACAAATCGAGCTTGTCGCTGATAAGCTCAGATATACCGGATTTTGGCATGATCAGCAAGCGAAACTTTACAACCCGAACTGAAATGATACGTCCAAAATTCAAGGTGGCTGACGTTCGAAAGCATGTTGACAAGCGAATGATGACCATTGAACAAGAGATCATTAAAAGGCTGCATTATCTTGGCCTGCAGTGCGTGAATATGTCCAGAGGCGACGGAGACAACAACCCCGCAGCTTTCCCAGTAAAATACGGATCCGGAACCAAGCAGCCACTGAAGCAGCGCCGAATCACTAAACGAGACCTGGAACGTAACCCGTCAGTAAGTGCACCGGCGTTTGGTGATTTCCTGGATTATAGCGGCAACCTGAGAGCGAGTATTTCGTATTTCATCGTCAAAGACGGCGAAGTGGTGGACGGTAACCTTGGGGCAGAGGGTGCAACTTTGGCCCGCACCATTGCCAACGATCGAGCCAGAGGCATGAGAAAGGGCTACGGGCTTGTCGTGGTCGCCGGACAGGATTACGCTGAATTCGTCGAATCAAAGGGGTACGACGTGATTTCTTCTGCAGAAATGTTTGCCCAGTCCGAAATGCCGAAGTTGATTGCAAAGATGAAAGCAGCATCTCAGCAGAAATAGGAGCGCGGAAAATTCCGCCGTCCTAATACGAATACACACACACCTATAACACACACGAAAAATGAACAGTAACGGGGGTTCCCTTGATTTTGATTCCTTCATTAACACAACCGGATTTAAAACCGGAGCTGACTACATGGAGCGTCGGCTTTTTGGCCTAACCAAAACAGCCATAACCGAATCGCAGAAAGTAGACGACACATTCCAAAAGCTGGGAGCGGCAGCCGCTGGCGCCTTTGCCTTTACCGAGCTGGCAAGCCTACCCAAAAAGCTAATTGACGTCCGAGGGGAGTTTCAGAACCTGGAGACAGCATTTAAAACAATGCTTGGTTCAAAGGAAAAATCTGATAGACTATTCCAGGATGTGGTCAAATTCGCAGCAACAACACCATTTGATTTAAAAGGGGTTGCCAGTGCTTCAAAAATGTTATTGGCATATGGTTTTGATGCTGATTCTGTCACAAGCACATTAACCCGGCTTGGTGATATTTCGGCTGGTCTAAGCATTCCACTTGGTGAACTAACCGAATTGTATGGAAAAGCCAAGGTAGAGGGCCGCGTAATGGCGGAAGACTTGAATAGCTTTGTTGGTCGAGGTATCCCTTTGATCAAATTGTTTGCTGATCAATGGGGAGTCGCTGAAAGTGAAGTCCGGGGTTTTGTGGAGCAAGGACGCGCTGGATTTAAAGATGTTGAACAAGCAATCGTAAAACTCACAGATTCAGGAGGAACATTTTCTGGATTAATGGCGGAACAAAGCAAGGGCCTATTGGGTCTTTATTCAAATTTTGAAGATACCATTACCCAGGCATTCAATAATATCGGTAAGGAGCAACAAGGTTTACTTGCTGACGGGATAAGGTTTGCAACCGTTGCCGTTGAAAACTACGAACCTATAATAGACGCACTGAAAGTAATCGTTGCTGGGTATGGAACATATCGTGCAGCAATTATTGCCACAGCAGCAGTTCAAGCAACAACGGCAAGAGGTGGAGCAGTTATCGCTTGGTTGCAGTTAGCGTCGGGGATTAGAAGCGCAAAAGACGCCCAGATTGCTTTTAACCTTGCCACCAGCAAAAACCCGTATGTACTGGCAGCGACCGCTTTAATTACCTTGGTGACTGCCGTTGCTCTTTTTAGCGACGAAACAAACGAGGCGACCAAAGCCCAGGAACGGGCGTTATCCATAACCGAGCGCCTAAACGGAGTGCATGCCGAAGAAATTTCTAAGGTACAAATTCTCACTAAACAGATTGGAGAAGAGAGCCGAAGCCGTGCGGATCGAAATAAGAGCTTGCAAGAATTGATCGCAATTAGCCCCAAACATTTCAAGGCATTAAATATTGACACCATAGCGACCGAAAAAGGGGCGGCGGCAATCAGGGATTACACCCTAGCGTTGGATCAAAAATTAAAAATGCAAGCTAAGGAGGAGCAGGTTAAGGATTTAAATAAGAGGATTGGAGATATAGAAACCGGTGTCGTTGATGACGAATTTGCACCAAACATGGGACGCAAAGCCCTATTATTACTTGAATCAAAGAGTCTTGAAGTTTATAATAAGAAGGTAGAGAGCCTTATTCAAAATCAGAGAAACAAGGCCGTCTCAGAGTTGAAAGCCCAAAAGGACGCAATGATTAACGAAGTTGTGAGTGGCACCAAAGCATTGGAAAAAGTCACGACAGAGAAAAAAACGATCGATTTCTACAACAAGAAAATTAAAGACCTTGAAGACAAAAAGGATAAGGAATCGACCACCAGAACAGAAGCCGCAGCCTATGAAAAACAAATTGCAGAACTCATTAAGCAGCGAAATGCTATATCGGGGCAAGTAAGCCCAGGACAGAAGAAAGCAGCAAAAGCAGCCGCAGCGGAAGAAAAAGAGATCCGGGTCAAATCATTTGCTGAAGAGCTCGAGGACAAAAAACGACTTTACGAAGTGTATCAGCGTTTTATTGACAACTTCGGTAAAGAAGCGGCAAATGCCCAATTCTCAGAGCTGATCAGTAAAAACAAAAATTACGTTGCCTACCTGGATCAGGAAATTTCAAGGCTGAATGCTGTTAAAGATGCGGGTTATGCTGGCAAGCTATCCGATCAGGACGCTACCGACCTAAACAGCCTTTTGGCCCAACGAGTGGAGGCCACCGGCGGCAAGACCGTTGTTCAACAATTTACGGAGGACCTCGAAGCAGCTAAGAGTGAAGCTAAAACACTTGCCGAATACCTGGATTTCCTGTATGCCAAGAAGTCAGGAATCAAAAACAATGGTGGAGCAAATGCCGCGGCTAACCAGGCCCTACTGACGTCTGAAATAATCGGAACTGAAAAGCAACTGAAAGGCATGGTAAACGATTTCCTGAACGAAACGTCCAGCTATGCTCAGAAGCGCGTCCAGATCGAACAGAAGTACGTCGCCTATCGTAAAGGCGCGGTTCTCAAATACAGCAAGGAAGAGCTAAAAACGGAGCTCGACAACATAGAAAAACGTAGGGAAGCCGAAATTCAAGCCCTGGCAGATGAAGAGCTTGAGAAATCAGAATCTTATCAGCGATTAGGTGAAGAGATCCGCACACTTAATAAGGACCAGCTCAAACAACGCATTGCGGGGATTGAAGAGGATCTAAAAAAAGAAGAGATCTCCATTAAAAAGAAAGCGGTTCTCGAGAAAGCGCTGGCAGCCACAAGAAAAGCTCTCAACAATCAGAACTTAGAAGGTTTTAAGATTGCCGGGGCGGTTATTTCTCAATATTTGGGCGACGTAAATTTAGAATTCAGCAAAAACTTCAAATTAAACCTTCGTGACCTGGGTACCGCTATTGAAGGAGCCGCCAAGCTCGCATCCTTTGACTTTAGTGGCGCGTCGAGCGGTGACAAGGTTGCAGCCGTTGGCGATATCATCGGAATCCATAACTTCCTGATTACTTCCGTTCGTGACGCATTCAAAACGGCGTCAGATTTTTATACCGGCATGGAGGGGCAAGATTCATACTTCCAACAGCTACAAAACCAAATTGAAGGGGTGAATATTCTTTTGGAGCGTCAGCAAACCCTGCTGGGTAATATGACCGAATCTGAGAAATCCGGCGGGATGCTGTCAATGATCAATGCATACGGCAAAGCTCAGGAGGATGCGCTGCAGGGGTTGAAGGATCTTAGCCTGGATGTCATCAAATCAGCTGATAAGGTGTTCGTTGATCCTATCTTGGGAACAGAGATTAAGGCGAAAGGCTTTTGGGGAGTGTATACCCAGCTAACAACGGCCGGCAAAGCCGAGACAAAAATCAAGTACAAATTTGAAAATATCGATACCTCTGGTTTTTCCGATATTCAAGATTATATCAACCTGCTTGCACAAATCAAAACCAACGGCGGGACCATTGGCGGCAAAGAAGTTGTAGCGGCAGATCTGCAAGCGCTGGAAACCCTGATTAAAAGCTACACTGAAGCCGAAGAAAAGCAAAAGCAACTTTTCGATGAGTTTAAGCAATTTATGACCGCGACCACAGAAGCCAATATTGCGGATATGATTGTATCAGGGCTGCAGGCTGGCCGACCAGGTGCCGAAGCGTTCGCGCAGGATTTTGAAACAATGATGAGAAACGCTGTAGTAAATTCATTGAAGGCACAGATCATGGACAACCAGCTTTCAGCATACTACAAGAAGTTCAGCGACTTCGCTATGAGTGACGGGATACTGTCCAAAGATGAGCAAAAAGAGCTTAAGGGAGATTGGGACGGCATTATCAATAGCAGTAAAGCGCTTTACGATCAGATGGAAGCCATTACCGGCATCAAACTTTCGGAATCTGCCGCATTGGGACGAAAGGATCCACTTGCTGGCGCAATAAATGGAATGAGTCAAGAAACCGGAAGTCTTATTGCTGGCCAACTAAACGCCACCCGGATACATGCCGCCGACACCGCTATTTCCATGAGGCAATCGTTGCTTCATCTTTCGAACATTTCAGCCAATTCGAATTACCTGAAACGCCTGGAAGCAGTCGAAAACCTTTTGATTGACGTTAATAGAAATCTATTCAAGGGGTTCAGGTTGTAAAGATTTATAGGTAGAGCATTTAAAATGGAAAGAGGGCCTACTTTGTGGGCTCTTTTTTTATGCAATCACATACGCATCAAAAATACAAATGTCATCTTCAATCTCCGGATCAGTGACTATTTTATAATAAGCACCTTTGTAATGGAACTCGTCTCCATCTTTCCACTCAAGATTGTTTTCATCTTTAAATTCATATGTGCCACCAAATAAACCTTTTGCTTTTGGGTCCTTTTCCATTACTTAACGGATTTTAGGTTTAAATTCAAGATTCATTTCATATAATTCCTCGAAATATTTCAGGGTTGAGTACTTGTTTACTATTAGCTGATCTCCGTTAAATAGTAACATTTTCGAACTTAAACCATAAATATTATCCTCAATGAATGTATCGATATGAATGACATTTGGATGAGTCAATTTAAACGCATCCCAGAGTGAGTCAACCGTATGACTCTCCATTAAATCATCCATTAAATCATTTATTTCAAAAATACGATCACGATACTTCTCTGAAGACCCATGATTCATAATGAATTCAAACCCTTCCATGTTTCCACAAACTAAATAACCCTTCTCGAAAGGGCCGCGTATGAAATTTATCCCACCTTGTTCGTGGCTTGGACCAACGATAAACCCACCAAAGCCTCCGTTAACGATATAATTTTGAACACTTAACATATCAATTAGCCAAGTGTCAATCCAAGGCCGGTCATCTGATTCAGTTGTCGTCATAGTACGCGATTTAAATAAAGCCACTCAGCACTGCCGCGCAGTTTGCCTTGGGCTGGTTAAGATAATTAATTAATTCTTTCAAAAAAAACGAATTGTTCACGGTGCTCATGCCGTTCACGGTGTTCACGGTGTTCGTTCTGTTCATAGTGATGGACCCGTGAACGTGAACGCGAACACCCAGAAAATGAATATAATATATTGATTAACAATCTATTACATACATAAAACAGTGTTCACGCGCGTGAACACTCAAAGTAGTTGTCTTGCCAATAGTTAGTATACATATATTATAATATATATTATATACTATATATACCACTATATAGCCTTGGTAGAGTTCACTTATTCGGCCAAGGCGGTATCATTTAAAATGATGTCGCAGGATAACCGCTGGATTATTGGAAGGCGTTATATAAACCTATGTGCAAATCATGTGCACCAAGAAAAAAGCACCTAGCGAATTAACGCTAAGTGCTTGATTTTAAGAGCCCCCTATCGGGATCGAACCAATGACCTACTGATTACAAGTCAGAGATATATACATTCACTGACATGAAGATATTTTACTAATCACTACCAAAGTACTCTGATTTACAGCACCTTAATACCATTTAAATATGTACTGTTTGGTACTGCCTATTACCAATGATTACATATATTTGTGTGCAATTTATGTGCAACAGATTTTAAAGTACACAAAGTATGTTCAAGTTCGCTCAGGACGGTATTACCGTAGCCTCAATGCTGGATAATCGAAAACCCAACAAAGACCAGAAATTCCCGGTGAAGATTCGGGTTACCCATCAGGGAGTAAGAAAGTATTACTCCACTGGAAAGGATATGCTGCAAGATGAATGGGATAAGTTGCCAAAAACAAAAAGCAGGGCAGCAGCAGAGGTGAGGGAGCACATTCAAACATCTTTTGACACGGTTCAGAAAACCGTAGCCTTCCTGATCAAAGAAGGAGATTTCAGTTTTGATCGTTTAAACGTTCGCCTGGGTAGATCTGTTTCCGGTACAGTAAATGCAGCCTTTGAAGCGAAAATTGCGCAGTTGAAAGCTGAAGAACGTGTCGGAACGGAAACCAGCAATAAAAACGCTCTGAGCAGCTTTGAAAAGTTTCGGGGTAAAAAAATAGCTTTTTCCTCTGTGACGGTTGATTGGTTGAAAAAGTATGAAAAGTGGATGCTGGAACAAGACAATTCATATACGACAATTGGAATGTATGTTCGCGCTCTACGGGCCATTGTAAACGATGCCGTTGAAGCTGGGTATATCAAACCTAATCAATATCCTTTTGGTGAAAAGAAATACCAGATCCCTACCGGAGAAGGCCGCAAATTGGCCCTATCAAAGGAGTTGATCAAGAAAGTGGTCAATTATACTGACGATCACGAAGTAACAGAACGCTACCGTGATTTGTGGGTACAGTCGTACTTACTAAATGGTGTGAATATGAATGACCTTTTACGCTTGACTGATTCAAAGATCAAGAATGGAGAGATCCGGTTTATTCGGAACAAGTCTATCAGGACTAAGAAGGAAAAGAAAGAAATTGTTGTTGATGTAAACCCACGTATCCAGGCCTTATTTGATCGGTGGGGCGTGCCTGGCCGAAAACCCAATGAATACATTTACCCTTATCTGGAAGGGGCAAAGACGGCGGCAGAACAAAAAGCCATTATTAGAGATGTAATCAAACGAACAAACAAAGTGCTGTCCAGGATCGGAGCAACATTGGGCCTGGAAGACTTTACCACCTATTCAGCCCGTCACTCGTTCGCGACCGTTTTGAAGCGGTCAGGAGCCAGCATTTCAGCAATACAGGAAGCACTTGGTCATGAGGATTCAAAGACGACAGAGAATTATATGGATTCGTTTGAAAAAGAGGCCCGGCAGAAGAACGCGTCCTATCTGACCGACTTTCTGGATGAAGGGAAAGAACCAAGTGTTCACGGTTCGGAACAGTAAGTGTTCACGGTATGAACGCCGTATTTGCCTCACATCTTATTGATAACTAAATACTTACACCATTTTCTTATGTGTTCATGTTCACGTTCACGGGTCCATCGAATATGAACGCGTGAACAAAATGAGCACCGTGAACGGTGTGAACAGTGTGAACACGCATGAACAAACCTATTCAAGAGACTGCCGGGATGCCCGTTAGTTTTATGGCGTCAGGAATCCTGACAGCACTGGAATAATTGGCTGGATATTTCCTTCAATTCGTACTTCTCGTACTTTTCGTAAAATTCGTACGAATCGTACCACGTACTGCACTCAATATTGGTACGAACGTACGATCCCAAGCACAAAATAAAGATAATACGCTATATATCAAGAATATATATTTTAGTTGTTTTAACAACTATCGTGAATCGTACTTCGTACTCGCGTACGAACGGTACGAATTAGTACGAGACGTGAGCTTAGGTACGAAAAATGTTTCCAAATGGTTTAAACCGGTTTAAACTTGAATCGTGTTGCAATATGCAACGCGATCAGAAGCTTTATGTCTGGTGTTGCGAATTGCAGCAGCAGATCCTGGCGCAGACATCCCCGGCAGGTGAAAGGTGATTAGCGTTGCAATTCGCAACAGTAATATACTTTCTGTAATTATTTGACAAAGTAAGAACTCCGTTGATTTACCAAGTTGGTTTTGAACCGTTATGCGAATTTGCATAACGCCCTAAATGTCCCTCAAACTTAGGTACATTGTCCAGATCCGTTACCAGAAAAAATGGTAACGCTCAGAATCAGGCATGAACCTCAAAAATAGGGATATTTGAAAGTCTGGCGTTTGGCTTTCCATAAATTTATGGCGCGAGAAGCAGCCTCTTGCGTCAAAGTATGTTTATCGCTTACTGGTATCCACAAATGTGGTCCTAAAGTTAAAAATGTACTCCCTGAGATTTTCGTCTACTTTTATTGGT
>Ga0247813_10001582_pt1 | contig 16993 bp, 16 predicted proteins | sample UWRJL169409C1_FD_180719 | JGI IMG/M metagenome (GOLD analysis project Ga0247813, IMG submission 180719) | Plant litter microbial communities from Arlington Agricultural Research Station in Wisconsin, United States - UWRJ-L169-409C-1 | ecosystem: Environmental > Terrestrial > Plant litter >... | reverse complement strand
CGAGGGCAAGGACGTCTGGGAAGGCGGACGCATCCTCGACCCGGAAAACGGCAAGGAATACCGCGCCAGCTTCACGCCGACCGACGGTGGCCAGAAGTTGCAGGTGCGTGGCTACATCGGCCCGTTCTGGCGCACCCAGACCTGGACCCGCGCGCAATAAACACTGGAAGACACCATGTCCAAATTCAATGTGAAGAAAGTCGCCGTGCTCGGCGCCGGCGTGATGGGTGCGCAGATCGCCGCGCACCTGGTCAACGTGCGTGTGCCGGTGGTGCTGTTCGACCTGGCCGCCAAGGACGCGGCCGGAGCTGTCGCTCAAGGTGCAGCCAAGAACGGCATCGTCACCCGCGCCATCGACAACCTCAGGAAACAGAAGCCTGCGCCGCTCGGCGACGTGGCGGACGCGGCGCTGATCGAAGTGGCCAACTACGAGGACGACCTCGCCAAGCTGGGCGACTGCGACCTGGTCATCGAAGCCATCGCCGAGCGCATGGACTGGAAGCTCGACCTGTACCGCAGGATCGCGCCGCACGTCGCTCGACACGCGATCCTGGCCTCGAACACCTCGGGCCTGTCGATCACCCGGCTGAGCGAGGCGCTGCCCGAAGCCCTGAAGCCGCGCTTTTGCGGCATCCACTTCTTCAACCCGCCGCGCTACATGTTCCTGGTCGAGCTGATCGATACGCCCACGACCGGCCCGCAGGTGCTCGACCAGCTCGAGACCTTCGTGACCAGCACGCTCGGCAAGGGCGTGGTGCGCGCGCACGACACGCCCAACTTCATCGCCAACCGCATCGGCATCGCCGGCATGCTGGCCACGCTGAAGGAAGTCGAGAAGTTCGGTCTCACGCCCGACGTGGTGGACGACCTCACCGGCAAGAAGCTCGGCCGCGCGAGTTCGGGTACCTTCCGCACGGCTGACGTGGTGGGGCTGGACACGATGGCCCATGTGGTGAAGACGCTGCAGGACAACCTCAGCGCCGAGACCGATCCGTTCTACGGCACCTTCGCCACGCCGCCCGTTCTGGCCAAGCTGCTCGAACTCGGCCACCTGGGGCAGAAGTCCAAGGCCGGTTTCTTCAAGAAGGTCGGCCGCGACATCCTGCGCTTCGATCTCCAGAAGGGTGACTACGTGCCCGCAGGCGAGAAGGCCGACGAGGTGTACGGCCGCATGCTCAAGAAGCCGGCCGGCGAACGACTCAGGCTCCTGCGCGAGAGCGAAGGGCCGCAGGGGCAGTTCCTGTGGGCCATCCTGCGCGACAGCTTCCATTACGCGGCCGTGCACCTGGCGACCATCGCCGAGAGCGCGCGCGACATCGATTACGCGATGCGCTGGGGCTTCGGCATGAAGCAGGGCCCGTTCGAGCTCTGGCAGGAAGCGGGCTGGTCGCGGGTCGCGAAGTGGGTGCAGGAGGACATCGATCAAGGCAAGGCGCTGAGCGCCGAGCCGCTGCCGCGCTGGGTCTTCGAAGGACCGGTGGCCCAGGCCGGCGGCGTGCACACGCCCGAGGGCTCCTGGAGCGCTTCTGCCAGTGCGTTCGTGCCGCAACGCAGGCTGCCGGTACATGAGCGCCAGTGCTTTCCCGAAAGCGTGCTGGGCGCGAACGCGGCGGATGCCCGCCAGGCCGGCACCACGATCAGCGACGAGGGCGACGTGCGCGTCTGGACCCTCGACCAGCCTGGTTTCGAAGGCGTCCTGATCGCCAGCATCCATTCGAAGATGAATGCCATCAGTCCCGACGTGGCCGAGGCGCTGGGCGCGGCGGTCGATCTGGCCGAGTCGGCGTATCGGGGCCTGGTCATCTGGTCGCCCAGCGAGATGTTCTCGGTGGGCGCCGACCTGCAGGCGATGCTGCCGGCCTTCGTGGTCGCCGGCATCGGCGCAGTCGAAGGTGCCGAAGAAGAGCTGCAGAACGTCATGCTGAAGATCCGCTACGCCAGCGTGCCCGTGGTCTCGGCGGTGCGCGGCATGGCGCTGGGCGGCGGCTGCGAACTGGCGGTGTACTCCGCCCGCCGCGTGGCGGCCATGGAAAGCTACATCGGCCTGGTCGAGGTCGGCGTCGGCCTGGTGCCCGGTGCGGGCGGCCTGACCTACATTGCGCGCCGTGCGGCCGAGAACGCCGCCACGTCGACCGGCACCGACCTGCTGCCCTTTCTCACCGAAGGCTTCACGGCCGCGGCGATGGCCAAGGTCGGCACCGGTGCGCTGGACTCCAGGAAGCTCGGCTATCTGCTCGAGAGCGACGTGATCGTGCCGCACAAGGACGAGCTGCTGCACGTCGCGCTGCAGCAGGCCAAGGCCATGGCCGACGCTGGCTACCGCGCGCCGTTGCGGCGCAGCTTCCGCGTGGCAGGGCGCAGCGGCGCCGCCACCATCAAGGGCCAGCTGGTCAACATGCGCGACGGCGGCTTCATCAGTGCGCACGACTTCCACATCGCGAGCCTGATCGCCGAAGTGGTGACCGGTGGCGACATCGACGCCGGCTCGCTGGTGACCGAGGAATACCTGATGGCGCTGGAGCGCAAGGCATTCTGTTCGCTCATCCTTCATCCGAAGACGCAGGAGCGAATCATGGGAATGCTCTCCACCGGCAAACCTGTCCGGAACTGAAGGAACACATCATGAGCAAGCAAGTTCAAGACGCCTACATCGTTTCCGCCACGCGCACGCCCATCGGCAAGTCGCACCGTGGCTACTTTCGCAACCACCGCCCCGACGACCTGCTGGCGACTACGCTCAAGGCGGCGCTCGCGGCCGTGCCGGGGCTGGACCCGCGCGCCATCGAGGACATCATCTGCGGCTGCGCGATCCCCGAAGGCAGCCAGGGCCTGAACATCGCGCGCATCGGCGCGGTGCTCGCCGGCCTGCCGACCAGCGTGGGCGGCATCACCGTCAACCGCTTCTGCGCCTCGGGCCTGTCTGCCGTACAGATGGCGGCCGACCGCATTCGCGTGGGCGAGGCCGACGTGATGATCGCCGCCGGCGTCGAGAGCATGAGCATGGTGCCGATGATGGGCAATTCGCCCTCGCTGTCGCCGTCGATCTTCGAACGCGACGGCGACGTGGGCATCGCCTACGGCATGGGCCTCACCGCCGAGAAGGTGGCCCAGCAATGGAAGGTGAGCCGCGACGCGCAGGACGCGTTCGCACTGGCCTCGCACCAGAAGGCGCTGGCTGCACAGAAGGCGGGCGAGTTCGACGCGGAGATCACGCCCATCGAGGTGACCGACCGCACGCCCGACCTCGCAACCGGCGAAGCGATCGCGAAGCGCCGCATCGTGCGCCTGGACGAAGGCGCGCGCCCCGACACCAGCATCGAAGGCCTGGCCAGGCTGCGCACCGTGTTCGCGGCGCGCGGCACCGTGACGGCCGGCAACAGTTCGCAGACCTCCGATGGCGCGGGTGCGTTGATCCTGGCCAGCGAGAAGGCTTGCAAGCAGTACGACCTCACGCCGCTGGCGCGCTTCGTGAGCTTCGCGAGCAAGGGCGTGCCGCCGCACATCATGGGCATCGGCCCGATCGAGGCCATTCCTGCTGCGCTGCGCTACGCGGGACTCAAGCACGAGGACATCGACTGGTTCGAGCTCAACGAGGCCTTTGCCGCGCAATCCCTGGCCGTCATCCAGACGCTGGGACTCGACCCGAGCAAGGTCAACCCGATGGGCGGCGCCATCGCGCTGGGCCATCCGCTGGGCGCGACCGGCGCTATCCGTTCGGCGACAGTGATTCATGCGCTGCGGCGCAAGAATCTGAAGTACGGCATGGTCACGATGTGCGTGGGCATGGGGCAGGGCGCCGCAGGGATCTTCGAGCGGGTCTAGGCTCGGGGTTCGATGGCGAGGCCGGGTCGCCCGGCCTGCGGGCGCGGCATGCCACCGATCGGCTGCAGGGTCATGAGGAGAAGACATTGACGACAAAGCACGCATTCGACAAGGCCCTGGCGCTGTCCCACAGCGACATCCGCGCAGGCCATTTCACCGGCACGACCAGCCCGGACTACTGGAACATGGTCGGGCCTTACGGGGGCACCACCGCAGCGCTGATGCTGCAGTGCGTGCTGCGGCATCCCGACCTGCTCGGCGCTCCGATCGCGATCACCGTCAACTTTGCTGCGGCCGTCGAGGCCGGCAGCTTCGACCTGCAGGCCACGGCCGTTCGCACCAACCGGTCGACGCAGCACTGGACCGTGCAGATGACGCAGAACGGCGTGGACGGTGCGCCGCGCGTCAACACCACCGCCACGATCGTCACGGCGGTGCGTCGCGACACCTGGAGCCAGAATGATGTCCCCCGGCCAGCGGCGCCGCCCCCGGCCGAGGTGCCCCCGATGCGCATTGGGCCGAACGGCGTGGCGTGGGTCGGCCAGTACGAGATGCGCCCGATCCACGGCGCCATCCCGAGCGTCTGGGACGGCACCGGCGAGCACAGTGAAACCCGCTTGTGGATGCGCGACGCCGTGCCGCGCGCGCTCGACTTCGCGTCGCTGACGGCGATGAGCGACATGTTCTATCCGCGCGTCTGGCTGCGCCGTGCCACGGTGGTGCCGGCCGGCACGGTGTCGATCACCACCTACTTCCACGCCGACGATGCAGCACTTGCCGAGGCGGGCAGTGGCTACCTGATGGGCCGCGCCAGCGCGCTGCAGTTCCGCAATGGCTTCTTCGACCAGACCGCGCAGCTGTGGAGCGAAGCGGGCGCACTGCTTGCCACCAGCAACCAGATCGTCTATTTCAAGGAATGAGCATGCCACCTCCACCTGCCGTCAAGATCGAAGAAGTTGCAGGAGACGTCGATGACCGCCGGGGCGCAGCCAGCACACCGGTGAAGACGGTCGAGTTCTACTTCGACGTCGGCAGCCCGGCCGCCTACCTGGCCGCCACGCAGCTCCCGCAACTGTGCGCCGACGCCGGCGCCACGCTGGTGTGGAAGCCGTTTCTGCTGGGTGGCGTGTTCCAGGCCACGGGCAACCATTCGCCGGGTCAGGTGCTGCACAAGGGACCGTACATGAACGCCGACCTGCGGCGTTTTGCCATGCGCTACGGCGTGCCCTTCGTCCACAACCCGCACTTCCCGATCAACACGTTGCTGCTGATGCGCGGCGCCACCGGCCTGCAGATGAAGGAGCCCGAGCGCTTCGCGGCGTATGTCGACGCCGTGTTCCATGCGATGTGGGTCGAGCCCCGCAACCTCAACGATCCGGCCACGGTCGGCGCCGTGCTGCAGGCCGCAGGCTTCGACGCGCAAGCGCTGGTGGCGCTTGCCGGCGCCCAGGACGTGAAGGACCGGCTCAAGGCCACCACCGAGCAAGCCGTGGCGCGGGGCGTCTTCGGTGCGCCGACAATGTTCGTGGGCGACACCATGTTCTGGGGCCAGGACCGGCTCGACTTCGTGCGCGAGCAACTGGCCTGATCCGCAATCCCCAGTTCCCAGTTCCCCCCTCACTCCTCCAGAAAAGACAAGAGCCATGACCGATATCCTGAGCCACACCGAAGCCGGCGTCCTGACGCTCACCTTCAACCGCGTGGCGCGCAAGAACTCCATCACCGGCGCGATGTACGACGCACTGTCGTCGGCGCTCGAAGCGGCCGTCGACGACGCGGCGGTGCGCGCCGTGCTGATCCAGGGCGACCCCACGGTCTTCAGCGCCGGCAACGACATCGCCGACTTCATGACCGCGGCCAGCACGCCGGCCGACCAGCCGCTGCCGGAGTCGCCGGCCATGCGCTTCCTGCGGCTCATCGCGGTTTTCCCCAAGCCGGTGGTGGCTGCCGTGTGCGGCCCGGCCGTGGGCATCGGCACCACGCTGCTGTTCCACTGCGACCTGGTGTACGCCGGCGACAACGCCGCGTTCTCGATGCCTTTCGTCAACCTGGGCCTGGTGCCCGAAGCCGCCTCCAGCCTGCTCGCGCCCCTCATGTTCGGCTACCACCGCGCTGCCGAGGCGCTGATGCTGGGCGAGCCGTTCATGGCCGAGGCCGCGCTGGAGGTGGGTCTGGTGAACCGCGTGGTGCCGCCGACCGAATGCAACGGCATTGCGCAGTTGCAGGCGCGCAAGCTCGCGGCCAAGCCGCTGTCGGCGCTGATGGAGACCAAGCGCCTGCTCAAGCTGTCGCAGCAGGGCGCAGCGCTGCAGCGCATCGACGTGGAAGGCGAAAGCTTCGGCAAGGCCATGCGGTCGCCCGCCGCGCGCGAGGCCTTTCAGGCGTTCATTGAAAAGCGCAAGCCGGACTTCAGCAAGATCTGACGTCCGGCCGCGTTCGGTCGCCGATCAGACGGGCGGGGTCGAGCCCGGAACGCCCGGTGAGACGGCAGCGACCGCAGACAGCGGCCTCGGCCGGCCCTGCTCGTCGATGGCCACATAGGTGAAGGTGGCCTGCGTCACCTTGATGTACTCGCCTTGTGCCTGGAAGCGTTCAGCAAACACCTCGACCAGCACGGTGACCGAGGTCCGGCCCGTGCGCACGAGCTTGGAATAGAACGACAGGATGTCGCCGATGCGCACCGGCTGCTTGAAGATGAACTCGTTGACCGCGACCGTCGCCATGCGCCCGCGCGTGTAGCGCGCCGGGATCACCGAGCCAGCCAGGTCGCATTGCGCCATGACCCAGCCACCGAAGATGTCGCCGTTGGCGTTGCAGTCGCCGGGCATCGGAATGACCTTGAGCACCAGCTCCATGTCGGCGGGCAGGCTTTTGAGGATGGCGGCCGCATTGGCACTCGGAGAATCGGACATGGGCACAATCTGAACAAAATAACAACCCTGATTGTCCCCCATGCGCCGAAGCGGCGAAACCCTCACACCTCCCGATTCGACGGCCGCCGGCCAACCCGCGCGCACCGACCGCTCCGACTGGGCGACGTTGCGTCGCCTGTTTCCCTACCTGTGGCAGTACAAGTGGCGCGTGCTGGCGGCGCTGACCTTCATGGTGGGCGCCAAGGTGGCCAACGTCGGCGTGCCGCTCCTGCTGAAGAACCTGGTCGACACCATGACGCCGAAGTCCGGTCTTCCGGACGTGGCCCAGGCGCTGCTGGTGGTGCCGATCGCGTTGCTGGTGGCTTACGGCCTGCTGCGCTTCTCGACCTCGCTGTTCAACGAGCTGCGCGAGCTGGTGTTCGCCAAGGCGACCGAGGGCGCGGCGCGCAGCATCTCGCTGGAGGTGTTCCGCCACCTGCATGCGCTGAGTCTGCGCTTCCACCTGGAGCGCCAGACCGGCGGCATGACACGCGACATCGAGCGCGGCACGCGCGGCGTGCACTCGCTGATTTCGATGTCGCTCTACAGCATCGTGCCGACGCTGATCGAGCTCACGCTGGTGCTGACCATCCTGGGTGTCAAGTTCGACTCGCTGTTCGTCTGGATCACCGGTGCGGCGCTGGTGCTGTACATCGGCTTCACCGTGACGGTGACCGAATGGCGCACGCAGTTCCGCAAGACCATGAACGAGCTCGATTCGGTGGCGCAGAGCCGCGCGGTCGATTCGCTGCTGAACTACGAGACGGTCAAGTACTTCAACAACGAGGAATTCGAAGCCCGGCGCTACGACGCCAGCCTCGACCGCTACCGCAAGGCGGCCATCAAGAGCCAGCGCACGCTCAGCATGCTCAATGCCGGCCAGCAGATGCTGATTGCGGTGAGCCTGGTGCTGATGCTGTGGCGCGCGACCGCCGGCGTGGTCGAAGGCCGCATGACCCTAGGCGACCTGGTCATGGTCAACGCCTTCATGATCCAGCTCTACATCCCGCTGAACTTCCTGGGCGTCATCTACCGCGAGATCAAGCAGAGCCTGACCGACCTGGACAAGATGTTCGTGTTGATGGAGAAGGATCGGGAGATCAGCGATGCGCCGGGCGCGCGCCCGCTGGCGCTCGGGACGGGGCCGGCCGCCGATGCCACCGTCCGTTTCGAGGACGTGAGCTTTGCCTACGAACCCGCGCGCCCGATCCTCAAGCACGTGAGCTTCGAGATTCCCGCCGGCAAGACGGTGGCCGTGGTCGGCCCGTCGGGCTCGGGCAAGTCGACGCTGGCGCGCCTGCTCTATCGCTTCTACGACGTGCAGGAAGGCCGCATCACGATCGGCGGCCAGGACATCCGTGCCGTCACCCAGGCCAGCGTGCGGCAGTCGATCGGCATCGTGCCGCAGGACACGGTGCTCTTCAACGACACGGTGCAGTACAACATCGCCTACGGCCGGCCGCAGTCCACGCGCGAGGAGGTCGAGGCCGCCGCCCGCGCCGCGCGCATCCATGACTTCATCGCGGCCACGCCCAAGGGCTACGACACGCCGGTGGGTGAACGCGGGCTCAAGCTGTCGGGCGGCGAGAAGCAGCGCGTGGCGATTGCGCGCACGCTGTTGAAGAACCCGCCGATCGTCATTTTCGACGAGGCCACCTCGGCGCTCGACTCCGCCAACGAGCGTGCGATCCAGTCCGAACTGAAGAACGCGGCCCAGAACAAGACGACGCTGGTCATCGCCCACCGGCTGTCGACCGTGGTCGATGCGCACGAAATACTGGTGCTGGAAGCCGGCGTGATCGTCGAGCGCGGCACCCACGCCGAACTGCTCGCCCGCCAGGGCCGCTACGCGCAGATGTGGTCCATGCAAAAGAGCGAAGCGGTGCCGCTTCTCTGACAATCTGCGTGCTGCCGCCCCATTTATTTTTGACATCGACTCAGGAGCGATTCGAACGATGACCGCGAAGATTCCCTTGCTGGTGCTGAACCTGCAGACCGACGAGCACCTCGGCTGGCTCTCGGCGCAGTACGACGTGACCTACGCGCCCGACCAGGCCCGGCGCGATGCGGCCGTGGCGGCGCACGGCGCGCGCTACCGGGCCGTGCTGACCAACGGCGGCACGGGCCTTACCGCCGCCGAGATCGACGTCATGCCGCAACTGGAACTGATCTGCGCCATGGGCGTCGGCTTCGAGAACATCGCGCTGGACGCTGCGCGCCTGCGTGGCATTGCGCTGGGCAACGGCGCGGGCACCAACGACGACTGCGTGGCCGACCACACCTTCGGGCTGCTGATCGCCGCGGTGCGCGGCATCGTTCGCCTGGACCGCCAGTGCCGCGACGGCGTGTGGCGCGACGTGATCCCGTTCCCGCCCAACGTGTCCGGCCGCAAGCTGGGCATCGTGGGCCTGGGCACCATCGGCCAGAAGATCGTCAAGCGCGCGAGCGGTTTCGACATGGCCATCGGATACCACAACCGCCGCGTGCGCGACGACGTGCCGCACCGCTACTTCGACAGCGTGCTTGGGCTGGCCGAGTGGGCCGACTTTCTGGTGGTCGCCACGCCCGGCGGCGCGGGCACGCGGCACCTGATCGGCCGCGAGGTGATGGACGCCATCGGGCCGAACGGCGTGCTGGTCAACATTGCGCGCGGCAGCGTGGTCGACACCCAGGCCCTGGCGGCGGCACTGCGCGAAGGGCGGCTCGGCAGCGCCGGCCTGGACGTGTACGAGAGCGAGCCACTGCGTCCCGAGCCGCTCATCGGCCTGGACAACGTCGTGCTCACGCCGCACATGGCCGGCTGGTCGCCCGAGGCCGTCACGGCGTCGGTGCGGCGCTTCCTGGACAACGCCGAAGGCCATTTCGCAGGCCGCGGACTGGTCTCTCCGATCTGAGCGACGCTCCATAATCGCCGGCATGGAAACCAAGTGGCTCGAAGACTTCGTCAGTCTGGCCGAAACGCGCAGCTTCAGCCGTTCGGCACAACTCCGGCATGTGACCCAGCCTGCGTTCTCGCGCCGCATTCAGGCGCTGGAAGGCTGGGCCGGCACCGACCTGGTGGACCGAAGCTCGTACCCGACCCGCCTCACGGCCGCAGGCCAGACGCTCTACAGCCAGGCCATCGAGATGCTGCAGGGCCTGCAGAGCACGCGTGCGATGCTGCGCGGGCATTCGGCCACGGCGCACGACGTGATCGAATTCGCCGTGCCCCACACGCTGGCCTTCACCTTCTTCCCATCCTGGGCGAGCACGTTGCGCGAGCACTTCGGCCCGCTCAAGAGCCGGCTGATCGCGCTCAACGTCCATGACGCCGTGTTGCGCCTGGTCGAGGGCAGCTGCGATCTGCTGATCGCCTACCAGCATCCCTCCCAGCCGCTGCAGCTGGACACCAACCGCTACGAGATGGTGCTGCTGGGCCACGAGGTGGTGGCGCCGTGGGTCAAGCCCGATCCGGAAGGCGCGCCGCGCTACCGGCTGCCCGGCCGGCCCGGACAGCCACTGCCGTACCTGGGCTACGCACCCGGCGCTTACCTGAGCGGCGTGGTCGACCAGGTGATCAAGGACTCCACCACGGCCATTCACCTGGACCGCGTCTACGAAACCGACATGTCCGAGGGGCTCAAGGCCATGGCGCTCGAAGGCCACGGCATCGCCTTTCTTCCGCAGAGCGCCGTGCGCCAGGAGGTGAAGGCGCGCCGATTGGTGAGCGCATTGCCACCTGAAATCGACAGCCTGGAGGCGACCATGGAAATCCGCGCCTACCGCGAACGGCCCGTGCCGCTGGCTGCCGGCAAGACGCCGACACGGGTGACCTCCAAGAATGCAGCGGACAGCGCGCACGGCAAGCGCGCAGTCGATGCCCTGTGGACCCATCTTGTCAAGACCCAGCCCGCAGCGTGAACCGGACAATGACCTCGTGCACCACCGGCCGGCCATGTATTGTTTGCATGGACTGCTGCCGAAGTCGTATGGAAACGTAAAGCGCCGGGCATAAAGACTGCTATCTAAAGTGCTGAACGACGCGAAAGTGTTCGGGCGCACCACTTCTGGGCTCGTGCACACTCGGTGCGCCGGGCTTGGGTGCACCTTGCACCTGTTTGGCTCGGGTATTCCCTGAAACGTGAATGCCTAAAATTTCGTTGTAACCCTTTCATCCCGATTCAGGAGTTTTCGTATGAAGAAGCAAGTTTTGGCAGTGGCTATTTCGGCATTGGCCGTGGGCACCGCCTTCGCACAAGCCAACGACACGCTGGCAAAGATCAAGGCCTCGGGCGTCATCACCGAAGGCGTGCGTGAATCGTCGGGCCTGTCGTACACGCTGGGCAACGGCCAGTACACCGGTTTCCATTACGACATCTGCGCGAACATCATCAAGGACCTGGAGAAGGTCGCCGGCAAGAAGCTGGAAACCAAGTACCAGCCCGTGACCTCGCAGAACCGCATTCCGCTGGTGCAGAACGGCACCGTGGACATCGAGTGCGGCTCGACCACCAACAATGCCACCCGCCAGAAGGACGTGGCTTTCGCCGTGACCACCTACGTGGAAGAAGTGCGCATGGCGGTCAAGGCCAACTCGGGCATCACCGGCATCAAGGACCTGAACGGCAAGACCGTGGCCACCACCACCGGCACCACGTCGGTGCAGACGCTGCGCAAGAACGAACGCGCCACCGGCGTCGACTTCAAGGAACTGTACGGCAAGGATCACTCTGACAGCTTCCTGCTGCTCGAATCCGGCCGTGCCGACGCCTTCGTGATGGACGGCTCGATCCTCGCGTCGAACATCGCCAAGTCCAAGGCACCTGCCGACTACAAGATCGTCGGCGAAGTGCTGAGCGTCGAGCCCATTGCCATCATGATCCGCAAGGACGACCCGGCCTTCAAGAAGGCCGTGGACGACAGCATCAAGGCGCAGATCAAGTCGGGTGAGCTCAACAAGCTCTGGGACAAGTGGTTCCTGCAAGCCATCCCGCCGGCCAACGTGAAGATCGGCCTGGCACTGTCGGACGCGACCAAGGACGCATGGGCCAACCCGAACGACAAGCCAATGGAAGAATACGCCGCCAAGAAGTAATTCACCGCGGTCACTGAACAACGCCCGCCCCCGCAACGGCGGGCGTTTGTTTTCGACGCCACGGTTCAATCGCTGCTCATTCATAACAACGATCTGAAGAAGGAGAGTCCCGATGGGATCAAACTGGGATTGGCAGGTCTTCATGCAAGACCCGGGCGGGAAGTACCCGACCTATTGGGAGTGGATGCTTTCGGCCTGGGGCTGGACGCTCTCGGTGTCGCTGCTCGCACTCATCGTGGCACTGGTGCTCGGCTCGCTCGTGGGCATCATCCGCACGCTGCCCGACAGCCCGTGGCTGGTCCGCCTGGGCAACGCCTGGGTCGAGCTGTTCCGCAACATTCCGCTGCTGGTGCAGATTTTCCTTTGGTACCACGTCATCCCGGCGCTGATCCCGGCCATGAAGAGCGTCTCAAGCTTCGTGCTGGTGGTGCTTGCACTGGGCTTCTTCACGTCGGCACGGATCGCCGAGCAGGTGCGCTCGGGCATCCAGGCGCTGCCCAAGGGCCAGCGCTACGCCGGCATGGCCGTGGGATTCACCACGCCGCAGTACTACCGCTACGTCATCCTGCCGATGGCGTACCGCATCATCATCCCGCCGCTCACGAGCGAGACGATGAACATCTTCAAGAACTCGTCGGTGGCGTTCGCCGTGTCGGTGACCGAACTCACGATGTTCGCCATGCAGGCGCAGGAAGAAACCTCGCGAGGCATCGAGGTCTACCTGGCCGTGACCGGCCTGTACGTGGTGTCCGCCTTTGCGATCAACCGCATCATGGCTTTCATCGAGAAAAAGACGCGCGTGCCGGGCTTCATCGTTTCGGCCAGCGGCGGCGGAGGTCACTGACATGATGGCACTCGACTTTTCGTTCTACAACTGGGACGTCATCAGCAAGTTCGTGCTGAAGGGCTTCTACTTCAGCATCATCCTGACGGTGGTGGCCACCATCGGTGGCGTGCTGTTCGGCACCGTGCTGGCGCTCATGCGCCTGTCGGGCAAGAAGTGGCTGGACACGCCTGCGGCCATCTACGTCAACGGCATGCGAAGCATCCCGCTGGTGATGGTGATCCTGTGGGTGTTCCTGCTGGCGCCTTTCGCCATCGGGCGGCCGATCGGCGCCGAGGTGTCGGCGGTGGTGACCTTCATCGCCTTCGAGGCCGCGTACTTCAGCGAGATCATGCGCGCTGGCATCCAGTCGATCCCGCGCGGTCAGGTGCACGCCGGCCAGGCCGTGGGCATGACCTATGGCCAGAACATGAAGCTGGTGGTGCTGCCGCAGGCCTTCCGCAACATGCTGCCCGTGCTGCTCACTCAGACCATCATCCTGTTCCAGGACACCTCGCTGGTCTACGCCATCGGCGCCTACGACATGCTCAAGGGCTTCGAGACTGCCGGCAAGAACTACGGCCGGCCGATCGAGGCGTACCTGCTGGCCGCCGTCGTGTATTTCGTCATGTGCTACGCGCTGTCGTATTGCGTCAAGCGCCTGCACAAGAAGATTGCCATCATCCGTTGAGTGGAGAGATTGAAATGATTGAAATCAAGAACGTTTCCAAGTGGTATGGCCCCGTGCAGGTGCTCAACGAGTGCTCGGTGAGCATCAAGAAGGGCGACGTCGTCGTGGTCTGCGGCCCGTCGGGCTCGGGCAAGTCGACGCTCATCAAGACGGTGAACGCGCTCGAGCCCTTCCAGAAGGGCGAGATCACGGTCAACGGCATTCCGCTGCACGACCCCAAGACCAACCTGCCCAAGCTGCGCTCCAAGGTCGGCATGGTGTTCCAGCATTTCGAGCTGTTCCCGCACCTGAGCGTGACCGAGAACCTCACGATCGCGCAGATCAAGGTGCTGGGCCGCAAGCCCGACGAAGCCAAGGTGCGCGGCCTGAAGATGCTCGACCGCGTGGGCCTGATGGCACACAAGGACAAGTTCCCAGGCCAGCTCTCCGGCGGCCAGCAGCAGCGCGTGGCCATCGCCCGTGCGCTGAGCATGGACCCGATCGTGATGCTGTTCGACGAACCCACGTCCGCGCTCGACCCCGAGATGGTCGGTGAAGTGCTCGACGTGATGGTGAGCCTTGCCAAGGAAGGCATGACCATGATGGTCGTGACGCACGAAATGGCGTTCGCCCGCAAGGTCGCCAGCCGCGTGATCTTCATCGACGTGGGTGGTCGCATCCTGGAAGACTGCCCGAAGGACGAGTTCTTCAGCCACCCGGAAAACCGTCAGCCGCGCACCAAGGATTTTCTGAACAAGATCCTGCAGCACTGACGACCGCTGCACTGGAACGAAAAGCCCCGCACTGCGGGGCTTTCTGCTTTGCGTCTCGCAAGACGGCGTGTGATGGCACGCATCCTGCAATCGCCATGAATTGTGCACAATCAATAGATGAATGTGCACATCAATGGCGCATCGACCGTTCCACATCGGGCATTGCGCCGTTCTTCAACCTTGGATCGTCCCAAAGGAGAGCAGCGTGGCCTCATTCATTTCCGTTGTCCTGTCGTCCGGCCGTCGTGCCGTTCTACTTTCGGCCCTGTGCCTTCCTTTTGCCCTGGGCGCCGGCGCGGCTGCCGCGCAGGACGCCGCCAGTTACCCCGACCGGCCCATCAAGATCGTCGTGCCCTTCCCGCCGGGCGGTGCCGCCGACATCTACGCGCGCATGGTCGGCCAGAAGCTGTCGGACGCCTGGGGCAACAAGCAGCCGGTGGTCATCGACAACAAGCCGGGCGCCGGCGGCATCATCGGCACCGACGTGGCAGCCAAGGCGCCGGCCGACGGCAGCACCTTCCTCATGGTCACCATCGGTCACGCAGTGAACCCCTACATGTACGCCAAGCTGCCCTACGACACGAAGGCCGACCTCGTGCCGGTCGGCGTCGTGGCGCAGGTGCCCAGTGTCGTGGTGGGGAGCCCTTCCATGAAAGGCAAGACGCTGAAGGACGTGATCGACACGGCGCGCGCCAAGCCCGAGTCGCTGCAGTACGCTTCGTCGGGCGTGGGCACCACCAGCCACGTGGGCGCCGCGCTGATCGAGTCGATGACCGGCATCCGGATGATTCACGTGCCGTACAAGGGCGCGGCCCCCGCGCTGCAGGACGTGATGGGTGACCGCGTCGCGCTGTCGGTGGACATCATCACCTCGTCGCTCCCGCTGGTGCAGAGCGGCAAGCTCGTGCCGCTGGCCGTCACCGGCAGCAAGCGTTCGCCGAAGCTGCCCGACGTGCCGACGGTGGCCGAAGCCGGCGTGCCGGGCTACGAGTTCGTGTCGTGGTACATGCTGCTGGCCCCTGCGAAAACGCCCAAGCCGGTGCTCGAGAAGGTCAATGCCGAACTGCGCCGCATGGCGACGTTGCCCGACTTCAAGGCCCGCATCGAAGACACCGGCGGCGAGGTCGCGAGCATGACGCTCAAGCAGTCGAGCGACTACCTCGACGCCGAGTTCGTGCGCTGGGCCAAGGTCGTGAAAGAACGAAATATCAAAGCGGATTGACGCCGCCAAGGAGACAAGACCCATGCGTGATTTCCAGGGCTACGGCCGCGAACTGCCCGCCGTGCGCTGGCCCGGCAATGCCGGGCTGGCGGTGTCCTTCGTGATGAACTTCGAGGAGGGCGCGGAGTTTTCGGTGGCCGACGACGACGCGCGCAACGAAGGCGTCTACGAAGTGATCGATCCACGCGCCGGCTGGGATCCGTGCATCGACAGCCACTTCGAGTACGGCACGCGCACCGCCTGGTGGCGCATCGCCGACACCTTCGATCGCTTCGAGGCGCCGTTCACGCTCAGCAGCTGCGGCCGCGCGGTCGAACGCAGCCCGTGGCTCGCGCAGGACGCGGTCGCGCGCGGGCACGAGGTGTCGGCACACGGCTACCGCTGGCAGAGCCACGCGGACATGGGCATCGAGGAAGAAGAGGCGGTGATCCTCGCCAGCCTCGAAGCCATCGCGCAGGCAACGGGCCAGCGCCCCGTGGGCTGGCACACGCGCTCGGCCTGCACGCCGAACACGCGCGCGCTGCTGGTGAAGCACGGCTTCCTGTACGACAGCGATGCCTACAACGACGACACGCCGTACTTCGTGCCGGTGGATGGCCGGCGCCACCTGGTGCTGCCTTACGCCTTCGACACCAACGACATGCAGTTCCAGCACACGCAGCGCTTCGACACGGCCGCGAGCTTCGCGGAGTACGTGTGCGATGCGGCCGACTGGCTGGCGCACGAGGGCGCGCACGCGCCGCGCATGCTGTCGGTGGGCCTGCACCTGCGGATGATCGGCCGTCCGGCGCGCATGAAGGCGCTGGAGCAGATCCTGCAGCACCTGCGCGCAAAGCAGGGCGTGTGGATCGCCACGCGCGCGCAGATCGCACGGCACTGGCTGGCGGCGCATGGCGGCACCTGAGGCGCTCCGGCGGCGCTGGCGGTGCACTACATTGAGCGGATGATCTTGCAGGAAGAGTCCATTCACCGGGTGCTGTCGCAGACCCTGCTCGCCGGGCGGCTGGCGCCGGGCACCCAGCTGGTCGAGACGCGGCTGGCGGCCGTGTTCGGCGTCACGCGCGAGCGCGTGCGCAAGGTGCTGCACCGGCTCGGGCACGAGCGGCTGCTCGACGTCGTGCCGAACCGCGGCTGCTTCGTCTCCAACCCCACGCTGGCGCAGGCGCGCGAAATCTACGACGCGCGCCGCATCGTCGAAGGCGGCATCGTCGGCTGGCTGGCCGGGCGCATCGGCATCGACCAGATCGCGGCCTTGCGCGCGCATGCCGAACGCGAACATGCAGCGCTGCATGCGGGCGACCGGGCGCAGTCGATCCGCCTTTCCGGCGAGTTCCACATGTTGCTGGCCGGCTTCACCGACAGCGCCTTCGTGATGCGCGAGTTGCAGGAGCTGGTCAGCCGTACCTCGATGCTGGTCGCGTTCTTCGAGCCGGCAGCCTCGTCCGAATGCGCGTGCGAGGAGCACGACGAAATTCTTCTGGCGCTGCAGAACGGCGACGCGGCACGCGCAGTCAAGGCCATGCACGTGCACCTGTCGCTGATCGAAACCCGGCTGCGGCCGCGCGTGGGCGGCGTCGTGGCATCCGACGCGGAGGCCGAGATCGCGCGGGCCTGGACTGCCGCACAGGGCAACTCGGAGACGGCATGAAGCTGCTGGTCCTCAACCCCAACACGACGGCTGCGATGACGGACAAGGC
>Ga0247813_10001580_pt1 | contig 17019 bp, 17 predicted proteins | sample UWRJL169409C1_FD_180719 | JGI IMG/M metagenome (GOLD analysis project Ga0247813, IMG submission 180719) | Plant litter microbial communities from Arlington Agricultural Research Station in Wisconsin, United States - UWRJ-L169-409C-1 | ecosystem: Environmental > Terrestrial > Plant litter >... | reverse complement strand
TGTCGACGCTTTCCCACTTGGTGCCGATCTCCAGCGCGCGGCCGGTCTCGGGGTCGAAGGCACGCGCAGCAGCGTCGCTGCCGGTGTTGGGCCGGAACGATCGGCCGGCGTTGGCGTACACCGTCCATTGCGGCGTGGGCAGCCAGCTCAGGCCCAGGCGCGGCGAGGTCGACGAGGGTTGCTGCCCGGTCGTGCGACCGGTGAGCCGGTTCTCCAGCGACTGGTCGTAGCGATCGACGCGCACACCCGCCACCAGGCGCCATTGCGGCGCGAGCGTGACGGCGTCCTGCACGTAGAAGGCGGTGTTGCGCTGCGTTTCGTGCGTGTCGGTGTTGCGGCCGGGCGTGGGCTGGCGCTGGCCGTACACCGGCTCGAAGATGTCGATGGCATACGGGTTGGCCGTCGTCGGATTCACCCGCAGCTGCAGCTGGTCCATGTGGAAGCGAAAGGTTTCCACGCCAAGGAGCAGTTCGTGCGCGATGCCACCGGTCTTCACGTTGCCCTGCAGTTCGGCCTGCAGCGCGACGTCGTCGGAAGCGAAGTCGCGGTAGCGGCGTTGACGCGTGAGCGTGCGGCCGTCGGGGCGCAGCGCCGTGGCCTCGGTGGCGAAGCCCTGCAACTCGGTTTCGCGGTACGACAGCGCGAAGCGGCTGCGCCACTGCGGGTTCCATTCGTGCGACAGCGCGAACTGGTGCGTCATGTTGTCCACCGTGATGTCGCCGTCGGCCGGTTCACCCAGGAAGCGGCTGCGTGGCACGGCGCCCAGCCGGTTGTCGATGGCGACCACGCCGCGGTCGAGCGGCGTGGAGTGGCGCAGGAATTCGCCGCTGTATTCCAGCAGCGTGTCGCGGCCCAGGCGCCAGGCGAAGGCGGGCGCGAACACGCGCCGCTCGGCCTTGACGTGGTCGCGGAAAGAGTCGCGGTCTTCCACCGCCACGTTCAGGCGGTAGGCGAAGTCTTCGCCGATGGGCCCGGTGCTGTCGAAGGCGCCACGCCGCAGGCCATGGCTGCCGACGTAGCCTTCGACCGAATGCGCCGGCTTCCACGCCGGCTTCTTGGTGACGACGTTGAGCGTGCCCCCCGGCTCGCTGCTGCCGTACAAGGCCGCAGCCGTGCCCTTGAGGAACTCGATGCGCTCGACGCCGGCCAGGTCGCGCGGCGCGTTGAAGCCGCGGTTGGCCGAAAAGCCGTTCAACAAGGTCGCCATGCCGGTGTTCTCGTTGCCCGGAAGTCCGCGGATGGCGATGTTGTCCCAAAGACCGCCGAAATTGTTCTGGCGCGACACGCCACCCACGTAGTCGAGCACATCGTCGAGCCTGGTGGCACCCAGGTCGTCGATGGCCTGGCGCGTGATGACGCGCACCGACTGCGGCAGTTCGCGCAGCGGCAGTTCGGTCTTGGCGCCCGCAGCTTCGTCTGCGTGATAGGCGCCCGATTCGGTGCGGCCCACCACCTCGACGGTGGAGAGCTGTGCGGTTTCGGCGCTCGCCATGCCGCACGCCAGCGCCATCACGGCAAAAGCGACGGGCAGCGGGCGGGCAAGAGGAAGGGCAGAGGTGAATGGCAGGGACGCGCGGGTCCCTTGCCGTGAAACGACGTTCTTGACGTTCATGGATTGGCAATCTTGGGCAGGGCTCGCCGTGCGGAATGACGCGCAGGCAAGCAGGCTCACGCAACGCGGGGCGCACCGTGGGGCGCCGGGCGAGACCGATGAGAACTGGAGTGGGGGGTGCGCGCCGGGTTGCGGCGCGCGCTCAGCTCAGCGCGTGGGGCGGATCGCGTGCAGCGAAGGGCCGATGGTCGTTGTCGACGACGAAGGCATCGACCGGTCGCGGCCGCTGCACTTCGGCAAGCAGGGCGGCGGCCGGAAAGGGAACGGCGAAATTCGCATCGACAGCCTGGTGCGCATGCGAGAGACACCACAGGCACAGGTCGTGGTGTGCTTCGCCTTCTCCACTTTCGTCGCTGTCGCCACCGGCCGGATTGCCATCGGCCACGCTGATGTCAGCAGGCTGCGCCACATCGTGGGCCAGCACTGCGGCCCACTGCTTCACATGGCCGGCTTCATGCAGCGGCGTACCGACGACCGTGTAGAACAACACGGTCAGCAGCAGGCAACGGGTCAGCAGGAGGCGAATGGAGGGCATGAAAAGGCGAAAGGCAGGATTATCGTACGGCGCCCTGCGCGCCCGGACGGCCGCGGCCGAAAAGCAGCAGGTCGATGAGCAGCATGACCAGCAGCGACGCGCCGACCAGCGGAAAGGCCACGCCGCCGATCGCCAGCATGGCCGCCACGCCATAGAGCGTGCGGCGGTCCGCGGGCGGAGGCGGCACGCCCAGGCTGCCGGAGGGCCGGCGCTTCCACCACATCGCCGCCGCGCTCACGCACAGCAGCACGATGCCCAGGCAGGCGAGCACCAGCACGACCTTGTTGGGCACGCCGAACTCCTGCCCCAGGTGCACGTTGATGCCCCATTCCAGCCAGCGGCCCAGCGGGCCGTAGTCGGCGTAACGCATGTCCAGCAGGGGCTGGCCGGTGTACCGGTCGAGGTGGATCACGCGCTGGCGCGACAGATCGTCCGGATAGGCCGACGCCGTGTAGACGCCGGCGGGCCCGCGCGGCGGCGTCAAGGTGTAGCCAGGTGCGATGCCCAACTGCTCGACCGTGGCGGTGGCGGCGTCGATGCCCACCGACGCGGCCGCGCCGCCATGCGCCGCATGCGCATCGTCCGCGCCATGGCCGGCATGCGCTGGCGGCGTCGACTGCGGCAGGCGCGCCTGCGCGAGCGACCACGCGGTCGGCCCGGCGTCGGCCAGTTGCTGCCCGGACATCGGCACCTGCACGCGCACGCCGGCCGGATAGCCGAAGTTGTTGCCGTTGGCCCAGCGATTGACCTGCGCGCCCCACAGCACGGACCACGGCATGCCTGTGACTGCGAGGAACACGAGCGCGGCGCCGACGGCCAGCCCGGTCACTGCATGCAGGTCGCGCCAGAAGATGCGCTGGCGGGGCTGGCCGCGCACGGTCAGGACGCCGCCCGCCTGCCCCCGGCGTGCACGCGGCCACCACAGGTAGATGCCCGTGGCCACCAGCAGCAGCGCCCAGCCCGCGGCCATCTCGATGGCGCCGCGGGCGACCGAGCCGAAGTACTTCAGGCTGTGCAGTTGCCTGATCGTCCATGCGACCGACCCGCGATCGGCGATGCTGCCCAGCACCCGGGCGTCGTGCGGATCGACGTACACGGCAAGGCGTTCGCCCGAGCGGGCCGCGATGCCGACCTCCGCCGATGCGCCCAGCCTGGCTGGCGGCGTGTACTTGAACCACGCGCCCGGATGGGCCGCCAGTGCCGCCGCGACGATCTCCCCGGGCTGCCGCACCGGGCCTCCGACCATGGGCACCGTCTTCAGCTCCTTGTAGAAGTAGCCGTCGATCTCGTTCTTGAACACATACAGGCCACCGGTCACGGCGAGCCATGCCAGGAAGGGCAGCACGAGCAGGCCGGCGTAGAAGTGCCAGCGCCAGACGGCGCGGTAGAAGCGGGACGGGGCATGGGTCGTCATCAGAACCTCCAGCTCGCGCTGGCGTAGACGCCGCGGCCGTCGCCCGGCGAAAACCCCGAAGAACCGCTGTCGTACCAGGCATAGACGTACCTGCGGTCGGTCACGTTCTTCACCTGCAGGTTGAGGTCGACGGTGGCCGAAAGCCGGTAGGTTGCGCCCAGGTTGAGCAGCGTGTACTGGCCGAAACGACCGAGCGTGTTCGTGCGCTCCACGTTGTAGTCGCCCTGGCCGTTGGCCCAGGCCGAGAGCTTGAGCGTGTCGCTCGCCTGGTAGTCCACGCCGGCGGACCAGAGGTAGTGCGGCACGTTCTCGATCTCGCGGCCGAGCGTGGCGGGTGCACTCGGGTCGGGCGACGTGACGCGCGACAGCTGGTGCGAGTAGGCCGCCCATGCCGTCAGGCGCGCGCTCGGCCGCGCATTCGCCTGCAGGTCGAAGCCCTTGCGCAGCGTCTTGCCCACGTTGCCCAGGCCGCCGGGGTCGGCCACGCCATTGACACCCAGCACGCGCGCGACCTCGCCGGAGGCGCGCTGTTCCCAGTACGCCACGCGAGCGTCGAGCCAGCGTGCGGGGCTGAACTTCAGGCCCGCTTCCCAGCCGTCGTTGATCGACGGCGCGAGATTGCGCGTCTGCGTGCGGTAGGCGTCGATGCCCGATCCGATCTGGAAGGTGCGGCCCCAGTTGCCATACACCGTGGCCCCGGGCGACAGCGTGTAGGCGACGCTCAGCTTGGGCTGGCGGATGAGGCCGTAGTCGTACACGGGCGATGCGATGCCCGTCAGACGGTCGTCGAAGTGCCCGTCCACGTGATCGACACGCAGCGCCGGCACGATCTTCAGCGCCTCGGTCGGCCGGATCACGGCCTGGACGTAGGCGCCCTGCGTGTCGAGGTCGAAGTCCCAGCCGCGGAACTGCGAGGTGCGCACGCGTTCGACCGTGCGGTAGCGTTGCGCCGCGTTGTTCTGCCACTGCGCGTCGACGCCGCCTTCCAGCGTGAACTCGTGCGCCCAGTCGACCCTGGGTCGCCAGGTGAGGGTGCTCGACAGGCCGTGCTGCGTCTCGTCGGTGTCGCGCTCCTGCTGCAGGCCGGCCGCCGAGAAGCGCACGAAGCGCTGGTTCTCGTAGCGGTTGACGTACGCCTGGGTCGACCAGGACAGCGCGTCGCCCAGCTGGCCGTCGAGGTGGGCGCTGAGCTGGCGCGTCTCGCGGATGCTGCGGTCGGCCTGTGCGTACGCTGGTGAACTGCGCGGAGTGTGGCTGGCTTCGGTGAAGGTCTGGTAGCCCGACTCCAGCGCCGTGTTGCGGTAGTAACGGGCGATGATGCCGGCCTGCCAGCGGCCGTCGTCGCTGGTGTAGAACCACTTGCCGGCGAAGTTGGCCTTGCGGGCATCGGCATGGTCGCGGTAGCCGTCGGAGTCACGCCAGCCGAGAAAATAGTTCTGGCTCCAGTTGCCACTCTCGATGCCTTTGGCGATCTGCGTTTCGCGCGTGCCGAAGCTGCCCATCGTGACGCTGGCGCGGCCGTCGTTGCCGCCGATGCGCGTGCGCACGTTGACGTTCCCGGCAATGTTGTGCAGGCCGTAGCGCGGGTCGTTGGTGCCGCGGACGATCTCGATGGCTTCGATGTCCAGCGGCGACACGGCGTCGAGAAACGGCATGCCGCCCGCGTTGTCGTTGCTGGGAACGCCGTCGATCAGCAGCTTGACCGCATTGATGCGGCCCTCGCCGTTGAAGCCGCGAAACGAAAAACGGCCGGCATCGGTGCCTTGCTTGAAGGGCGTGACCTGCACGCCCGGCGCGCGGGCAAAGAGCTCCCAGCTGAAATCCACGTGCTGGTCTTCGACCAGGCTGGCCCCCAGCAGGTCGACCGAACTGAAGACATTGCGTGCCGACAGCGGGCCACCCGCGCTGGCGCGGACGTCGACGGTGCCGAGGGTGCCCGGGGCGCCGATGTTGCCGAGTGTGAGGGCCGGGTCGTCGCCGTTCGGCGTGCCAGGCACGCCGGGCACGCCGGGCGTGGGGGCGGTTTGTGCGGCCACGGGCATGGCGCACGGCAGGGCCAGTGCCAGCGTGAGGAAAGGCGTCGGCGCGCCGTGAAGGAACGAGTTGAAGAAGAAGCGGGGCATGAAGCGATCTCCGCGGCCGACGGAACACGGCCGCAGCGAGTTCCTCGTGCACAGGCACCGGGACGGTCTTCCTGCGACGGGATGCTCGCGAACTGATGACAGGCCTTCCAGCGCGTGCGGGCACGCGCCTTCGGGCGACGACGTTCGGTCAGGAGAAAGCGGGTGGGCCGCGGGCCGGGAGCGGCGCCTGCGTGGCGGCGGCGATGCGCGCCGACGGGATCGACTGCACCGCATGCGCGAGCGGCAGCGGCATGGGAACGTGCAGTGCGCCGATGGCGGGTGGCGGCGCGCCGGCCGTGTTGCACAGCGGGCAGTCCATGACCGTGCGACCGACTTCCTGGGCGCCTTCGTCGGTGTGCACGATCAGCTTGACCATGCCGGCCGACGAACAGACCATCTCCAGCGACTGCGGTTGCACCACCGGGCCGGCCACTGCCACACCCAACGACAGCATGAACCACGCGAGCACCAGCCGGTGCAGGAGGTGGGCGTGGCGAAAGACGTGCATGGAATGCCGATTATCCATGCGTGGCTCAAGCCGGCCGGGTCGCCTGCACGGAGAAGGCGATCTCCGTGACCCCGTCCTGCGACCGGGCGAGGGTCTGGCCACCATGCATGCGGGCAATGGCCGCGACGATCGCCAGGCCCAGCCCGTGGTGCTCGGACGAGCCCGAGCGCGAGCGCTCGGCGCGATAGAAGCGCTTGAACAGATGCGGCAACGACTCTGGAGCAATCGCGTGGCCACGATTGCGCACGCGCAGCCAGACGGCGTCTTCGCGCGTGTCCAGTTCGACATCGACGACGCTGCCTGGCGTCGCATACCGGATGGCATTGCTCAGCAGGTTCGACAGCGCGCGGCGCACCAGTGCGACGTCGATGCTCGCGTGCGCATCGCCGGTCAACTGCACCTGCAGGCCGGCCTCGTCCAGCTCCGCTTCGTGGAACTCGACCACGGCATGCACCTGGTCGGACAGCGACACCGGCGTCGAGCGCCGGGCCGTGGCGCCGCGGTCGGACTTCGACAGGAACAGCATGTCCGTCACGATGGCCGACAGGCGGCGCGTTTCTTCGAGGTTCGAGATCAGGGCGTCGCGCAGCGCCTCGGTGGTGCGGGGGCGGGCGAGCTCGACCTCTGCCTCGGCGATCATGTTGGCCAGCGGTGTTCGCAGCTCGTGCGCCACGTCGGCGTTGAAGGCCTCCAGTTGCTGGTAGGCGTGTTCGGCGCGTTCGAGCACGGCGTTGAACTGCGAGATCGACGGCACGAGTTCCGACGCATAGGCGCTCGCGTCGAGGCGCCGCTCCGGAAACGCCGGCCCCGTTGCCGCGGTCTGCAGCGCAAGCGTCTTCAGCGGGCGCAGGCCGCGGCGCACCAGCAGCATGCCGGTCAGCGCGACCAGCATCGAGCCCAGCACCACGGCGCCCACCAGCGTCCAGCCCAGCCGCCGCAGGATCTGGACGTCTTCCTGCACGTCGATGCCCAGCTGCAGGTGGGTTGTCTGGCCGACCGAGGGAATGTCCTTGAGCGTGGTGGGCGTCCAGCGCCACTGCCTGGCCTGCTGCGGCTGGACGTTGGCGCTGTACAGCGTCTGGCCGCCGCGCGTGAGCACGATGCCGATGTCGCCGTGCGAGAGAAAGAAGTCGTCGAGCTTGTGCGGCAGGTCGGCGCGGTCGACGTCGTCGACCGGCTCGCGCAGCAGGTGCGCGACGAACTCCACATGCCGCTCGAACTCGCTGGTCTGCTTGACCTGGAAGCTCCAGGCGGTCATGCAGTAGATGACCGCGCACACCACGCTCAGCCCGACCAGCGTCTGCACCGCGAACCAGCGTGACAGCGACGCCTGGATCGAGCGGGCGCCGGTCACGCGGGCGCGTCCTCGCGCCGCTCCAGCACGTAGCCCATGCCGCGCACCGTGTGCAGCAGCTTTTCGGCGAAGGGATCGTCGATCTTGGCGCGCAGGCGACGCACGGCCACCTCCACCACGTTGGTCTCGCTGTCGAAGTTCATGTCCCAGACCTGCTCGGCCAACAGCGTGCGCGACAGCACCTGGCCCTGGCGTCGCATCAGCAGTGTGAGCAGCGAGAACTCCTTGGCCGTCAGGTCCAGGCGCTGGCCGTCGCGCGCCGCCTTGCGCGTGCCCAGGTCGAGCGACAGGCCGCCGAGCGCGTACTGCGTCACCTCGTGCAGCTTGCCGCGCCGCAGCAGCGCCTGCAGCCGCGCAAGCAGTTCCGAAAACGCGAAGGGCTTGGAAAGATAGTCGTCGGCGCCGCTTTGCAGGCCGCGCACACGGTCGGCGACCTCATCGCGCGCCGTCAGCATGAGCACCGGCATCGACCGTGACTTGCGCACGGCCTCCAGCACCGCGAAGCCGTCGAGGCCCGGCAACATGACGTCGAGCACCAGCGCGTCGTAGGCGCCTTCGATCGCCATGTTGCGGCCGTCGATGCCCGTACGCGCGATGTCGACCGTGAAGCCGCTCTCGGAGAGGCCCTTGCAGAGGTAGTCGCCCAGTTTGGGCTCGTCTTCGATCACGAGTATTCGCACGCCCCGATGGTACGGCGACAGGCGCCGCGCCGACGATTACAAAACCGTAATGAGGCTGTTCGCTGATTGGTGGCTGTGCTGCCTACAGTGACTTCACCGGCCAGCGCCGGCTTGTCACAACCAACCTCAAACAACCAACGTCACCAAGGATTTCCATGAAGTACGCACGCATCACGACCCTCGCCCTGGCCTCGTTCCTGGCCGCAGCGGCAGGCCCGGCCCTGGCAGGCAACTATGCAGAAGGCGATCCACGGCCGGTGGCTTTCTCGTCGACCACGACACGTGCGGCAGTGGCCGCCGATGCGCAGCGCTGGGTGCGCACGGCACCCACGCAGGGCTACGCCGAAGGCGAGTCGCGCGTGGCCGCGGCCCCGGCCGGCAACGGTGCGCTCAGCCGTGCCGCCGTCGCCGCCGACACCGCGCTGTGGATGCGCTCGGGCCTGGCCGCCGTGCAGTACGGCGAGGCAGGCGCCGACGCCAGCCGCCCGGCCTACCGCCAGGCCGCGAACGAATACGCGCGCCTGCGTTCGGGCGCGCAGCCCGGCTACGGCGTCGCAGCGCAGTGATGTCGAACGGCTGAACCGTCCCCGGCCTGATGTCCGAGGTCAGGGCGCGGGCGGCAGCCGCACCTGCGAGATTCCGCCCAGGAACAGGTCGGCCACGATGGGGCCCATGGCCGCGTGGTCGAGTTCGCCGTCGGGCTTCATCCAGGTGAACATCCAGTTGATCATGCCGAACAGCAGCATGGTCAGGGGCTTGGACAGGTGCGTGCTCGGCTGGCCCGAGCGCATCTCGGTCACTGCCGCGGCGAAGCCCGCGACCACATGGCGTTCCTTGGCCAGCACGCGTTCACGGTCTTCCGGCGCCAGGAACTTCACGTCCTCGGTCAGCACCCGGTGCGCGTTCTGCGCGTCCGCATATTCCTCGACGATGCGGTTGATGAGATAGCGCAGGCGTGGCTCACCGTGCAGCGCAAGCGCCTGCTCGTCGTCGATCAGGGCCGCCAGGCGCGAGACATGCCCGTCGGCGATGCTCACGAGCAGGCTGTATTTATCCTTGTAGTAGTGGTAGAGCGTGGCCTTGGACAGGCTGCACGCTTCGGCGACCTGGTTCATGGACGTCGACGGATAGCCGTGCCGGGCGAAGAGCGTCGCCGCCTGCCTGAGAATCATCTCCCTCTGTTCCTCGTAGTTCGAAGCTCTTCCGCGTGCCATTGCGTCGATTCCCTGGTTGTGCCGATGCGCCTATCTTGCCCGAGCGGCCTGTGCGTCAGTCGCGTCGGGTCGCGATCAGCGAGCGCACCGGCGTGCTCTGCACGCGGGGCCGCCCGGCCTCGACCGCTTCGAGCGGCGCCACTTCCCTGAGGCTCTCCCGACAGCGCAGGCTCAGGTCCTGGTAGGTGAGGGTGCCTTCGCGCTTCCAGGCGATCTCCTCGTCGCTCAATTCGCGTTTGACCTTGGCCGGCAGGCCCGCGGCCAAGCTGCGCGGCGGCACCTTCATGCCGGCGGGCACGAAGGCGCAGGCCGCGACGAACGACTGCGCGCCGATCTCGGCCTCGTCCATTACCACCGCGTTCATGCCCACGAGCGCATCGCGCCGAACGATGCAACCGTGCAGCACCGCGCCATGGCCGACGTGGCCGTTTTCCTCGACCACTGTGTCCTGCAACGGGAAGCCGTGCATGACGCAGGTGTCCTGCACGTTGGCCCCCGCGTGCAGCACGATGCGCCCGAAGTCGCCGCGCAGGCACGCGTTCGGCCCGACATAGCAGCGCGGTCCGACGATCACGTCGCCGATCAGCACGGCCGTGGGATGCACATAGGCCGATGGGTCGACGACCGGCACGACGCCTTCGATGGAATAGCAGGGCATGTCTCTTTTCCTGTTGTTGGAGCGCGATGGGATGCGGCATGCGGGCTCAGGGTTTGCACCAGCAACAAACACCTTGCACCACCGCAAAAGCCGATCTTAAAATCTACCGAACGGTCGGTCAATAGTAAATGACCTGTCGCCAGACGACCTGGCCGTGCCCCACAGAGAGAACCCGATGAACGAGCCCCTGATCCTTGTCCGCCAGTCGGCCGCCGTGCTGGAGTTGACGCTGAACCGCCCCGCCGCGATGAACAGCTTCACCACGGCCATGCATGCCGAATTGCGCACGGCGCTCGACCTCGCGGCCGGCGACGCGGCCGTGCGCTGCGTGGTGATCGCGGGCGCTGGTCGTGGCTTTTGCGCGGGGCAGGACCTGGGCGATCCGGCCGCGGCACCGGGCCAGGACCTGGGCGCGTTGATCCGCACGCACTACGCCCCGCTGGTCGAACGCATCCGGTCGATGCCGGTGCCGGTGATCGCGTCGGTCCATGGCGTGGCGGCCGGTGCTGGCGCCAGCCTGGCGCTGTGCTGCGACCTGGTGGTGGCAGGACGTTCGGCGAGCTTCATCCAGGCTTTCTCCAAGATTGGCCTGGTGCCCGACACCGGCGGCACGTGGCTGCTCCCGCGGCTGGTCGGGTCGGCGCGTGCGCTGGGGCTGGCGCTGCTCGGCGACCGCGTTTCGGCCGAGCAGGCCGCGCAGATGGGAATGATCTGGCAGTGCGTGGACGACGCCGCGCTGGCCGACACGGTCGCCGCGCTGGCGACCCGGCTGGCCGCCATGCCCACGCGGGCCCTGGTCGCCACGCGCCAGGCCATCGCCAACGCGCAGGGCCTCGACCTGCGTGCGGCCCTCGAAGCCGAAGCCATGCTGCAGACGACGCTGGGCGGCGCCCACGACTATCTCGAAGGCGTCGACGCCTTCCGCAGCAAGCGTGCAGCGCAGTTCAGCGACCGCTGAAGCGCAGCCCTCAAAAAAGCCGATTCATGACGCCGACGATGACCACCGATCTTTCGCCCCAGCACATGGCCGAGCACGTGCGCGATGGCATGCTGAAGAACGACCGCATGACCCGCAGCTTCGGCATGCAGGTGCTCGACATCGCGCCGGGACGCGCCACGCTGTGCATGCGGGTGCGCGAAGACATGCTCAACGGCCATGACACCTGCCACGGCGGCGTGATCTCCACGCTGGCGGATTCCGCGTTTGCCTTCGCCTGCAATTCGCACGGCGAGCTCACCGTGGCCTCGGCCTTCACCATCGACTTCCTGGCGCCGGCCCGCGCGGACGACCTGCTCACGGCCCGCAGCCACGAAGTGTCGAAGGCCGGTCGCACAGGCGTGTACGACACCGAAGTCACGAACCAGCGCGGCGAGCGCATCGCGGTCTTCCGCGGCCGCTCGCACACCGCCAAGGGCCGGCCCGCGGTCCCGACGGCCTGACACCACGTACCGCGCACCTGCCGATCCCGGAAAGCCCCATGCCTGTCAAGAAACCCGCCCCCGGCGACCTGTCGCCCATCGAAACCGCCAGCCGCGACGAGATCGCCGCCCTGCAGCTCGCGCGCATGAAGGCCACGCTGCAGCGCGCCTACGACCACGTGCCGCATTACCGCAAGGCCTTCGATGCCAAGGGCGTGACGCCGGGCGACCTGCGTCAGTTGAGCGACCTCGCCAAGTTCCCGTTCACGGTCAAGACCGACCTGCGCGACAACTACCCCTTCGGCATGTTCGCGGTGCCGCGCGAGCAGGTGGCCCGCATTCACGCATCGTCGGGCACCACCGGCAAGCCGACGGTGGTGGGCTACACGCGGCAGGACATCGACACGTGGGCGGACCTCGTGGCACGGTCGATCCGGGCAGCGGGCGGGCGGCCGGGCGACATGATCCACGTGGCCTACGGCTACGGGCTTTTCACTGGCGGCCTGGGCGCGCACTACGGCGCCGAGCGGGCCGGCTGCACGGTGATCCCGATGTCGGGCGGGCAGACCGAAAAGCAGGTGCAGCTCATTCGCGACTTCAAGCCCGCGCTCATCATGGTCACGCCGAGCTACATGCAGGTGATCATCGAGGAGTTCACGCGCCAGGGCCTGGACGCGCGCGACAGCGCCCTGCAGGTCGGCATCTTCGGTGCCGAGCCCTGGACCGAAGCCATGCGCCACGACATCGAGACCAAGGCCGGGCTGGACGCCGTGGACATCTACGGTCTGTCCGAAGTGATGGGCCCGGGCGTGGCCAGCGAATGCATCGAGAGCAAGGACGGCCCGGTGATCTGGGAAGACCACTTCTACCCCGAGATCGTCGACCCCGAGACCGGCGAGCTGGTGCCCGACGGCGAGGAGGGCGAGCTCGTCTTCACCTCGCTCACCAAGGAGGCGATGCCGATCGTGCGCTACCGCACGCGCGACCTCACGCGACTGCTGCCGCCCACCTCGCGCGCCTTCCGGCGCATGGGCAAGATCGTCGGGCGCAGCGACGACATGATGATCATCCGCGGCGTCAACGTGTTCCCCACGCAGGTCGAGGAGATCGTGCTCGCGCACGAAAAGCTGTCGGGCCTCTACCAGCTGCACGTGAGCCGCGACGGCCTGCTCGACCAGGTCGAGGTGCACTGCGAGCTGCAGCCCGGCGCCGGCGGCATCGCCGAGAGCGACCGCAGCGCGATCGCGCACTGGGTGCAGCACCGCGTGAAGACGCTGGTGGGCATCTCCACGCAGGTGCGGGTGTTCGACCCGAACTCCATCGAACGCACACAGACCGGCAAGGCCCGCCGCGTGGTCGACACGCGGCTGCGCTGAGCCGGCCCTATTCCCGAATCAACGCATTGAGCAGGAGCACGCATGTACACACAAGCGATGGACACCATGGGCAAGGACGGCGCCGACGCCACGGGCAGGAAGAAGGCGGTTCGCTCGGCCGAGGAAATGCAGCTCGAGGAGCGCTTCGACGCCCACATCGACGCGGGCGACTTCATCGAGGCCAAGGACTGGATGCCCGACCACTACCGCAAGACGCTGGTGCGCCAGATCAGCCAGCACGCGCATTCCGAGATCGTCGGCATGCTGCCCGAAGGCAACTGGATCAGCCGCGCCCCCACGTTGAAGCGCAAGGCCATCCTGCTGGCCAAGGTGCAGGACGAGGGCGGGCACGGCCTCTACCTGTACGCGGCCGCCGAGACGCTGGGCACCTCGCGCGACCAGATGTTCGACGCGCTGCATACCGGCAAGGCGAAGTACAGCTCGATCTTCAACTACCCGACGCTCACCTGGGCCGACATGGGCACCATCGGCTGGCTGGTAGACGGCGCGGCGATCATGAACCAGGTGCCGATCTGCCGCTGTTCGTACGCGCCGTATGCGCGCGCCATGATCCGCATCTGCCGCGAGGAAAGCTTCCACCAGCGCCAGGGCTACGAGGCGCTGCTCACCATGATGACCGAGGGCACCGACGCGCAGAAGGCGATGGTGCAGGACGCGGTCGACCGCTGGTGGTGGCCTTCGATCATGATGTTCGGCCCGCCCGACGACCAGTCGCCCAACAGCGCGCAGTCGATGCGCTGGGGCATCAAGCGCGTCAGCAACGACGAGCTGCGCCAGAAGTTCATCGACGCCACGGTCGAGCAGGCCCGCCTCCTCGGCGTGACGCTGCCCGACCCCGACCTGAAATGGAACGAGGCGCGCCAGGCGCACGACTTCGGCACCATCGACTGGAGCGAGTTCTGGCGCGTGGTCGGCGGCGATGGCCCCTGCAACCGGGAGCGTCTGCAGGCCCGTGTCGACGCCTGGGACGAAGGTGCCTGGGTGCGCGAAGCCGCGCTGGTGCATGCGCGCAAGCAACCCATGAAGGAAGCAGCATGAGCAACGACGTGCAGCAAGGCGGCGTCGATGCCCGGCCGCAGGCAGGGCAGGAATGGCCGTTGTGGGAGGTCTTCGTGCGCAGCAAGGCCGGGCTGGACCACAAGCATTGCGGCAGCCTGCATGCGGCCGACCCGAAGATGGCGATCCAGCTGGCGCGCGACGTCTACACGCGCCGCCAGGAGGGCAGCAGCATCTGGGTCGTGCGCTCCGACCAGATCGTGGCCAACGACCCGGCCGACAAGGCCATGTACTTCGATCCGGCGCAAGACAAGGTGTACCGGCATCCGACCTTCTACGCGTTGCCCGATTCGGTCGACCACATGTGACACGCGCCATGCAAGCTTCCTCCATCGAACTGAACCGGGCACCCGCCGTGCAGTACGTCCTGCGCATCGGCGACACCTGCCTGATCCTGGCGCAGCGGCTGGGCGAATGGTGCGGCCATGCGCCGGTGCTCGAAGAAGACATCGCCATGGCCAACATCGCGCTCGACCTGGTCGGCCAGGCGCGTGCACTGCTGACGCACGCCGGCCAGCTCGAAGGCCGGGGGCACGACGAAGACCAGCTGGCCTTCCTGCGCAACGAACGCGACTACCTGAACCTCACGCTGGTCGAGTTGCCGCGCGGCGACTTCGCCTTCAGCGTGCTGCGCAACGCGATGGTCGCGACCTGGTTGAAGCTGCTATGGGAGCGGCTGGCCGCTTCCAGCGATGCCGAGCTGGCCGCCATTGCCGGCAAGGCGTTGAAGGAAGCGCGCTACCACCAGCAGCACTCGGGCGACTGGGTCGTGCGCCTGGGCGACGGCACCGCCGAATCGCGGCGCCGCGTGCAGGCCGCGCTCGACACCGCCTGGCGCTACGTGCCGGAACTCTTCGACACCGATGCCGTCGACTGTGACGCGACGGCGAGCGGGCTCGGCCCCTTGTGGTCCGACCTGGAAGCGCCGTGGCGGGAAGAAATGCAGGCGATGCTCGGCGAGGCCACGCTGTCGGTGCCCGCGCCGTCGGCCTTTCGCAGCGACGGCAAGCGGGGCCGCCACAGCGAACACATGGGCTTCATCCTGACCGACATGCAGTACCTGCAACGCGCCTTTCCCGGAGGCGTGTGGTGAGCGAACTGCTGGCCGACGCGGTCGCGACAACCGTGCCGGCGACCCGAGCGCAGGCAGCCTGGGCCGTGCTGGACACCGTGCTCGACCCCGAAGTGCCGGCCGTGTCGGTGTGCGAACTGGGCATCGTGCGCGAGGTTCTGGCGCACGACGATGCGCTGGAGGTCGTGCTCACGCCGACCTACTCGGGTTGCCCCGCCACCGAGGTCATCGCGCGCGACGTTCAGGCGGCACTGGTCTCGGCCGGGCTCGGCCCGGTGACCGTCAGCCTGCGCCGCGCACCGGCATGGACCACCGACTGGATCACGGCCGAAGGCCGCCGGAAGCTGGCTGCCTACGGCATCGCGCCGCCGCACATCGTGGCCGCGGGCGAGGCCGTGCCGGTGCGCTTCTACGGCCGCAGCCGTGCGCCGGCACTGGCCTGTCCGCGCTGCGGCAGCGCCCACACCGAACGGCTGTCGGCCTTCGGTTCCACGGCCTGCAAGGCGCTTTACCGCTGCCTTGCGTGCAAGGAACCGTTCGAGCACTTCAAGCCACTCTGAACCCGCCCATCGAGAAGGCCCCATGAGCGTCATCTTCCATCCGCTGCGCGTGCGTGCCGTCGAACCCGACACGGCCGAAGCCGTCATCGTGTCCTTCGACGTGCCGCCCGACCTGCGCAATGCCTTCGCCTTCACGCAAGGCCAGTACCTGACGCTGCGCGGCGACGTCGACGGCCAGGACCTGCGGCGTTCGTATTCGATCTGCGCGGGCGTGGACGACGGCGAACTGCGCGTCGGCGTGCGCAAGGTGCGCGGCGGCGTGTTCTCCAACTGGATCAACGCACAGCTCAAACCCGGCGACACCGTGAACGTGATGGCGCCGCAAGGCCGCTTCTTCGTGCCGCTCGACCCGGCGTCGCGGCGCCACCACGTCGGCATTGCCGGCGGCAGCGGCATCACGCCCATCCTGTCGATCATGAAGACGGTGCTTGCGCGCGAGCCGCTGAGCCGTTTCACGCTCATCTACGGCAACCGGCTGCTGCAGTCGACCATGTTCAAGGAAGAGATCGAAGACCTGAAGAACCGCTACATGACGCGGCTGGTGCTGCAGCACGTGTTCTCCGACGAGCACACCGACGCACCACTCAACCGGGGCGTGATGAACCGCGAGAAGATCGGTGAATTCCTCGCCAGCGTCGTGCCCGCCACGGCCATCGACCACGTGTTCGTGTGTGGCCCCTTTCAGATGAACGACGAGGCCGAAGCCGCGCTGCTGGCTGCAGGCGTGCCGGAAGAACGCATCCACATCGAACGCTTCGGCGTCGCGCTGCCCGCAGGCACGGCCACCGCGGGCGGCGCGGCGGCTGGCGGTGCGGTGCTGCACGAAGCCCGGCCCGGCGATGCGGAGCAGGCGCGCATCGTCATCGTGCGCGATGGCCTGCAGCGCGAGATCTCGTTTCGCAAGGGCCAGCCCAGCATCCTCGATGCGGCCTCCGCCGCCGGGCTGGAGGTGCCGTATTCCTGCACGTCGGGCGTGTGTGGCACCTGCCGCGCCAAGGTGGTCGAAGGCGAGGTTCGCATGGAGCGCAACTTCGCGCTCGACAAGAAGGAGGTGGCCAACGGCTTCGTCCTCACTTGCCAGGCGCATCCGCTGACCGAACGCGTGGTGCTGTCTTTCGACGATCGCTGATTTTCCTCGTGCGCGGGTCGCCCGCCTTTTCACCATCCTCAAGACAACGGAGACAAAACAAATGAAGTTCCCCAAACCGCTGCTGCTGGCCGGCCTCGTGGCCCTTGCACTGTCCGCCCATGCCGACATCAACGTCGGCGTGACACTGTCGGCCACCGGGCCCGCGGCCTCGCTGGGCATTCCGGAGAAGAACACGATCACGCTGATGCCCAAGACCATCGGCGGCCAGAAGATCAACTACATCGTGCTCGACGACGCGTCCGACACCACGGCCGCCGTGGCCAATAC
>Ga0247813_10001579_pt1 | contig 17032 bp, 14 predicted proteins | sample UWRJL169409C1_FD_180719 | JGI IMG/M metagenome (GOLD analysis project Ga0247813, IMG submission 180719) | Plant litter microbial communities from Arlington Agricultural Research Station in Wisconsin, United States - UWRJ-L169-409C-1 | ecosystem: Environmental > Terrestrial > Plant litter >... | reverse complement strand
GTTCGGTCGGGGCCGGAAAACCGTCTTAGAGTCGAGTCCCTGATAAAACCGTGAGTATTTGCGCGCTTGAACATTTTTAGCCTCTCCGCCGCCCGGCACTCCGCCGCCAGCCCCCTGCACGATGAAGCCCGCGACTGGCTGGTCCTGCTGACCTCGGGCCGCGCCACCGTGGCCGATGCCAAGGCGCTCAAGGCCTGGTGTGCGCAAAACCCCGAGCATGCCCAGGCGTTCGAGCAGGCCAAGGCGATGTGGCAGCAACTGGCCCCGGCGCTTGAGCAAGTCTCGCAGCCGCGCAGCTTTGGGCGCCGGGCGTTCCTGGGCGGCGCGATTGCCGCATCGGCCGCTGTGGTGATGGTGCAGGTCGGCTCCCCCGGTGGTTTTGCCGGCCTCACGGCGGACTATCGCACCGAAGTCGGCGAACAGCGCCAAGTGCTGTTAAGCGACGGCGTCAGCCTCGAACTCAACACCCAGACGCGCGTCAGCCGCGTGGGCCAGGGGCTTGAATTGCTCGAAGGCGAAGTCGAGGTGATCGCCCATTCCGCACAACCGCTCAAGGTGCTGGCGGGCGAAGGCTGGGTAAGCGCGGCGCAGGCACGTTTCAATCTGCGCAACACCGACCGCACGGTGTGCGTGACCTGTATCGAGGGTTGGCTGTCGGTGGCCGTGGCCGGGCGCAGCGTGCGCCTGGAAAGCGGCCGGCAACTAAGCTACGACGCGGCCGGCCTGGGCGAACCGGTGGTGGTGGACACCCAGGCGGTCGTGGCCTGGCGCGAACAGGTGCTGGTCTTCAACAACGCCACCCTGGCCACGGTGGTAGACGAGATCAACCGCTACCGGCCGGGGATGCTGGTGCTGCTCAACAAGCAACTTGGTCAACGGCGCGTCCAGGCGCGGTTCAGCCTGCAGCAGCTGGCGGGGGTGGCGTTGTTGATTCGGGATGCGTATGGGGCCAAGTGTACGGAGTTGCCGGGTGGGGTGGTGTTGTTGAGTTGAGGCCTGCCGCTCGTCGGGTAACTCCGATTTTTACGCTGTAAAAGAGCCGCGATCACCCGTTGTTTTACGCCTGTCGCTTTCAGGTATGCCTGTGTGCTCATGGGCTGAGCGACCGGTCTTTCCCCTCTGACAGACCTCCTTTCTTATCTTCTCTGAATTTTCTCTTTCGTTTGTAGGGGAAGGGATTTTTGACGTATGAAAAAACCAGGAAACACGCTTTTCAAGTCTCACTGCCTATCCGATTTCTTCCTTCGACTTACATTGTTCGGAAGCCTCTGACGGTCCTTGAACGGCTGTGTGACAGGCAGGGTGACGCCCTCAAAAACGCCGAACTTTTTGTAACTTTTCCACTTTTCCTTAAGCGTTTCAGCCTCGGCAGCATGGGTGCTCTTTCCATTTGAGTACCTGTGTGAGGGTGAAGGGATGCCAGCTGTTTTCCGACCTGCGCTGCTGGGGATGGCGCTGCTTTCAGGTCCGCTTTTTGCCGCGTCCACCGTGTCGCCCGGCGACCGTGAACTGGCCCGCGAACGTCAGCAAAAAGTGTTGGAGGAACAGCGTCGCCGCCTTGAAGACCTGCAACACCTGCCGGGCCAGATCACTGCACCAACCGCCCCCGCGCCGCTGGACGACGGCCAGTGCATCACCCTCACGCGCATCAATGTCGAAGGCGCTCCGTTGCTGTCGGCGGCCCAGCGGCAGGCGCTGCTGGAACCCTGGCAGGGGCGGTGCATGGGGGTGCCTCAACTCAACGCAGTGCTCAAAAGTCTCACTGATCATTACCTGCATCGCGGCTACGTCACCACCCGCGCCTACCTGCCGCAGCAGGACCTGAAAAATGGCGAGCTGACCATCATTGTGGTGGAAGGGCGCCTTGAAGGACTCGACAGCTCATCGCTGGCCAGCCCGCTGGAGTCCGCCATGACCTTCCCCGGCACCGTGGGTGAGGTGCTCGACCTGCGTGAGCTGGAGCAATGGGTGGATCAGCTGTCGCGCTTGCCCTCGCGCCAGCCGCAGCTTGAGGTCCTGCCGGGGCAGGCGGTGGGCGGCAGCCGCGTGACGCTTAAAGGTGAGCGCCTCAAACCCTGGCGTGTCTCGGCCAACCGTAACAACCATGGCGATACCAGCACCGGTCGCCAGCAGGCCGGTATCGGCCTGGATTGGGACAGCCCCCTGGGCCTGGCGGATCAGTTGAACCTGCGGGCCAACCGCGACACCGTCAGCGACCGCTGGCGCCATTCCCACAGCCAGAACCTGTTCTACAGCCTGCCGTATGGTTGGTGGACCTTCAATTTCAGCCACGGCCAAAGCTACTACCGCACGCGTAACGACCTCTCCGGGTTTGCCTTTGCGCTGTCAGGTGAGACCTCCAGCCAGCAGTTGCGCGCCGAACGCGTGCTGCACCGCGATAACCTGGGCAAGACGGCATTTAACCTGGGCCTGAGCCATCTGCGCACCCGCAACTACCTGGAAGACGCGTTGCTGCGCACCTCCAGCCATCGCATCACTGAGCGTCAACTGGGCTTCAACCATGGCCGCCGAATCGGCAATGCCTTTCTCAATCTCGATGCCGGTTGGCAACAGGGCATCGGCGCCCTGGACGCCCAGCGAGACCTCTCCAGGCAGCGCGGCGCGCCTACTTCGCGCTATCAGAAATACACCTTGACCCTCAGCTATTTGCAGTCCTTTCGCTGGCTGGGCCAGTACTGGAGTGTCGACAGCCTTGCTACCGGCCAACACGCCGAAGACGAACTCTACGGACCACAACGCCTGAGCGTCGGCGGCCTTGGTGCTGTGCGCGGGTTTCAGCAACAGAACCTGTCGGGCAACAGCGGCGGCTACTGGCGCAGCCAGGTGCGCTGGCGCCAACCGGTTGCCTGGGATGCGCTGCGCCCCTGGGTGCACGAAGTGGGCGTGGGCTTTGGCTACGACGTCGGTGTGATCAGCCGCGGCCCGCATAACCCTGAGGTCGCCGGGCGCCTTACCGGCCATGCCTGGGAGTTCAGCGCACGCGGCACTCACCTTGCGGCGTCGCTGGTGCTCGCCCGTTCCCTGGAGCGCCCGGCAGTCGTTGAACGCCGCGAACACCCGATCTACGCCCGAATCGAGCTGTTTTTCTAATAACAACAAGGAACCTTGCCTATGGACGTGCGCAGCCCGTTTAACCAGTGCCTGGCCCTGAGCCTGGCGGGAATCATCTTTCTCAACCCCATTGTTGCCGCCGCCGCAGAGCTGAGCGTGGACCCGGCCAGCCCTGGCACCAGCGTCGGCCATGCACCCAATGGCGTGCCGGTGGTGAATATCGCCGGGCCCAATGGCAGCGGGCTGTCCCATAACCTGTTCACCGACTACAACGTCGGCAGCCAGGGGCTGATCCTCAACAACGCCACCCAGGCCACGCAACACACCCAGTTGGGGGGTGTGATCCTCGGCAACCCAGGCCTGCAAGGGCGACCCGCCAGCGTGATCCTCAACGAAGTCACCGGTGGCAACCGCAGCCACTTGGGGGGCTACACCGAGGTGGCCGGGCAGGCCGCGCGGGTGATCGTCGCCAATCCTAATGGCATCACCTGCAATGGCTGCGGGTTTATCAATACGCCTCGCGCGACATTGACCACCGGCAAGCCAGTGATCGAGGGTGGGCGGCTGGATCACTTTCGCGTAGAGAGCGGCGATATTGCGGTGGAGGGCGCCGGGCTCAATGCACGCAATGTCAGCCAGTTCGACCTGATTACCCGTACGGCCAAGCTCAATGCGCAGTTGCATGCCGACCACCTCACCGTCATCACCGGCCGTAACGATGTCAGCGCCGACAGTTTGCAGGCCCACGCCCATGCCGAGGATGGCCGGGACAAACCGCAACTGGCCATCGACGCCAGCGCACTCGGCGGGATGTACGCCGGGACGATTCGCCTGGTGGGCACTGAACAGGGCGTAGGCGTAAGGCTGGCGGGCGATATGGCCAGCACCGCCGGCGACATTGTGATCAACGCCAATGGCGGCCTGAGCCTGTCCCACACCACCAGCGTCGGCGCACTCACTGCCAAGGCCGAGTCGATTGACTTGCAGGGCCCGACCTTTGCGATGGGGGATGTCAACCTGCAGGCCCAGGGTGACCTGGTGGTGCGGCAAACCCTGGCCAGTGCCGGGAATGTGAGCGTGGAAGGCACCTCGGTCAGCAACCAGGGCAAGGTTGTCAGCGGCATCCTGGAAGATCGGCGTATCGCGGGCAAACAGCTGGTCATCCAGGCCCAGCGTCTGGATAACCAGGGTGAACTCAACGCCAGTGGCCACCTGGAAATCACCAGCGGCAGCCTCGATAACAACGGCCGGATCGCCGCCGGCAGCGCCAGGGTCGACGCACGCCAGACCCTGAGAAACAACGGCCAGGTCGTCACCGCCCGCGAACTGGACATTGTCGCCCATCATGCCGTCAACCACGCCGGTACGATTCATGCCGAAGGCGATCTGAGCCTGGTCGCCGACACCGTCGACAACAGCGGCAAGATCGTGGGGGCGGGCAGTGAGCTGAGTATTGCGGCCGGCACGTTCACCAACGCTGGCGAACTGCTCGGCGACCACCGTCTGCAACTGCAGATCGATGGCGATCTGAAGAACACCGGCCTCATCGCCGCCAAAGGCGATGCCGTCATCAGCGCATCAAACCTCACCCAAGACCACGGCCAGATCCTCAGCGGTCAAGACATCCAACTGCGCGTTCGCGATGTACTGCACAACCTCGGCGTGCTCAGCGCAGCGCGGCATATGCAGATCAATGCCGCTCAGTTGAATAACCATGGGAGCGTCGGCAGCCAAGGTCATTTCCTGCTCACTGCCAACGTCACCAACACCGGCCTGCTGTTCAGCGGCGGCGACCTGCACGTGCGCGGCGAGCATTTCAGCAACCTCGAAGGTGATCTCTACAGCGTCGGTGATTTCAGTTTCACTGGCACGCGCTTCAGTAACCTCTCCGGCAGCGTGGAAACCGAAGGCAACCTGCACATCAACGCCCGTGAGTTCGAAAACGCCCGCACCCACCTTGCCCTCGAACGCGAACTGGTCGGCGGCAGCATCCAGTGGGTCTGCGGCCAGCACTGCGACGGCGACGACAGCTTCAAGCGCGGCACCATCTATATCAGCGAAACCTGGCGCGAAACCGCCGCGCCCAACTCCACCCAGGCCGCGCGACTGGTGGCCGGCAAACACCTGAGTATCGACGCGCATACCCTGGAAAACCGCTACAGCCTGCTCGCCGCCAATGGCGACATGCACCTCGCCGCCCACCGTCTTATCAACCAGGGCGCGGCCTCCCAGACCGGTACTTCCAGCACCATCATCGGCACCCCCGGGCGCATCGACAAAGCCCTGTGGGACCAGATGGAGTTCCACGACCTGCCGGCCTTCAACAATGCGCCGTTCGACCCGGTGCGCTTTGCCGAACTCAAGGCGCGCTCGACAGGGGAGGGCTTCAGCAACCCCGGCACACTCACGACCTGGCGCGAGGATGGCCGCGCAGTCTATGCCGCCACCCTGCAAGCCGGCGGCAGCCTCAACCTGCAGGCCAGCGAGTACCTGCAAAACGGCACCCTGCGTGAAAACACCCTGGCGCAACTGACGGGCGAAACAGGCCACAACCCCAACGACCTCGAACTGAGCCCTGATCGCCTCAGCGAAGACCTGACCCAACCGCCGGAATTCCAACTGCCCAGCGGTGAATACGGGCTGTTTATCCCCAGCAGGAATCCGGGCAGCCCCTACCTGATTGAGACCAATCCACTCTTCACCCACCTTGCCAACTTTCTCAGTTCCCAGTACCTGCTCGACAAGATCGGCTACAACAACGACGAAGCCTGGCGGCGCCTGGGGGACGGCTATTACGAAAGCCGCCTGATCCGTGACGCCGTGCTGGCGAAGACCGGGCAACGCTTTCTCGCCGGGCTGGAGAGCGACGAGGAACAGTTCCGCTACCTGATGGACAACGGCCTCAGCGCCCGTGACAGCCTGCAACTGAGTGTCGGCGTCGGCCTCACCGCGCAGCAGGTGGCGGCCCTGACCCACGACATCGTGTGGATGGAAAAACGCCAGGTGCAGGGCGAAGACGTGCTGGTGCCGGTGCTGTACCTGGCAACGGTCGATGCCCATAACCTGCGGGGCGGCAGCCTGGTGCAAGGCCGGGATGTCAACCTGGTCAGCGGTGGCGATATCGTCAGCGTGGGCACCTTGAAAGCCTCGCAGGATCTGACCGCCATTAGCGATGGCAGCCTGCTCAATGGCGGCACGATCAGCGCCGGTGACCGCATCAGCCTGCTGGCCAGCGACAGTATCCGCAATGCGATGGCCGGTGAGATCCGTGGCAGTCACATCGATCTCACCAGCTTGAGCGGCGACATCCTCAACGAACGCATCGCCCACGCCAGGCATCAGGGCGACGGCACCCTCGTCACCCATCTCGACACCGCCAGCCGGATCAGTGCCGGACAGCAACTCACGCTCAATGCCGGTCGCGACATCACCAACCGTGGTGATATCAACAGCGCTGGCGATGCCAGCCTGAGTGCGGGGCGCGACATCAACCTCATCGCCGTCACCGACACCCAGCAGGTCCGCACCACGGAAAACGGCGGCCACCGCGTCACCCAACACAGCCGCACTGAACAGCTCGGCGCCAACCTCAACGCCACCGGTAACCTGAGCCTGCACGCCGGGCGCGACATCACGCTATTGGCCAGCCAGGCCAACGCCGGCAAAGACCTGACCGTCGCCGCCGGTGGCAACCTCCACCTATTGGCCGCCGCCAACGAAACCGATCATGAGGTCAACAGCAAACGCGGCGGCGCCAGGGTCCATGAGCAAACCACCCAGGTCCGCCACGTGGGCAGCCAGCTCACTGCCGGCGGCACCCTTACCGCCAGTGCGGGGCAAGACATCGTGCTGCACGCCAGTCAGGTTCGCAGCGGCAAGGATGCGTATCTGGTGGCCGGTGGGCAGTTGCAGCTGCTGAGTGCCAATGACAGCGACTACAGCCTGTATGACTACAAGAAAAAAGGCAGCTTCGGCGCACTCAAGACCCAACGCAACGAAGTCACCGACCTGCGCGCGGTGGGCAGCCAGGTCACCACAGGCGGCAACCTCAACCTGATCAGCGGCGGCGATCAGCTGTATCAAGGGGCCAGGCTGGAAAGTGCTGCGGATATCGCCATCACCAGTGGTGGAGCGGTGACCTTCGAAGCGGTGAAGGACCTGCATCAGGAGAGCCACGAGAAGACCAACAACAACGCATTCTGGGTGTCATCCAAGGGCAAGGGCAGCACTGACGAGACGCTGCGCCAGAGTCAGCTGGTTGCTGGGGGCAACGTCGCGATCAAAGCCGTCGACGGTTTGAAGATCGACATCAAGCAGGTCAACCAGCAAAGCGTCACCCAGTCCATCGATGCGATGGTCAAGGCCGACCCGCAATTGGCTTGGCTCAAGGACGCAGAGCAACGCGGGGACGTGGACTGGCGTCAGGTCAGGGAAGTCCACGACAGCTTCAAGTACAGCCACTCCGGGCTGGGCCCCGCCTCGCAAATGATCATTGCCATTGTGATGTCGGCAGTCATCGGACCCATGGCAGCGGCAGCCGCGGGGGGCGGCGTCGGCGGCGCCATGGTCGGTGCGGTAGCCACCGGCGCGTCGACCAATGCCGGCGTCAGCGTGGTCAATAACCGGGGCAATCTCGGTGCGGTTCTCAAGGATGTGACGGCGTCCGATGCCATCAAGGGCTATGGGATTTCGGCGATCACTGCCGGGCTGACGGTGGGCCATTTCGATCGATGGACCGGCACCCACACCCAGACCGACATAGGCAAAATTGTTACATCCGGCTCGCTGGGCACCTGGAGCGGTGTCGGCCAATTCGCAGCCAACCAGGCGCTGCAGAACGGCACCTCTGTGTTGCTGAACAAAGCCCTGGGGCAGGGCGGCAGTGTCAGTGACGCGCTGAAAAATGCCTTGTTCAACACCTTGGCGGCCGCCAGCTTCAACCTGGTCGGGGATTACACGAAAAACCTCCTGGCGGACGGCTCGGCCCCGAAGGTGGTGATTCACGCCATGGTCGGTGGGTTGCTGGCGGAAGCCACCGGCGGCGACTTCAAAACCGGCGCATTGGCTGCGGCGGCGAGCGAAGCGCTGGTTGGCCACCTGGATGACTTGGTCAAGGGCAACGACAACCTGCTCACCATGAGCTCGCAGATCGTCGGCGTGCTCGCGGCTGCGGCGCAGAGCGATACGGACGCAGCCAAGCTGGAGACCGGCAGTTGGGTGGCGAAGAACGCCACGCAATACAACTACCTGTCACACAACCAACTGGAGCGAGCCGCCAAGCAGATAACGCGATGCACCGACGCCTCCTGCATCGAAGACGCGACGCGCAAATTCATAGAACTGAGCCTGCAGCAGGACATTGACGCGATAGTCAGCTGCCAGGCCGACCCCGACTCTTGCGCCGCACGCTCCATGGAAGTCGCCAACACCCAGGCGAACCTCAACGCCATCCGCGATATCGCTGACGACGCCTCGCCTGAGGCCCGGGCAGCAGTACAGAACCTCATCAACGGCAACTACGAATTCCAGGAAATGTTAGCGACCGCCACGACCGAGCACTCGGTGGGTGCGATGGTCGATTCGCTCAAGGCGAAATGGGAACTGAGCGACGCTCAGGCGCAGGACATTGCGGACAATTTGAAGATCGCGCTGGCGGTTGGGGTGGGGACAGCGGCGGGGGTGGTGGCTTATAGGCGGGCTGTGGCGCGTGGTACAAAAGTCTCGCAGGGCCTGACAGGTGACACCGGCGCCGCTTTACCTCGAGTGAGCAACGGTGTTCCACTTGATCCGCGTCTACCTGATCCAGTGGCTGGCCTGGAGTACACGCCAAAAACGCTGAGTTCCTCCAATCCTAACATTGCTAACTCCCAGGTTAACGGCTATGTCGGCGAGTTGAAATTGGCAAATGATGTTGCCGCCTTGCCCAATCAAACGGTAGTCCGGTACGGCGATGCTATAGGTACGCGCGGCGCAGATCTGGTGTCTGTCAACTCAGCTACAGGTGAAGTCACTTTGTGGGATAACAAGTATCGTAGCAGTGCTCAAAGTGTGCCATCTTCTCCAACGTTTACGCCTGGTTCGAATGCGCTGGATGGAGCAGTTTCCAACGCGCAGACAGCAATCAGAAATTCAAATTTGCCGGATTCAGTAAAGCAGCAAGCCATTCAAAATTTGAGAGATGGTAATTTCAATGCCAATACAGTGGGCTCGGGTGCTGCGAAAAATTCAACACCTGTTAGGTTTTGCGGAAATAACCCTTGTTGAGGATAATTCATGCTCTTTGACCCAGTCAAAACCAGATTTAATGGTTTCAGTGAGGCAATGCTTAAATGGCAATTGGATACGCAGTATGATCCAAAACGGCCAATGGGGAATGTTGCCAAGTCTGATTTGTCCGATGTGATTTCAGCGTGGCTAGTTGGCCTCCAAGGCGAGATTGCACCGGTACTTCCCCGCTCTCTGCAATGGATAGATAAGGCCATAGAAAACGACGAGGAATTCGGGCCAGACATTAATGCTCACAGGACAATATTGCACTGGGCAAAAGCTCTGGGTGAATGGATGGAAACGGGCTGGAATTCTGAAGGCGAATGGGGCGCGGCCCGTGTGTATGAGGAAGCTCGCTGGCGTTACGAAAAACGCCCTTGGTCAACGCATGATATTGTCAAAACTGGCCTGGATGACTACATGGCTTTTGCATATCAGAGCGGCGAACACGACGAAGGCTTTGAGGCAGGTATTGAGATGTATCAACGTTGGAGTGGCAAAAGAGAAATATTGCTATCCAGCACTTTGAAGCCCCGAGACTTTGGCTATGCTTTGTGCCTTCATCGAACGGCCCGTCAGGAGTTTAATGAAGACGAACTTTTTAAAGCTGGTAGAAAAATGCTTCAGGCCAATTTGCAAAAAACTTGGTTGGGCGGTGGGCAATATATTCGTGCAGCTACGTGGCTCAAGATTGTCTACTGGCACAACGATGAAGCTCTGACACCGTTACAAACTGTTTTGAAAGCATACGAAAACATGCCTAAAGTACCTCGGCCGGATTTTGTTTCAATAGTATGATCTTTTTGTAATGTCGAATCGATTTGGGGCAAAAGCGACAGGTGGTGCCGGTGAAAGTGCAGGCGCCATGCGCCGATTGGACTATGAAGGTGCTCCCTACCACGGAAAAGTCGAGAATGCAGTTAATGGTCGAGCTCCGGTTAATGGTCAAGAAGCGCTAGATTTTTCGATTCAAGTTAAACGGAGTCTGACCCCGAGTGATCTCAGATGATTGCCAGTTTTGAGACTGGGGGTTATCCATCAACACCTGTAGGAAAATTGGTTGGTACGCAATCTACGATGCCGGATGGTTCGCGTGTCCGTGTCATGCAAGCAGATAGCCGTAGTCCTCAGAGGGCTTCGTTTGAAAATGCTAATGGTGGGCCAATAGATCCAACAACGTGCAAGCCACCACAGCCACCGAAAGGTATTTCTAAAATCGAAAGAAAACAGTGGATTAGAGAAAGAACGCATATTGAGCAGGTGGACTAATGTTTGATTTTTTAAAGCTTGTCATGTCATTTTCCTCACTTCGTATTAATAGTATTGAGTGGGATGGTGATTTTTTGAACGTTTCTGGAGACGGTTGGAGCTTTAGCAGTAGTAGTGCCTGGAGGGTGTCTAAGGATGACGACATGTTGTTTGCATGTAGGGATGATCAGGCAAGTGTGCGTATTAAAGAGTTGGTAGGTCTTTCAGTTGGAAGTGTTTCGTGGATCGCCCAGAATCAGCCCGTAGATCCATCTCTTGCACTTTCTGATGGTAGAAGGCTTGATGTATTTTGCTCTTCTGTTTGCGAGCCTTGGGTAATGACTCTTCCGAATAATATTGTTTATGTTGGGAATTCATAAAGTGCAAAAGGAACAGGGCAAGCTTTACGGGAAGTTGAGATTGTTTCTGGCAGTAAAGGTGCGTGGAATAAAGAGTTGAATAAGTCTGTGCCGAATACCGTATATAAGGTCTATGTGAATAAAAACTTCCCAACAGATGGCTTGAGCCACGTTGAGAGGGTCGAGTCAAATCTTTCATTAATAAAATATGATCGGAGTACATATCAGCAATGTGTGGCAGGCAAGTGCGGCGTTAGTGGGGGCGAGGGTGGGCACTTGATTGCTAGTATGTTCAACGGACCTTGGGAGAGATTGAACCTTCTTCCCATGAATGGGAACTTAAATGAAGATACTTGGAAATCTATGGTGAATGCATGGGCGTTCGAACTTAAAGGGGGTAAATAGGTTGGCGTGAAAATTCTTGATTATTGCAAATTAGTGCGATTTAAAGAAAATTAATGCCAGTCAGAGCAACTTAGAGTAACTCAGTGCAACTTCTCTCGGGTGTGGGGTCAGCACGTTTTTGTTGAGGCACGTTACCGACTGTTTACAAACGAGCTGCGCCATTCGTAACCAATCGACCGGACCAGTGGTGAAACAGTAAGCTATAGTGCTGTGCCCATTTATACAGGTACAAACCCAATGCCAACCGGTGTAATGTTGTCTGCTCGTGGGGCAGGCGGTTTTACTCTTGATGTATAAATTCCGAACGTGAGTGGAGTTAAGTAAGAATGATAAATAAACTGATTGCTCTCCTTTCACCACCCTCTCAGCGAATCTTTGATAATGCGGTTTGGGCGACCTTTGAATCTGAGGGAGGTCTGCGATTACCATCTGATTTTAAACAGTTCATATCAATTTACGGATGTGGAGCAGTAGACGATTTCGTATGGGTGTTAGATCCATTTTCAGAAAACTCAAATTTGAATTTTGACAAAAGCCAATATTTTATAGATGCGTACGCTGTAATGAGGCAGGAATTTTTATCGGACTATCCAAGACCAGATTACCCTGCGGAAGGCTCTTTTTTTCCTTGGGCGGTAACGGATAATGGAGAAACTTTTGTTTGGTTGGTTGATGGGGAGCCAGACTCATGGAAAGTTGCTATTCATAGCTCGGATCAGGGGGAAGAGGAAATCTACAACTTCGGCTGTGTTGAGTTTATTTTAAAGCTGCTTAGCAGAGATATTTCGTTAAAAATTCTACCTGGTCAGTTTCCTCCTGTTGATCTAGATAAACATTTTTTTACAGCTGCTGATTAGATGCAAAAGGAACTGCGAGCGGCTTGCCGTCTGGTGAAACGAAATTAGTCGATAACGGTACACCAGCGGCTGATGATGCGAGTTTTACAGCAACATCCACATTAGGATGGACGAACATCTCGAGTGACGCTCGCGCGGTGGTCCGGGACGTCGAGTACTATTCAGGTGTGCCGATGCCCTCTAATCAGCGCACGCAACTTGCAGATGAGTTGCGTCAGGTGGATCACACTTATGTCGCACCCAGAAGCGACTATCAAGCCTTACAGCGTGAATACAATAGCCAGCGAAATAATCTCAAGCGTGAGTGGGAGTTGAATACTGGCTTGATATGGCCGAAGACGGAGAGTGGTGTGGATTTCCAAGCGCACCTTGTGATACCACAGCAGTATGGTGGACCTAACCAATGGTGGAATTTGCATCCGGTGCCGGGTGGAAGTGCTCACCAAGGTGGCGTTCATGCCCCAGCAAGTCCAACAACTACAGCATTTCCGCAGAACCCTCCGAGGCGACCATGACCATGTACGAAAAATTAGAAGCCTTCAATGCACTCGCATGCGTGCTATTAGAGCGTCTGACCCCTGTTTCTTCTGGTGACGTGAGTGGGATGCGACAGCAGTGGCCAGCGGCTCCCGATGATTACTTTACTTTTATGCAGGAGCGGGGGCATGGTGAGATAAAGGAGGACGACTGCGCGCTGTCGCTTTTGACTATTCAATCCATATTGTGTCCTGCGGCAGACTACTTTGGTAATGATGGGTTTTATAAAGACGGACCCTATGAATCGGGTGCTAAGGGCGAGGTGTGGCTGTTCGGCTGGGATAGCACCGGGACTGCTTTCGGTTTCGACAGTGGAGACGGCTGGCGATTGTTGGAAATCGACAATATGCGTTGGATAACGCGACTTGACTTGTCGTTTCGTCAGTTCGTCGAAGGGTTGTTGGTTTGTTATCCGCAGCGGCCGATAAGCTTTGCGAATGGAGTTTGGCGCGACTCGGGAGATGTTTCTTACACCCTGTCGGAGCTTCGTTGGTTGTAATGGTGGCTATGAGCTAACCGGTGACTGGAGGCGAGTAGCTATTAAGGGAGAAGCTGTAGATGGAGTTGTGGAATATTAGTTGGTCAAAAAGCCATGGATGGAGCAGTTCTTCTAAAGTTTGCATGGAGTCGACTTCTAGGAGGTGGCGAAAAATTAATATACTCCTCGAAAAATATTACGTTCGTTAAAGGTAGACGAGGCCTGATCCCAAGTGGTCCTAAGAGGTTAATTGCCATGGATAAAGAGTCTAGGATAACTCTTGTTTCGCCAGAGTTTGAGACGTGTGCCGAATGCTATGTAAAATTAATGATATATCCTGGGGGTATGAGTCTGGAAAAAATCACTCGCCTTATGACGGTTGTGCTGATTTCAGTTAATGTTGTGGGGAGTAGTGTTACTAATAGTCGTGGAGTAACAAGGAGAGTGAAAGAATCAGGTTGGTTTGTATCTATTGAGGGATGTTTTCTTTCAAAAGATATTAGAGAACATGTGGATTGGTTGGTAAAAAAACACTCCCCATCGAGAGTCGTTGAGACTGATTCAGCAGTCGAATGGCGTTAAGGTTACATTAAGGTGTGTCTGGTTTTCCTCGCTGGGCCATAGTGGTCCCGTCCTCTGGTCGGAGTAAATGAGGGCCTTGGCGGATTTGGATGCCTCCTGATGAGCTGGTGCAGATGCAAAATGCAAATAAAGTGGTGCAAGGCGCTGGAGGACAAACCTTTGTTTCGACTAATGGCATCTCCGACTTTAAAGAAGCTGCACCCAGAGGCTCTGTCTATGTTGAGTTTGATGTTCCAGCTAACAGCTTGCTGCAGGGCGGGAAAGATGGCTGGTTTAAAATGATTGGCCCTGATGAAGGTAAGTCTCAGCAGTTCTTGCTTAATAAGCAGGGCGGCGAGCATCTTCCGACGGTCAAGAACATTGAAATTCTAGATAAGAAGTGAGAAGTCTTATGGATGGCTCCTGGTTTAATGAAAGCGTAAAACCACTTTTGAAGGGGTTTTCTCTAGAGCACTCATCATTTGCTGATGGGGATTTTGGTGACCTTGAAAGGATAGAGCTGGAAGGTTTTAACAAGCTAGGAACTGTCGAATTTTGGTCTAAAGGTTGGGTGGGTATTGATATATATGACTGTGCTCTTGATGAGCAGGTTATGAATGTGTTGCTTTCTCCAGAAGAGGAAGAATCTGTTTCTCAGGCATTTGAGAGTTTTGTAAGGATATTGACGCAAGATAGTTGATGGTGCAAAAGGCGCAGTAACGGCTCTAGAGACAACCAGTCCTGTTGTCGTGACTGGGAAGTGCGCAATTGATAAGGTACAAAGTTACGAGGGGGCTCTTCGAGACGTATAGATGGCCCGTCTGTTTCACGCTGTCATATATCACGGTGATATTGACGGCTGGAGAAAGGATATTAAAGCCGGTGCCGAAGGCCTCGGGTTGCTGCTGGCTCGAATCGAAGGTAATCAATTTGTTATTACCGATGGCCGCTCCATTCCTCTTTCAGAGTGCAAAATAGAGTTCTCTTAAACTTGCTCCACTGACACCGGCCTTGCGCCGGTGTTTTTGCACCCTACCTGCACACTTTCTGCAGTTAAGTGGGGGGTAAACGGGGTCTGACCGAGTGATCTCCAGATCACCCAACAGGTGTTCCAACGCTAATCTCAGAGACAAAGTTGACTCAAGGCGCAGGAAGATATAACTATGTCGTTCTTCAGGATGGTCAGTTAGTGAACCGACTGCTCTGCAATGGCTTGCGCTCGACAACTACATGAGAAGCGCGAGTGGGGGACGGCTATCTCAGTGGCCCCACCACCTGCCGATACTTCTCCACCCCCTGCGGCGTCTCCCGCACCAAACTGATCTCCAGCCCCAATGGATCCTCACGCCGATTCCCGCTCAACTGCCGCCAGCCCTTATCCGCCTCCCACACCCGCACCTGCAGGTCACGGACCCCGCTCAACACCACCACCCCATCTTTCGCCGCCGGCAGCGGATAGCGATCCCGCGCGGGTGCGGCAGCGCGATACAAACTGTCGCCCTTGAGCCACCAGCGCACCCGTTGCAGGCCATCGCCGGCGACGGGCGCGCTGCGAATGATGTCCAGCCGAAAGCCTTTGCTGTCGGAACTGCGCACGGTGACCGCCGCCAGTCCATCGAGCTTTTCTGCACTGTTCTTTGAGGGCTCCGGGGCGTTCAGTTCGACGCCGGCGCGCAGGCTGATGTCGCGCTGCAGTTGGTTGAGGGCGCGGAGCAGCACTTCGGTCTGTTCGCTGCTCGCCTGCAGGTGCTGGTCGGCGCGGGTGACGCTGTCCAGGCCGCGCCAGGCGATTACGCTGACCACGGCCATAAGCATGATCGCGACCATCACTTCGATCAGGGTAAAGCCTTGCTCGGAGCGCTTCATGGCTGGCTCACTACGCGCATCAAGCCGGCGGTGTCGCGTTGCAGGCTGAGGCTGTGTTGGCCGTCGGACAGCACGATGCGCACGGGTGGGTTGATCCATTCGGCGTCGAGCACCAGGGTTTGCCGGGGTTCGATATTGATGTGCATCGGCGTGCTTTCCCACAGGCGCGGGCGCAGTTGGGTGTCGCCCTGGAACGCTTCGACGCCACTGCCATCGTCGGTGCGACGGTTGAAGCGAAAGCCCTTGGCGTCGGCGCGCCAGGTGATCGGGCGGCCGTCCGCGCGGGCTTCGGCCTGGGCCACTTGCAGCAGTTGGCTCAGGCGCTCGGCGTCCTTGCGCAGCAGGTGCAGCGGGTCGGGCTTGATGGTCAGGCTGATGGCGGCGCTGGCGATGCCGATGATCACCAGCACCACCATCAACTCGATCAGGGTGAAGCCTTGCTGTTTCATCGGTAGGCCCCTCGAAAGCTGGTGAGCTTGTGAAATAAAAACGTGCGAATTGGCCTGTAGGCTGGTGCCATGGACAAACAGGAGGTCCTTCCCATGGCATTCACCCTGCGTTTCTCACCGGCCCACGGTGTGCAGATCGTGGCGTTGCTGGCGGCATTGGCCGGTGTGGCGGTCTGGACGCCGCTGCTGCTGACGTCCGCCGAGTCCCATACGCCCCAGGCCGCGCCCCAGGTGCTGGCGGCGCGCAGCGATAACCCGGCGCTGCAATGGTTTTCCAATGCGCCGGCGGCGTTGCAGGTCAAGGTCTCTGGGGTGCTGGCCGGGGCGCGCGGTGCGGTGGCGATCCTCAGTCTCAACGACGGCCCGCCGCGCAGTTTCCTGCTGGGCGAGCGCCTCAGCCCTGGCGTGCGGCTCACAGCCATCGAAGGCGACGGGGTCGAGATCGAGCGCGGCGGCGAGAAGCTGCGCGTCAACCTCGACAAGTTGCCCGATGGGCCGGCCTTGCCGCGGCTCACTCGGCCCTGACCTGTGTCTCCACGCGGGCCAGCGGCGGCGCCTCGCGGCTGGCGTCGAGCACCTGCACGTTGACTTGAAACAGGCGGCCATCGCGACTGATGGTCTGCTCGCACCGCAGTTTCAAGCGCCCCTGGTCACAGCTGAAGGTCTTTGTGCCGTCGCGCAAATGCCCCTCCAGGCGCAACTCCGCCAGGCGACTCTGCGCCGCCAGCAACCCCATGGATTTGTCCCGCAGCAGGCCGTTGCCCTGGGTCATCAACCCGGCCACGCGGATGGCAGCGGCCATCGCCACAGCGATAATCGCCAGCGCCACCAGCACCTCGATCAGGGTAAAACCTTGCTCCTTGCGACGGCCGTACATGGCGTTCTCAAAGCCGGGAAACAGGCCCGCAGACTAGCGCCGGCAGTTGACCGATT
>Ga0247813_10001578_pt1 | contig 17035 bp, 21 predicted proteins | sample UWRJL169409C1_FD_180719 | JGI IMG/M metagenome (GOLD analysis project Ga0247813, IMG submission 180719) | Plant litter microbial communities from Arlington Agricultural Research Station in Wisconsin, United States - UWRJ-L169-409C-1 | ecosystem: Environmental > Terrestrial > Plant litter >... | reverse complement strand
CTATCGCGGCAGGATGTGGCGGGTGAGGACGATGCGGGTGGGCAGGCCCATCATCAGGGCCGCCTGCACATATTCACGCTGCTTTTCCACCATGACCGCACCGCGCACAGTGCGGGCATAGGAAACCCAGCCCGGAAAGCCGATGGCGAGGACCAGCACGTAGACGGCCATGGTGTCACGCGCGCCGGGCGGCAGCAGGGTCCGCGTCAGGCCGAAGATCAGCAGCGCGATCAGGATGGCCGGGATCGACAACTGCACATCCGCGATGCGCATGATGAGGGCATCGACGCGACCGCCGAAATAGCCGGAAACAAGCCCGAGCGTGCTCCTCACCTCGCTCATCTTCGTGACAATCAACATGGTGGTCGACTGCATCTACTTCCTCATCGACCCACGCCTGCGGGCGACCGGAGGCATCCAATGAGCGCCCTCACCCGCAAGCTTTCCGGGTTCTTCAAATCTGATATCGGCCATGCCTATCTGCGTTCACCCGGCGCGCTGATGGCGACCGCGGTGCTCGCCATCATCCTCATCGCCGCTATCGCCGCGCCGCTTCTCGCCCCGCAGGATATTCTCGATCCTGCCCAGCTCGACCTCATGGCGGCCAACACGCCGCCCTGGAGCGTCAACGAATTCGCCGGCCAGTTCTACGTGCTCGGAACTGACGACCAAGGCCGCGACATCCTCTCCGCCACACTGTACGGCACGCGAGTCTCACTGCTGGTCGGTGTCGTGCTTGGCGAACATGGCATCTCGATCGCTGATCCAGCGAATGAATCTCTGCTTCTTTTTAGCGGCCAAGTGCCGACAGACGATGGATGCAAAGGCAGCACAGAGAAGGATCTGTCGAGCCAGATTGGAGTTTCGGGAGCGCCTTTTCATCTCGGTCTGGAAGCTCGCCAGCCGCTTGTCCACTTCCCGGTAATGTCCCACCTTTTCCGGGATTAGGACAACCATCTCTGCGACGACTGCACGCATATCCTCAAGAGCGCCACGGATGTTGTCGTCCGTCGTGTAATCCCGCAGCAGCTTCGATTTTTTCTCGACCAGGTAGCTGATGCTGAAGACCACAGGGCTTCGCAGATAAGAGATGAGGCCTTCCGACGAAGTGCGGGATCCCTTGATGTCGCTTGGCGCTACACCCGCAATGTATTCCTCGATGTTGGACTGACTGGCATGGTTGAGAACTATTGCAAAGGCGAAGGTGTCGTTCGCCTTATTTAGATCTCCGACACAGTAGTCGGGGAACACGTTCTACGCGACCCCTGAGGAAACTGCTCAAACCATGCTTCGAGATCGGCCGATATGGTCCGATACACGGTATCGAGCAGTTTGATCAGTTCGAACATACCGCTCTCATTTCATGCCAGCAGGCTTTGGATTGAATCTCGAAACGCTTCTAAAGATCCGACTGGAATGTTCCTGCAGCTCCTTGTTGACCTCTTCCGTAGATCGAAAGCCCTCCTGCACGCGGACGAGATCGTAGGCCTCGCAGACCTTGGCAGCCATCTGAACGTGCAGCTCTTGGCTGTCGTCGATGTCGAACGACTGGACCACGCCGGAGCTGATCGCGAAGACCTCATGAGGTTCCAGGCCGCTGTTATCGATCAGCAGGACTTCATCCGCGATCCTCAGGGCTTCGGTCAGCTTCATCAGCGATCCTTTATGCCGCCTGCGGATGTTTTCTTCAGGAATGTCATGACCGCCCTTGAGGACACGCTGCCTAACGCGCTCGACATTCGTCTCAACGGAATCCAGGGCGACGTAATACAGTCCTAGTGTGAACCCGGCCGCCTTTGCTTCCTTCATCAACCGTATTGATTGCAGGCTGCTCAGTGTCGTCTCGAAAATAAAGCTTTGCCGGGTTTTTATCATCTCGGCAATTTTCAGGAGTGCGGCTCTGCCAGCCTGCATGTCGGTCGATCTGCCATCGTGGTCCGAGGGTATCGCCTTGGCGATTTCATCTGCGTTGATCCAGACACCTTCGAGATCGAGCTTCGCGAACGCGGAAGACTTGCCGGAGCCATTCGGCCCTGCGAGGAGGATGCATGACAATTCCGGCATGAAGCGACTGCTACCTCACCGTCGCCGGGGCGCGATCCTTGCGCTCGGTTGTCGACCGATCCTTTGCCTCGTTCTGCTTGTCCTTGGCGGAGATCGACAAACCCATGCGACGGCTCTCGGCAAGAGCTTCCCGGCCAATCTGCTTCAGGGCTTCCTTGTTTTCGCGGTACTTCTTCAAAAGCATCGTAGATCTCCTTTCCTTGCCTCGAATATAGCGCTTCACGCCATCCGCTGCAAATTCCGCTTGTGCCAGGTTCCGCCGACAGCAACACTGGATCCAACAGGTAGCGGGAGACGGCCTTCAAGCGCCGAAGCTAGTCGTTCCATAGTAGCGGCTTATGCCAAAAGAGTTTCAAACAAACCAGCGGCTTAGCTAAACCAAGTCAAGTTGTCGACGGTTCTGATCCCATCACATCAGGATTTTTGTCAATTGTTCATTCGAGTGGCATCGAATTTCTCCTTCGTAGGCGGATCCACGGTCTGAGCCCATAGCAATTACCGGCCCGGTTCTCGGGCCTATACAACCTCACATGCGATCGCCGCTCTCACGCGGCTGCACCATTATCCCGCTTTCGACGGGCACGGGCTCAGGAGAACGGGGCCAAACTCTAGGTCGGCGGTTAAAGCCAAAAGGATCACCGGTCCGTTCACCTGGATCCGTCAGGACTGATCAGGCCCTGAGGATTGGAATTTGCTTTTCACAGGCACTTCCGGCTTCAAGCGTTCTTCATGACTGCACCTTCGATAACGACGCCGGAGCTCACATACTTCCAGAGGGCCACGAGCAGCTTACGCGCGAGCGCAACGATCATCGGCGTCTTTAAGCGGCCGGCGTTCCGCGCGATGCGTTCTTTGAACTATAATGTTAAAGTCGATTTCGGTTGATGTCGCAACCATAGCCAGGCGAGCTCGACCATGGTGGCTCGCAAACGCGGATTTCCCTTAGACACGCCCTGTTCGCGATTGACGTTACCGCTTTGCCAGGGGGAGGGGGCAAGACCTGCGTAAGATGCGATTTGCCGCCGATTGTCGAAGTGTCGGAACAAGCCTTCCGTGTAAAGTATCGTAGCGAACTCTGGGCCTATTCCTTTGATGCCTAAAAGCGCGGTCGCTTCTTTCGGCGTTTCCGGCGTCTCCTGAACGATCAAGGCATCTCGCTCGGCTTCAACAGCCTTGATTTGTGTGAGCAACAATTCGAGGCGATCGAGTTCTCTGCAGATTTCCCCTTTCAAATGCTTTGAGAGTGGCCGACCATCGCCAGTCCGAAGTTCTTCCAGACGTTGACGGCGATCTCTATTGACAGGTTGGTAATCCCGAATTCCTTGCGTGAAGAGCAGCCCCTTTATGCGGTTGACGTGGAAGACACGTTCCGCAATCAGAGTTTTCCGCTCCCGTCCAATACGTCGATTGTCGTCTTCCTCGGGTGAGAGAAGTTTGACCATTGAGCACGCGCGAGGCTCGCCACGTTTCCATGCCATCAATGCGCGGATCAGCGTTTCGCCGTCGATGCGGTCGGTCTTCGCCCGGCGATGGCGGCGCGGCATGGCAATTGATGCGGCTTCTACAATGTGGCTCTCGATCCAAGCTTCCTTGCTGAGCACTCGTCCCAGCCAGAAGCCATCCAGCCCGGCCTCCTGGATCACTACCAGTGGGTAATACGCCAACTCGCTGACCACGACTCTTTGGCCTTCCCAAAACGCGTTGAACCTGAATCTCTGGGGCAAACTGGAGGTTTACGATGCGACCGGGGATTTCGTTACGTGAAGATTTTGATGGAGAAGGTCTCCGGCGTCTGTCGCGGCAGTCGAAGGACGCAGCCCAGGTACGACGCTTGTTGGCGCTCGCATTGATCTACGACGGCGGCTCGCGGTCAGATGCAGCCCGGCTCGGCAATGTCACGCTCCAGATCATTCGGGACTGCGTCATGCGCTTCAACGAACGGGGTCCCCAAGGGCTTATCGACGGCAAGGCTCCCGGTCAGCAGTCGAGGTTGAACGATCAGCAGCGTGCGGCCTTGGTGCAGGCCATCGAGCGTGGGCCGACACTCTATCTTGACGGCGTTGTTCGCTGGCGTCTGTGCGATTTGGCTCAATGGCTTGGGAAGAGTTCCGCGTTTCTGTGAGCGAGCAAACACTGAGCCGCGAGGTCCGAGCGATGGGTTATCGCAAGCTTGCTTCAAGGCCCAAACATCACGCGCAAGACCCTCAAGCCATCGAGGATTTTAAAAAAGTTTCCCCGCCGCAGTGGCAGAAATCACCGCCGGAGCAGCGCAAGGAAAACGGGTAGAGATTTGGTTCGAAGACGAGGCCCGTATCGGGCAGAAGAACAAGATCACGCGCCGCTGGGCAAGGCGGGGAACGCGGCCTTCCGCGCCGCATGATCAACGCACAAGATCGGCCTATATCTTCGGTGCCATCTGCCCGAAGCTTGGCAAGGCGGCAGCTCTCGTCATGCCGTGGTGCGACACCCACGCGATGACGCAGCACCTGGCGGAAATCGCCCGCCATGTTGACGAGGATGCGCACGCCATCCTCATCATGGATCAGGCCGGCTGGCACATGTCCAATCATCTCGTCGTGCCTGAAAACATCACCATCCTACCACTCCCGCCGAAATCGCCGGAGCTAAACCGAGTGGAAAACCTCTGGCACTTCATGCGCGAAAACTGGCTCTCGAACCGAGTCTTCAAATCATACGACGACATTGTCGATCACTGCTGTGATGCCTGGCGAAAGCTCGAAAGCCAGCCGTGGCGGATCATGTCCATCGGTCGCAGAGAATGGGCGAATGGGTTTTGATCAGTGAGAATCCGTATAAAGTATGTTCTTTCGCCGAGTGGCTTTCTGACGAAGCGCTGCAAAGCATGCGAACAAGCCGGCAATATCCCCTCCAGTAACGGAGTGGCGGGACATCTTCTCGCTGCCAGGTGACAGAGCTGTCACCAGCCACGTCGATTTACTCAATTCCAACGAGACGAATATTGCGCCAAGATCGACGGGGGTAGTGGTCTGCGCTTGAGTTTGATCTGCTGTTATCGGCATGATTGGCCTCCAGAGAGTTTTCTAGCGACCTCACTCTGCCACGGTGCAGGCCGCTACTCACCCCTGATGGGATCTCAAGGCGCTGAGTACTACTATAATTCCATGTCCTCGCCGGTATTGAATGAGATGCCTTACGAAACTGCTTGATCTCTAACTCGGTTGCCGAGGCGGCGCCGCAACTAGCCGCGTATAACCCCAAGGAATAGCCGGCTAAAAAATGCGACTTTGACATATAGTCGCCATTGATTTTGACTGATTGCCAACAATAAGGAGGCGAACATGCAAAAACTAAATCCCCGGAAAACCGCAATGATGCTTGCCGTCATGGGGGCCAGCGTGGCTCTTCCACCCCTGGCACATGCCGAGACATTGCGTGTCGGGATCAATGCCGCGGATATCTCGACCCTCGATCCGACCAGAGCCACTGCCACCGCAGACGTGTCGCTGGTGTCCTGGATTTTCAACGGCCTGGTGCGCTTTCGGCCCGGTAGCGCCGATCCGGCGCAGATCGAGCCGGATCTCGCCGAAAGCTGGGAGTCATCGTCAGACGGCCTGGTCTGGACTTTCAAGTTGCGGAGCGGCGTCAAGTTTCACGGCGACTACGGAACCCTGTCGGCCGATGACGTGGTCTTTTCGCTGTTGCGAGCCAAGGACCCCAAGACATCCTCCTTTGCGAGCGACTTCTCGGGTGTCAAATCGATCGAGGCGATCGACCCCACGACCGTCCGCATCACGCTGAGCAAACCGGTACCCGGATTTCTCGGGCTGATCGCAAACTACCACGGCGGCAATATCACCAGCAAAAAGGCTTTCGAGGCACTCGGAGCCGAGTTGAAAAGTCGGCCGATCGGGACCGGGCCATTCATGTTCGAGAGCGCTGTCACGCAGCAGGCCGTCAACCTCAAGGCGTTTCCCGACTATTTCCGCGGCGCGCCGAAGCTCGATGGGATCCGTTTCGACCTCATCCCCAGCGATTCCAGTCGCGAGCTCGCCTTTCGTTCAGGCGAACTCGACCTGATCTATGGCAAGCGCGAACAGCGCTGGGTGGATCAGGCGAAAACCTGGGATGAGGCGATTGTCGATATCTTTGCGCCGGGCGAATATCGAACCGTCTTCATCAACATGACGCATCCTCCCCTCGATAACGTCAAGGTGCGACAGGCCGTTGCTCAGGCAATCAATGTGGATCAGATCGTGCAATTCGTAGGGGAAGGCGTCGGGCCGAAAGGCTGCTCCGTCGTACCGTCAGGCTATCTCGGTGAGGACTGCAGCTGGACGTACAAATATGATCCCGCCGAGTCCAAGAAGCTGCTGGCGGAAGCGGGACTTCCGAATGGCCTGCAACTCACGGCGGTCGTTTCTTCCAATTCGTCGCAGTTGCCGATCATGGAAGTCATCCAGTCACAGCTATCAGAAGCCGGGATCGATTTGCAGATGAAGGTCGTCGATCACCCGACCTACCAGGAGCAGATCCGAAAGGACCTCGGCGACCTGGTGTTCTACGGCGCTGCCCGTTACCCTGTGGCCGATAGTTACCTCAGCCAGTTTTACCATTCGGATGCCTCCGTCGGCAAACCGACCGCGGTGACCAATTTCGCCCACTGCGACGCCGCCGATGCGGACATCACCGCTGCCCGCAGCGCGACCACCGACGCCGATCGGCTCAAGCTCTGGTCATCGGCACAACAGAAGATCCATGAACAGGTCTGTGCCGTGCCACTCTTCAGCCTGATGCAGGTCTGGGTGCGCAGTTCCGCGCTCGACTACGGTTACGAACTGAAGGGGTCGCTCAATCTCGCGCCTCCGATTACCGAGCAGACGGTCCTCAAGCGCTGAAAACGCGCGCTCCCGAGCAGTCCCGGTCCAGTCCCGCCAATCACCTCACTGTTGGGGCTGGACCGGCGCTTTTCACGATTGCCGGTGCGATCGACGTCGTCTGAGCAGCCGCGTGCGCCGCTGCGACAAAGTCTGCGACGAGGTTGCTGTTGCGAGCGCGGACGGGCCGGATGATCTCGTAGTCGAACCTTATCTCAGGTTTGAACGGCAGAACGGTGACCCGATCGGCCACAACCTCCATACTGAAGGGGTCGCCAATCGATACGCCGAAACCCGCTGCGACAAACTCGGCGACATTCGGCGCGGTCGTTGCCTCGATCACGATCTTCGGTCTGAAACCGAGCGCCTCGAAGGCGATATCGACCTTCCTGCGCATCAGGCTGGATGGTGAGAAGGAGATGAATGGCTCACCGTCGAAATCGGCGGGCATGATTTCCATCTTCCCGGAAAGACGATGACCGCGCGGCAAAATAGCGACCGCTGGCGGGCTGGTGAGCGTTTCTCCAATCACGGACGGGTGCTCAAGGCCGGAAATCACCATCACCACGTCGAGCCTGCGCAACAATACGGCTTCGGTGAGAAACTGCGAACTTCTCGCTTCGACGGACACAAACACATCCGGGTGACGGGCACGAAATATGGACAATACCCGGGTGATGTAGGGTCCCGACAAGGCAGGCATAGTGCCGACGACGAGATGGCCATGCTCCTCACGGCGAATGGCATCGACCGCACGCGCCAACTGGTGGACACCGCCAAATATCCGCTCGACCTCTTCGTAAAGCCTCATGCCGCGGCCGGTCGGTACCAGCCGACCGCTATCGCGTTCAAACAGTTGCAAGCCCGTGTCGGCTTCGAGATCCTGGATGAGCTTGCTGGCCGCCGGCTGCGAGATCCGCAGAATTTCTGCGGCTCGGCTGACCGTTCCGGCTTCGACAACGGCCATCAACGCTTCAAGCTGTCTTAAACTCGGGTTTCGCACGGGTATAACCTCCACGAATACGTCGCTAAAATAATCGACTTTGACTTACTACTGTTCGTTCCTGATTGTGGCAAGCAGAGAAGGAGATCTTCGCGTGGATGCTGATGTCATCATAATCGGGGCGGGCGTCGTCGGGGCAGCGTTAGCCTACGGTGTCGCAAAAACCGGCCGGACTGTCGTCGTTCTGGATGGCGGCGATCGCGACCTGCGTGCCGCCCGCGCCAATTTCGGGCTTGTATGGGTGCAGGGCAAGGGATCCGCTGCGCCAGCCTACAGTTTGCTGACACGACAGAGTTCGCAACTCTGGCCAGACTTTCGCAACGAGCTGGCGAACAGGTCGCCGCTGGCCTTGGATTATTCGCGGCCAGGCGGCCTTGCCTTCTGTCTCAGCGAGACGGAATACGAAAACCGCGCGGCGATCAACGAGCGCACGCACAATCAGGGTGCAGAAGCCGATACGGTCATGGTCGACCGCGCCGAGCTTGAACGCATGCTGCCGGCTCTGACGCTTGGGCCCGACGTTGTCGGTGCGAGCTACTGCAAGCTCGACGGCCATGTGAACCCGCTTCAGCTTCTGGCGTCGTTGCACCACGCCATCCCGTCGATGGGCGGCAAGATTATGTTTCGCAATCCTGTCGAAAAGATCGTGCCGGTTGCAGGTGGCTTCAACGTCATTGCCGCCCAGGGCTCTCTGCAGGCGCCGCGCGTCATCGTCGCTGCGGGCCTTGCAACACCGACATTGACCGAGCCTCTTGGCCTGTCGGTCCCCGTGCGCTCGGAACGCGGGCAGATCCTGGTGACCGAGCGTCTCGCGCCGATACTGCCTTATCCCGGCAGCGGTCTCCGGCAAAGCGCGGACGGGACGATCATGATCGGTGCGACCAATGAAAACGTCGCCGATATCGGGGTCACGGTTTCTTCCGCGACCCAGCTGGCGCGAAGGGCGATGCGGATCGTCCCGGCCCTTGGATCGGCGCGTCTGGTGCGTCAATGGGCGGGAATGCGGGTCCTGCCGCTCGATAAAACTCCGATCTATGCGGAGTCGCTCGACTATCCTGGATTGTTTGCAGTTGCCTGCCACTCCGGCGTCACCCTTGCCGCAGCCCATGCGGCAATGATCGCGCCGGCGATGGCAAATGGACATCTGCCGGACCAGTTCGCCCCGTTCTCAAATGGAAGATTCAATGTTCAGAAGTGTGCTTGAGGGGCCAGCGGCCCAAGCCGACATGACCGTTCTCGTCAATGGCGCGGAAACGCCTGCCTGGGATGGCGAAACAGTTGCCGGCGTCCTGTTGCGAGTGCCCGGCGCAGGGCGCACATCGGCCGTCAGCGGCGAGCCTCGTCTCCCCTATTGCCAGATGGGTGTCTGTTTCGACTGTCTCGCCATCGTCGACGGGGTAGCCTCGACGCAAGGATGCATGGTGCCGGTCAAACCGGGCATGCGGATCGAAAGCCAGCAGGGACCCAGGGAGATCGGACGATGATCCATGATGTTGTGGTGATCGGTGCGGGACCGGCCGGCATGTCAGCCGCGGTTCTGTTGCGGAAATTCGGGGCGTCCGTGCTTGTGGTCGATGAGCAGCCCGCGCCGGGTGGCCAAATCTGGCGCGGTATCGAACGGAACGCTTCTGGCCCGATCGCGGCTGCCCTCGGCCCGGATTATGAAAAAGGAAGAGCGTTGACCGCTGCTTTCCGGGCATCTGGAGCGGAATATTCTCCATCGACGCAGGTGTGGCAGATCGAGGACGAGTGGACTTTGTTTCTCACCAGCGAGGGCAAGGCGCGTCGGGTGAGGGCGAGAGCGGTTTTGCTCAGCAATGGCGCCCAGGAACGGCCCGTTCCCTTTGCGGGCTGGACACTTCCCGGTGTGATGACCGTTGGCGCGGCGCAGATCCTTCTGAAATCCGGTGGAATGCTGCCGCAAGGCAATGTGTGGATTGCCGGCGCTGGCCCTTTGCCACTTCTGTATGCAACTCAGGTCCTTGGCCTGAAAGGCCAGGTTTCCGGGTTTCTCGACACTTCGAAAGGCCTGAACTTTGCAGCCCTGGCAAAGCTGCCCGCTGCCTGGCGAGACCTTCCAAGCCTTGCCAAGGGTCTCAAATGGCAACGCGAGCTTCGCCGCAGTGGCAAGATGATCCGGGGCATCAGCGAACTGCGGGCAGAGGGCGACGGCCGCCTCGAACAGCTGGAGTGGACAGCAGGCGGCGTGCGGCGCAAAGCAAAGGCAGACGTTCTCCTGGTCCATGAAGGCGTCGTGCCGCGCATCCATGAAACCTTGGCGCTAGGATGCGATCACGACTGGAATTCCACTCAGAATTACTTTGCCGCCAGATCGAACCGATGGGGCGAGACCAGCCGGCGGGGATTGTTCGTCGCGGGCGACGCCAGCGGCATTGGCGGATGGACGGCGGCCACCGTGTCCGGCGAGATCGCTGCGCTCGGTCTGGCTGGCCATCTCGGCATTCAGGTCGATATCGATGCGTTTCGGCGCGAGAACCAACTCGATGGTCGCCGTTCGCGCGCGCTAGCCCTGCGTCCTCTTTTGGACGCGTTTTACACGCCTCCAAACACGTCGATTGCCGACGACGTCGTTGTCTGTCGATGCGAGGAGGTGACCGCCGGAACGATCCGCAAGGTTGCCAGGACGAGTGCCTCGGATCCGAACGCCATCAAGGCGGCCACACGGTGTGGAATGGGGCCCTGCCAGGGACGGCAATGCGGCTACACGGTGCAGGCGATTCTTGCCGAGGTCCACAATCTGCCGGTCGGCGACGTCAGCTTCTTTAATATCCGTCCTCCGCTCAAGCCGATCACGCTTGGAGAGATCGCCTCGTTGGGCGAGTTGGAGAATGCCGAATGAAGGCGGACCTTCTGGTCATTGGTGGCGGGCTCCATGGGCTCTCCGCGGCGCTGCAGTCGGCACGGCGCGGCGTCTCCGTCATTCTTGTCGAACGGCATTTTCTGGGACGACACGCTTCCGGAGCAACAGCCGCCGGCGTTCGCACGCTCGGTCGGCATCCAGCCGAACTGCCGCTCAGCCTCGAAGCCGCCTCCACCTGGCATGTCATGAAGGATCTGGTGGGTGATGATTGCGGCTTCAACGCCTGTGGGCAGTTGCAGGTCGCCGAAGATGAGACTGCGTTGGCGAAAATCAGGGACAGGGTGTTTCGTCTCGAGGCGCAGGGTTTCACCCACGAACGGCTGATCGGTTCCAATGAGTTGCATTCGCTGGTGCCCGACCTTGCGCCCCATTGCCTGGGCGCTGCCTGGACGGTTCACGACGGCTCCGCCGATCCGCATCGGACGATCGGGGCGTTCCGCGATGCAGCGATTGCGGCCGGCGTCCAGATTCTGGAGAAATGTCTCGTCACCGGTCTGGTGCGGCATTCCACCCACTGGCTTGCACAGACATCCAGGGGCGTCATCGAGGCAGGCCTCATTGTCAATGCCGCCGGCGCCTGGGCCGATCAGGTGGCAGCTCTTGCCGGCGACCCGGTGCATCAAGCGATTCGCACCTCAATGATGGTGGCGACCGAGCGTACCTCAGCTCGGGTCAAGCCGGTCGTCTCTTCGCTTGGCCAAAAACTGTCCTTCAAGCAGACGGTGCAGGGTACGCTCGTCATCGGCGGTGGCTCGCAGGGCAAACTCGCTCCCGACAGGCAGTCCGCGTCCGTCGACGTGGTTGCGCTTGCCACATCAGTCGGGGCGGCGGTCAGGCTCTTCCCGGCGGTCCGGGGGATCCGCATCGTGCGCACTTGGGCCGGCATGGAGGCGATGACCCCTGACCACCTTCCGGTGATCGGATTCTCGCACCGGGTCGAAGGCCTCATCCATGCCTTTGGCTTTTCCGGCCACGGATTCCAGCTTGTCCCCTCGGTCGGACGTGCCGTTGCTGACCTTGTCTACCAGGGCAGCACCGACCATGATCTCAGCGCGTTCGATGTGACCCGCATCGCCATAGAAAGGGCTGCCGCATGATAGGCTACATTACCCGACGATTGCTTCTGGCAATCCCGACCTTGATTGCCATGCTGACCATGGTGTTCGTCCTGGTCCGTCTCGTGCCCGGCGATCCCGCAGTTGCCATGCTCGGTGACAGGGCAAGTGCTGAAACGCTGCAGACCCTGCGTGCCGAACTCGGCCTCGATCAGCCGATTGCCGTCCAGTACGTCCAGTTCGTCACCAAGATGCTCAGCGGCGATTTCGGCAGGTCGATGACGAGTGGTCGAACGGTGCTCGAGGAGGTGGCTCTGGTGCTTCCCTATACACTCGAACTTGCCGTGGCGGCGATGCTGATCGGCACCTGTCTGGGGATACCGCTCGGGGTCCTCGCGGCCGTCCGGCGCAATCAATGGCCGGACTATCTGAGCCGGATATTATCTCTAGTCGGCCTCTCCTTCCCGGGCTTCGTGTCTGGAATCCTCATGCTTCTTGCCTTTGCCGTCTGGCTGCAGTGGCTCCCTGTAATGAGCCGCGCCTCGTCTGATCCCATCAGCCACCTGCGCAATCTGGCCCTTCCGGCGCTCAATCTCGGGCTGATTATGACGGCCTACATTGCGCGCGTGACCCGCTCGTCGATGCTGGAGGTGATGGGTGAGGACTATATACGCACAGCACGCGCAAAGGGTGTGCAGCCGATGAAGCTGGTCGTACGCCACGCTCTCGGCAATGCGTTGATCCCAATCGTTACCGTCGTCGGGCTATATTTCGGAACGTTGATCGGCAACTCCGTTCTCACGGAAATCGTCTTCACCCGACCGGGACTGGGCAAGCTGATCCTCGGGGCGCTTCAGTCGCGCGACTATACCTTGCTGCAAGGCCTGATGGTGGTTTTCGCCACATTCGTGATCCTGGTGAACACGGCAACCGATCTGATCTACGCCCTCGTCGACCCAAGAGTGAGCTACGCCCGATGACCGATTTAGCTGTTTCCCAGAGCTTCCCGGAAAGACAATCGAACCCGGTGCTTGTTGCGCTGCGCCGCAACAAATTTTCCTGGATCGGCATTGTTCTTCTAAGCCTGATCGTGCTGGCCGCGATCTTTGCTCCTGTCCTTGCCCCCTATGATCCGATCAAGCAAAACATTCTGCACCGCCTGGCCCCGCCCTCTGCGGAGTTCTGGCTGGGAACCGACAGCTATGGCCGGGACGTGCTGTCGCGGCTCCTTTACGGCGCTCGGATATCGCTTTCAATCGGATTTCTCGCCGTACTGATCGCCATGGTCGTCGGCTCCGCCCTCGGCATTCTCGCAGGATATATCGGCGGCATTTTCGATCAGGTCGTGATGGGGATCGTCGATGTCATGTTGTCCTTCCCGACACTTCTCCTGGGTCTGATGGTCGCCGCCATGCTGGGGGCCAGTTTTGAAAACCTAATCATTGCGATTGCGATTACCGAAACTGCACCCTTTGCCCGCGTTGCTCGAGCCCCGACCATTGCAATGAAGCAGCGGGATTTCGTCGAAGCTGGCAGGTCCCTCGGCTTCACGCCGCTGCGGATCATGCGGGTGCATATTCTGCCAAATATCATGTCGGATATCGTCGTTGTTGCGTCATTGTGGATGGCATCAGCCATACGGACCGAAGCTTCTCTCGCCTTTATCGGCCTTGGTGTCCTTCCTCCCACCGCCACATGGGGTGGAATGATCCGCGAGGGTTTCGACAATATCTTGAGCGCCTGGTGGCTGGTCATCTTCCCGTCACTCGCCATCCTGCTCACGGTGCTCGCGCTCAATATTCTTGGAGATGCGCTGCGCGATGCGATTGACCCCAAGACCAGGAGCCAAGGATGACTCTGACAAGCGAAAATCCGATGCATTCATCCGGGATTGAATCTGTCCCCGAGGCGCTCGCATCGGCCCCTGTTCTCTCCGTCCGTGATCTGACCACATCCTTCAGGACCAATGACGGATGGAAGTCGGTGATCCGCGGCATCTCCTTCGATGTCGCGCCGCGGGAAACCGTTGCGATCGTCGGGGAGTCGGGCTCCGGCAAGAGCGTCACATCGCTGTCGATCATGCGGCTGTTGCAGCCGAACTCCAGGCGAATCGAGGGCAGCGTTCGCCTCAATGGGCGCGAGCTCCTGTCCCTGGAAGAGGAACAGATGCGGCGCGTGCGCGGCAACGGGATCTCGATGATCTTTCAGGAGCCGATGACCTCGCTCAACCCGATCTTTCCGATCGGCAAGCAGATCGCCGAGGCGCTGACGGTTCATACCGATATCAGCGAAGCCGATGCCAAGGCCGAGGTCATCCGGCTTCTCGACAAGGTCCGCATTCCAAACGCCCTGTCGCGCTTCGACGAATATCCGCACCAGTTTTCCGGCGGTATGCGGCAGCGGGTCATGATTGCGATGGCGCTGGCATCCAGGCCCAAGCTGCTGATCGCCGACGAGCCGACCACAGCGCTCGATGTGACCATCCAAGGTCAGATTCTCGACCTGATCAAGACGCTTCAGGACGAAGAGGGCATGTCGGTGCTCTTCATACCCATGACATGGGTGTGGTTGCCGAGGTCGCGGACCGCACAATCGTCATGTATCGGGGCGATGCGGTCGAGACCGGAGAGACCAGCGACATTTTCCATCGGGGTCGGCATCCCTACACCCGCGCGCTTTTATCGGCGGTCCCAAGGCTGGGCTCGATGGGCGGACGCCAACTGCCCTTGCGTTTTCCCAGCATCGATATGAAAACCGGCGAACAGATGCCGCTTGCGGATGTCTGCGACACCGTTGCCCGGCACAAGCGGCCTGTGCTTGAGGTCAAGGGTCTGACAACGCGTTTCGAGATCCGCTCCGGTTTTCTGGGCCGTCGGTCTGGCGCGGTGCATGCGGTCGAGAATGTCTCCTTCGATCTCTACGAAGGAGAAACACTGTCGATCGTTGGCGAGTCCGGCTGCGGCAAGTCTACGACGGGGCGTTCGGTGACACGGCTCATCACGCCAACCAGCGGCAGCGTCACCGTTGACGGCCATGACATGATGAAGCTCAGCCAGGCGTCATTGCGAACCATGCGCCGATCGATCCAGATGATATTCCAGGATCCATACGCATCGCTAAACCCGCGCATGGATATCGGGGATGCCGTGATGGAGCCGTTTATCCAGCATAGCCTCGGCAGCAAGGCGCAAGCCCGGGAAAAAACTGAGGCGCTCCTGAACAAGGTCGGGCTGTCGGCCGATATGATGAAGCGGTTCCCCCATGAGTTTTCGGGTGGCCAGCGTCAACGTATTGCGATCGCCCGCGCTCTGATGCTCGATCCGAAAGTGATCGTGGCTGATGAGGCGGTGTCTGCACTGGACGTGTCCATCAAGGCGCAGGTCTGTAATCTGCTGCTTGACCTGCAGCAAAGCCTCAATCTGGCATTCCTGTTCATCAGCCACGATATGGCGGTTGTGGAACGTGTGAGCCATCGCGTCGCTGTCATGTATCTGGGGGAGATCGTGGAGATCGGTCCGCGTGCTGCCGTGTTCGACAACCCGCAGCATGCCTATACCAGAAAGCTGATTGCGGCAGTGCCGGTGCCGGATCCGGCGCGTCGGGACGTGAAACGAAACATGGCGGTCGACGAGCTCAAAAGTCCAATTCGCCCGATCGGCTTCCAGCCCCCGGAGCGGATCTACCGCGAGGCGTCCCCTGGTCACCTCTTCCAGGTGGAATAGGCGCAGCAATCGGGCGGTCGCGGGATTGCGCGGTCAATCTTGGATTACAGCGACGGTGCTTGGATGTCGCTTAGCAAAAAGGTCGGAAAACAATGCAGGTAGGCATCGCTGGCGCCGGCGCTATCGCCATGGGATATGCGTCATTCCTCTTGAGTCGGGGTCATGGCGCAACCCTCTGGTCTCCGTCTGGACAATCGACCGCGAGTTTCGGGGAAGGAACTCCTCTCGAAGTGACCGGTGCAATAGAGGCGGGATTCTGCCCCTCAATCTCATCCAGCGCAGCAGACCTCGCCAGCAATGACGTGATCATTCTCGCCCTGCCGGCATACGGTCATCGGATGGTGCTCGACAGCTTGATACCCCATCTGCAATCCCGCCACACAATCATCATAAGCGGGCACCTTTCCTTTGCGGCACTTTACCTGTCGAAGGCGCTAAGCGAGCGCGGCATCGAAATTTCAATCGGTGCCTGGAGTACAACGCTTTTGACCAGCAAGGCGCAATCGCCAACCCATATCCGGATTGGTGCAATCCGCGCAAAGGTCGACACGGCGGCGCTGCCCGCGTCCCGCGCGAACGAGGTGTTCGCACTCTGTAATGAACTTTTCGGCGACCGTTTCCAGATCAAGGACGATATACTCACGATCGCGCTCAGTAATCTCAATCCACAGAGCCACATGGGGATCGCGCTCTGCAATCTCACGCGCATAGAGCGGGGCGAAGCCTGGGGGCAGAACACCAATGTCACGGCGGCGGTCGCAAGATTGCTCGAGGGCCTCGATCGGGAGCGGCTTGAAATCGCGGCGGCCTTCGGCAAGACAGTGCGCACGATATTCGAGCATGCCAAGCTGACGCATGGGATTTCCGGAGGCTCGGTCGCCGGGGTTTATGCAAACCTCGCGCAGCAGGGGAAGGATCCGGCAGGGCCCAAAACTATCACCACCCGGTACGTGCTCGAAGACGTGCCCTTCGGTCTCGTTCCGACGATTCATCTCGCCCGGGTAGCAGGGGTTGCGGCACCCTTGCATACAAGCGGTGTCGAGATATTGGGCGCCTGTTACGGGCGGAATTTCACCGCCGACAACGACCTTCTGCCGGCATTAGGACTGGATGACCGCAATCTGCTCGTGGAATTGGCAACCCGTGGGTATCCGGTAAAGTCTTGAGACTGGCTTGAGAGCGGAGGCGATCCGCATGACCGACGATCCGACCAAGGCCAGAGATGTGCCATGCCGCGAGGGTATCGTCGCGCAAATGGCAGCCTACGTAGCGGACGCGCGGCAAAAGCCTGCGCCAGAAGCGGCGCGGCAGGCAGCCTTCCGGTGTATTCTCGATCTCCTTGCGGCTACGGCGGCCGGACTGGACGAACCAGCGTCGATCGCAGTCCGCAACATGGCCATGACGGTGTGGGATCGGGAGCGGTGCCACTCTGGTTTTCCGGCAAGACGGGCAGC
>Ga0247813_10001575_pt1 | contig 17058 bp, 16 predicted proteins | sample UWRJL169409C1_FD_180719 | JGI IMG/M metagenome (GOLD analysis project Ga0247813, IMG submission 180719) | Plant litter microbial communities from Arlington Agricultural Research Station in Wisconsin, United States - UWRJ-L169-409C-1 | ecosystem: Environmental > Terrestrial > Plant litter >... | reverse complement strand
ACTTCGACGGCATTATCGCCGAAGGAAAAAAACTGGCTGCATTACATAAAAATATCGTGGTAAAAGTGCCGATGATCAAAGATGGCATTAAAGCTATCAAATGGTTTACCGATAATGGTATCCGCACGAACTGTACATTGATCTTCTCTGCCGGCCAGGCGATCTTGGCTGCAAAAGCAGGAGCAACGTACGTTTCACCATTCATTGGCCGTATCGACGATACAGGATGGGATGGCCTGGAACTCATCCATCAGATCCGCCAGATATATTCTATTCAGGGATTCAAATCAGAAATATTGGCGGCATCTATCCGTTACCCAAATCATATCATCAAATGTGCTGAAGCCGGCGCCGACGTTTGTACGTGCCCGTTGGAGTCCATCCTTGGATTGCTGAAGCACCCATTGACGGATAGTGGATTGGCGAAATTCCTGGAAGATGCTAAGAAATTTGCGTAAGCAAATTTCAATTGAGAATTAAAAATCAAGAATGCCTCAGGTTTGAAGTCCGTTCGAAAACAGAGCTGACTTCAAAACTGAGGCATTACTGATTTTAATGATTATCTATAGTCTCCTAATGGTCAGTCTTGACGAAAGATGCTTTTTGACCAGACTGTTTAATATAATAAACACCATTGCTCAGTTTGCTTATGTCGATGATGGTATTGCCCGCAGCTAATTGTTGTGTAAGCACCAGCTTGCCTTCTGTATTATAGATCGAAACTTGACCTTTAATACCCGTTACGATGTGTATGATATCCTTTGCCGGCGAAGGATATACGTTCATAGACTGCGTTGAACCATTACTAATCTTTATCACATCGCTGTATGATATTTTTCCATCAGTATCTGTTATCCTGAGACGATAAAAAGTATTCGGATTTACAGCAGAGTTATCCGTAAAGCTATAGCTGTTATTTGTGGCAAGGCCGGAAGCGGCGATCTTTCCAATTGTTTCATAATGTATGCCATCACTGCTTTTTTCTATCATAAAGCTGGCTGTATTGATCTCATTAGAAGTTTGCCAGTAGAGTAAATTACCTGCACTGGTTTCTCTTATTTTAAAGCTGACAAGTTTTAAAGGTAATACAGAGGCAGAAAATGTAACCTGTCCATTCGCCACAGTTATTGTAAATGCTCCGTTTACAGTAGTAGATGGCAACATAAATTCTGCTACATAATTTCCATTGAAAATAATGGATTCAAGGCCATTACTGGTGAATTTACCTCCCGTATACACTTTAATATAGGATGGCTGGGTAAATAATATCTGGTTACCGATGGTAGCATCATGGAATTCGCCTCCAGAAAAAACTTCTAATGTACAGGGGTTAATAAAATAAGGATCACTTCCCTGTAATATAAATTTACCCGATACTTTTATAGCTCCGGGGTTAGCCCACGGAGTATTAGCTCCACCAACGCCAGTGTTGAGCGTGACCGTGATACCTGATGGTATAACTGCTATATCTGCAGCCTGTGGCACTGTGCCACCCCATGTAGAGGCTGTAGACCAGTTACCATTCGCTACGGCAGTACGGGTTGCAGCATAAATGTTGGTACATGAAAAGAGAAAAAAGAAGAACAGGATTTTTTTCATAGTTAGATTTTACAGGATTGAAGAATGACGCAAAAATATCCTAACGACAGTTTTCCTTAAATATTTTACCTGTGGAAAATAAAAAATGCTTCAGATTTGAAGCCGTTCCTGAAGAACATACTTCAAATCTGAAACATCATTATTAATTATAATTTTTAATTCTTTTTCTTCCAGTCATTCATCAACTGCTCAGCTGTTTTCAATGGGCCATCTTCCTTTTTCTTCACATATATATCAAATTCCTGTTTGCTTGCCGCGTTGTTTTTCAGGCAAACGCTGATATGGACTTTTTCTTCTTTGAAATTTTTATCCAGCCAAAGGCTGTTGCCGAAAAATTCGCCATGATCGCTTTTGAAAATGATGTGATTGCTGTCTAACGGTAAATATTTTCCATTACTCATCAGCCCATCTACATTGATATAATTGTACGTGCCTTTTTTTAGGCTGTCCGTATAGAGGTTAACAAAAATACTATCGATCTTTTGGGCTTTTGCGGCGGAAAATGATGCAATAAAAAGGAGCAGGAATAGTTGTTTTTTCACAACATGAAATTACAAACTTTTAGCATGTTTAGGCATAGAGTTGTGTTAAGATGGCTATAAATAATTACTAACCCCAAAGAGCGCAACGAAGAACCGCATGCAAAGATCTGTGCTAACTTTACGTTTACCTTTGCGCCCTTTGCGGTTAAAAAAAGTTAATTCGAAATTCCCACCCTTTCCTTCACATACTCATTCCTCTTCAATTCATCCAGCATGAACAACGCCAGATCTCCGGAATTTATCTTTCCGTTGTTCGGCACTGGTACTACATTTGCTGCGGTATGGATGATGCCGGTCTCAGCTGCTTCCACAATATCCGGCGAACAAACAAATGTCCAGTCAAGTGACGAGGCTTTTAAAAAACCGTACGCTTTCAGGTGTTCATGGCCCACCGGCAGGTATTCTTTCGGGTAAGATTCGGCATCCATCAGTTTGGAATGATCTTCTTCCGAAACATCCAGCACGCCCATTCCGCCGAGTGCGATGATTCGTTTTACTCCTGCTTTCTCCATCTGCGCTACGATATTTTTCATACCAAGCGAGCGGGTATTATCCGTTCCGTCAAATGCGCCACCAAGAACAGAAAGCACCGCATCGCTGCCGGCAATGGCATCGTGCACCTGTTTTTCGTCAAACAAAGCCCCGGTGATCAATTGCAGGTATTCATTTTCAGGGAAGCCTGAAGTATATACATTTCTGCCAAAAGCCCTGACCGTGTGCCCATTGTGAAGCGCTTGCTTTACAAGGTGTTTGCCTACATGGCCGGTGCTGCCGAAGATGGTCAATATCATATATTCGAATGTAAAAGAATTTATATGTTTGTTTACGGGTTAAATGTATGCACAAAATTTATTTTTTATTCTGATTATTCTAATTCATATTTGCAAAACAAATGACAACTATTCATTCAAATAACAAAGCATGGTGGTGGGCAATCAAACAATGATTGTGTCATAACCGTATTTGTATAATTATAAGATACCAGGCCCCGACACAATTGTCGGGGCTTTTTGTTTTAGAACATTTCAATAACATTCATGAAAAAAATAACCTTCTCCACTTCTTATAAAAAAATACTGGCGGATACATTTACGCCGGTCGGCATTTATCTGAGATTGCGGGATAAGTTCAGGGACACGATCCTGCTGGAGAGTACTGATTTTCACGCCGGGGAAAATAATCTTTCCATCATCGGTATCAATGCGATCGGGGGAATTGAAATTACCGATGGCGGTTCGTTTGAATTCAAATTGCCGGGGAGACAACCTGAAAAGCTGCCGATAAAGCCAGGCGCCGATCTGCCGGTGATCATGCAGGACTACATGGAGCGTTTTGAAGTAAAAGGATCAGCGGCAAAGCCCGTCAACATTGCCCAGGGGATTTTTGGCTATACAACGTACGATGCGGTGCAGTTTTTTGAAAGCATTGTTTTTGATACAAAAAAATTGACCGGCCGTGAAGATGAATCCATTCCGATGATGCGGTACCGGTTTTATCAATATGTGATCATCATCGATCATTTCAAAGATGAATTATATCTCTGCGAAAATCATTTCGACGAGGTCGAAAGCAATCTTGATAATGTAGAAAGTATCATCCGCAGCAAGGATGTACCAGTTTTTCCCTTTGCGTTAAAAAACGTTGAGACATCTAACATCACGGATGAACAATATAGGGCAATGGTGCAAAAGGGCATTGATGGTTGTCACCGTGGAGATACTTTCCAGATCGTGTTGAGCCGCCGTTTTCAACAACAATTTACCGGCGATGAATTCAATGTATACCGCTCTTTGCGCAGCATCAACCCAAGCCCTTACCTGTTTTATTTTGATTACGGAGATTACAAACTTACCGGATCGTCACCCGAAAGCCAGGTGATCATTGAAAAAGATAAAGTGATCGTTCATCCTATCGCGGGTACATTCAAGCGTACAGGCGATGATGATACCGATAAACAATTGGCCATCCGGCTGGAGGCGGATGAAAAAGAAAATGCCGAACATGTGATGCTGGTTGATCTTGCACGAAATGATCTAAGCCGTGTGAGTACAGAAGTAGAAGTGACGCAGTTTAAAAAAGTGAATTATTTCTCTCACGTCATCCATCTTGTAAGTGAAGTACAGGGCAAGATCGGAGCAGAAAAAAATCCCTTCAAAATATTAGGCAGCACTTTTCCGGCAGGCACATTAAGCGGAGCGCCCAAATACAAAGCCATGCAACTGATCGATCAGCTTGAGAATACAGCACGTGGATTTTACGGCGGGGCTATTGGCTTTATCGGATTCAACGGCAGCTGCAATCACGCGATCATGATCCGTACATTTCTCAGTAAAAACAATACGCTTACTTACCAGGCAGGGGCCGGAGTAGTGGTTTCCAGCAAACCCGAAAGTGAACTGCAGGAAGTCAATAATAAATTAGGGGCATTGAAAAAAGCCATCAGTGCTGCACAGGATATTACTTTTTAAAACAAACGATGTGAAAATATTAGTCTTTGATAATTACGATTCTTTCACCTACAACCTGGTTCATCTGGTAGAAAAGATCATGCATTTGAAAGTGGATGTTTTTCGGAATGATGAGATCCCGCTGGAAAAAGTGAAGGAATATGACAAGATCATTTTATCACCGGGGCCGGGCATACCCTCCGAAGCAGGAATGTTACTGGATCTGATAAAAGAATACGCAGCATCCAAATCTATGCTAGGCGTATGTTTGGGTCATCAGGCTATCGGCGAGGCATTTGGTGGGAAACTTACAAACCTCTCTACCGTTTACCATGGAGTTGCTACCCCGATACATATTGCTCCCAACGAGCAACAACTTTTTCAATCGCTGCCAGAGGAAATAATTGTCGGGCGCTATCACTCCTGGATCGTGGATGAGAAAGGATTTCCCGAAGAACTGGAGATTACAGCACGTGACGAAAATAATTATATCATGGCTTTGCAGCACAGAAAGTTTGATGTACGTGGTGTACAATTTCATCCTGAAAGTGTGCTTACTCCGGAGGGTGAAACGATGATGAGGAATTGGCTGAAAATGTAGTTGACCGGAACGTGCCTCCAGACTCTCAAAAAAAATAATCATGAAAAAAATACTGAATCATCTTTTCGAATATAAAAGCCTTTCCCGCCAGCAGGCGATGGAAGTCCTGACCAACATTTCCAACGGCATCTACAACGATGCTGAAATAGCCGCTTTCATAACGGTGTACCTTATGCGCACTGTAACGATTGAAGAACTGCATGGGTTCAAAGATGCTTTGCTGCAACTGGCATTGCCGGTTGATGTAAAAGGGCATGATGTGATGGATATTGTTGGTACCGGTGGAGATGGAAAAAATACGTTTAATATTTCGACACTTAGCTGTTTTATTGTAGCCGGCTCTGGCAACAAAGTAGCCAAGCATGGAAACTACGGGGCTTCTTCCATCAGCGGTTCATCGAATGTGATGGAACAATTGGGCTATCGTTTTACGACGGATAACAATGAATTGAACAGGCAGCTGGATCAATCCAATATTTGTTTTTTACATGCTCCGCTTTTTCATCCCGCACTTAAGGCCGTTGGTAGTATCCGTAAAAGTCTGGGCGTACGCACCTTTTTTAACATGCTCGGCCCGATGGTAAACCCTGCATCGCCGGCTTATCAACTCGTAGGAGTTTACAGTCCTGAAATGGCGAGGATCTACAATTATATGCTGCAGGAAGGCGATACTGCATTTACCATCATTCACAGCCTGGATGGGTATGATGAAATATCCTTGACCGGTGATACAAAAGTGATCACCAATAAAGGTGAACAGGTGTTGAGTGCGGAGGCCATCGGAAAAAGAACGGTCACCGCGGCGGATATCCATGGTGGAAATTCCGTAGAAGAAGCTGCGGCAATATTTTTAAAGATCATCAAAGGGGAAGGGACCTGGGCCCAAAATGCAGTAGTATTAGCCAATGCAGCTATGGCACTGCAATGCACAGGAAAGTACGAAAACTATGAAACCTGCTACCAGCTTGCGGTTGAGAGCCTGGAAAGTGGAAAAGCCTATCAGAGTTTAAAAACATTGACAACGAAATGAAAAATATCCTCGACGAGATAGTTGCCTGTAAAAAGGAAGAAGTGGCGACCCGAAAGGTACTTGTGCCCGAAAAAGAATTAGTTGAAACGTTATATTTCGATCGTACCTGTTTGTCATTAAAACAAAACCTTTTGAAAGAAGGGGCTACCTGTATCATTGCTGAATTTAAAAGGCGTTCTCCATCGAAAGGGTACATCAATCAGTTTGCAGATGCAGTAAAAATAACCGCGGATTACACCGCTTATGGAGCCAGCGGTTTATCCGTTTTGACCGACCATCATTTTTTTGGCGGTAGCACAGAAGATCTTGCGATAGCGAGAAACAATCATATACCTATCTTACGCAAAGATTTTATGATCGATGCATACCAGGTCACGGCTGCAAAAGCGATGGGTGCTGATGTGATTTTATTGATAGCGGCCTGCCTGACAAAAAAGGAAGTAAAGTCGCTGGCAGGTAACGCAAAACAGCTGGGAATGGAGGTTTTGCTGGAATTGCATGAGGAAGAAGAACTGGATCATATTTGCGATGCAATCGATATGGTAGGGATAAATAACCGAAGTTTAAAATCTTTTAAAGTTGATATAAACCGATCTTTGCAACTTGCTGAAGCGCTGCCAGCAGGCATGGTCAAAATAGCGGAAAGTGGAATTGATGATCCCGCTACGATCCGCATCTTCCGTGAAGCCGGGTACAAAGGTTTTCTGATCGGGGAACATTTTATGAAGGAGCAGGATCCGGGCCTGGCATTTGAAAGATTTGTGAAAAAAATAAAATAATAAGTATGAATATCAAGGTTTGTGGTATCACCACGTTGAAACAATTGCAGCAACTGGATGGATTGGATGTAGATTTTGCAGGGTTGATTTTTTACAAACAATCTCCGAGGTACGCAGGAAATAAAATTACAAAAGAAGAACTGGCAGGCGCTGATCTGGATATAAAAAAAGTAGGCGTTTTTGTGAATCAGGAATTCGATGAGATAATGGAGATCGTGGAAGAGTATGAACTGGATATCGTTCAATTGCATGGAGATGAAAGTCCGCATTTATGTGAAAAAATTTCAGCGGAGATCGAAGTGATCAAGGCTTTCAGGGTGGATGATAAAAGTGATAAGTCAATCGATTATATGATTGCCGAGTATGATGAAGCCTGCGATTATTATTTGTTTGACGCAGCTCATAAAGAATTGTTTGGCGGTAGCGGTGAAAAATTCGACTGGAACAAAATTGCAGAAAGCAAGATCGAAAAGCCGTTCTTTCTGAGCGGAGGAATAGCTCCAGGCGATGCGGCGCTGGTGAAAAAATTCCGTCATCCTGATTTTTACGGAGTGGATATCAACAGTAAATTTGAAAAAGAACCAGGGGTGAAGGATATGGCGTTGGTGCTGCAATTTATTCACGGACTGAAATAAGAACAATGTATGATGTATGATCTATGATGTATGATATCTTCGGTTTGAAAGCTTTTGAAGAAATTGTACATACTTTAATTCTGAGGAAATCATACATCACACATCATACATAAAAAGATCTTCAAGCACATTATATATGAAGAAGACAAATAGAACGGAGGACCTTTTAAATCCCGATAAACACGGCTATTACGGCGATTTCGGCGGAGCATATGTTCCTGAAATGCTGTACCCGAATGTTGAGGAGTTGAAGGATAATTATCTGAAGCTTACCGCTACTAAAAAATTCAAAAAAGCATTTGACGCTTTGCTGAAGGATTATGCAGGAAGGCCCACACCTTTGTATTTTGCAAAAAATTTAAGCACACAATTCAATACGAATATTTACCTCAAACGCGAAGACCTTTGCCATACTGGCGCTCACAAGATCAACAATACGATCGGGCAGGTATTGCTGGCAGAAGCATTGGGTAAAAAAAGGATCATTGCCGAAACAGGTGCAGGCCAGCATGGTGTAGCTACCGCAACAGTGTGCGCTTTGAAAGGGCTCGAATGTATCGTCTACATGGGTGAAAAAGATATCGAGCGTCAGGCACCGAATGTAGCGAGAATGAAAATGCTTGGTGCTACCGTCATTCCAGCCACCAGCGGGAGCAAAACGCTGAAAGATGCTACCAATGAAGCTATCAGGGATTGGATCAATAATCCGGAAGATACCTATTATATTATCGGAAGTGTGGTCGGGCCGCATCCTTATCCTGATATGGTGGCAAGATTTCAAAGTGTCATCAGCAAGGAAATGAAAAAACAGCTGAAGAAAATCACCGGCGATGAAAACCCTACCCATGTGATCGCCTGTGTTGGAGGAGGAAGTAATGCCGCAGGTGCATTTTATCATTTTATCAATGAAAAAAAAGTAAAGCTGCTGGCGGTAGAAGCGGCAGGATGCGGGATAGATAGTGGTAAATCCGCAGCAACAACACAACTTGGTACAGCAGGGATCCTTCATGGCAGCAAGAGCCTGCTGATGCAGACTGCTGATGGCCAGGTGGTAGAGCCACACAGCATTTCAGCCGGTCTGGATTATCCGGGTATTGGCCCATTGCATGCACAATTATATTCCAGCAAACGTGCCTCTTTTTTAAGTGCTACAGATGAAGAAGCCCTCGAAGCGGCTTTTGATCTTGCCAAAAAAGAAGGCATCATTCCTGCACTGGAATCGGCGCATGCTTTAGCCGCTTTGAACAAAACAGCATTTAAAAAAGATGATATTGTGGTAGTTTGTCTGAGTGGACGAGGGGACAAGGATCTTGCAACTTACATGGATCATCTATAAAAACAGCATGAACAAACTCGATCAATTATTTCTACATCAACAGCAGCCCGTCCTGAACATGTATTGTACAGCCGGTTTCCCTTCGCTGGAAAGCACCAATGAAGTGATGTTGTCATTGCAACGATATGGCGCTGATATTATCGAAGTCGGGATCCCTTACAGCGATCCGGTGGCTGATGGCCCGGTGATCCAGCAAAGCAATATGCAGGCGCTGGCGAACGGGATTTCTATTAAAAAGATATTTCAGCAATTATATAAAACAAAGGATGAGATCCACATACCAGTGATCCTGATGGGATATTTGAATCCGGTATTACAATACGGCATCAGAAAGTTTTGCGAAGACGCAGAAGCTGCGGGAGTTTCTGGGGTTATTCTTCCTGATCTTCCAATGTTAGAATATGAAACTCTTTACAAGGATATTTTTGCAGAACATGGGTTGCATGTCATTTTTCTTGTGACACCGGTCACCAGTGAAAAACGTATCCGCAAAGCGGATCAACTCAGCGGTGGTTTTCTCTACGCCGTTTCTTCATCTGCGACTACCGGCAATCAAACTTCATTTGCTGAACAGGAAAGCTATTTTCAAAAACTAAAGGAAATGAAGTTGAAGAACCCTGTGCTGGTGGGTTTTGGTATCAGGGATAAGGAAACATTTGAAACTGCCGCCAGGTACGCATCCGGCGCTATTATTGGCTCTGCTTACATAAATGCGCTTAAATCCGGCGCTGATATCGATGCTGTTACACACCAATTCATCAGTTCTATTAAAAATAAATAATATGTCAGCCTGTTAATAATCTTCCTGCCACCCAAAAAATCCCGAAAGTGTTTTAAATTGCACCTTCAATAATCAATGATGAAAAAGTATTTATTCCTGTTTCTTCTGATGCCGGCAGTAGGTTTTGCCCAGGTAAAAAAAGCACCTGTAAAAGTTAAAAAAGCTACTCCCACAAAATCCGTTAAAAAAGCTGTTGCGACACCAACGCTCACAAAGCCAGCCGACGGTTTTTTGATTGATGGAACAGTATCCGGTTATCCTGATGGAACTACCGTAAGCCTGCTGAATGGTAATAACGGTGCCCCGGAAGGAACTTCAGTGGTTACAAAAGGAAAGTTTTCTTTTACCGGTCAAACGACGTTTCCGGATTTCAGGGTCATCACTTTCACCGGTGGTGCTCCTTTTATTACGCTTTTTCTGGATAATAGCCTGGTGACCATCAACGCAAAAAAAGATGAGCTGGAATCGGCTACTATTAAGGGTTCTGCTTCTCAAAATGATTTCGCTAAATTCATGGGTATTTATAAACCTTATGAAAAATTATTCACGGGGGAACCGTTAACAGATGCAACTGTAAAAATCAATGCTGAACAGGCATTCGCGAAATTCATCCAGGAAAATAAAGAGTCTTATATCACACCGTTGGCGATCTACCGCCATTACCAGCTTACAGAAAGCGATTCACTGATGGAAGTGGAATTCAACAGCCTTGGTGTAATGCCAAAGAATTCGCCTATTGGCGGGATAATTGCGAAGCAAATTGCTGACAGCAAAAAAAATCCCATCGGTAAACCATTGGCAGATTTTTCACAGGCAGATACTTCCGGTACACAGGTCACACTTTCTTCTTTAAGGGGAAAATATGTGTTGGTAGATTTCTGGGCAAGCTGGTGCCGCCCATGCCGCATGGAAAATCCGAATGTAGTGAATGTATACACAAGATTCAAGGATAAAAATTTTACTGTTTTAGGAGTATCACTTGATCAGGCAAAACCGGCCTGGCTGGATGCGATCAAAATGGATGGGCTAACGTGGACGCATGTGAGCGACCTGAAAGGATGGGGCAATGAAGTGGCTCATCAATTTGAGATCCAAAGCATACCACAGAATTTCCTGTTAGATCCGCAAGGAAACGTGATCGCTAAAAACCTGCGTGGGCCTGCGTTGGAAAGTAAACTCGCCAGTCTGATAAAATAGAATAGGGAGCACAGATTACAAAGGTATGAAGGAGATTACACTGATTGTTTTTACTTCGTAAAAACGAAGATGCAGGTTATAAAAATTTGATTGATTTCTGGAAGTCGCAATTTTTATAAACTGCATTTTAGTTTCCTGATTTCAAGAAAATAATCTGTGTAATCACCTTTATCCCCTTGAAATCCGCGATCACCATTTTAATTATTAAGACATCTTTTATACAGTTGTACTGTATTCTCCAATCCTAAATAGATGGCATCACAGATCAGTGCATGCCCGATGGAAACTTCCAGCAGACCCGGAATATTTTTATAAAAAAACGCCAGGTTATTCAGGTCGAGATCGTGGCCGGCATTGATGCCTAAGCCCAGCTGGTTAGCTTTTTCCGCGGCTTGCACATAAGGAGCAATAGCAGCTTCCTGATTGCCGTTGGCATAACCGGTGGCGTATCCTTCGGTATATAATTCAATCCTGTCGGTACCGGTAGCGGCCGCTCCCTCCACCATTTTTATATCCGGATCAACAAATATGGAAACCCTGATACCAGCAGATTTGAATTTATGGATCATGCCGCTGAGGTAATCTTTGTGTGTGATCGTGTCCCATCCATGATTGCTGGTGATTTGTCCGAGTGCATCCGGCACTAACGTAACCTGTGCAGGCTGGTTGTCGAGCACCAGTTGAACAAATTTATCTTCCGTACAATTGCCTTCAATATTGAATTCGGTAGCGATGACTTTTTTAAGTTCAAATACATCCTGGTAACGGATATGGCGTTCATCCGGCCGTGGGTGAACGGTGATGCCATCTGCACCAAAACGCTCAATATCCAACGCAGATCTTACGAGATCGGGATTGTTGTGCCCCCTCGAATTACGCAGGGTAGCAAGCTTGTTGATATTGACGGAAAGTTTGGTCATGGGAGATATTTTTTGCAAAGTTAGGATTAATGGATAATGGATAATGGATAATTGTATAATGGATAATGAAGAATCCTTCTGATAGAAAGGCTACAAAGAAGGATACTTACTTAATCCCGAAACATTATCCATTATGCATTATACAATTATCCATTATCCATTGTTCATTATCCATTATAGCATTATCCCTACCTTCGTTTCATGAAGATCCTCATCATTGAAGATGAAAAAGCATTGGCAGAAAGCATGGCGGCATATTTATCCGCAGAGCAATACCTGTGCGAATTCGCGGAAACATTTGATGACGCGATGTATAAAGCGGAAACATTTCATTACGATTGTATCCTGCTCGACCTGATGCTTCCCGGTGGTGATGGGATGCGGATATTGGAAGCATTGAAAGCGGATAACAAAGAAGATGGCGTGATCATCATTTCGGCCAAAGGCTCGCTGGAAGACAGGATCAAAGGGCTGCAGATAGGTGCTGACGATTACCTGGCAAAACCTTTTCACCTGCCGGAACTGGCAGCCAGGATACATTCATTGATACGGCGAAAAAGTTTTGGCAACAATAATCTCTTTCGGCAGAACGAATTGAAAATTGATCTGCTGGCGAAAACAGTTTTGGTCAATGATACCGAAGTGATCCTTACAAAAAAAGAGTATGATCTGCTGTTATATTTTATCAGCAATAAAAACAGGGTCGTCTCCAAGACTGCATTGGCGGAGCATTTATCAGGAGATGTTGCAGGAATATTGGATAATTATGATTTTCTCTATGCACATATCAAAAACCTGAAGAAGAAACTGACGGAGGCAGGCTGTGATAATTATCTTAAAACAATTTACGGAACGGGTTATAAATGGCAATCATGATAAAACTGCTCAACAGGCCGTTAAAGGTGTTTACGCTGTATGCCTTATTAATACTGGCTTGCAGCATTCCTGTATATTATTTTATCGCGGAACATATCTGGCTCAATGAACTGGATGAACATAACAAAACGGTGAGTGGACAGTTGAAGGAAAACTTATTGAATCATTCACCAACTGACAGTTCGCTGGCAGAGAATATCGCTTTTTGGAATAAACTTCAACCGGTATCGGCCTTGAAATTCGTTCCTGCATTGAAGCCAGACAGCATATATACTTCGATTCGCAAAAATAAATACATTGATGACCCGGAAGAACAGGATCGTTTTCGAGGCCTGGTTTCTTACTTTTCCATCCGGGATCAAAATTTGCAGGCAACTGTTGAATCAAATGTGGAAGAAACACACGAAACTATTCTTGCCATCACCATCATCACGATCGCTTTTTTTCTTTTGCTTTTTATCGGGTTCATTTTTCTGAATAAAAGGATATCTGCGGGATTGTGGAAACCTTTCTATAGGACGCTTGACAAGATAAAAGCGTTTGAATTGAATCACCATAATGCTGTTGAATTTGACAAAACGAATATTATTGAATTCGCGGAACTCAATACCAGCCTGGAAAAGCTCATCAGTAAGGATATCGCGACATTTCGTGAACAAAAGGAGTTTACAGAGAATGCTTCCCATGAATTACAGACGCCACTGGCGATCATACAAAGCAAGCTGGATCTGCTGATGCAAAGCAGCGAACTTACTCCCGAGCAGTCAAGGATAATCGATGGTACCGAAAAAGCCCTGGGCAGGATCTCACGTATCAACAGGAATCTTTTATTGCTGGCCAAGATCGGGAATAATCAATTTGCCAATGTAGAAAGAATAAACCTTAATGATTTGGTCGCGGAGCAAATCGAAATGTTGTCTGATCATCTGGCTACAAAAAATACTATTTTGGAATATGAGCCGGAGGGTGTTGTAGAAGTGAATGCAAATAGAATATTAGTGGAGAGTTTGATCACTAATTTGCTTACTAATTCGATACGGCACAGTACAAATGAAGGCAAGATCGTCATCAAGCTTTCCAGCGATTTTCTAATCATCAGCAATACCGGAACAGGCGCACTTGAAAAGGATAAACTGTTCAAACGCTTTAGCAGCATGTCATCCGGAGTACAGGGTACAGGGCTTGGGTTGGCGATCATCCACCAGATATGCCAGAGGTATGGATGGGAGATAAATTATTTCTCTGAAGACGGGAATCACCGGTTCAGGATAGAATTCTGAGTTAAAATAGTTACGGGTGACGGGTTACTGGTTGCTGATCGTATGCGAAGTAGAAATTGAATACAGGGAGAGGACAAAGTTTGAGCAGATAAAACTTACAGAATCCAATAAGATTCATAGATTTAACCATTGACTATTCACTTATTTTTGAAAATGATCAGGGACACACTCACACAGGTAGATGAATTGCATGCGATCGCCAAAGAGCTTATCCGTAAGGATGTGGACGATGATCTCATCATTCAGGAACTGATCAATTGCGGGGTAGATGCGGCTTACGCTGAAATGATCATTGGCAATGTACGCAAAGATGAGAGAGACCGGAGAGATAGTTTTAAATTGCTTTTGATGGGGACCTTCTGTATAATAGGCGGCCTGATGATCACCTACCTTTCTTATCGCATGGCTGCGAACCGGACATCATTATTTTTCTTTATTTTCTGGGGAATTGTAGTTGCCGGGATCGGAATGCTGATACGGGGATTTTCTTTATACAGAAAATAAGGAATAAGAAATAAAAAAATAAGGAATAAAAAAATTGGCTCCATCCGAATGTACCAACTTTCTTATTCCCTGTCTGCCTGCAGTCAGGCAGGCTTATTTAATATTTATTATTTCTTATTCCTTATTTCTTATTCCTTATTTCTTAATCACTCGAACATCGATCCTTCTGTTCTGTGCCTTACACTCTTTAGTGTCGTTAGCTGCGCAGATAGGGAATTGAGGCCCGTAACCTTCAGTACTAATGCGGTCTGCAGAAAGGCCTAGTTTAACTAAAGCAGCTTTTGCGGCTTCAGCCCTTTCAAAACTTAGCTTTACATTTTGAGCGCTATCGCCTGTGTTATCAGTGTAGCCACCAAGTTTCACATTCAAAGTATTGTAAGCATTCAGCATTTCATACAGATTCTTTACAGTCTGCTCAGAAGAAGCTTTCAATTTGCTGCTGCCGCTTTCGAAGTAAAGGTCTTCCAGGGTGAACCAGGTATTTTTATCAAAAATGGAAGGGTCTTCCACTTTGATTTTTTCATTGAGTTTATATAATGCGCTGTTTGAACCAAGTGAAATTTTAGCATCGTTAGGAAGATCTACCGCAACTGCATTACCAGTATTGTAAACATAATCTCCGTCTGCGTTTACGCTACCAGCTACGGTTTGGGTAGTGGTGGTAGTTTCGCCGTTGGCAACGATGTTTTTGTTATCGCCGATGATCACATGGCCTTCGCCACCTGCAACCATTTTCTGCAAGGTTTCGATCTGTGCTTTCCTGTTTGCTTCAATCTTATCGTGATGCAATTTAGCCAGGGTAGGAGCGATCACCAGGGAAACGATACTCATCAATTTGATGAGGATATTCATAGAAGGCCCTGAAGTATCTTTAAATGGATCACCAACGGTATCACCTGTTACAGATGCTTTGTGCGGTTCTGACTTTTTGTAATGTGTTTCACCATTTATTTCTACTCCCTTTTCAAAAGATTTTTTTGCATTATCCCATGCACCACCAGCATTGTTCTGGAAGATACCCATCAACACACCCGACACTGTTGCACCGGCAAGGAAACCACCCAGTACTTCAGGGCCGAAGATGAAACCGATGATGATAGGGGAAAGGATCGCGATAGCGCCCGGCAACATCATTTTTTTCAAAGATGCCTCTGTAGAGATCGCCACACATTTATCATATTCAGGCTTGCCTGTACCTTCCATGATGCCAGGGATGGTACGGAACTGGCGGCGAACTTCTTCCACCATCGCCATAGCAGCCTCACCTACCGCTTTGATAGCAAGGGAAGAGAAGATGAACGGGATCATACCACCAACAAACAAACCAGCCAATACATCCGCATGGTAAATATCGATGCCATCAATTTTAGCTATACCAACGAATGCCGCAAACAAAGCCAATGCAGTCAATGCCGCTGAAGCGATCGCGAAACCTTTACCACTTGCAGCGGTAGTGTTACCTACGGCATCGAGGATATCGGTTTTTTCACGAACATCAGCAGGTAATTCGCTCATTTCAGCGATACCGCCAGCGTTATCAGCGATAGGGCCGAACGCATCGATCGCCAGCTGCATTGCAGTGGTAGCCATCATACCTGCAGCCGCGATAGCCACACCATAAAGGCCTGCGCAATAATAAGAACCATAGATACCACCAGCCAACACAAGAATTGGAAGCAATGTACTTTCCATACCTACTGCAAGGCCACCAATGATGTTGGTAGCATGGCCTGTAGCGGATTGGCGGATGATGCTCATTACCGGGCGTTTGCCCATGGCAGTATAATATTCTGTGATGATGCTCATCAAAGCGCCTACCACCAGACCAACCATGATAGCGCCGAATACACCATTGCGGGTGAAATCGTGGCCACGAAGGGTCATGTGTTCAGGCATTAAATATTGTACGAGGAAATAACAACCGATAGCGGTAAGGATCATCGAACCCCAGTTACCCATGTTGAGGGCACTCTGTACTTTGTGTGTGCTCAAACCAGCGGTTTCGCTGATGCGAACGAAGAAAGTTCCGATGATAGAGAAGATGATACCCATTGAGGCGATCAGCATTGGCAACAGGATCGGCGACATACCACCGAATGCATCGGTCAATGCGTCTGTTTCCCTTCCGAGAACCATGGTAGCCAAAACGGTGGCCACATAAGAACCGAACAGATCGGCGCCCATACCAGCCACGTCACCTACGTTATCACCCACGTTATCCGCGATAGTCGCAGGGTTACGCGGATCATCTTCAGGGATACCAGCTTCCACTTTACCAACAAGGTCGGCACCTACGTCGGCAGCTTTGGTGTAGATACCGCCACCCACACGGGCAAACAAAGCGATTGATTCTGCACCAAGGGAGAAACCAGTCAATATTTCGATGGTACGTTCCATTTCCACGCTGCTTACTGCTGCGCCATCGGCAAATACCATTTTAAGGATAATGAATAAACCACCAAGACCGAGAACGGCCAGGCCCGCAACACCCATACCCATTACACTACCGCCGGTAAATGAAACCGACAGCG
>Ga0247813_10001573_pt1 | contig 17063 bp, 12 predicted proteins | sample UWRJL169409C1_FD_180719 | JGI IMG/M metagenome (GOLD analysis project Ga0247813, IMG submission 180719) | Plant litter microbial communities from Arlington Agricultural Research Station in Wisconsin, United States - UWRJ-L169-409C-1 | ecosystem: Environmental > Terrestrial > Plant litter >... | reverse complement strand
TTTTTTGGAAAGAGCGTAAAGGTAGATTTATTTGATTTCAAATCCTCTTTTTCCTGTTAAAAATGAAGCAGTTGATCAAAAAAAGCATAAACTGGAATTATATACAGCTTTGTAATGTTTGGGTGTCATGGAAAAATCAACAGAACCCCTTCCAATTGCAGTAAGCGAACTTTCAGGTACTTATACCTATACGCAGTATCGACAGCTCATTGATCAGTTATTGGCGCTAAATAATACCACAGGCAACAACCAATCTGCCTTTTACATTGATTATACCCGCCAGAATGTAGAACGCATGAAACGCGCTGAACAACTGTTAGCCATTCCATCGGATGTGGCGCAACACATGACCAGACCCTACCAGTTTTTATTGATTTCAGAAGCCTGGTGCGGAGATGCGTCTTATACGGTTCCGGTGATTGCGGCACTTGCCAAAGCCTTGCCGGCAGTGGACCTCACCATTATTTTGCGTGATGAACATTTAGAAATCATGGATCGTTTTCTGACAAACGGAGGCAGGTCCATTGCAAAGCTTGTGATCATAGATCCTTCTAACCATAAGGTTTTAGGGGAATGGGGTCCTCGTCCGGAGGAGGCCCAGGCTATTGTGTTGGAGATGAAACAGCGCCCGGATTTCAATCAAAAAGAAATGTCAGCGGCATTGTTTAAATGGTACGAAGCAGATAAAGGAGAGAGCACTTTACGGGAAATTCTTGATGTGTTAAAAAGATTAGAGTAGCCGCAAAAGAGCGGAGGACGTATTGACCTTCGCTTTCCGCTCTGTTTCTCCACGCTCCTACAGATATTCCCAGGTATCAAACATCGCCGCTTGCCCATGCTGTTTGCCGTTTGCGTCAATCAGGTTCCAAAGGGTAACGTTGCGGATGTGAAATTCCCTTCCTTTAGCATCGATACGAATACCTTCATAACCGGTTATATAACCTTTCGCAAAAGCTTCCTTTAATGCAGCTTCGCGCTTCTCTACTTTGTCTTCACCGGCAGATAATCGGGAAGGGAGTCGGGTGAATTGTTCCCAATCCATTCCCCAAAGTGCCTGTGCCGCCTGATTGGCGTAATTAAAGACCGGGTCTTTTTCTGTTCCATGAGAGACAATAACATATGTGCTGTAGTATAAAGCCTCGCCAAGAGGGCGGTTTAGAGGGTCTTTAGGAAAAGGTTTTCCACAGACCCTTTCATAACTTTCTCTTAATAAAAGACTTTGTTTCTCAATCGAAAAGCTTCTTACAATGTCGTTTAGCCCCATTTTTAAGCAGGTAAAGCAAATAATACAGTAAAATTAATCAAAAGTACTTGTTATGATAACGCTAACCCCTTGAAAACAAGGCTCGAACTTATCCACAATACGCACCATATGGCATGGTTTAGCGTATATAAATAAGTGAATCAAACCTTTAAACAAGGAGGCTATTATGGCAATGAAGATTCGTACCTCGCTGTTGCAATTCCTTAATCCGATTGCAAAAAAGCCCATGCAGCAATTGCACCGTCAATACTGCAGGATAAAAGGGAAATTGTATTTCTCTTCCACCTCTATTCCTTTAATGAGAGCCAAAGTTTGGATCGAAACAGCTAATGGCGTGAAGTTCCCTATTACCTATTCAGAAGAAGACGGAGCTTTTATCATGGACATGCTTACAGGAAGAGGCTCTTCGACTTTAAGAGTAAGTTATTTCGGTAAAGAGTATGCCTTTGAGAACATTGCAGGATCGCTCGGTTCCGTATTTCATCCTGGTTTCATGACCAAGGAAGATCTGGCACTTGTACTGGATATAGAAAAAAATGTAGTGCCGTTTATAAGGCTTGTTAAAGAAGAAAACTGAAAAACAGAGAACTGAAAACAGCAAGATAAATCATTTTTCAGTTCTCTATTATCAGTTCACTAAAATGGCAGGTCGTTCAATTCATCCGCATTACCGGAAGTGAAAGTCTGACCGGCAGGGAAATCATCTCCGCCGCTGTTGTTGTTTCTTGCAGCAGGCGAAGAAGGCACACCATTGTCTGCTTCTACTTTCCACGCTTTGGCATCCGTATACCATTTGCCATTGTACTCGCGGCTTTCCACATCAAATGATACTTTAACCGCAGTGCCTTCTGACAAAGGACTTTGATCTATTTTATCTCCCCACAAGCTGAAGCATACCTTTTTTGGATAGTTGCCTGAAGTCTCAATTACAAACTCCTGTTTTTTCCAGCCGCCGTTTTTTCCGTCGCCTTTTTGCAGCGCAAGCAACTGCACTATTTTTCCTGATAGTTCCATTCTTAATCGTTTGCTAACAAATTATTTTTTAATATTATCCGCCGTCTGAGCGGTCTCAAAAATACGAAAATGAGCGCAAGAAAACTATTAAATACGCCTCTTCAATTCTGGACCTTTGTCTTGCTCAGCAGCTTTGCGGCCTTTCTTATTTATGAACTTAAAGATTATGCCAATGCCTTTTTGGGCACCATTATTTTTTATGTCCTTTTCAAACCGGTGATGCGCCGTTGGTATGTTGAAAAAGGTTACAACAAGCATCTCATAGCGTCTATGATTGTGTTTGTTATTTTGGCTATTATGGTTTTCCCTTGCGTGATGATGGCTGCTTTCTTTGTTCCTAAATTGAGCTTGTTTCTCAGCGATTCGTCTTTTTTAATTCAGTCATTTTATGAATTAGAGCGCAAAATCGTCAAACTGACAGGTTATAAAATCATTACTCCTGAAAACCTGACCAATCTTCGATTATACCTTGCAGAATGGGCGAATATAGTCGTTGGCGAAACACTCAATCTATTGACCAATCTTCTGCTGATGTTTTTCATGGTCTATTTTGCACTGATCAATATTGGAAAGCTGGAAGATTACCTGGAAGAATTTCTCCCTTTCAAGCCAGAAACATTACGGCGTTTTGCGGTTGAACTTCGAACCATGACCTATACCAATGTGATCCTTTCTCCTTTGCTGGCTTTGCTGCAGGGTTTCTGTTCCTTCCTTGCTTATTGGTACTTAGGTCTTGATCAGCCATTATTCTGGGGAATCATGACAGCAGTGTTCTCCTTTTTTCCAGTTGTAGGTTCCGCCATCATTTGGGTACCCGCTGCCGTATACCTGTATACATCAGGCATGCATTGGCAGTCTTATACGATGGTTGGTTATGGCATTGCCATCATAGGGGTATCGGACAACTTATTCCGATTTATTTTTGCCCGTAAAATAGGGGATGTTCACCCGATGATTACTATATTGGGCATATTGTTGGGGGTTCATTTGTTTGGCATAGCGGGTTTTATTTTTGGTCCGCTGTTGTTGTCCTACTTCTTTTTGATGTTGGACATTTACAAGCAGACCTACTTGAGCGAGCAACAAGAGGTCGTCAACAGCAACTAATAAAATAGGTATAGTTTAAAGAGAGCAAACTTGTATAACATTTTGCATGCACGCATCGTTTAATTAAATAAAAATGAAACCAAGAGATACAGTTGATTTTCACATTAAGTCTGCGTGGCATCACATTTCAAAGGTATACAATGAACAAGGTGCTCCTTACGGAGCCACAGCAGCTACAGGCTTTGTGTTACTAAACATCGACGCAGTAGAGGGTTCTCCGGTTACGACCATTGGCCCGGCTTTGGGAATGGAACCTGGAAGTTTGTCGCGTATCTTGAAAAAACTAGAAAAAGAAGGAATTATACAACGGATTCAAGACCCTACAGACAAAAGGTTGGTAAGGGTTTTTTTGACAGAAAAGGGAAAGCTATTCAGAGAAGTGGCACGAAAAACGGTCAAGGCGTTCAATGTCAAAGTGAAGGAAGAAATTCCTGAAGCCAAGCTGGCGGTGTTTTTTGAAGTCATGGACAAGATCCACGAGATCATTCACAAGAAGAATATTTATAATCAATAATTCAATCCGCTGTATTTATTATGAAGAGGAGAATAGCAAAGGTTGTTGTCTTGGGATCAGGCGTTATGGGTTCCCGTATCGCTTGCCATTTTGCCAACATTGGTGTTCAGGTGCTGCTACTGGACATCGTACCGAAGGAACCTAATGACCAGGAAAAGGCCAAAGGTCTTACACTGGAAAGTAAGCCGGTAAGAAACCGCATCGTAAACGATGCGCTGCTTGCCGCAGTCAAATCCAACCCCTCTCCTCTTTATGATCCGGCATTCGCACAACGCATTGAGACGGGCAATTTCGACGATGACATGTCGCGCATTGCGGAATATGACTGGGTTTTAGAAGCAGTAGTCGAAAACCTGGACATCAAGAAAAAGGTTTTTGAACAAGTAGAAAAATTCAGAAAAGCAGGTACGCTCGTCACGTCCAACACTTCAGGCATTCCAATGCATGATATGAGTGAAGGACGCAGCGAAGATTTCCGCAGACATTTCTGCGGCACGCACTTTTTCAATCCTCCGCGTTATTTACAACTCCTTGAAATCATTCCTAACCCTGCTACAGATCCAGAAGTCATTGACTTCCTGATGCACTATGGCGATCGCTTCTTGGGAAAAACCACCGTGTTGTGTAAAGACACTCCGGCATTCATCGCCAACCGTGTCGGTATTTACAGCATGATGGAAGGCCTGAGCGTGATGACGCAATTGGGTTTGACCGTAGAAGAAATTGATAAGTTGACTGGTCCTGTCATAGGCAGACCAAAGTCCGCCACCTTCCGTACCATCGACGTGGTCGGTTTGGATACACTGACGAAAGTAGCAAGAAACTTATCGAACCTTCCGAACGATGAGAAGAAAGAGTTGTTTATTGTGCCTGAGATCCTGAATAAAATGGAAGCCAACAAATGGTTGGGAGACAAGACAGGACAAGGTTTTTACAAGAAAACAAAAGACGCCAGCGGTAAGACAGAAATTTTAGCCCTGGATCTTCAGACCTTAGAATACAAACCACAAGGCAGACCGAAGTTCGCGACCTTAGAAGCGACGAAGACTATTGACGGCTTGAAAGACCGTTTCAAAGTATTGCTTTCCGGTTCTGATAAAGCAGCGGACTTCTACCGCAAAACATTCCTGGGATTATTCGAATACGTTTCCAACCGCATTCCTGAAATATCCGATGAAGTATACCGCATCGACGATGCCATGAAAACCGGCTTCGGCTGGGAATTGGGTCCTTTCGAAACATGGGATGCTCTCGGTTTAGAACGTTCCTTAAAACTATTCGAGAAAGAAGGCAAGAAGCCAGCGGCCTGGGTAGAAGAAATGATCGCTGCCGGTCATAAGTCATTTTACAAAGTAGAGAACGGCCTGTCGAGTTATTACGATGTCGCTTCCAAATCTTATAAAATTATTCCGGGTACTGAATCTTTCATCATCCTGGACAATTACAGAGAGCGCAAACCGGTATTCAAAAACTCCGGCGTTACCTTGCACGATATCGGAGATGGCATCTTGTGTTTAGAGTTCCACACCAAGATGAACACGTTGGGTGGCGAAGTCATCGAAGGCATCAACAGAGCGATCTTGATTGCAGAAAAAGATTACAGAGGATTGGTGATTGGGAATCAAGGCCCTAACTTCTCTGCCGGTGCTAACCTTGCGCTGGTATTGATGTACGCAGTAGAACAAGAGTACGATGAAATCGACTTTATGATCCGTTCGTTCCAGAACACGATGATGAGAGCGCGTTACTCTTCGATTCCTGTTGTTGTAGCTCCTCATCATTTGACATTAGGCGGTGGTTGCGAAATCACGTTACATGCCGATCATGTACAGGCACTTTCTGAAACATATATTGGTTTGGTTGAGTTTGGTGTCGGGTTGATCCCTGCTGGTGGTGGAACAAAGGAATTGACGTTGCGTGTGTCGGATTCGTTTGAAGACGGCGACATTCAATTGAACAATTTGAAAAACGCCTACATGAACATTGCCATGGCAAAAGTCGCGACTTCTGCGCACGAGGCGAAAGCCATGAATATTTTAAGAAGAGGCGATGGCATTTCTATTGGACCTCGCATGCAGTTGACGGATGCCAAGAACGCTGCCATTGCTTTAGCAGATGCTGGTTATACACAACCGAAACAAAGAAAAGACATCAAAGTACTGGGTCGTCAGGCATTGGGGATGTTTCATGCCGGTGCACATACCATGGTATCAGGAAAATACATCAGCGAGCACGATCGTAAAATTTCTGAGAAGTTAGCGTACATCATGTGCGGTGGAGATTTGTCTTCACCGACATTAGTTTCCGAACAGTATTTACTGGACCTGGAAAGAGAAGCGTTCTTATCACTGACCGGTGAAAAGAAAACATTAGAACGTATTCAAAGTATATTAACGAGTGGCAAACCTTTACGCAATTAATTGTAGACGATCATGGCAAACAGAGAAGTATACATAGTAGCAGGATATAGATCAGCTGTGGGTAAAGCACCAAGAGGCGCTTTCCGTTTTACAAGACCCGACGATTTGGGAGCAGCAGTCATTAAGCATTTAGTCGCATCTGTTCCCCAATTGGACAAAGAACAAATAGACGATGTCATTGTAGGTAACGCTACACCGGAAGCCGAGCAAGGACTGAACATCGGGCGTATGATCGCGTTGATGGGTTTGGATACCGTAAAAGTTCCAGGCATGACGGTCAACCGTTATTGTTCATCGGGATTAGAAACCATAGCTATTGCAGATGCAAAAATTCGCGCAGGCATGGCAGAATGCATCATTGCGGGTGGCGTAGAAAGCATGTCACCGATTCCTTTCGGCGGTTGGAAAATTGTTCCGAATTTCGAAGTCACAAAATCCAATGCGGATTACTATTGGGGCATGGGCTTAACGGCGGAAGCAGTAGCCAATGATTTTAAAATCTCCCGAGAAGATCAGGATGCTTTTTCATATAAGTCACATGTAAAAGCAGCGAAGGCGATCAAAGAAGGAAAATTCAAAGACGACATCGCACCGATAAAAGTTACAGAAGTTTACCTGGACGAAAAAGAAAAAAGAAAAACACGCGAATACATCGTGGATACTGACGAGGGCCCGAGAGCAGATACGTCCGTAGAAGCATTGGCAAAATTGAAGCCGGTATTTGCCAATGGTGGTTCTGTAACAGCGGGTAACTCTTCACAAACTTCTGACGGTGCAGCTTTTGTCTTGTTGATGTCAGAAGACATGGTCAAAAAATTGAACGTGAAACCTATTGCCCGTTTGGTCTCGTATGCAGTAGCAGGAGTAGAACCTCGCATCATGGGTATTGGTCCTATTGAAGCGATTCCCAAAGCCTTGAAACAAGCCAACATGACCTTGGATCAGATCGATCTGATAGAATTGAATGAAGCCTTTGCTTCTCAGTCGTTAGCAATCATACGTACATTGGGATTGAACGAAGAAAAATTGAATGTTAACGGAGGAGCCATCTCATTGGGTCACCCACTGGGATGTACCGGAGCAAAATTGTCCGTGCAATTGTTCAATGAACTGCGCCGTCGCGGCGGCAAATATGGCATGGTTACCATGTGCGTAGGAACCGGACAAGGTGCCGCTGGGATATTTGAATTATTATAGAACAGAACGAAGCGAGGTCTTATCCGCTCTCTGCTCTGTTTCTACACTCTTGATTATCAACAGAACATTACTAATAACATAATTTTACCACTATGGCAGCATCTACTGATACGAAAAGAACAAGAGGCGGGGAATTCGCCATCAAGCAATTGGGTTTTAATGACGTGTTCGTTCCTGAACAATTTGATGAAGAACAAAGAATGATTGCCGGCATGGCAAAAGATTTTTTGGCTGCGGAAGTTATCCCTCATTTGGATCGTATCGATAAGCAAGAAGAAGGTTTGATGGAGTCGCTGATTGAAAAATCGGGAGAGCTGGGTTTGCTGGGAACCTCTATTCCGGAAGCCTACGGTGGATTTGGTAAAGACTTCAATACGTCTCTGTTGATGACGGAAACAGTAGGTGCCGGTCACTCTTTCGCTGTCGCTCTGGCTGCGCATACAGGTATCGGGACACTACCGATTTTATATTTTGGAAACGACGCGCAAAAACAAAAATACCTGCCGAAGCTGGCTACTGGTGAGTGGAAAGCCAGTTATTGTTTAACAGAACCAGGATCAGGTTCTGATGCTTTAGCTGCTAAAACCAAAGCAGTGTTGTCAGCGGATGGAAGCCACTACATTTTGAATGGACAAAAGATGTGGATCACCAATGCAGGTTTTGCCAATGTTTTTATTGTGTTTGCTCAAATCGACGGTGATAAATTTACAGGCTTCATCGTAGAAAAAGGAGAAGGCCTTACCTTAGGTAATGAAGAACATAAAATGGGTATCAAAGGATCTTCTACACGTCAGGTGTTCCTGAGTGATTGCAAAGTACCGAAAGAAAACTTGTTAGGCGAAATCGGAAAAGGACATTTGATCGCTTTCAACATCCTAAACATCGGTCGTATCAAGCTGGCTGCTGCAGCGATTGGTGCGAGCAAGCAAACCTCTACCTTGTCTATTAAGTATGCAAAAGAAAGAATTCAATTCAAGCAGCCGATTGCCAACTTCGGTGCGATACAATATAAATTAGCAGAACAAGCCATTCGTATCTTTGCATCTGAGTCTGCTATGTACCGTGCAGGTATGGACATTCACCATGAGGAAGAACGGTTGATGTCAGAAGGCAAGTCAGCAGAACAAGCTTTGCTTGGTGCGGCGCAAGAGTTCGCTATTGAATGCGCCATCTTAAAAGTTGCAGGTTCTGAAACATTGGATTATGTAGCCGATGAAGGCGTACAGATATTAGGTGGTTATGGATTCTCTGCTGACTATCCGATGGATAGAGCCTACCGTGATTCACGTATCAATAGAATTTTCGAAGGAACGAACGAAATCAACCGCATGCTGATCATGGACATGTTCCTGAAGAGAGCGATGAAGGGCGAGTTGGATCTGATGACACCGGCTATGGCCATTCAAAAAGAACTGATGGCGATTCCGGATTTTGGAGAAGAAGCAGAAGGTTTGTTTGATGAAGAACACAAAGCCATTAAAAATTTCAAGAAAGCTTTATTGATGATTGCCGGTTCTGCTGCACAGAAGTTCATGGATAAGCTGGCAACGGAGCAAGAGATCTTAATGAACCTGGCAGACATTGCCATCAACATTTACATGGCGGAATCAGCTGTACTGCGTGCAGAGAAAGTAGCAAGCATCAAAGGAGAAGAAGCGGCCAAGATTCAAATCTTAATGGCTAAAACATATACTTTCGACATGGCCGATCAAATCAACATTGCCGGTAAAAACGCGATTAACTCTATGTCAGACGGTGACATGCAACGCATGTTGCTGATGGGCCTGAAACGCTTTACGAAAATTGCTCCGTTGAATACAAGAGACACTAGAAGAACAATCGCAGCAAAATTGATTGATTCAGACCAGTATACAGCTTAAAGAGTGGTCTGTGTACAGTTAAATAGTAGAATAACATAAAAAGCCCCTGCTACAGCGGGGGCTTTTTTATGTTAGTTGTGATCACATGATCACGAGCTTGTCTCTTTAGGGGCACAATGTTTCCAGAACGAAAAATTATAGAATTGAAAAGTCTCCTTTAGGGGTAATCCAGCTGGAGTGAAGACGAAGCTTATTGTTTTCAAAGTCCCGAGCGTGGACGCTCTATGTGGCTTTAGGCACGAGCATAATGCGCCAGCGTAGGGCATTATGAGGTCGCAGGCCTGACACCCAAACTATAATTAATTCCTCCCACTCATCTCCTATTATCAACGGCTCGTCCGAATAAGTTCGGCTTTTAGAATGCAAATGCTGAAATTGATGAAGGAAAAAGATATGGCGACAACTCATTTGTACTAGACCGTATCATTACAAAGTAATGCTTGAGTAATAATAGGTCAACATTATCTTTAATAAGTAGTTAAGTGGGGAAAATGATACCTATCATGTGAAAAAACAGACGTGATTATACCATTTTATAGACAATAGCGTTAACTTTGCACTCTCGCATGCGTAAGCATCCACCGAATTTAAATCCACAACATGTCCTTCGTTAAATTAAGATTCATTGACAAAAACAAGTCTCAGTTTTTTGCTACCGTAAGAAGCAGAGTCGATCAGTATTTCGAGGAAAATGGAATTTCAAAAAAGGCGAACGGCCTGATGATTTTCAAATCCGTTTTCTACTTAGGCACCTTCTTCGGTTTGTACGGTTTGATTTTATCTAATCAGTTTCAGCCCTGGACTATGTTTTACATGGCCCTTGGAATGGGAGCTTTCGCTGCCTTTATCGGATTCAACGTCGCACACGATGCGATCCATGGTGCTTATAGCTCTAATGACAATGTGAACGAAGCCATATCAGTGTTTTTCAATTTGCTGGGCGCAAACGTATACGTTTGGAAAGTCACACACAACGTTGTGCATCATACCTACACAAACATTCCTGGTCATGACGAAGACATTGAAATTGCTCCGGGTTTGATGCGTGTAACAGATCACGATCCATTAAAACCACACTATAAGTACCAGCACCTATATGGTTTCTTTTTGTATTGCCTCGCCAGTTTATCGTGGGTGTTCAGAAAAGATTATGTAAAATTCTTTAAGGAACGCATCGGTCAAACCGATAACTCTATGCCTCCTAAAGCAGAGATTTACAAGCTGTTCTTCTTTAAAATTTTATACTACATCATGTTCATCATCATTCCTTTGATTGTTCTGGATGTGACCTGGTGGCAATTTGTAATTGGTTTTGTGTGCATGCACTTTGTAGAAGGCGCTGTATTAGGACTGGTATTTCAACTGGCTCATTTGGTAGAAGGCACAGAGTTGATTGATGCCAATGACGATGGAAACATTGAAGAAGCCTGGGCGATTCACCAAATGCAAACCACAGCAAACTTTGGTTCCAGAAGTGCTTTGACGACCTGGTTATGCGGAGGCTTGAACATGCAGGTAGAGCATCACCTGTTCCCTAAAATATGTCATATCCACTACCCTAAGATTTCTTCTATCGTTCGTGAAACAGCTTTAGAGTTTGGAGTACCGTATCACGACAATACCAGCTTTTTCACTGCGTTAAAATCGCATTATAAAGTATTAAAGCATTATGGAGCGGATGCTTTGGCTCAACAGAAATTGGCTCAGGCCTAAGAGTACGCATACAAACTCATTTAAAGCAGGCTTCCTCAAAAGGAGGCCTGCTTTTTTTTAGATTAAAAAGCATTGATAGAGGATGCAAGCTTCAAAAAGAACATAAAAAAACAGGCATGTTATTTAAATCGCGGATCTGTTTTTTCGCCGGTTGATTTTGATCAGGACATCACTTTTATTGGTTACTAAGTGTAACAAACCCTCTTTTTTGACTGCTAAAACGCTTTTTTAAAAACAGCCCTACAGATGTATCACAATCGCTGACAAATCATCTGTTCCTTTCTTTGAAACTATATTTTTCTTCGATGGGCAGCTCATTTAACAGAGAGCCCTTTACATATGATCAACCCGGATAACTAACTTTTCATAAATCCATGCCGTAAAATTTTAAGCTTTACTTTTTACCAGGAATACTTTTAAACCAGAATTGAAAATGAGAACATGTTACTTTTATGTGGTCATGCTGTTGTTGGCTTTGCAAACCCAACGTTCATCAGCGGCAACTTTTGTGGTGGACAATACCAGCGATTCAAATCCCGTAACAGCCTATACTTTAGGAGACGGTACAAACAGCCTCAGGAAATGCCTAAGACTGGCCAATGCATCGGCCGGAGCTGATGTGATTCACTTCAACATCCCTGGTGCAGGGCCTTTTATTATTTCCAGCGCCTCTACACTGACCATTACGGGAAGTGTTTTGATCGACGGATTTACACAACCCGGGGCGACTGCAGGCAGTCCTTTGATCCAGATTCTCGGAATAACTAATAACATCCAATTACTCGCACTCAATGCCGGTTCTGACGCCAGTACGGTCAGGGGATTGGTACTTTATACTAACAATACTGGCAACACAGGTATTCAGGCCAATAGCAGCATCAACCATATCATTTGCGGAAACTTTATCGGCACCAATGTTACAGGGACTTTAAGAGGAGGTTCTCAATCCCTGCAATACGGGATTGACTTGAATACTTCCAGCAATTGTATAATCGGCGGTACGTTGGGTGCAGCAACCAGAAATATCATTTCTGCTTGTTCGAATCATGCGGTGCGTATCAGAGTGTCTTCTAACGGTACAACTATTATAGGCAATTACATTGGCACTACTGTTACAGGAAATACAGTCTTAGCCAATGCTGCGAATGGAATAGACATCAGTGCGTCAAATACACAAACAATAGGAGGCACTACTTTTTCGGCGCGAAATATCATTTCAGGAAATGTGATTGGTATAAACGTAACGACTTGTACAACACTTGTAGTAAAAGGAAATTTTATAGGCATTGGAGCAGATGGATCAACATCCATTGCCAATACCAATATTGGCTTACGTATCCAGAACAATTCTTCGAATATAACCATAGGTGGTCCATCCAGAGCAGAAAGAAATGTGGTGTCTTCCAATACCAATGATGGAATACAAACAGGTGTCAGTACCATCAGTAACGTTATGATTCAAAACAATTACATCGGATTCGATTCCACAGGAGTAGTAGCAAAAGGGAATGGAGGAGATGGTATTGAAGTCGGAAATGGAAGTACGATCTTAATAGGCGGTGCTGCTTACAACCTTAGAAATGTAATCGGTAACAGCACATTCGCCGGCATTAGGATTACCAATGCCCCTGTATCTGCTGTGGTTAAAGGTAACTTTATTGGACTCACAGCCGCAGGTGGAGCAGCAGGCAACGGAGCCCATGGCGTTGTAGTCAGCTCTTCGGTAGGCGTTACATTCGGAGGTCCTTTAGTGGCGGAAAGAAATGTCATAGCCTCAAATACGGGAGAGGGCCTAAACCTCAACGCCATTACCGGATTGACGGTTCAAAACAATTACATAGGTTTTGACTCTACTGGTTTAATAGCAAGAGGGAATACCGGTGATGGATTAAGAATTGCAGGAGCGACAAGCACAGTGCTTATTGGAGGTTCTACTTATAACCTGCGTAATGTGATCGGAAACAACGGCGCTATGGGTTTACGGATCAGCAACGCGACGGTCTCTACTACAGTGAAAGGCAATTTTATTGGTCTGGCTGCCAATGGCAATCTTGCTGCGCAAAACTACAACAACGGAATGGAAATCAATAACACGGCTAATGTAACGATTGGTGGTCCCTTACCTGCCGAGCGAAATGTTGTGTCTGCCAATAGGCAACGAGGAATAACATTAAGCAATTCTAATCCGGTGGTTATTCAAAATAATTATGTAGGCACAGATTCCACAGGGTTGATCAGTAGAGGCAATTTGGAACGAGGCATTCATGTCTCCACCGCAGCCAGCCTGACCATTGGCGGTACGAATTATAATTTAAAAAATGTAGTGTCTGGCAACGGACAGGTTGGTATCGCTTTTGACAATTCGCCCAACGCCGTTTTTAAAGGCAACTTTGTTGGTCTCGCAAGAAACGGAACAACTGCCCTGGGTAACGGACAACACGGTGTGCTCATCTCTAACAGCAACAGTGCACTCATTGGTGGTCCTACTTTGCCTGAGCGAAATGTTGTAGCCTCCAACTCACAAAGAGGGCTTGAGATCAATGGATCAAGCAATGTTATTTTTGTCAATAATTACATCGGTGTTGATTCAAGCGGCACAATGATGAGAGGAAACACGCAAGTGGGTGTGGCATTCAGCAATTGCGCCAATTTGATGGTTGGTGGAACAACGGCAGCTGTACGAAATATTTCTTCCAACAACGGCTATGACGGCTTCCGCATTGACAATTGTACAACACCTACTGTGCAGGGAAATTATGCCGGTGTCGACGTTACCGGATTACTGGATTTTGGAAATGGAGAAACAGGGATCAATGTGTACAATGCCGGCGTAGCTACAATCGGCGGTACGACTTATAGTGCAAGAAACATTTCAAGCGGTAATGGACAGGATGGAATTTTCCTTCATGACAACTGTGCAGGCTCTATTGTGAAAGCTAATTTTACAGGGATAGGGAAAGACGGAGCCACTATTATTGGTAATGGACAAAGCGGAATCCGTGTCTGGGGTGGAACTGGTTCTAATGGAATCATCATAGGAGGTGCGAACTATGTAGAGCGCAATGTTACAGCGGGAAATGGAGCTACTGCAACTACCGATTCCAGAGACGGTATTCGTATGGAAGGTGGAGCAGGCGGACACATTGTAAAAGGAAATTTTTGTGGAACAGACTCTAGCGGAACATTGACTACAGGGTATGGAAATACCTGGGCAGGGATTTCAATCAATGAAGTAAACGGTGGAGTGTTCGGCGGTACAGGTGTCAATGAAGGAAACGTCAGCGGGAACAATGGTCACGAAGGCATCTGGTTGAGGAATGCCACAAACAATTTGATCATTGGAAACTATGTAGGTACAGACCGCTCCGCTACTGTTCAAATGGGTAACGGACAGTTCGGCATCAACATCCGTTACGCGAGTTTAAACAATACTATAGGAGGAAGTACTTCAGAGCGAAACATTGTGGCTTACACCAAATCAGATGCGGTAGACAGTTCGGGAACGGGAATTTTTGTTGGGAATGGCGGACGCTACAATAAAATAACGCACAATAAAATTTATTGTAACAATGGTTTGGGCATTGCGCTTCAAACTTTAGCCAATGAATCCATTGCTACCCCTGCAGTTACGGCAGCAGATGCCAATTCTGTAAGCGGCACAGGCAGCGTGGATGGAGACATCATTCATGTATACCACAACAGACCTCCTTCGGGCGCCTGCGATTGCGAAGGAGAAACATTCATCGGATCGGCAACCGTATCCGGAGGTACCTGGACATTGACACACGGTTTGAATTTATCCATACCAGGCGCTTACGATGTGACGGCGACGGAAACGACAGCCTTGAACAGCACGTCTCAATTTTCAATTTGTAATACCGCATTGCCGGTAGAGTTTGTTTCTTTTACCGTAAAGAAATTTTCAGACCGCAACATTGCCATTCATTGGTCAACGGCTTTGGAAATCAACAACAGTTATTTTTTAGTAGAAAGAAAAAATGAAAGGGGCGAGTTCGTATCCATTGCCCGAGTGAGTGGTCAAGGAAATTACCTGGGCTTGTCCAATTATACGTCGGAAGATCAAAACCCTTTGGTGGGCATCAACTACTATCGCATTACACAGGTAGATGTGGACGGACGATCTTCTTCTACGGCCATCAGAGCGATACAAGTAGATGGTGATGGACTGCAAATATTGTTAACGGCAGAAGGAGTTGGTATTTTATCGCCTGAAACAACAACAGGAACATTAAGTATATATTCAGAATTGGGACAAGAATTGGTGCAGAAACAAATTCAATTGACAGGGAATACCTACTACCCGATTTCTATTGGTCTGCAGAATGGCATTTATTTATTCTATGTTTCAACGCTGGAAAAAAGTGTGTGGAGGAAAGTGCCGGTGAGGTAAGTGGTAGAGAAAAGGAAAATTAAAAGAGGCTATCGCTGATGTGGTAGCCTCTTTTGTTTACACTCGGTTTGACCCCTAAATCCCCTAAAGGGGACTTTTGAAAATGCAGAAACAGAGTGATGACTATAGGCTAGAGCGCCCAGAGGAACGACATGTCTATAGCAGCAAAGACATTAATTTATAAGTCCCCTTTAGGGGATTTAGGGGTCAGTCAGCCTGGAGACGGAATATGGATTAATTCCCTAGTAGAGAAAAGCGTTTGGAAAAAAGTATTTTTAAAATAACCGATCCATTGGTACTAAATAATAAAACAGCCGCGGGATGCGGCTGTTTTGTTTGATACCAACATGTGTCGGCACCTGTCTCGCATTTTATTTCTTCTTCTTTAAATAGTATTCGTACAACAGCCCGCCTTGCAGCGACCCGTCGGATAGTTTCAATTCATTGCATTCGTACACACTGATTTTGTACTGCCCACTTCCAGAGCCTGAGGCGGGCTCAGTATAGATTATAGAACCATCTGCCGAGTAAGTTGCCGGAGCCGTATTGCCGTTAAAGCCAAAGGACGATGCCGTAACATTCACCGGAATGGAAGGATCGAAAAATGTTTTACCGGTGGCATTGATCACGCGGGCATAGACTACCCACTCCCCACTTTGCAAAGCCTTTGGTTTGATGCAGTCGCTCGTATCCGTTCCCCCGGTTGTATCCACTGGATTGGGATTACCGCCTTTTGAGGCTTGAGGTTGAGCGGATTCTTTTTTACAAGCAGCAAGTGATAAAGCAAGAGCTAAGAACAAAAAAAGTTTTTTCATGAGCATAGTTTTAAAATACTAAAAGTGAAGTCTAATGATGCAGTGGTAAATTATTAATTTACAAACATATACTTATTTTTTAAAAATAAAAATTAAAGGGTTAAAATTCAGACGAACAACCTTTTCAGGTGTTGGAACTTACAATACTGCTATCATGCAACAGATGCTTTGGGTTTTGTAAAGTTGAGTATATACAACAGTAATGGTGATGTGCAATACGATGCTGATGTAGCTGCCAATGAAAATGTTGCTTTACCAGAATTAAAAGCCGGTGTTTATATTTTGAAAGTCTTTGGCAGTAATGGAGAGACCACGAAGAAGTTGGTGAGGTATTAAGAGAGAGAACTGAAAACTGAAAACTGAGAACTGAGAACTGAATTGATAGAGCCGTCCGGGTATTCCGGGACGGCTCTTTTTATTGTTACTATTTGCCATGAGCGAAGCGTCGCAGAGGGCGCAATCCCTATAGAAATGAAATAATTAATAACCTTTAGTCCCCTTCAGGGGATTTAGGGGTCAGACAGATGAATCACCCAAGGCAGAAAGAGAAACAGAAAGAGTTTCCATCGCTTCTCAAAACTATTCGCTTTATGGTAAAACCTTTCTCCAAAAAAATCTCCGATTAATCCCATACAACGGAGTAAACAAAAGCCCAGTCCCGCTGTCAAAGGACCAATTGCTGCTTAAAAACAGTATCTGCCTGTTTATTAGGCTCAACCAAAGAGTAT
>Ga0247813_10001571_pt1 | contig 17066 bp, 16 predicted proteins | sample UWRJL169409C1_FD_180719 | JGI IMG/M metagenome (GOLD analysis project Ga0247813, IMG submission 180719) | Plant litter microbial communities from Arlington Agricultural Research Station in Wisconsin, United States - UWRJ-L169-409C-1 | ecosystem: Environmental > Terrestrial > Plant litter >... | reverse complement strand
GAACGGCATCCCCTCTCGGGGTGGAAGTTTTGCTCATGATGTTCCCCAACACGGCCGCACGCAGCGGCATCCCCTTGCATCAGCCGGCACTCCCGCCCCCACCCCGAAGGGCGCGGCGAGCGATCACCGGCTACGTTTCACGCCCCGCGCAGCCGGCTCAGCGGACTGTGCCCCGGCGAAGCACTGCGGGCGCCGGCCAGACGCTGGAACAGCTGCTCCAGCGGTGTGCTCTGGGCCGGTGTGGCCACGACCGGTGTTTCCACCACGGTGGTCTCGACCGGCGCGAACACAGGTGCCGCGCTGACCACCGGCGTCAGGATGGCAGCCGGAATCGGCGGCACCTCGGCGCGCGGTCGTACCGGCGCACTGACCCGGGTCTGGCTGTGGGAAAAATCCTGGTAGGCGCGCGTGTCATCGCGTCCGCCGAGGCGGTTGAACAGGCCAGCCACGTCGTCGTCGTGGCTCTCCGTATCGGCAGGTTTCAGAAGCTTGCTCATGGCACCATCGAAAAGGGGGAGAGAGATTCAGAACACACGCGACAGCGTGTAGGTCGCTACATCCGGGTTGTCGCTCTGCAGGTACCGGACATCCAGTACCGACACCATCCCGGCGGCACGGAACCATTGCCGGTACACACCTTCCAGAAAACCAGTATCCCACCCGACGCGGCCACCGAGTAACGCCGACAACGGCGAGGCGGCATGGTGAATGTGAACCTGTTCTGGCAATTCCTCAAACGCCACCTGCCCCCACTCGGCAGAGGACCAGACCGCATTGGCGGCATCCTGCAGTTCCTCCAGGGTCGCCACCGCCGGCAGCGTATGGGCACGGCCGAAGCGCTCACCGATCCGCGCCATCAACCGCGCAAGTTCGGCATCGGGCAACGCGCTGTCGAACTCTTCGCAGAGCGCCAGCAGGAAGCCGCGCCACTGCCGGGAGCAGGCGTGGGTTCGGTAGTAAACGAGTGGTGCTGATGAATTCATCCGGGAAGCCTAGACGAACCACGATGCGGAGGCGTTATACGGGACAATTACCGGCATCGATGTCGGTCAAAAGTGTGAACTGCGCCTCATATTATTGTGGCACATCTGGCTTTCCTGCACAGCGAGCGCGCCGCGTCGCTTCCTGACGCGCAGCGTCACCTGCCCCGGCCGGGCTGAACGGAATCGTCGAACGGCCGGGCGGGGGGATTGCCCTGCCGCAGTGCTCAGCCCTCGGCGGGCAGCTCGAACACCTGGCGCAGGTAGGCCAGGTAGCCCGGGTCATCGCACATGCTCTTGCCCGGTGAATCACTCAGCTTGGCGACCGGCTGGCCATTGCAGCGGACCATCTTGATGACGATGTTGAGCGGGGTCGGGCCCAGATCATTGGTCAGGTGCGTGCCGACCCCGAAGGCCACCTGGCAGCGGCCGCGGAAGTAATCGAACAGCTGCATCACCTTTTCGATGTTCAGCCCGTCACTGAAGACCAGCACCTTGCTGCGTGGATCCACCCGGCGGCTTTCGAAGTGCGCCAGCATGCGGTCGCCCCAGCTGAAGGGATCACCGGAATCGTGGCGGACGCCATCGAACAGCTTGCAGAAGTACATGTCGAAGTCGCGCAGGAAGGCCTCCAGCCCAACCACATCCGACAGCGCGATACCGAGGTCGCCGCGGTACTCGCGCGCCCAGGATTCCAGCGCGGCCACCTGCGAATCGCGCAGCCGGGGCCCCAGCGCCTGGAAGGCCTGCAGGTACTCATGGGCCATCGTGCCGTGCGGGGTCATGCCGTACAGCCGGGCGAAGTGCACGTTGCTGGTACCCACGAACTGCGCACCCAGCGCATCGCGCAGCATCGGCAGCATCCGCCCATGCCACTCGCGCGAATACCGGCGGCGGCTGCCGTAGTCGGCGATCCGGCACAGCTCGAAGCCGGGGGTATCGCGCAGCAGCGCGGTCTTGGCCTGCAGGCGGCGCTCACCCTCGCTGAAATCCGAGTCGGTGGTGCTGCGGAACCAGACTTCGTTGATGATCGCCAGCAGCGGCACTTCGAACAGGATGGTGTGCAGCCACGGGCCGGTGATGTCCAGGTCGATCTCACCGGGAACGGTGGTCGACGGGCGCAGCGCGATGTATTTGCGGTCCAGGTGGAACAGGCCGAGGAAATCGGCAAAGTCCGGTTTGACGAAGCGCAGGCCGCGCACATAGTCCAGCTCTTCGGCACTGAAGCGCAGGCTGCACAGGTGATCGATCTCAGCGTTGATCTGGTCGATGAACTGCGCCAGGTCGATGCCGGGGGTCCGGCACTTGAACCGGTACTGCACCTGCGCGCCCGGGTGCTGATGCAGCACCGCCTGCATCATGGTGAACTTGTACAGGTCGGTGTCGAGCAGGGACTGGATGATCATGCCGACGATTATGCGCCTGACGTCGTGTAGCGACCAACGACGGGCATCAGCCCAGGCAGTGAGCGTTCACGGCATCTGCCGGCCGCCATGGGGGAATCGCCGTCGAGGCACTTACCGGCGACGCAGCAGGCGCGGCACCTGCACCAGGGCATGCGCCCAGATCGCCCCCCACACCGCGCAGCGCACCGGAAAGGCACGTTGCGGCGCCTCGAACTTCCGGAAGTAACGCCACAGCCCGCGGTGCTTGTGCCACTCCACGAAGAACGGCCGCGAGCGGCTGGAGACACCGCGAACATGGGTGACCTGCAGGTCGTTGGCGATCGCGATGACCGCGCCGGCCTCGCGCGCGCGGCGGCACAGGTCCAGATCCTCGGCATGCAGGCGGTAGCCGGCATCCCAACCGCCGATCCGGTCGAACAGCACGCGCGGCATCAGCAGCAAGGCACCGGACAAGGCCGGCACGATCTGCAACGGCTGGCTGCGGTCGACCGGGATGGCGAGTTTCCCGCCCTGCCCGGGGTTGCGCAGCATCGCGGCGAAGTCCGGATCGCGGCGGCGCACCGCATCGTCCGGGCGCCCTTCCTCGTCGACCTGCTCGACCCCCAGCAGGCAGTCACCGAGCGGCAGCGCGCGTTCGCGCAGCTGGGCCAGGGTCTCCGGGCCGACCATCAGGTCCGGGTTGATGAAGGCCAGCCACGGCGCCTGGCTGTCGGCCACGCCCTGGTTGTTGGCCGCAGCGAAGCCGGGGTTGTCCGGGTTGGCGATGAAGCGCACCCGCGGATCGGCGCTGGCATGGCGCTGCACGATCTCCAGGGTGCCATCCGTGGAGTCGTTGTCGACCACGCGGATCTCGGCGATGTCGCGCGCCTCGCGCAGGCGCAGCAGGCAGGCGTCAAGCGTGCTGGCGCTCTGGTAGCTGACGATGATGGCGGCGATGGCAGGGCTCAAACGGGCGACTCCGGGGCGGCAATGACAGGCGGCGCGAACAGATCGCCCTGCGCCTTGGGCATTATCGCCTGCCGATGATGCTGCTGCAGGTCGTGGCGTGCCTGTTGCAGTGGATCGGCCATCAGGAAACCCGCCAAGCGCGGGGGCCAGGCAGGCCAGCGTGTCGCCAGTGCGTCCATGTCGCCCTCGCCGGTCAGGCCTTCGGCAACCCGGGCGACGAAGGCGGTCTCGCACAGCGCGTTGCGCCAGCCGAGGCCGGCCATGCGCAGACTGAGGTCGATCAGCGCTGCGTTCCACGACGCGTAGCTGTGCATGTCCAGCCCGCCGGCCTTGCGCCGGGCATTGCCACGCAACAACACAGCGTGGGTCACCGCCGAGGGCAGTTCGGGATGCAGCGGCGGCATCGCCGCGCAGGCCTGGGCCAACGGCGCCAGATCCAGATCGTCCGGCAGCGGATTGATCTCGCCCAGGCGCGGCCAGGCGGTCGTCTCACCGGCATTGCACCACGGGGTGGTCGAGCCGATCGAGGCATCGCGGGCCAGACAGGCCTCCATCTGCTGCAGCCAGCCCGGTGCGGGGATCGCATCGGGGGCAAGCACCACGACGTCGGCGCCGGTACACGCTGCAAGCATTTCATCCAGATGCGCGACTTCGCCGATCGCCCGGGCGCGGCGGGTGTACTCGGCCTGCAGTGGGGTCTGTGCGAGCCAGTGCTCGATCACGGCCTGGGCACGCGGCCCGGCCTGGCCATCGTCGGCCAGCCAGATCGCCGTTCCCGGCGCGGTACCGGCATCCAGCGCAGCCAGGCAGCGGTCCAGCGCGGCATCGTCGACCCCGATCGGCAGCAGGATGACCGTGCTCATGCGGACCTCTGCGTGCTGCCGTCTTCGCCGTGTCGCTGTCTCATCGCGGGCTCCCCTGGGCGCGGCCAGCGTAGCAAGATCGGCCCCCGCGGTGACAGCGCGGGCCCGGCATCGCTCAGCGCTTGGCCTTGGGCTCGGGGAACGGCTCCATCGCTCGGAAACGGCTGCTGTACTCGTCGGTCAGGTTCCGCGACTCCTGCGCGTTGCGCACGATGGTCGGGGTCAGCAGCACGATCACTTCGGAGCGCTCGGATTTCTTGGTCTTGCTGCCGAACAGCGCACCGATGACCGGAATCCTGCTCAGCCCCGGAACACCGCTGGCGCCATCTTCATCGGAATTGGTGATCAGACCGGCGAGCATGATGGTGTCGCCGCTCTGCACTGCCGCTTCGGTCGAGATCTTGCGGGTATTGATCGGCGGATTGCAGGTGGTGCGGGTCGGGTCGCAGCCGCTCGGGATCGCGCCGGCCGAGCTGACCTCCTGCACGATGTCCAGGAACACCACGCCATCGCGGGTGATGCGCGGGCGCACCTTGAGGATCACACCGGTATCCAGGTACTGGACCTGGCTGTAGGTGTTGTCGCCGCCCACGCCGGTATTGACCGAGACCGAGTTGATCGGAATCTGGGTGCCCACGTTGAGCGTTGCCTCGGCGTTGTTGCGTACGAACAGCGACGGCGTCTGCAGCAGGCGCAGGTTGCTGACCTTGTCCAATGCACTGACTACCGCGGCCGCATTCTTGCCGAGGAAGGTCCAGCCCACGCCGTCGTTGCCGACCGTACCGGAGATGCTGCCCCAGATCGAACGGCCGAGTGCGCTGGGTAGATCGATCCCACTCTCGGTCTTGCCGGTGGCCACGGCCTGCTCGAAGAACCAGTTCACGCCGTAGCTCAGGTCACCGGTCAGCGCGACCTCGGCCACCTGGGCTTCGATATGCACCTGCATCGGCATCACGTCGAGCTTCTCGATCACCTCGCGGATCGAGCGCCAGGCCTGCGGGGTGGAGCGCACCAGCAACGTGTTGGTCTCCTCCACGGCCGAGACACCGACCGTATCGCCCTGCACTTCCAGGCTGAAGCTGGCGTTGCCGGACTGACGCTGCGGCAGGCTCATCGTGCCCTCACCCAGACCACCGCGGCTGCTGCCGTTGCTGCTGCCGGTGGTGGAGAAATTATTGTTGCCGTTGCTGTTGCCATCACGGCTGCCGATGTCCATCGGCGAGGCACCCGGCGCCAGTGAACTGCTGCTGCGACCGCTGCGGCCGTTCTCATTGGCGAAGGCTTCGGCCAGACGCTCGGCCAGGTCCTTGGCCTTGACGTAGCGCAGCTCGTAGGAGAACAGCCGCGCGTTGCCACCGGCGGTATCGATGCGGTCCAGCCACTGCTGGATCTGGTCGAGGTAGCGCGCCTGCGGGGTGATGACCAGCACGGCGTTGGCGTTCTCCAGGGGCAGGAAACGGAACATGCCGGCGCTGGGCGTCTTGCTCTCCTCACCGAATACCTTCTCCAGATCGGCGGCGACCTGTTCCGCCTTGCCCGACTGGATCGGGAACACGCCCACGGACATGCCCGAGAGCCAGTCCACGTCGAAGATTTCCACCGTGCGCAGGTAGTTCTCCAGTTCGCTGCGGGTGCCGCCCAGGGTGATCACGTTGCGACCGTTGTCGACATTGACGATCGCGTTCGGGCGCGCGTACGGCTCCAGCACTTTCTTCATCTCGGTGGCCGAGATGTACTGCAGTGGCACCACGCGCACTTCAAAGCCGCGCGCGTTGGCCGGCGAAGCGGTGCTCGGCGAGACCGTACCGGCCAGCGCCTGGTCGGCGGCCACGATGTTGTAGCGGCCCGCGCTGTAGACCATGCGCGCGTTGTTCCAGCCCAGCACCATTTCCAGCAGGTTCAAGGCCTGCGCCGAGGACACCGGCTTGGGTGTGGCCAGGGTCACGGTGCCCTGCACGCCCGGCGCGATCACGTAGTTCTGCCCGAGGAAGTCGCCCAGGATCGCCTTGACCACCGCATGCACCGATTCGCCTTCGAAATTGAAGGTGGCGTTGCCGGTGGAGGCATTGCCCAGCGAGGGCTGCGGCGCTGCGGCGGCGCTGCGGTTGATCATGGTGCCGGTGCCACGGCGGATCACGGCTTGTGGGGCGCCGGTGCCAGCCAACGGTTCGGCATCGACCCCGTCCCGGGATCCATCACCGGCGACCACCTGATGACGGTCGAGCACCGCATCGCGGCGTACCTCCGGCGCGGGCACGGTGGTGCAGCCCACCAACAGGGCGACAAGGAAAGACACGGGGAAAAGGCGCAGGGTCATGCTGTCACTCTAAGGGTTGTGGCCGGAGCCGCCCGCGGGCGGTTGCTGCGACTGCTGTTGCTGTTGCTGCTGCAATTGCTGGCGGCGCGCCTGGATGCGCTCGCGGATCGCCTTCATCTGGTCTTCGCTGGGGCCCTGCGCGTTCTGTGCGGGGCGCGACGCGTTCGACGGCGTACCTGCCTGCGGCGCAGGCGGGGCGGCCGGTGGTGGTGCGGGCATGGGTGCCGCCGTGCCGTTGATCGGCCGGGCACCGGTACCGGCCGGCGGAACGCTGGTGAGCGGTGTGCTGCCCAGCACCGTCGGCGGTTCACCGCCCTGCCCGTTGAACACCGGCAGTTCCAGCGTCTGGGTACCGCCCGGCCCGCTGACGGTGGCACGGCGCGGTTCCAGCGCCAGCAGCTGCCAGCCGTTCACCGCTTCACCGTTCAAGCGCAACCGCAGCGACTGACGTTGGTCGGTGGTCAGGATCGCCATGCCGAAGCCGGGCGTGAGCAGCACGCCGGTCAGCGCGACGCTGCTCGCGGTGCCCTGCTCGGTGCCGCCAAGCAGATACGGGCGCGGTTGCCGGTCTTCGGCGAACAGCGGCCGCGCGCCGATCTGCGCGTAGGTGCTGGCCGAGGCCATCCGCTCGGGCGCGGCCGGCGCCAGCTGCGGCAACGGCCCGGGCCCGACATCACCCTCGGTTGCCGGGGCGATGCGGCTGCCCAGCCCGAACAGCGTGGCGATCCAGATCGCCAGTGCCCACAGCGCGATGCCGCCCAGCCACCAGGTGCGCAGACCGGCTGCTTCAAGCTTCATGCTCGACCTCCTCGGCAGCATCCGGCTCGGGCGCCGGTTCGGCCGCGTCGACCGGCGTTGCCGCGCCCGGGTCGGCAGCCTGCTCGGCCGGCAGCGGGAGCGGTGCCTGATCCGGTGCCGCCGCACCGGACGCCAGCGCGGCGCCTGGGCGCAGATAGCCGACCAGCTCGAAGGACACGTCCAGGCCGGTGCCGGTTTCGCCGGGCGATTGCTGGAAGCGCTGCGCGAGCAGATTGAGGTTGTCCACGAACAGGCGAGGGCTGCCGGTCTCCAGCGTGTGCAGCACCGCCGCCATTTCCGGCACGCCACAGCGCAGGCGCACCTGCAGGGCCACGCGTGGGAATGCCGGTTCGCGACTCGCATCGGGCAGCGGCGTGCGATTGCTGATGGTGCAGCTGCGGTTGCCCGGACTGGCCGAGGCCACCGCGTCCTGCAGGCGGCTGGACAGCGCGGCAGCCGCCGATTCGGCGGTCGCCTCGCGCAGGAAGCCGGGGCGACCCTCAAGGGCTGTCTGCACGTCTCGCAGCTGGGTGGCGATCTGGCCGCGCTGCGCCAGCTGTGCCTGCACCCGCTGCTGGCGCTCCTGCACGGCGGCGATGTCGGCCTTGATCGCCAGCAGCGGACGGGTCAACCACGGATGCACCAGCAGCAGGTAGGCCACGGTGATCACCGCCAGCAGCAGACCCAGTGCCAGCCAGCGATCACGGCGCGTCGGTTGTGCTGCCATCGGCAACCTCCTTCGCATTCGGCGTCGCGCCGGGCAGCGGCTGCAGTTCGGCCGTCAGCGTGAACCGGTCGCGGCCACTGGTCGCCCCATCGGCCTGCAGCACACCGGTCAGGTTCACCTTGCGCCACAGCGGCGAGTCCTGCAGCAGCGGTACCAGCTGCGAGGCTTCGCGGCTGAGCCCGATCAGCTGCAGCGAGGTGCCTTCGATCGACATTTTTTCCAGATACGTTCCATCCGGCAGCAGGCGGGTAAGTTCATTCCAGATCTCCACCGTACTGGCGTGCTCGGCACGCTTGCCCTCGAGGAACGCGGCGCCCTCGACCAGGCTCTGAAGCTGTTGCCGCTCGGCGGCGACCTGGCGTGCGTCACGCGCGGCGGTATCGACCTGCTCGCGCAGCGCATCCGCCGCCGACCGCCGATTCTCAAGCACCTGATGCCCGGCCAGCGCGAGCAACACCACCGCGCTGATCGCCAGGATCCAGTTCCAGCGTGCCATGGGATCGCGATACGGCTGACGCTGTGCGACCGGCAGCAGATTGACGTCCAGTGGCTGTCCATCGGCGTCGACGGCATCCACGCCGGCCACAGCCTGGGCCCATGGCCCGGCCTGCTGTGCCCAGTGCTCCAGTTGCTGGCGCGGGATCACCACCAGTTCCACCTGCAGCTGGCCATCCGGCAACGCACCCAGATCACGCACGTCATAGCTGACCTGGCTGGCATCGAACGGGGTTTGCCGATCGATTTCGAAACCGACCACATCGCGCAGTCGCTCGGCGGCCGCCGCCGGCAACCGCAGCGGGCGACGCAACACGCTGCCGGCCGGCAGCAGCCAATGCCGCGGCAGGCTGCGCAGGCGTGCATCCAACAGGTTGTCCAGCGCGGCCGGCGACACCGGCCAGGGCAGTTCGGCAATCGCCTCGAGCTGTTCACCGGTCTGGCGCTGAACGTGCAGCACCTCACCGTCGCGCTCGAGCAGCAGCCGTGAGCGTGACCAGCCCATCGCCCATTGCCAACGCACCGGCAGCCAGGCCAGCAAGGATTGCCGCCACCAGCGCAGGCTGCTGCCCACGCCAGGCGACAAACGCCCTCGGGCCCGCACCAGACTGTCACGCCATGCCGTCATCTTGCTGCCATTCCCTGTTCCCAGCGAAGTACTGTGTATGCCGCTCCCGGCGTGCCTGCCGAGCCCATCCTCACCACGGCGCGCAGTACCGATATCCGGCCGCGTTCGTCCGTGGCGCGACTCTCGATACTATAGGTGCCACTGCCACCTGCAAGCGGTGCGACCGGTAATCCTGCGTCATCTGCGGCTGCGGCACGCTCGCGCTCGGCCAGCAGACGCTCCGCATCCAGTCCCAGCGCGGTCAGTACCGGACCGGCGGCAAAGCGCGGGTCAGGCCGCGCCTGGCGGCTGTACAGGGTCAGCATCGGCTCGATCCGCGCATACAGCCCCGCCTCCATGCCGAGCACGCGCTGCAGCTCGCCCACCGTCTCAAAGCGCGCGTTGCGTGCGCCATACGGCAGGCCCGCGGCGACGTAATCGGGCGTCTCGGCGCCACCTCCGGGCTGCTTGAGGCTGTCGGCATCGCGCCAGTCGACGATGGCACCGGCCAGCTGCTGGGCGCGGCCGGGCTCTTCCCCCATCGCGCGCAGGAACGCGGTGAGGAAGTTGGCATCGGCCAGGTTCAGATTCACTTTGCCGTTCTCATCGAGGATCGCCAGATCGATCCGGCGTTCGTCGAAGGTCCAGCGGTAGCGGCGGCCGTCGGCCACCCAGGCCGGCTGGCTGCCACGCGGCTGCAAACGATGCAGGGCGTATTCCAGGCCCGCGCGCGCGTACTCCTGGCCGATGGCATCGTCGCCGATCACCCGCTGCTGCATGTGCTCCACGCGTGCGCTCAGCGCGAATGCGCCGATCACCGCCGTGAGCAGGGCGATCAACCACAGCACCAGCACCAGCGCCGCACCGCGCGCGCGCCTCATGGGCGATCTCCGCGTGGCGGCGGCAATGCCGCGATCATCGGCGGCCACGCTGGCCCCTGCAGCGGGATGATCTCGATCGAGACCAGCAGTGGCAGCCGGCGGGTATCGTCCCAGCGGTCCAGCCAGTCGGTCATCTGGCCAGTGCGCGGATCGGTGCCGCGGTAGCGGAAGCGGACCTCGCGCAGTTGGTCGGCCAGCATCTCCGGTGGTCGTGGCGGATCTTCTTCAATCGCTTCACCGTTCTGCAGCAGGGTCAGACCTACCTCCAACTGTTCTTCCCCACCCGCGCGACGGACCTGCAGCTCGTGCGCATAGGGCCCCCCGCGGCCCAGGTAGCCCGGCAGATCGGAGACGAACAGCATCCGCTGCGGCTCGCCGACGAAATACACCGGGTCGCGGGTGGGATCGGGGGGCGAGGTGGCAATGACCAATGCGGTTGACAGTCGACGGCGCAGGAAGCCCTCGACCGCGCGCATGCGTTCGTTCTGGGCGGCCATGCGCTCACCGCGCTGGCTGATCGCCATCGCCGAGCGCACGGTGGCGAAGGCCAGTGCCAGCCCGCCCACCAGCAGCGCGGTAGCCAGCAGGATCTCGATCAGCGTGAAGCCGCCGGCGCGGCGTGGGCGCAGCGTCATCGCGGTGCGCCCGGTACCGGCGGCAACAAGCGCAGGCTGCGCCACTGCAACTGCTCGCCATTGCCTTCGCCCCAGCGCACCTGCAGCGTGATCTGCGCCAGGGTGGGGCCGCCGACGTCGGTGGTCGCCGGTGCGGTGGTGGTACGCGGCTCCGCGTAAGGCTCCACCTGCAATCGCCAGCGGTACTTGCCCTGCTCCCACTCGCCCTGGGTGTTGCCTTCCTGCAGCGGCGTTTCCACCCCGGTACTGGCCAGCAGCGACTGCGCATACAGCGTGGCCCGGCTGCGCACATCGGCCTGGCCCACCTGGCGCGCCGCACCGGACAGACTGCCCAGCAGCAGCGTCAACGCCAACGCCAGCAGCGCGAAGGCGATGATCACCTCCAGCAGCGAATAGCCACGCTGGCGCCTCATCGGCCCTCCCGGCGCGGGCCCGCACGGACTTCACCGGTGATCCAGCCGACGTGGATTTCCCACACTGCGCCGCGCGTGCTCAGGTCGATGCTGCCGCCACTGGCCGCGCCGTCGGCGAAGAAGGCGATGCTGCCCTGCCCCGGTGCGGTGCTGAGCTGGCTCGCCCCGCGGAACTGCACATCCAGCGCGGCCGGAAGCTGCCCGTGACGACCATTCGCCGCCTGCCAGGTTCGCGCACGCGGGTCGATCACGAAGCGCTGGGTCTGGCCGGTGGCAATGGCCTGGGTACGCGTGTAGCGCAGCTGGGTGGCGATTTCCTTGCCGGCGTTGCGCAGGCGCATGCCATCGATGCCGCCGTTCATCGCGGTGGCGGTCACCACACCGATGATGGCGATCAGAGCGACCACCAGCAGCATCTCCAGCAGCGACAGACCGCGTGCATGGGTGCCCGCGGGCACGCGATGCGGCGGTCTGCTCGGCACGGGCCACAGCGCTCCCAATGCCGATTACTCGTACCGGATGTCCGCGTCGTAGCTGCTGCCACCTACCTTGCCGTCCTTGCCCAGGCTGATCAGGTCATACGGCTGGCTTTCGCCCGGCACGCGGTACTCCAGCGCGTGGCCCCACGGATCGTTGAGGTCGGCCGGCTTGGCATACGGGCCGAGCCAGCCCGCGCTGCCGCTGGGCTGGGTCACCAGATCATCCAGCTTGGCCGGCAGCTTGCCGGTGTCCAGCTGGTAGTTGTCGATCTTGCCGGCCATGGTCTGCACCTGCGCCTTGGCGATGTTGGCCTTGCCGCGGTCGGCGCCGCCGAGCACACGGCTGCCGACCAGGGTCAGCACCGCGCCGATCAGCACGATCACGATGATGATTTCCAGCAGGCTCATGCCGGACTGGTGGCGCGCGGAAGAGAAGCGGGTCAGGCGACGACGTTGCATATGGCAGGCTCCTTGCATCGAAAACATCGGGGTGTTCACCAGCGGCCGGTCAGCCGATGGCATTGGTCAGGTCGTACAGCGGCACCAGCACGGCCACGATCACCAGGCCGACCACCGAGGCCAGCACCAGGGTGATCACCGGCACCAGCGCCGACAGCAACCGGTCGATCGCCCGCGCGCTTTCCTGCTCGAACGTATCGGCGGCCTTTAGCAGCATCGTATCCAGCGCGCCGGATTCCTCGCCGACCTGGATCATCTGCAGCGCCAGGCGTGGGAAACGCTTGCCGCGCGACAGCGACGCCGACAGGCCGTTGCCGTTCTTCACCTCGTCACTGGCTGCATCGACATCCGCAGCCAGCGCGCGGTTGCTGAGCACGTTGCGGGCGATGCCCAGGCCGGACAATAGCGGCACGCCGTTGCGCAGCAAGGTGCCCAAGGTACGGGCCAAGCGCGCGGTTTCCAGCTTGGCCAACAGCGAGCCGATGCCCTTGCGCTGCAGCAGCCAGCCATCGACGGCCAGGCGCGTGGTCGGTTGCCGCAGCCGCCGTTCCACCACCAGCGCGATCACCGCCGGCACCACGATCATGACGATCCAGCCTTCGCGCACGACCAGGCCGGCGGTGAGCACCCACTGGGTGAACCACGGCAGGGCGACGTCCAGGCTTTCGTACATCAGCGCGAACTGCGGCACCACGTAACCGAGCAGGAACAGCAGCGCGCCGCCGACCACCGCCAGCAGGATCGCCGGGTAGATCAGCGCATTGATGACGCGCCCTTTCAGCTCAGCGCTGCGCTCCAGGTAATCCGACAACCGCTGCAGGGTGTCATGCAGGCTGCCCCCGGCTTCACCGGCGCGCACCATGTTGATGTACAGCCGCGAGAACAGGCCGTGCTGGCGTTCCAGCGCGGTGGAAAGCGGCGCGCCGCCGCGCACGATGTCGCGGATGTCGGTGACCACCCGGCGCGTGCGCTCGTCTTCGGGCAGCTCGAGCAGGATGCTCAGCGCGCGGTCCAGCGGCTGCCCCGCACCCAGCAGCGTGGCCAGCTGCTGGGTGAACTGCACCAGCCCGCCGCCGTCGAACGGTTTGCGGCGCAGCAGTGCCGCCCAGGACGAGGCACCGGCCACACCCTCGCTGGCCAGCCGCGCTTCCATCGGCATGTGCCCTTGGTCCTGCAGGCGCGCCGCCACCTCGGCTTCGCTGGCCGCCTCCATCTGCCCGTCGAATAGCTCGCCATGCGCGTTGAGCGCCTTGTAGCGGTACTGGGCCATGCTCAGCCGCCCACCCGGTGCCGACCGCGCGCGCGCATCAGGAATCCTCCGTCACGCGCAGCACTTCTTCCAGCGTGGTGTAGCCCTGCAGCGCTTTGGACAAGCCATCTTCGTACATGGTGCGCATGCCGGCCGCACGCGCGATCTGTTCGATCTCGCCCATCCCGGCGCGCCGCATCACCGCACTGCGCAGCGCATCGTTCATCACCAGGAACTCGACGATGGTGGTCCGGCCGAGATACCCCGTGGGCGCGATCGCCGAGGGCTGCGCGCGGTACAGGAAGATCTCGCCCTCCGGCTGCAGCCGGCGCAGCCCGAACTTCTCGATCTCCTCCGGCGAGGCGGGATAGCGCTGTGCATGCTGCGGCTCCAGCCGGCGCACCAGACGCTGGGCGAGGATGCCGTTGATGGTGGAGGTCAGCAGATAGTCCTCCACGCCCATGTCCAGCAGGCGGGTGATGCCACCGGCGGCGTTGTTGGTGTGCAGTGTGGAGAGCACCAGATGACCGGTGAGCGCAGACTGGATCGCGATGCGCGCGGTTTCCAGATCGCGCATTTCGCCGATCATGATGATGTCCGGATCCTGGCGCACGATGCTGCGCAGCGCATTGGCGAAATCCAGCCCGATCTGCGGCTTGGCCTGGATCTGGTTGATGCCTTCGATCTGGTACTCGACCGGGTCTTCGACGGTGATGATCTTCACGTCGGCGGTGTTGAGCTGGCTCAGCGCCGTGTACAGCGTGGTGGTCTTGCCCGAGCCGGTGGGGCCGGTGACCAGCAGGATGCCGTGCGGCTGCTCCAGCACCTTGCGGAACTGCGGCAGGAATGCCTCGGTGAAACCCAGCCGATGGAAATCGAACACCACCGTATCGCGGTCGAGCAGGCGCATCACCACGCTTTCGCCGTGCGCGGTCGGCACGCTGCTCACGCGCAGGTCCAGCTCCTTGCCCTGCACGCGCAGCATGATGCGGCCGTCCTGCGGCAGGCGGCGTTCGGCGATGTTGAGCCGCGCCATGATCTTGATGCGGCTGATCACCGCCGCGGTGAGATTGACCGGCGGGCTTTCGCCTTCGATCAACACACCGTCCACGCGGTAACGCACCTTCAGGCGGTTTTCGAACGGCTCGATATGGATATCCGAGGCGCGCAGTTCCACTGCCCGCTGGATGATGAGATTGACCAGGCGGATGACCGGCGCTTCGGAGGCCAGATCACGCAGGTGTTCGATGTCATCGACCGCAGCACCTTCGCCATCGGCGGTTTCGATGATCGCGCCCATCGCGCTGCGGCCCTGACCGAACCAGCGCTCGATCAGATCATCGATCTCCGAACGCAGGCCCACGTGAAGGCGTACCGGCAGCCCCATCGCGAGCTGCACCGCGTCGGCCGTGTACGGGTCCTGCGGATCGGACAGCCACAGATCCAGCGCATCGTCGTGCAGCGCCAGCGGACAGACGTGGAATTGTTTGAGGAAGCGCAACGTCAGCGGCAGCCCCTCGAGCAGCGCCTCGGGCGGCGACTCCGCTACGCCCTTGGCCTCCAGCAGCGGCAGGCCGAGCACCTCGGCGCAGGTCTGCGCGTGGTCGCGCTCGGAGACCAGCCCCAGGCGCACCAGCAGGCCCAGCAGGCTGCCGCCGGACTCACGATGCAACGGACGTGCCCGGGCCAGGTCGCTGTCCTTGAGCCGACCTTTCTCCAGCAATACCCCGACGATGCGGGATTCGGCAGTGGATTCTGCAGTGGGATCCTGGGCAACCGCGTTCAAGAACATTCTCCTGGCAACCGCTGCGACTTTAGCAGTTCACTGCGATGCTACGCGGGTTTGCGCGCGCTCCAGATGCAAAAACGGGAGCCCGTCACATGACGGACTCCCGTTGGGTTTTACCTGTCTTACTGGTTGGCGAGGATGCTCACACCGCTGAACGCGGACTCGCCGACCACCTTGATGTAATACGTACCGGCAACCGGCGCGGTAAAGCGCACGGTTTCACTGTTGCCCGGACGCGTGGACTTGGCGTCGAACGCTGTCGCGGTCGGCTCCTTGCCCTGGCTCACATACACCGACACATTGCCGCTGCCGCCGTAGGTGAGCAGGCTCAGCACCTTGCCGGCCTGCGCCTCGAAGCTGTACAGCACTTCGCTGCCACCCGCACCGCTCAGGCCACCGACGGCGACCTTGTTGGTCAGCGGCGTGGCCACCGGCCCGCAGTTCTCGGTGCACTCTGCTTCCAGCGCTTTATCCAGGGCGGCCTTGGCATCGACGATGCCGGTGCCGATCGGGGTGGCGGTCGGGATGGTCACCGGGAAGGCCCGGGCGGTCTGCTTGAGCAGCGCTTCCAGTGCAGCCGGGGTGAGCGGATCCTTGCCGGCCGCGGCCACCGCGCCCTGCACCAGTGCTGCCACCGCCGCCACGTGCGGGGAGGCCATCGAGGTACCGGCCATGCCCATGTAGCTGTAGGCACCCGAGGTCGGCGTGGTCAGGCCGTTGTAGCCGGACTGCCACACATAACCACCCGGATTGCCGTCCACGCTGCCACCGCCGCCCGGACCGGACAGATCCACCGCCGTGCCGAAGTTGGAGTAGTAGGCGATGCCGCCGGTGATGCGGGTCGCACCGACGGCCACTACGTTGGCGCAGCTGGCCGGACGGAAGTTGGCCGCGTTGGAGGCCGAGTTGCCGGCCGCGACGACCACGGTGGTACCGCGCGAGACGGCGCCGTTGATGGCGTCCTGGTACAGCGCATCACACGCGCCGCCGCCGCCCAGGCTCATGTTGATGACCTCGGCCGGATTGGCATTGGCCGGCACACCGGCCACCGTGCCACCGGAGGCCCAGGTGATCGCGTCGGCGATGTCGGACAGGTAGCCACCGCACTTGCCGAGTACGCGCACCGGCAGCACGCGCGCCTTGTAGGCGACACCGGCCATGCCGACGCCGTTGTTGGTGGACTCGGCGATCGTGCCGGCCACATGGGTGCCGTGCCAGGAGCTGTCATCGGCCAGCGAACCGGCGTAGCACTCGTTGTCGTTCTCTACCCAATCGCCGTAATCCAGCGCACCCGGGACGCGCTCATCGGTCGGGCGGCGCGACGTTTCCGCATCGCTGATGAAGTCGTAACCGGCCAGCAGATTGCCTGAGAAATCCGGATGCTGCGGCAGGATGCCGGTATCGAGCACCGCCACCACCACGCCCTCGCCCTGGGCGATGTCCCACGCGGCCGGCGCGTTGATGCCGCCGGTGGCGCTGCTCAGGTGCCACTGGTACTGCGCGTAATACGGATCGTTCGGCACCAGCTGCGGGGTGGCGTCACGCGGGCGCACATCGGTACGCTGCAGTTTCACGTCCACTTCGGCGTACTGCACGGAGGGATCGGCCTTGATCTCGGCCAGCACCTTCTGCAGTTCGGCCGGGCTCAAGCGGCCCTGCAAGCGGATCAGATCGGCGCCCACGCCGAGCTTGCGCACGATCTGCGGATTCACCGCACTGGCACGGCCCGCGGCGGAGCCACCGACACTGGCGCGGGCGACCGCCGACTGCACGGCCGTCAGCTTGGCCGAACGATCCGTGGCCGCAGCCGTGCCCGTGCGGTACTTGACGATGATGCGCTCTGCGCCTTGGGCGGCAGCCGGCTGGCGCACCGGCTCCTTGGCCGGCAGGCCCGCTGCATAGGCGCTGGCGCCTGCGGACAACGACAGCACGGCGGCTGCCAGCACATTGATGCGAAGGTTCTGCTTACTGGTCACGTTGACGTCCTCTTCAAGGTCATGGATCAAACGACTGTTCAGGC
>Ga0247813_10001570_pt1 | contig 17067 bp, 17 predicted proteins | sample UWRJL169409C1_FD_180719 | JGI IMG/M metagenome (GOLD analysis project Ga0247813, IMG submission 180719) | Plant litter microbial communities from Arlington Agricultural Research Station in Wisconsin, United States - UWRJ-L169-409C-1 | ecosystem: Environmental > Terrestrial > Plant litter >... | reverse complement strand
GGAAACGCGCCCGAGCCAGGGTACGGATGTCGGTCTGGGTGCTGGCGTGCAGCTCGATCGGCGGGATGTCCAGCTCCATCACCCCAAGGTCCTGCACGATCAACGCATCGACGCCGGCATCGTACAGCTGATGGATCAGCTTGCGCGCTGGCTCCAGCTCGTTGTCATGGAGGATGGTGTTGATGGTGGTGAACACCCGCGCATGGTAGCGCCGGGCGAACTCGACCAGTTCGGCGATCTCGCTGACTTCGTTGCAGGCGTTGTGCCGCGCGCCGAAGCTCGGGCCGCCGATATAGATGGCGTCAGCGCCGTGCAGGATGGCTTCGCGGGCAATCGCCACGTCGCGGGCAGGGCTGAGCAGTTCCAGGTGATTCTTGGGCAAGGACATGGCTTTATTTTTTCGGGCTGTCACGGTTTAGGCGGGCATTGTAACGGTGAAACGCTCACGCGGCACCTGCGCACTGCCCGATGGTGAGTCGGTACTGGTCAATTAGCTTGAACGCCTGCGCTTGCCACCCGGTCGTACCTGAAAACATAGCCCGACCGACCGTGATGAGGCCCCGACCATGAGCGACACCCCGACCGACCCTAGCGGCCAGGCCATCAGCCTGAGCTTGAACGGAACGCCCCGGCAGCTGCAGGTGCAGCCCTGGACCACCTTGCTTGACCTGCTGCGCGAGCAGCTCGACCTGACCGGTACCAAGAAAGGCTGCGACCACGGCCAGTGCGGTGCCTGCACGGTGCTGCGCAATGGCCGCCGGGTCAACGCCTGCCTGACCCTGGCGATCATGTGCGATGGCGACCAGCTGACCACCATCGAAGGGGTCGCAGACGGCGACAGCCTGCACCCGCTGCAACAAGCCTTCATCGAGCATGATGCCTTCCAGTGCGGCTACTGCACCCCAGGGCAGATCTGCTCGGCGCTGGGCATGGCCAACGAAGGCCGCGTGCGCAGCCGTGACGACATCAAGGAAGCCATGAGTGGCAACCTGTGCCGCTGCGGTGCCTACAGCAATATTCTCGATGCCGTGGAAGCGACCTTGCCGTTGATTCATGGAGGGCCGCGGCCATGACTCCGTTCCAGTACAGCAAGCCCACCAGCATCGACGCCGCTTTGGCCCTGACCGGCCCACAGGCGCGGTTTATCGCTGGCGGCACCAACCTGCTCGACCTGATGAAAGAAAACCTCGACCAGCCCGAACATCTGATCGACATCACCCGCCTGCCGCTGGACCAGATCAGCGAAACCGAGGCGGGCGGGCTGCTGGTCGGTGCGCTGGTAAGCAACGCCGACCTGGCCTGGCATCCCCTCGTCGAACAGGCCTATCCGCTGCTCAGCCAGGCGATCCTGGCTGGTGCTTCGCCGCAGTTGCGTAACATGGCCAGCACTGGTGGCAACCTGCTGCAGCGCACCCGTTGCTACTACTTCTATGACGCCGGCACGCCGTGCAACAAGCGCGAACCTGGCTCGGGCTGCCCAGCCCGTGATGGCCTCAACCGCATCCATGCGATTCTCGGCGCCAGTGACAGCTGCGTTGCGGTGCACCCCTCGGACATGTGTGTGGCGCTGGCAGCGCTTGAGGCGCGGGTACATGTGCAGGGCAAGGCTGGCGTGCGCCAGATCGACTTTGCCGACTTCCACCGCCTGCCGGGTGACAGCCCGCAGCGCGACAACCAACTGGCCGACGATGAACTGATCACCGCCATCGAGCTGCCGGCGCCGCAGTTCAGCCTGCACAGCCACTACCTCAAGGTGCGTGATCGGGCCTCCTATGCGTTTGCGCTGGTCTCGGTTGCTGCCGCGCTGGAACTGGACGGCGACAAGATCGTCAGCGCCCGGCTGGCGCTTGGCGGCGTCGCCCACAAGCCTTGGCGCAACCCAGCGGTGGAGCAGATGCTGCAGGGCCGCGCTGCCACCGGCGAGAGCTTCGCCGCTGCGGCGGACATGCTCCTGGCTGATGCCCAGCCACTGGCGCACAACGCCTTCAAGATCAAGCTGGCCCACGCGGCCATCGTCCGCGCCTTCACTGAAGCTGCCGCAACAGGAGTTGCCTGATGAATACCTTGAAACCCGTTAGCGGCCAGCCAATGGATCGCGTCGACGGCCCGGCCAAGGTCACCGGTCAGGCCCGTTACGCGGCCGAATACCCCACCCCTGATTTGCTCCATGGCAGCGTGGTCTCGAGCACCATCGCCCGCGGCCGCGTGCGCCATATCGACTGCGAGGCAGCATTGCGCCTGCCAGGCGTGGTGGCGGTGCTGCACCATCAGAACCGGCCAAAGCTGGCGGGCGAAGACGAGCAGTACGAAGACGCTGATTCGGCAGATGGCTCGCCGTTTCGCCCGCTATACAACGACCGTGTGCTCTACAGCGGTCAGCCGCTGGCACTGGTCGTCGCCGACAACCTCGAACTGGCCCGGCATGCCGGCACGCTGGTGCGCATCGAATACGAAACCGACGCCCATCAGACCGATCTGCTCGCCGGGCAGGCCCATCCCGCGCCGGCTGAGCTTCCCAAACCCCGCGGCGACTTCCAGCAAGCCTATGACGCTGCACAGGTGCGGGTCGATGCTACTTACAGCACCCCGATCGAGCATCACAACCCGATGGAGCCGCACGCGTCCACGGTCATCTACCACCCAGGCGGCAATCTGGAAGTCCACGACAAGACCCAAGGCACGCAGAATTGCCGTGATTATCTGCACAGCGTGTTCGGCCTGCCCAAGGAGAAACTGCGAGTATTCGCGGCCTATGTCGGCGGCGCGTTCGGCTCTGGTTTGCGCCCGCAGTATCAGTTGCCACTGGCCGTGATGGCGGCGCTGCAACTGCAGCGCTCAGTGCGCGTCACCCTGACGCGCCAGCAAATGTTCACCTTCGGCTACCGCCCACGCACTGTGCAGCAGTTGCGCCTGGCCGCTGACGCGCAGGGCAAGCTGCAGGCGATCCATCACGCCGCTACCGGCCAGACCTCGCGCTTCGAAGACTTCAGCGAGCACGTGGTCGAATGGAGCGGCATGCTCTACCAGTGTGACAACGTGGCCATGGACTACCGCCTGGTGCCGCTGGATGTCTACACGCCGCTGGACATGCGTGCGCCTGGCGCGGCGCTGGGCTTGATTGGCCTGGAATGTGCGATGGACGAGCTGGCGGTGGAACTGGGCATGGACCCGGTCGAGTTGCGCCGGCAGAACTTTGCCGAGAGCAACGGCAACGAAGGCAAACCGTATTCCAGCAAAGCTCTGCTGGACTGCTACAGCCAAGGCGCTGAACGCTTTGGCTGGGCCGCCCGCAACCCGCAGCCACGCAGCATGCGCGAAGGCCACGAACTGATCGGCTGGGGCATGGCCGGTGGTGTCTGGGAGGCGATGCAGATGAAAGCCAGCGCCCGTGCGCGCCTCGATGCCCACGGCCAGTTGGTGGTGAGCAGCGCGACCACCGATATCGGCACCGGCACCTATACCGTGATGACCCAGATCGCCGCCGACGCGATGGGCATGGCGCCGGCTGAGGTGACCTTTCTGCTGGGGGATTCGGCGCTGCCGACCGCACCGTTGCAGGGGGGCTCGTTCACCGTGTCGTCGGTCGGTTCAGCGGTGCGCCAGGCCTGTGAAGTGCTGCGTGGCAAACTGCTGATGGCGGCGCGTAGCTGTTATCCGGAGCTGGCCGGTCATCCGGCTGAGGACATGGTTATCAGTGAGGGTGAGCTGCACGTTGGTCGCCGCCGTTATCCGCTGGGCGAGATACTGCCGCGCAGTGGCCTGGAGGCGAAGGTGGTGTGCGAGCCCGATGCCCGCCGTGACGGCTATGCAACGGCAACGCACTCAGCGGTATTCGTTGAGGTGCGGGTCGATGAGGAGCTCGGCACGGTGCGTCTTGGGCGGGTGGTCAGCGCGATTGCAGCGGGGCGGGTGATCAATCCAAAGATGGCCCGCAGCCAGATTCTCGGTGGGGTGGTCTGGGGTGTCAGCATGGCGCTGCATGAAGAGACCTTGATCGACCATGAGCTGGGCCGCTACATGAACCACAACCTGGCGGAGTACCACATTCCGGTACAGGCGGATTTCGCCGACATCGATGTGCTGTTCGTGGATGAACCGGACGAGATCGTCAACGCCCTCGGCTCCAAGGGCGTCGGTGAGATCGGTATCGTCGGGGTGCCGGCGGCGGTGGCCAATGCGGTGTATCACGCCACTGGCAAGCGGATGCGTGAGTTCCCGTTGACTATTGATCGAGTGCTTGGTTGAGGCTGACTCCGGCTGCAGCGGCCTGGATCGAGGCTGCTGCAGCCGGGGCAGGGGTCAGAACTGGTATTCCATCCCGGCGCCGGCGTACCAGGAACGGCCTGGGGCTGCTTCGTAGTAGCGGCGGTTGGTGTTGTCGCCGACGATGATCGAGCCCACATACTGGCGGTCAGTCAGGTTGTCCAAGCGAATCAGTTGATGGAAGGTCCACGGCCCCATGGTTTGCTCGAATCGGGTGCGCCAGTTGAATACGGTATAGCTAGGTGCTGGCTTCCATTGGTTGCTGTCTTCGACATAGACCTTGCTGCGGTATTGGCCTTCCAGGCCCATGCTGATGCCCGCGCGTGGCTTCCACACCAGCTCACTGAACAGGCTGTTACGCGGCACGCCCGGCAGTTTGTTGCCTTTGTCGACATTACCGAATGACTCGTCGTAGGTGGCATCGAGGAAGGTATAGGCGATGTTGGCCTGCCAATATTCACTCAGCTCACGTTGCACGCCCAGTTCCAGGCCACGGCGCAGCGTTTTGCCTGCGTTGTAGTAACTGGTGCGGCCGTCCTTTGAACCGGAGATCACGACTTCGTCCTCAGTCTGGATTTCAAATATTGCGAGGTTGATCCGCGTACGCTCGTCCGGGCGGGCCTTCAGACCTATTTCATACTGCGTGCTGGTCGCGGGCTTGAGGTTGAAGTTGAAGCCCTCGGCATCCCCCGGCGCGTAGGCCATCTCGGCCTGCGTCGGGGTCTCGAACGCCTTGCCAGCGCTGACGTAGCCGTGCAGCTCAGGGGTGAAGGCGTACATCACCGACAGTGTCGGCGTGGTGCGTTGATACTTTTTCGAGCCGCTGGAATCGCCATTGGCCAGGTACTTGTCGTTGACCTCCATTTCCATGCTGCTGCGGCGCACGCCAGCGTCCACGGTCCAGCGGTCGAGTTCCCAGTGGGCTTGTAGATAAGGGTCGAGGCTGGTGGCGGTGTCCTTCTCGTCTCGACGCAGTTCACCTTTGACGCCCAGCGTGTCGCCGCTGAAGTTCTGGAAGCCGCGGCGGTCGTCCGTGCTGCGGTCGTAGTCAGCGCCGGCAGTGAGGGTCAGGGCACCGGAGGCGACTTCGATCGGTTGAATCCAGCGCAAGGTGCCACCGTGGAACTCCCGGTCGAAATCGACCACGCCACCGCCGCGGTTGTTAGGCGCTGTGCCTCGGGGGATCGACAGATACTGAATCACACTGCGCTTGCCCGCATACAGATTGAACTGCAAGGTCGCGTCACCGAAATAACGCTCGTAATTCATCCCCACTTGCTGGTGATGGATGCTTTTGCGCGTGTTGTATTCTTCGGCGCGACTGCTCACTGAGCGCGGATCAGCCTTGTAACCTTGCCAGGTCTGCCCCAGCGGGTCCTGGGTGCCGTTCTGCTCCAAAGTGCTGAAGATCAGTGCCAGGCGGCTGTCTTCATCGGGGCGTACGTGCACCTTGGCAAAGGTCTGGTCGCGCCGGGCCGCACTGTGGTCGCGGTAGCCATCGGTGTCCAAGCGAGAAGCATCGAGGACGAACCCGGCATAGTCATTGCCACCCTCGCCGTAGACATGGTTCTTGTTGAAGCCATCGCTGCCAAAGGTGGTGTCGACGCCGACTTTGGGCGCCCCGGCGCCATCGCGGGAGAACATCTGGATCACGCCGCCGGCATTGCTGCCGTAGATCGCCGACGCAGGGCCGCGCAGCACTTCGATGCGCTCGGCCACATCGAGGTTGAGCGAGGCTGCCTGGCCCTGGCCATCGGGCGTACTTGCCGGGATTCCATCGCTGAGCAGCTTGATCCCGCGAATGCCAAATGCCGATCGAGCGCCATACCCGCGAGAAGATATCTGCAGGTCCTGGGCGTAGTTCTGACGGTTCTGCACCACCAGCCCGGGCACGCGATTGAGCGCCTCGGACAAATTGACCCCCAACTGGCCATCAGCGATCTGCGTGCGTTCCACGGTGTCGATGGAGTAGGGCAGGTCGAAGCTCTGGTTGGGTGCATAGGTGCCCGTGACCACCACCGGCTCAAGCAGGTTGAAGGTGGTTGCAGGCTCGGCATGGGCCAGGCTGCACAGGCCGAGGGTTGGCAGTAAAACGGTGAAATGGCGACGCATGGGGCTTCCTGCTGCTTGAAGCGGTGATAAAAGTGCGGCTTACGCGGTCCCCGTAGGAGCGGCCTTGTGTCGCGAAAGGGCTGCGTAGCGGCCCCAGGATCTGCGCCACGCCGCAAAATCGCCGGGGCCGCTACGCGCCCCTTTCGCGACACAAGGCCGCTCCTACAGGGGGATCGCGTCAGGCTTTGGCGGCCATTGCGGTTACTTCGACGCGCATGCCTTCCACTGCCAGTGCGGCCACGCCAACGGCGGCCCGGACCGGCCATGGCTGGCTGAAGAAGCGCTGGTAGACCTCGTTGAATGCAGGCCGGTCGGCCATGTCGGTGAGGTAGATGGTCAAGTGCAGCACACGGTCCATGGAACTGCCAGCGCGCTCCAGGGCAGTTTTCAGCGCCTGCAGAGTGCATTCGCTTTGCTCGACAATCCCGCCCAGCTCCAGGCTGCCGTCTGCCCGGGTCGGGATCTGCGTGCTCACCAGCAAATTGCCGAAGCCGGTCACGTCGGACGAGATCGACTCGGGGTCTGGGTCTGGGATGAAGGTGATGTCTGCATTTGCCATGGGAATAGATGCCTAGCACGGGAGGAAAGGCGCAAGCCTACGTGAGCGAGCCGGGCCGGTCGAGCCGCCGCTGGGCCATTGAAATTGAAATAGTAGGCATTGCCGGTCAGAATCGCGGCCATTTGGCCGAGCGCACAGCCTCGGTTATGCAGAAGGAACAGGGCTTGAACGAACACACACTGTCGCAACGCCTGGAACGGGTCGCGGCGAACGTGCCGGCATCTGCGCGGCTGGCGGATATTGGCTCGGATCACGGTTACCTGCCGGTGGCGTTGATGCTGCGCGGGGCGATCGAGTTTGCCGTGGCTGGCGAAGTGGCGCAGACGCCGTTTCACTCGGCGCAGCGCAAGGTGCGTAAAAATGGCCTGGAGCAGCGTATCGCCGTGCGCCTGGCGGATGGCCTGGCAGCGATCGAAGCGGGTGACCGGATCGATGTGGTCAGCCTGTGCGGTATGGGCGGCGAGACCATGTGCGAGATATTCGAGCGCGGCAAGAATCACCTGGCTGGCAGCGAGCGGTTGATCATGCAGCCCAACGGTGGCGAGCAGGAGCTGCGCACCTGGCTGATGAACAACGGTTACCGCATCGAGCATGAAGAGGTCCTGCGCGAGAACCGCTTCGACTACGAGATCATCGTTGCCGTGCCGGCTGCTGACGTGGCCTACACGCCGCAGCAGCTATTGTTTGGCCCGCGCTTGATGGAGCAGCGCAGCGAGGCGTTTCTGGGCAAGTGGCGCCGCGTGCTGCGTCAGCGCCAGCAGACCCTGGCGCACTTCGAGCATGCGCAAGAGGTGCCGCAGGCCAAGGCCCGGCTGTTCAGCAAGCAGGTCGAGTGGATTACTCAACTGCTGGCCGGGGCCTAATCGATTACATCTGCGAGCAGTTACCCATCTCGCGGAAGCTGATGTCGTGGCGCTGGCCTTGCTGGTCCAGATAGGCCATCCGCGCGGTGCCCACCTTGCAGTCTTCGATGTCGCTTGCCGGGGTAATGGAAATCACCTTGGCAACGTCCAACGGCATGCCGTAGTGGTATTGCTCAACCGCTGCGGGTACTGGTTGTTGATTGCCCTGGTCGGCGTAGGCAACGGTGGTAGCCACTGAGCTGAGAAGGGCAAAAATTGTGATAACGGCTTTCATGATGAGCTCCTCTTACGTATGAGCCATGATGCATTGCTTGGCGATTCACAATAAATGGCCTGCTACGTGATAGATTGCTGCTCTTGATGTACGAATTAAATTTCAGGAGCGCGCTTCCATGGACATGCTGCATGCCATGCGGACTTTCACCCGGGTAGTCGATTGCGGCAGTTTCGCGGGCGCCGCCAATGCCCTCGATATCTCTGCCGCCCAGGTCTCACGCATCGTCGCCGAGCTTGAAAACCAGTTGCAGACCCGCCTGCTGCACCGCACCACCCGGCGCCTGCGCATGAGCGAGGCGGGCGAGCGTTTCCTTGAGCGGGCGCGGCAGATCCTGTTGCTCAGTGAAGAGGCCATGGACGAAGCGCGCGGCGCGCACCTTACCCCGCGCGGTCGGCTGCGGGTGCACTCCACCCATGGCTTGGGCCTGCTGATGATGCCGCTGGTGGCGGCCTATCAGGCGGCCTGCCCGGAAGTGGTGATGGAGCTGACCCTGTCGCAGCGCAACCCCGATCCGCTCGATGAGGGCCACGACGTGGTCATCACCATCGGCCGCGGCTTGCCGGATTCGCAGCTGATTGCCATCCCCCTGGGCGGCATCTACAGCATCCTTTGTGCCTCACCTGACTATCTGGCGCGTCACGGCGTGCCCGAGCGACCAGAGGACCTGCAGCAGCATGTGTGCATGCGCATGGGCGACCCATTGTTCGAAGAGGACTGGGTGTTTGAACAAGCGGCCGAGAGCTGCGTGATTCAACCGCAGCAGACCTTCCTGACCAACGTCGCGGATGCCATGTTGCAGGCTACCGAGCTGGGTATGGGGATTGGCTTGATTCCGTATTTTTCCGCGACCAGGGCCATCGAGCAGGGACGGCTATGCCGGGTATTGGCGCCACATCGTCTGCGGCAGCGGGAGATTTATGCGATCTATCCGTCCCGGCACTATCTGGATGCCAAGGTGCGGACCTGGCTGGACATGCTCAAGGAGCAACTGCCGCTGATGTTCCAGGCGCATGAACAGGTAGTCGAAGAACAGCGCCACTGGCGCTGATTGAACTGAAGCGCGGCGCTGCAGGTTTCCCCACAGCGCCCCTGCAATCAATGATCGTCTTGTTCGGCACTGCTCGAGTCGCTTGGCCCAGGGGTCTTGCCATCTGCGCCATCGGAGTCGGTACCGGTATCGCTGCTGTCGTTATCCGGGCTGCCGCCTGGGCTATTGACGCTGCTGCCATCACCGGCGGTGCTGCCACGCGGTTGGTCGCCAGAGGACTGTTCAGTGGTGGACTTGCCGCTGTTCATGTCTGTGGCAGCAATGCTGACGGTAGAAGCAAGGCCCAACGACAGGGCAAGAACTAACGGAAGCGGGCGGAAGCGAACCATGGTGAATCTCCTGTAAGGATGATCGTCATGTGTTCGGCCACGCCAGCGGGGGAAGGGTGCCCGTCGGGCGACGAGCGGTCATGCCCCCGGCGCGGGTCAGGCGTGTTCTGCAGCAGGCGCCGGCGCCTGGGTTTCAGCCATCGACGGGTGCTCCTGCACGGCATGGCGCAGTTCTTCGGTCACCCGCAGTTCGGCGCCACTCGGCGAGAACGTGGTGCTCGCAGCAAACGGCGCGGGATGCTCCGGTGCCGGGCGCTTGCCACGGCGCCAGAGGAAGAAGCTGACCATGGCCAGGTTGATCACGGCAAAGGCCCAGAACAGGCCGACTTCGCCGTACGAGGTCATCACCGGCGAAATCGCCAGCGGCGCCATTGCCGAGCCCAGCGAGTTGATCAGCAGCAGGCCCTGGATCATCGGCACCAGCGCATCCGCCGGGGCGCGGTCGGCAGCGCTGCTGACCGACACCGGGTACACCGCGAACACACAGCCGCCGAGCAGGAACAGCATTGCCGGCAACAGCACCGAGTTGGCCGGCAGCAGGCCGATCACCAGCGACAGCAGTGTGCACAGCGCGGCCAGCGTGATCAGCACATCCTGGCGGTCCTTGCGGTCGGACCAGCGCCCCACCGGATACTGCAGCAGCATGGCGCCGAGAATCACCCAGGCCATCATGGTGCCGACTTCACCCACCGCCAGACCGATGCGCTGCAAGTACAGCGGCAGCAAGGTATACACCGCGGCGATTGCCACGCCCGAACCAAAGCAGCCGACCAGCCCGGTGGGGGCCACGCCCAGCAGTTGCCGGGGTTTGAGCGGCTCGACCTGATCGAGCACCGGCGATACCTGCGGCAGGATCACGATCGGCAGCACCGACAGCGCTGCCAGCATGCCGGCGACCATGTATGGCGCACTGGCGCCCAGGCCAGTGATCTCGCCCAACGCAGCCTGGGCCAGCACGCCAGCACCGTAGAAGGCGATCATGTAAAGGGCCAGCAGGCGCCCGCGGATCTTCGCGTCGCCGGCCATCAGCAACCAGCTTTCAATCACCAGAAACACGCCGACGGCAGCCCAGCCGTTGATCAGGCGCATGGCCATCCACCAGGTGGTGTCGTAGAACAGGCCCTGCATCAGGCTGGTGGCGGCGATCAGCGCGGCGAAGCTGCTGTAGGCACGGATGTGGCCGATGCGCAGGATCAGCCGGTCATTGAACAGGGCGCCCAGGGTCAGGCCGATGAAGTAGGCCGAAGAGACGATACCGATCATCGTCGCCGATTCGCCCGCCGTACCCAGTTGCAGTGTGGTCAACGAAGACATGAAACCATTGCCCAGGGCCATGATGAACAGCCCAAGCAGGGGCGCCAGCGCCATGGCCAGCAAACGCGGAGACATACATACCTCAAGAAGAAATCAGCAGATGTGTGCCTTTTTGCCGCGCAGGCTGGGCCGGGCCATTGCGGACCGGTAGCGAGGGTGCCTGTAGCAGGGTGACTGGCGAAAAGGAGGCGCGATTTTAAGCGTTATCCTGGATTTGCCAAGGGGGCTGGCCCTGCGACCATCCGCCGCAGGATCAACGGTCGGCGTGTTGATGCAGCAGCCCGCGCTGTCAGGCGTGGCCATCAGCCAGCCGTGGCGGCTGAAACAACTGCCGAATCAACTCGCGCAACCAGCGATTGCCGCTGTCCTGGTGGTAGCGTGCGTGCCAGTGCTGCTTGACCGTGAAGCCGTCGACCGCAAGCGGGCAATCGGTCATCTGCAGGCCATGCATGGCGGCCAGTGTCTGGCCGATATGCCGAGGGAGCGTCGCGATCAGGTCGGTCGAGCCGACCACCATGCCCAGCCCGAGAAAACCGGGCAGCTCAAGCATCACCCGGCGCTCGATGCCGGCCCGGGTCAGAGCCGCCTCGAGCAGTTTCTGGCCGGTGCCGGCACTGACTTGCACGTGTCCCTCGGTCCGGTAGCGGGTGATGCTCATGGGCTCCCCGTCGGTGGCATGCTTGGGGTTGCTCAGGCACACCCAGTCCTGCTCGAACAACACCTGCTGGTACATGCCGCCGCCCAGCCAGGGCACAAAACCAATGGCCAGGTCGGCCTCGCCTGATTCCAGCGCGCTTTCGGTATTGCCGTCGATGCGTGCCGCTTCCAGGCGGATGCCCGGCGCGTGCGAGCGCAGATGATTGAGGATGCGCGGCAGCAAGGTGATGTGGCTGGCATCGCTGACGCATAAGCGAAAACGCCGCTGCGCGGTCGCAGCGATGAATTGTGGCTCGGAGGCAGTCAGTCGGCGCAGCGATTCGAGCACCTCGCGGCACGGCCCGATCAACTGGTCGGCCCGCGGCGTGGGCGCCATGCCGCCGGGGGTGCGTACAAACAAGGGGTCGTTCAGTTGCTCGCGCAGGCGTGCCAGCCAGATGCTGATGGTCGGCTGGCTCTGGCCCAGTTGCTCGGCGGCGCGGGTCACGCTGCGGCAGTTGTAGAGGACATCGAACAGGCGCAGCAGCTTGGGGTCTGGCAGGGCATCCAACGGGGTCATTATTGTAATTCTCAATAGTGCTATTGAGGCCATTGTATAGCCCAAATAAGCCCGCCTGCCTAATGTAGTCGCAAAGCACAGGAGGCTTGCGACGTGAAAATCTGCATTCTTGGAGCCGGCGCCCTCGGTTGCGCCATTGGCGCTGCCTTTAGCGAGGCGGGGCATGAAACCTGGTTGTTGAACCGCGGCCAGGCGCATGTCGCTGCGATCAACCAGCACGGCCTGCACGTCAACGATGAGCGTGGCGAGCGCCACGTGCGGGTCAACGCCAGCGTCGATGCCGAAGAGATCGGCGCGGCCGATCTGGTGGTGGTGCTGGTCAAGTCGTTCCATACCGCTGAAGCGATTGCCGGCGCCACTGCCTTGATCGGCCCGCAGACGCTGGTGCTGTCACTGCAGAACGGCCTGGGTCACGAGGACATCCTGGCCGAGGCGGTCGGTCGCGAGCGGGTATTGGCCGGCAAGACCTACGTCGGTGGCGTGCTGCTGGCGCCCGGCTCGATCCGCGCCGGGGTAGCCGGCAAGCAGACCTTTATCGGCGAGCTCGACGGCCAGTTGACGCCACGGGTGCAAGCCATTGCCGACGCCTTCAACGGCGCCGGGCTGGCCACCAGTGTCAGCGACAACATCCTCGGCACCATGTGGGACAAGCTGTTGGTCAACGTCGCCACCGGCGCGCTCAGCGGCATCACCATGCTCAGCTATGGCCAGCTGTACAGCGAACCGCTGCTCGAGAGCACGGCCAAGGCAGCGGTGGCCGAAGCCATCGCGGTCGCCGAGCGGGCCGGTATCCGCCTCAGCCTGACCAGCCCAGAAGCTGCCTGGCAACTGGCTGCCGAAGGCCTGCCGGCGAGTTTTCGCACCTCGATGCTGCAGAGCCTGGAAAAAGGCTCGATCACCGAAATCGACTTCATCAACGGCTCCGTCGTGCGCTGGGGCCAGCGCCATGGCGTGCCCACGCCGGTCAACGCGACCCTGGTGGCCTGCATCAAAGGCATCGAACGCGCCATGGCCGACTATCAAAAGAGGGACTTCAAGTGACTGCCAAAGCCTACCTCGAACACGTTGCATTCTTCGTCAAGGACATCCACTGGCACATCGGCTTTTTCAGCGAGGTGTGCGGCATGACCATGCGTGAAGTCCAGGGCAGCCTCGAGCAGCCTGCGCAGTACTGGACCCTGGGCGGTTTGCAGTTCATCCATCAGCCGGATTTTGCCGGCCCGGAAGGGCGCATGGCCCACCTGGGCATCATGTGCGAAGACCTCGAGGCCAGCCTGGCTGCTGCGCAGCGCTTCGGCGTCACGCCATTGCCGCAAGGTTTCAACTGGTTCCGCCTGCCGGATGGCCTGGCGATCGAGCTGATTCAGGCCCAGCCGGTCAGCTGCGTAGCCCAGGCATTGGCGATTGACCCACGTGCACAGGAGCAAGCATGAACGTAGTGGAAAAATTCTGGGACGATGCCCGTGAAGGCGACGAGTGCATCAGCCCAAGCTATACCGTGACCCGTGAGCGCATTCTGGCCTATGCCGACCTTACCGGTGATCACACCCCGGTCCATGTCGACGAGGCTTACGCCAACGCCAGCCACTTTGGCTGCCTGGTTGCCCATGGCTTGTTCGGCCTGTCGATTGCCGACGGCCTCAAGACCCAATGCGAATACCGCTTCGTGCCCGGCATGTCGCTGGGCTGGACCTGGGACTTCCTCCTGCCGATCAAGGTCAACGACGTGCTCCACGTGCGCATGCGCGTCGGCTCGGTGCGCGCAAGCAAGAGCCGCCCAGGCTGGGGCATCGTGGTCTTGCCGTCGGAGCTGATCAACCAGCACGGCGAAGTGGTGCAGCGTGGCGAGCACCGGTTGATGGTCCCAAGGAGGGCGCAGGCATGAGTCAGGCATTACCACTCGCGGGCATTCGCGTCATTGATTACAGCCACTTTCTCGCCGGCCCTTACGTTGGCCGCTGCCTGGCTGCGCTGGGCGCCGAAGTGATCAAGGTTGAGCGCCCAGGCACAGGTGACGCGGGCCGCCAGCATGCCTTCACCCTGGACGAGCAGCAGAGCGGTTACTTTCTGCAACTGAACATGGGCAAGCAGGGCGTCAGCGTCAACATGCGCGACCCGCGCGGCAAGGCCTTCATGCAGCGCCTGACCGACTCGGCCGACGTCTTCATCGAAAACTACCGGCCCGGTGCACTGGAAAAGCTCGGTCTGGGCTACAGCGAGCTGTCGGCGCGCAACCCGCGGCTGGTCTATTGCTCGATCTCGGCCTATGGCCACACCGGGCCTGATGCGCACCGCGCAGGCTTCGGCCTGATCGCCGAAGCCAAGAGCGGCATCATGCAGATGGTCGGCGTACCCGGCGAGGCGCCGCCGTTGCTGCGTATTTCGCTGGGTGACATGTACACCGGCATTCATGCCGTAGCTGCAATCAACGCGGCGTTGTTGGGCCGGGTCAGCAGTGGCCGCGGCCAGCATATCGACATGGCCCTCTACGACACGCTGGTGTCGATGCACGAATACGCCGTGCAGTGCTACACGCTGTCCGACGGCACCGTGCTGCCCGAGCAGACCGGGCATGACATGCCGACGTCGACCCTGTACGGGGTGTTCCGCGCCGCCGATGGTGACCTGGTGATCGCCGCGCAGGTGGACGACGCCTGGCAACGCTTCGCCGCCATGCTCGAAGCCAACGGCGGCCCGAGCGGCTTTGGCAGTGACAGCCGCTTCCACAGCCTGAACGGGCGCAACGCCAATCGCGAGGATATTCTGGCGGTGGTGCGCGAGTGGGTCGGCGCGCGGCAGGTGGCGGATATCCTCGCCTTGCTCGACGGCATCGACATCCCCAGCGCCAAGGTCCAGCGCATTGACGAGGTGCTCGCCGACCCGCAGATCAAAGCCCGCAACATGGTCATCGAGCAGGAGCACCCGCGCTACGGCACCTTGCGCCTGCCCAACCTGCCGTTCCGCTTTTCGGACTGCGATACCACCATTCACCAGGTCGCCCCGGACCTCGGCCAGCACAACGCCGAAATCGCCGCCGGGCTTGGTTTCAGCCCTGAACAGATCGCTGCGATGCAGGCAGATGGGGTCTTGTTCAGCCACGGAGATGCAGCATGACTGACCGCTATGCAGTGATCGGGCGGCCGATCAATCACACCAAGTCGCCGCTGATTCACGGCCTGTTTGCCCAGGTCAGCGAGCAGGTACTTGAATACGGCGCCATCGAAGGCCAACTCGACGGCTTCGAAGCGCAGGTACTGGGCTTTCGCGAGTCGGGCGGGTTGGGCATGAACATCACCGCGCCGTTCAAGCTGCGCGCGTTCGAGCTGGCCGACCGGCGCAGCGAGCGCGCCCAGTTGGCCGGTGCCGCCAACGCGCTGAAGTTCGAAGACGGGCGCATCGTTGCGGAAAACTTCGATGGCATCGGCTTGCTGCGCGACATCGAAAGCAACCTTGGCCAGCCGCTGCGCAACCGCCGCGTGCTGTTGCTCGGCGCCGGTGGTGCGGTGCGTGGTGCGCTGCTGCCGTTTCTGCAGGCAGCGCCGTTGGAGCTGGTCATCGTCAACCGCGATATGTCCAAGGCCGTGGCGCTGCGCAATGAAGTCGACCACCCGCTGCTGCGCATCAGCCGTTACGAAGAGCTGCAGGGCGAGACCTTCGATATCGTTATCAATGCCACCTCGGCCAGCCTCAGCGGCGAGCTGCCGCCGGTGCCTGCTGACGTATTGAACGGTGCCCAGCTGGCCTACGAGCTGGCCTACGGCAAAGGCCTCACGCCATTCCTGCGGCTGGCCCGCGAGCAGGGCGTGCCGAACCTGGCTGACGGTGTCGGTATGCTGGTCGAGCAGGCGGCAGAGGCGTTTGCCTGGTGGCGCGGGGTGCGGCCTGAGACGCGCGCTGTGATCAACCAACTGACCATCCCCCTCGAGTAGCGCCATGAGCGTCAATATCCTGATGCTGCACGGCATCAACCACAACATGTTCGGCAAACGTGACCCACGCCAGTACGGCACGGCCACGCTGGCAGACATCGATCAGGCCTTGCAGGCGCTGGGTGAGGAACTCGGCGCGCGCATCGAGAGCTTCCAGAGCAACTACGAAGGGGCGATGTGCGAGCGTATTCACCAGGCCTACGAAGAGCGGGTCGATGCGGTGCTGATCAATGCCGGGGCCTGGACCCACTACAGCTACGGCATTCGCGATGCGCTGGCGATTCTGGAAGTGCCGGTGGTGGAAGTGCACATGTCGAACATCCATGCCCGCGAGGCGTTCCGGCATCACTCGGTATTCGCCGAAGTGGTGCGCGGGCAGATATGTGGATTTGGTGTAGACACCTATCTGCTGGCCCTGCGTGCGGCGATGGGCATGCTCTGATTGACGCTGACCTGTTAGCGCTTTTATCAACGCCAGAACGCCGGGCGCGGGGCAGCTGGGGCATACTGGGATCTTTTCCAGGCGATCGGCACTGATCGCCGTTGAGGGCAAGGCATGCTGGCTTCGTTGTTCGCTGTTCTGGCACCGGTGTTTATCGTCGCGGGCATTGGCTACGGCTGGGCCCGCAGCGGTATCGACTACCCCACCGAATTCATCGCCCGGCTGGTGATGAACATCGGCACCCCAGCCTTGGTGCTGTCGACCTTGAGTCGGACCAAACTGGACCAGTCGGCCTTTACCAATATGGCGTTGGCCTGCGTGCTGTGCATGGCTGGCATGGCCTTGGTCGGGCTGCTGGTCAGTCGCTTGTCTGGCCTGCACTGGCGCGTCTTGTTGCCGGCGTTCATGTATCCCAACACCGGCAACATGGGCCTGCCAATCAGCCTGTACGCCTTTGGCGAGCATGGCCTGGCGCTGGCGGTGGCGTTCTTTCTGACCTTGTCGATCTTCCAGTTCACCGTGGGCATTGCCGTGGCTGGCGGCGCCAGCTCGTTCAAGGCGCTGCTGCGCAACCCGATCGTGATCAGTCTGGCGGGGGCCATGCCGATCATCTTTCTGCAATGGGAATTGCCCAAGTGGCTGGCCAATACTGTCAATCTGCTGGGCGGCATGACCATCCCGTTGATGCTGCTGACCCTCGGCGTGTCGCTGGCCA
>Ga0247813_10001568_pt1 | contig 17073 bp, 14 predicted proteins | sample UWRJL169409C1_FD_180719 | JGI IMG/M metagenome (GOLD analysis project Ga0247813, IMG submission 180719) | Plant litter microbial communities from Arlington Agricultural Research Station in Wisconsin, United States - UWRJ-L169-409C-1 | ecosystem: Environmental > Terrestrial > Plant litter >... | reverse complement strand
TCATCCCGCTGGAGCGCGACCTGCGCATGGCCGGACTGACCAAGGGCGCCTATCATGCCGCGAAAATCTCACTGCCGGAATCGGCCGAAGCGATCGCCACGGCCCGCAAGCGCGGCGCCAACGTCACCTGCGGCATCTCGATCAACCATCTGACGTTGAACGAGAACGATATCGGCGAATACCGTACCTTCTTCAAGCTGTCACCGCCGTTGCGTGGCGAAGACGATCGTGTCGCGATGGTTGAGGCTCTGGCCGATGGCACCATCGACATCATCGTTTCGTCGCACGATCCGCAGGATGTCGATACCAAGCGCCTGCCCTTTGCCGATGCCGCCGATGGCGCGATCGGGCTGGAGACCTTGCTGGCCGCTGCGCTCCGCCTCCATCACAGCGGCACCGTGCCCTTGATGCGCCTGATCGATGCCCTATCGACCCGGCCTGCGCAGATCTTCGGGCTTGATGCCGGTACTCTGAAACCCGGCGCCAAGGCCGACATCACGCTGATCGATCTCGACGAACCCTGGATTTTCGGCAAGGACTCGATCGTCTCCCGCTCGAAAAACACGCCTTTCGAAAATGCCCGCTTTACCGGCCGGGCCGTTCAAACCTATGTTGCGGGAAAACTGGTCCATTCGCTGTAGTTAGCGACGAAGCTGCCCCTCATCCGGCCTATCGGCCACCTCTCCCCGTGAACGGGGAGAAGGACGATGCGGCAAACTCCGTCGTTCCCTCGCCCCGCTTGCGGGGAGAGGTTTAGGGTAAGGGCAATGTCCGTCGAGGCGGAATTGGGGAGGCGATAGATGACTGATATATTTTCCTGGCAACTCGGGCTGGCGCTAACGGCCGGTGCTGCAATCTTCGGCTATCTGCTCGGCTCCATTCCCTTTGGCCTCATCCTCACCCGCATGGCCGGGCTCGGCGATGTGCGCAAGATCGGCTCCGGTAATATCGGCGCCACCAATGTGCTGCGCACCGGCAACAAGAAGCTTGCCGCCGCCACGCTGCTGCTGGATGCCCTGAAGGGAACTGCCGCGGCGGCCATTGCCTCACGCTGGGGGATCGAGGCTGGTATTGCCGCCGGTTTCGCCGCGTTCCTTGGGCATCTCTATCCAGTCTGGCTCGGTTTCAAGGGCGGCAAGGGCATTGCAACCTATATCGGCGTGCTGCTGGGTCTGGCGCCCATTATCGTTCTCGTGTTTGCCGCCATCTGGCTGACCCTGGCCAAAATCACCCGTTATTCCTCCCTCGCAGCACTGGTTGCAACACTGATCGTTCCGGTTGTATTGTTGGCGACTGGCTACGGAAAAATCGGTCTGCTCTTTGTCGTGATGAGCATCATCACCTGGATCAAGCACCGGGCAAATATCCAGCGGCTGTTGGCCGGCACTGAGGGCCGGATTGGGGAAAAGGGATAGGATCTTATGTCGAGCGAAGGCGCAGGACGAAACGGGATTGCGCTTTCGGAACGACAAAGGATCGCCTGGCTCAGGCTGATCCGCAGCGACAATGTCGGCCCTGCGACCTTCCGCGATCTCATCAACCATTTCGGCTCGGCGGAAACAGCGCTCGAAATGCTGCCCGAACTGTCGCGGCGCGGCGGCTCGACCCGCACCATCCGGGTCGCCTCCATAGCTGAGGCGGAAAAGGAGCTTTCTGCGGCCTATCGCTTTGGCGCCCGCTTCGTTGGCATCGGCGAGCCCGATTATCCCCCGGCCCTGCGCCAGATCGACGGCGCGCCGCCACTTCTAGCTGTTAAGGGCAATGCGGCCATCGGCACCGTCCCCTCCGTCGGCATCGTTGGCTCGCGCAATGCCTCGATCAGCGGCACGAAATTCGCGGCGATGATCGCCCGCGACGTCGGACGGGCCGGATACTCCATTATATCCGGGCTTGCACGCGGCATCGACACGGCGGCGCACCGCGCCAGCCTCGAGACGGGGACGATCGCGGCGCTGGCCGGCGGTTTGGACCAGCCCTATCCGCCCGAGAATATCGGCCTGCTGGACGAGATTACGCAGGGCAATGGTCTGGCAATCAGCGAAATGCCGTTCGGCTGGGAGCCGCGTGCCCGCGATTTCCCCCGGCGCAACAGGTTGATTGCCGGCGTCAGCCTCGGACTTGCCGTCGTCGAAGCGGCATCCCGGTCCGGCTCCCTGATCACGGCGCGCTATGCCGCCGATTTCGGCCGGCTGGTCTTTGCCGTGCCCGGCTCGCCGCTCGATCCGCGCTGTCACGGCACTAACGGCCTTTTGAAGGACGGCGCGACCGTCACGACGGAGGCACAGGATATATTGCAGGCCCTTGCACCCCTCAGTCGCATTGATCTCTTCACGCCACCGCAAGCGGAGGAACCGGGAGAGCATGATGTTGGGCCGATAGCGCCGCCGAATGAGAACGATCGTATCCGGATCACCGATGCGCTCGGCCCGACTCCCGTCGAGATCGACGACATCATCCGGCATACCGGCCTTTCGGCATCGGCCGTCTATCTGGTGCTGCTAGAACTGGACCTTGCCGGACGACTTCACCGGCATCCCGGTGGCCTCGTTTCCCTCAACATTGGAGAATGATAGCTGCCGTTTACCCGAGAGGATGTCGCCGGCTTCGACAGCGGCCATCTCGATCAGATAGCACAGCATGTCCGCGCCTTCAGTGGCGGCGACGCCTCGTAATTCGCCCAGCATCTGCCGGACATACGAGATTTTTTCGCGTGCCAGAGCGTCTCTCTTGCCGGCCCCGGGTGAATTCGGAATCATCGGTTTTCCCTGTGGTGCATTCAAACCTGCCTTTAGAAAGGCACTTAGTATTCGAGCTGAACCCCATACAACACCGTCCGGTTGTGTCAGCCGCAACCTCGAAACAAGGGCCGAAAGCATCGCTTTCCGTCAACTTGCAACGAGATCAGACTACACTTCAACGACGATAACGCATTTATCTGTAATTGCAATATACACGTAATCCCCTCTAGGTTGTATCGCGTTGTAGTGGCTAATTTTGGGTCCGGCACTTGACCGCAGACGAATCCCTGTCCATGTCGGGGCATCGATATTTCCCATTGTGCCGCCTCTCCCCGGCCTGGCACAGCTTTGAACGGTTGCTTTGAGAATATGACCATGAATGTCGTCGTCGTGGAATCGCCTTCAAAGGCGAAGACCATCAACAAATATCTGGGTCCTGGTTACAAGGTTCTCGCTTCCTTCGGTCACGTCCGCGATTTGCCGGCCAAGGACGGCTCGGTGCTGCCGGATGACGACTTTGCCATGCTGTGGGAAGTGGATACCAAATCCGCCAAGCACATGAAGGACATCGCCGACGCCCTGAAATCCGCTGACCGCCTCATTCTCGCAACCGACCCGGATCGCGAGGGAGAGGCGATTTCGTGGCACGTGCTCGATCTGCTCAGGAAGAAGAAGCTGATCGGCGACAAGCCGGTGAGCCGCGTCGTCTTCAACGCCATCACCAAGAAAGCCGTGCTCGACGCCATGGCCAATCCGCGCGATATCGATATCCCGCTGGTCGATGCCTATCTGGCACGCCGGGCGCTCGACTATCTCGTCGGCTTCAACCTGTCGCCGGTGCTGTGGCGCAAACTGCCCGGCGCCCGCTCGGCCGGCCGCGTGCAATCGGTGACGCTGCGCCTCGTCTGCGACCGCGAAGCCGAAATCGAACGCTTCATTTCCGAAGAATACTGGAACCTTTCGGCGCTCCTGAAGACACCGCGCGGCGATGAGTTCGAAGCCCGCCTGGTTTCCACCGGCGGCAACCGCCTGCCGCCGCGCGGCGTCACCAACGGTGAAGACGCAGGCAAGCTGAAAGCCTTGCTGGACGGTGCCGCCTACACGGTCGACAGCATCGAAGCCAAGCCGGTCAAGCGTAATCCCTCGCCGCCCTTCACCACCTCGACGCTGCAGCAGGCCGCTTCCTCCAAGCTCAGCTTTTCGGCATCACGCACCATGCAAGTCGCGCAGAAGCTCTACGAAGGTATCGATATCGGCGGCGAGACCGTCGGTCTCATTACCTATATGCGTACGGACGGCGTACAGATGGCCGGCGAAGCGATCGACGCTGCACGCAGTGCCATCGGCGACCAGTTCGGCAGCCGCTATGTGCCGGACAAGGCCCGTATCTACACGACCAAGGCGAAGAATGCCCAGGAAGCGCACGAGGCGATCCGTCCGACCGACTTCACCCGCATTCCCGATCAAGTGCGCAAGTTTCTCGATGCCGACCAGCTGCGTCTCTATGACCTGATCTGGAAGCGCGGCATCGCCAGTCAGATGGCGTCGGCTGAAATCGAGCGGACCACCGCCGAGATCACCGCCGAGAACAAGGGCGAGAAGGCTGGCCTGCGGGCTGTCGGCTCGGTTATCCGTTTCGATGGCTTCATCGCTGCCTACACGGATGCCAAGGAAGATGGCGAGCAGAGCGATGGGGATGATGAGGATGGCCGTCTCCCCGAGATCAATGCGCGCGAAAACCTCGCCAAGCAGAAGATCAATTCGACCCAGCACTTCACCGAGCCGCCACCGCGCTATTCGGAAGCATCGCTGATCAAGAAGATGGAAGAGCTGGGCATCGGCCGTCCTTCCACCTATGCTGCGACGGTGACGACACTGCTCGACCGGGAATATATCATCAACGACAAGCGCAAGCTCATCCCCGAAGCCAAGGGCAGGCTGGTGACGGCTTTCCTTGAAAGCTTCTTTGCGCGTTACGTCGAATATGATTTCACCGCATCGCTGGAAGAAAAGCTCGACCAGATTTCCGCTGGCGAACTGAACTGGAAGGATGTTCTTCGCGATTTCTGGAAGGATTTCTTCGCCCAGATCGAAGACACCAAGGAACTGCGCGTCACCAACGTGCTCGACGCCTTGAACGAAGAACTGGCACCGCTGGTCTTCCCGAAGCGCGAGGACGGCAGCGATCCGCGCATCTGCCAGGTCTGCGGCACTGGCAAACTATCGCTGAAGCTTGGCAAATACGGCGCCTTCGTCGGTTGCTCGAACTATCCGGAATGCAATTTCACCCGCCAGCTGTCCTCCGACAGCAATGGCGGCGACGAGGCTGCCGTTTCCAACGAGCCGCTGGCACTCGGCAAGGATCCGCATACGGGCGAGGAAATCACCCTGCGCTCCGGACGTTTCGGACCCTATGTCCAGCGGGGCGATGGCAAGGAAGCAAAACGCTCGAGCCTTCCCAAGGGCTGGACGCCGGCGAGCATCGATCACGAAAAGGCGCTGGCCCTTTTATCGCTGCCGCGCGATATCGGCGCGCATCCCGAAAGCGGCAAGATGATCTCGTCCGGCCTTGGCCGCTACGGGCCGTTTATCCTGCATGACGGCAAATATGCCAATGTCGAGAGCATCGAGGACGTGTTTTCCATCGGCCTCAACCGCGCGGTCTCGGTTCTTGCCGACAAGCAGGCGAAGGGTCCCGGTGGACGCGGAGCCTCGGCTGCTCCGCTCAAGGAAGTCGGCGATCATCCCGATGGCGGACCGATCACGGTCAAGGACGGCAAGTACGGTCCCTACGTCAACTGGGGCAAGGTCAATGCGACCCTGCCGAAGGGCAAGGACCCGGTATCGGTGACGATCGAGGATGCCCTCATGCTGATCGCCGAGCGTATTGCCAAGGGCGGCATCAAGCCAGCCAAGGGTAAGGCGACCAAGACCGCCAAGCCGAAGGCCGCGGCGAAGACCGACGCGACAGAAACGAAATCGGCAAAGCCGAAAGCTGCGGCCAAACCCAAGGCGGCGGCCAAACCCAAAGCTGCCGCCAAGCCCAAGACAGCAGCAGCAAAAGCCAAGAAGGCCTGAATACCGTGACCAGAACTCCACGCGATCGACCCGAACGGCCCGGTAAACCCGCAGTCAGGATCGGACGCGGGGGCAAGAAGGCTTTCACGCCGGCAGATGACACCGTGATCATTCACGGTGCGGTACCGCCGCGCGACGTGCTGATGCGCTTCATTTCGGAAAACCCGGACAAGGCGTCGAAACGCGAGATCTACAAGGCTTTCGGCCTGAAGGGCGAAACCCGCATCGAGCTGAAATCCCTTTTGCGCGAGATGGAACAGGACGGGCTGCTGGAGAAGAAGCGCAACTCGCTGGTCCGTCCGGGCGCCCTGCCCCCCGTCACCGTTCTCGACATCACCACCCGCGACAAGGATGGCGAACTGATCGGCCGTCCGGCCGAATGGCCAGATGATGCGGGCGTTGCCCCCGCCGTTTCGATACGCCAGTCGAGTGTCGGCCAGTCCAAGGGCAAGATGCCCGTTGGTGGCATCGGCGACCGGGTGCTGGCCAAGATCTTCCCAGCCAAGGATCGCGGCGGCCCGGCCTATACGGCGCGGATCATCAAGGTGCTCGACCGCAAGCGCAACAACAATGCAGCCCTCGGTGTCTTCCGGGAAATGCCGGGTGGCGGCGGCCGGATCATGCCGATCGAGAAGCGCGGCGAGGAAATGCAGGTCGATGCCGAGCATCAAGGGCCGGCCAAGGACGGCGATCTGGTCGAGGTGGAAATCGTCCGCTCCGGCCGCTTCGGTCTGCCGCGCGCAGCCGTCAAGACCGTGATCGGCTCGGTCGCCACCGAAAAAGCGATCTCGATGATCGCCATCCATGCCCATGGCATTCCCTATATCTTCCCCGAGAGCGTCCTCAAGGAAGCGGAGGCCGCCGGTCCCGCCACCATGTCGCACCGCGAGGACTGGCGGTCGCTGCCGCTGATCACCATCGATCCCGCCGACGCCAAGGACCATGACGACGCGGTGCATGCCGAGCCTGACCCCTCGCCCGACAATGAAGGCGGCGTCATCGTCACCGTCGCGATTGCCGACGTCTCCTGGTATGTGCGGCCGAAATCGGCGCTCGACCAGGAAGCGGCCAAGCGGGGCAACTCCGTCTATTTCCCCGACCGCGTCGTGCCGATGCTGCCGGAGCGTATATCCAACGAACTCTGCTCGCTCAAACAGGGTGTCGACCGGCCGGCTCTCGCCGTGCGCATGCGGTTTTCAAAGGAAGGCCGCAAGGCTGGCCATACTTTCCATCGCATCATGATGAAGAGTGCCGCAAAGCTCTCCTACAATCAGGCTCAAGCAGCGATCGACGGCAATCCGGACGATCAGACTGGACCGTTGCTGGAGCCGATCCTGCAGCCGCTTTGGAACGCCTATGCGATCTTGACCCGCGGCCGCGACCGGCGTCAGCCGCTCGAACTCAACATGCCCGAACGCAAGATCGTCCTCAAAGCCGACGGCACCGTCGACCGCGTCTTCGTGCCGGATCGCCTCGATGCCCACAAGCTGATCGAGGAAATGATGATCCAGGCCAATGTGGCCGCTGCCGAGACGCTGGAGATCAAGCGCCAGCCGCTGGTCTACCGCGTCCACGACGCACCGTCGCTCGCCAAGCAGGAGACGCTGCGCGAGTTTCTGGCCACGCTCGACCTCTCGCTCGTCAAGGGTGGCAACCTCAGATCCAACCATTTCAACGGCATTTTGTCGCAGGCCGTCGATAAGCCCTACGAGACCATGGTCAACGAGATGGTGCTGCGCTCGCAAAGCCAAGCGATCTACAGCCCGGAAAATATCGGCCATTTCGGCCTCAACCTAATGAAATACGCGCATTTCACTTCGCCGATCCGCCGCTACGCCGATCTGATCGTGCATCGTGCGCTGGTCGGTACGCTGGGGCTTGGCGAAGGCGGCATCACGCCGGCCGAGGAAGCCGCGCTCAACGACATCGCGGCGGAGATTTCCACCTTCGAGCGCCGGGCCATGGCCGCCGAGCGTGATACGGTCGACCGGCTGATTGCCCATCACCTCAGCGGACGGGTCAACGAGGAATTCGACGGACGCATATCAGGTGTGACCAAGGCGGGACTATTTGTCACTCTTCCAGCCTATGGCGCCGACGGGTTCGTACCTATATCTACGCTGGGACGCGATTATTTCATCTATGACGAGGCCCATCAGGCCCTTTCCGGCGAAAAAACCGGACTTGGCTATCGTCTTGGCGATCAGATCCGCGTCAAACTGGTGGAAGCTGTGCCGCTTGCCGGCGCGCTCCGCTTCGAGATGATCAGCGAAGGACGCAAGATGCCGACGGCAACGCGCTCCTTCCACAAGTCCGGTCGCAGGGATCGCAGCGGCGCTCGCAAGATGCCGGGAACGCGACCACCGCGCGGCAAGCGATAAAGGATGTGAGGGATTTGCCTTGCGTCCGCAAATTGAGGATATGGACATGCAGGCAAATGGCAGCACTCCGGAAACAGTCCGCTTCGAGCAGACGCGCGAAGCCGATCGTCCCGTTGGACGATCGATCAAGCGCGGGCTTTTGAACCAGTGCCCGGCCTGCGGCAGCGGCAAACTGTTCGGCCGTTTTCTCAAGACCGTGCATGCCTGCTCGTCCTGCGGCGAGCAGCTCGACAGGCATAGCGCCGACGACTTTCCGCCCTATATCGTCGTCACCATCATGGGTCACATCGTGCTTGGCGGCTTCATGGCAACCGAAATGATCCTGCCCATGTCGAACTGGGGGCACCTGGCGATCTGGGTGCCAATCACCATCATCGGCTCGCTCGCCATGATGCAGCCCGTCAAGGGCGGCGTCGTTGGCCTGCAATGGGCCCTGAAGATGCATGGCTTCGGCGAACATGACGACCAGCCGGCCGACGCCCTGCCGGTACCGGACCGGGCTGCGTGACGACCAGCGGCGACGGGCCGGTCAACGGCACGCCTTCGGATATGCTCAAAATTCGCTCGCCGCGGCCTCGGGAAGCCGCGTCGATCATGCTGCTCGACCGCTCGCAGGACTGCGTGCGCGTTCTGGTCGGCCGGCGCAACAAGGCGCATGTCTTCATGCCCGACCTGCATGTCTTTCCGGGCGGGCGCAGGGACAGGGGCGACCACCGGCTCGCCTTTAGCGGCGATATCCATCCAGCCGTGCTGGAACGCCTCAAAATGGCTTACAAGCACTCTGCCTCCGAAAGCCGGCTCCGCGCCATCGCGCTCGCCGCCATCCGTGAACTGCACGAAGAGGCGAGCATCGCAGTCGGCAGCAAAGACTGCGGAAACACTCTGTTACCTTTCCTTCCCGATCTGACAAACTTGCGCTATATGGCACGGGCGATTACGCCGCCGGGACATCCGCGCCGGTTCGACACCCACTTCTTCGCCCTGTTTACGGACGAGGCGGGCGTCGATCCGGGTGATATCCGCGACAGCCGGGAGCTCGAAGATTTGAGATGGATTGATGTGAACGATGTCTCGGCCGTCCGGTTGCCGGACATTACCGGGATCATCCTTGCGGATTTGAGGGCAAGCCTTCAATCCGACGCATCTCTGCCCTTCGGGAGGCCGGTACCGTTCTATTACACGCGTCATGGGCAATTTGTCCGCGACCTCCTTTAGGGAAATTCATTGCATGTCACAGCCGCCGTCCGGCACGCCTGCGCCGGTTGAGGAAATACACTGGCCATCGCTGGTTGCTGCCATCGCCGCCATCTCGGCGGTTGGTATCGCGATCGGCCTCGGTCTGCCGCTGCTCAGCATCATCATGGAAAAGCGCGGCATCTCCTCGACGATGATCGGCCTGAACTCGGCAATGGCTGGTCTTGCCTCGATGGCGGCAGCGACCGTCACGGCGAAAATCGCCCACCGCTTCGGCGTCGCCAATACGATGCTGCTCGCCATTGTCTTTGCCGCGATCAGCGCGCTCGGCTTCTATTATATCGAAAACTTCATCCTGTGGTTTCCGCTGCGCGTCGTCTTTCACGGCGCCATTACCGTGCTGTTCGTCCTCTCCGAGTTCTGGATCAACGCCACAGCACCACCACGCCGCCGCGGGCTCGTTCTGGGCATCTACGGCACAGTCCTGTCGCTCGGCTTTGCAGCCGGCCCCCTGCTCTTCTCCATTCTCGGCAGCGAGGGCATCCTGCCGTTTGCCTTCGGCGCCAGCGTCATCATGCTGGCGGCCGTTCCGATCTTCCTCGCCCGCAACGAAAGCCCGGAACTCGACGAAAAACCGGAACTGCATTTCATGCGCTACGTGTTCCTGGTGCCGACCGCCACCGCAGCCGTATTCATTTTCGGCGCCGTCGAATCGGGTGGCCTGTCGCTCTTTCCGATCTATGGCACCCGCAGCGGCTTCACCGAATCGCAGGCAGCGCTGCTTTTGACCGTCATGGGCATCGGCAACGTGATTTTTCAGATTCCACTGGGCATGTTGTCCGACCGAATGAAAGACCGGCGCAATCTTTTGGCCCTGATGACCGTCGTCGGCTTGATCGGCGCGCTCTGTCTGCCCCTCCTGCAGGGTAACTGGTGGCTGATGGCGATTGTCCTGCTGTTCTGGGGCGGAAGCGTCTCCGGCCTTTATACGGTCGGCCTCAGCCATCTCGGCTCACGCCTCACCGGTGCTGACCTTGCAGCCGCCAATGCGGCCTTCATCTTCTCCTATGCGGTTGGAACGGTTGCAGGACCCCAGGCGATCGGTGCCGCCATGGATATTTCGGGGAATAACGGGTTTGCCTGGGCAATCGCCGGATTCTTCGGGCTTTATGTGCTACTTTCCGTGGCGAGAATCGTTTTCAATCCAAAACGGACTTGACTTTTCGGGCGCGATTTGTAGTTTCGCGCCAAGTTTGCCGGGACCCTTCCTTTGGAAGTCCGCGGCTTTGTTTTTTTGTAAAGGCAGGACGACCATGGCGAAAGCTGCAAAAATCAAGATCAAGCTGCTGTCGACGGCCGACACAGGTACTTTCTACGTGACCTCGAAGAACAGCCGTACGAAGACGGACAAGATGTCCTTCACCAAGTATGACCCGGTCATACGCAAGCACGTTGAATTCAAGGAAACCAAGATCAAGTAAGATCTGGTTTCCCTTGTGGATTTAGGAAGGCGCCGGCTGAAAAGCCTGGCGCCTTTTTCTTGTGGCTCTGTCTGATGCGGCTGCGACACGCAACGCGGCGATCTCGCCGGGATGAGGCCTAAAACAAAAAACGCCGCCCCCATGACAGGGACGGCGTTTTAATGGGCGTCGGCTGACCGCGACCGCGGCACGAGGAACCGCATTGGTAACAAATCAGCCGACAAACCCCACGACCCAGGAGATGCGGCGGACCTGACATCATGGGGTAACTGATGGGAGTTGTTTTCTCCCTTGCTAGGAGAATTGACTGAAAACAAAAAAAAATCAATGAATTCTTAACTACGGCACACGGGAAGACCTTGGAATGGTTAATTTAACCATTGCCTAATAGACCATCCAGCACTGTTTCTGCAGTCAGCCGATCCTCGAAAGATTGCTTTTTAAAACTAGTATTACTTTTTCACAGAATGAAAAAATGGCAATGCGAAAAGCCTCATTAAGACAATCGAAATATTTAAATATCTGATTTGTATATTTTATTTCAGAGTACCAGAAATCACCTGTTATTTTTCCCGTCTGCATAGCAGAAATTACAGGCGAATCCGACTACCTTTGCGCGACACTTCGCTTGCAGGCACGTTCTGCGGTTAATTTATCGCGCATCGGAAGGACGCCTATCTTTTTCCTGTGGAAAACACCATCAAAGGCCCGGTCTCCTGCTCAAATCAGGCTCAGGCGGCAGCAGCGACCACCTGATTCCGGCCATTGTTCTTGGCCTGATAAAGGGCCATGTCAGCGCGTTTCAGCAGGGCTTCAGCAGTATCTCCTGCTGGATTGAGCGTAGCAATGCCAAGGGAAGCAGTGATCGACAGCGGTGTATTCGTATTCGGCAAGACAAATGGCCTGTCCTCGACGATTGTCCGCAGGCGCTCGGCAATAGCCGTCGCCGCCTCTGCTGACGTATCCGGCATGACCACGACAAACTCTTCGCCGCCAAAACGGCAGGCAAGGTCGGCGCCACGCACGGTGGAACGGACCCGGTGCGCAAAATCGCGCAGGACTTCATCGCCGGCATCATGACCATGGGTATCGTTGACGCTCTTGAAGCGATCGATATCGGTGATGCAGATCGACAACGGCCGGCCACGCGCAATGGCGCGATCCACCAGCAGCTTCAGATGATTGTCCAAATAGCGCCGATTGTGCAGGCCCGTGAGGCCATCCGTGACTGCAAGCTCGATGGTCTGCTTGACGCTCGCCCGCAGCCGGTCATTGCAATGCTTGCGGCGGATTTGCGTCAGGCTACGCGCCACCAGTTCGTTGGGATCGACAGGCCGCATCAGATAGTCGGTGACGCCGAGATCGAGCGCGCGCACGACCATCTCATCACCCCCCTGCTCCGCGATGATCAGAAGCGGGATATAGCGCGTGCGCTCCAGCGAGCGAAGCTGAGAGCAGAGCCGTAGAGGATCGTAGTCATCGAAATTCGAATTGACGATGACGAGATCGAAGCTGTTTTCCGCAGCCTCGAACAGCGCCGCCTGCGGATCGGACATGGCTGTGACATCGGCGACCGGTTTTAACGCACGGATGATGCGTTCCTGCGAACTGCCCCTGCCATCAACGAGCAGGACATTGCCGAGTTCGTCCGGCCGATCCGTGGAAGTCATATCCTGCAGACCGACATTGTGGGCAGTTTCGGCGCGAAGGCGCAGTTCGTCACTGACATTCTTCAGCCGAACCAGGCTTTTGACGCGTGACATCAGCTGCAGGTCGTTGACCGGCTTGGTCAGAAAATCGTCGGCGCCGGCTTTCAGCCCCCTCACCCGATCCGATGGCTGATCAAGAGCTGTCACCATGACGACGGGAATATGCGCGGTGCGCGGGTTCGACTTCAGCCGCTCGCAGACTTCAAAGCCATCGATGCCCGGCATCATGATATCAAGCAGGATGAGATCGACCGGCTGCTTCTCGCAGATTGCCAAAGCCTCATATCCGTCGGCGGCCGTCAGGACGTCAAAATACTCGGCCACAAGACGGGCCTCGAGCAACTTGACGTTGGCCGGGATGTCATCAACGACAAGGATCCGTGCAGTCATGCAATCTTTCCTGCCAATAAGCGCCTGAAACAGAAAGCCGGTTCAACTTTCGATGTCGTTTCACGCACAAGAATATCGTTGAGGGGCATTCTTGCCGGAAGCCCCTGGCGCTGCATCAGGCATCGCCCAAATAAGTCTTGATCGTCTCAATAAATTTCGGCACCGAGATGGGCTTGGAAACATAGGCCTCGCAGCCCCCCTGCCGTATGCGTTCTTCGTCACCCTTCATCGCAAAGGCCGTAACGGCGATCACCGGGATGACATGCAATTCGTCGTCTTCCTTCAGCCACTTGGTCACCTCAAGCCCGGAGACCTCCGGAAGCTGGATGTCCATCAGGATCAGGTCAGGCCGATGTTTTCGTGCAAGATCAAGGGCTTCCATACCATTTCTGGTTTGAATGGTCGTGTACCCGGATGCCTCGATCAGGTCACGAAAGAGCTTCATGTTCAGCTCATTGTCTTCAACGATCATAACCTGTTTGGGCATTTCGATCCCTTGATTTGCGGTTCCGGCTTGCATGAACGTCGCATCGCTATAAGTTGCGGCGCGGTTGGGCTCATGGCCCCGGAAGCTTGAAGCTAAAGCGATTTGGTTGAAAAACCGGTAATATTCCGTAGAAAATTGCCCGGATGCGATAAGGACGAATGGACGTGACCCCCTCCGAAGAAACAGCGATTGCCATCCTCGGCTGGCTTGCAAACGAGCCGGAACTGCTCGGACGTTTCCTGGCATTGACGGGCACCGATCCATCGTCGTTGCGCCATACCGCCGCCGACCCCGGTTTCCTTGCCGGCGTCGTCGATTTCCTGATGGGCCATGAACCGACCCTCATGGCCTTTTGCGCGGCGACCGGCACGCGGCCCGAGGATGTGGTGCGCGCCCATGCCATGCTGTCAGGGCCGGACAATCCGGGAGATTTCTGACAATGACGGATACGCTTGATCTCAACCATATCCACTTGGCGGACCGGCCGCTGATCGTCTGCGACATCGATGAAGTGGTGCTTGAATTCCTGACACCGTTTCGCAACTTCCTGCGCTCGTGCGGCCGCGATCTTCTGCCCCGCTCTTTCCGCCTGAATGGCAATATCGTCGAGGTCGATACCGGTCTTCCCATCGAGGACGCGATGACAAGCGAATTGCTGGAGACATTCTTCCGGCTGCAGGACCAGTGGCAGACGCCTGCCGATCTCGTTGTCGATACCTTGGCGGCGCTTTCCACTGAAGCGGATATCATCTTCCTGACCGCGATGCCGCCACGCCACAGTAGCGTGCGCCGGTCGCTGCTCGACCGCCATGGCCTGCACTATCCTCTGCTTGCCAGCGAAGAACCCAAGGGACCGATCATCAGACGCCTTCACGATGCCCGGGATGTGCCGCTGGTCTTCCTCGACGATATCCTGCGCAATCTGCAGTCCGTTCAGACCCATGCGCCGGATTGCCTGCTGATCAACCTGATGGCGAACGCCCAATTCCGGGCTATGGCGCCGGATCCCGGCGACGGTATCGCCAAGGCAGACAGCTGGACGGACGCAGCCACGATCATTCGCACGCATTTCCTGCGCTGAGTGCTGGCCGGAAAACCGGTGCTGGGCAAAAAAATCGCTCAAGCTCACCTTTCCTCTGAAGGTCATCAAGATTGCCTTTCCATGCCTTGAGACTCGTCAGCTTAGGGCGTATCGTGAAAATGTTCAACTTTTGTTCTGATCGATGCAAACAGACGCGCAGCAATTTCCAGGTTTTTGCCGAGACTGTCTCACAGGCCAACCGGCCGGCATTCGCCGTTGCCGCGCCTGCGGCAGCCCGCGCCTGCTGTTCCACTCCGAACTGTACCAACTGACGCTTGCCCATATCGACTGCGATGCGTTCTATGCCTCGGTGGAAAAACGCGACAATCCGGACCTTGCCGACAAGCCGGTGATCATCGGCGGCGGCAAGCGCGGCGTCGTCTCGACCGCCTGCTACATTGCCCGCATCCATGGGGTGCGTTCGGCCATGCCGATGTTCAAGGCGCTGGAGGCCTGCCCGCAGGCCGTCGTCATCAAGCCGGACATGGAGAAATACGTGCGGGTCGGCCGCCAGGTGCGCACGCTGATGCAGGAACTGACACCGCTGGTTCAACCGCTGTCGATCGACGAGGCCTTTCTGGAGCTGAAGGGCACCGAGCGGCTGCATCACGATCCGCCTGCCCGGACGCTGGCAAAATTCGCCCGGCGGATCGAACAGGAAATCGGCATTACCGTTTCGGTCGGCCTGTCCTATTGCAAGTTCCTCGCCAAGGTGGCTTCCGACCTGCAGAAGCCGCGCGGCTTTTCGGTCATTGGCGCTGCCGAGGCGCTGGATTTCCTAAGAGACAGGTCGGTGACGCTGATCTGGGGCGTCGGCAAGGCCTTTGCAGCGACCCTGGAGCGCGATGGCATCCGCACCATAGGCCAGTTGCAGACAATGGACGAAACCGACCTGATGAAGCGCTACGGCACGATGGGCCAGCGCCTTTACCGGCTGTCGCGCGGTCAGGACGAACGCACCGTCGATATCGATGGAGAGGCCAAGAGCGTTTCTTCGGAAACGACATTCAACGACGATCTCTGTGATTATGACGATCTGGTGACGCATCTGCGCCGCTTGAGCGAACAGGTGGCGCACCGGCTGCGCAAGGCCGACATTGCCGGCCAGACCGTCGTCCTGAAGTTGAAGACCGCCGATTTCAAGAGCCGGACGCGCAACCGCCGGCTCGACAGCCCGACCCGGCTTGCCGACCGGATTTTCCGCACCGGCATGCAGCTTTTGGACAAGGAAACCGACGGCACGAAATTCCGCCTGATCGGCATTGGCGTCTCCGACCTCTCCAATCCCGACCTTGCCGATCCGCCCGATCTCGTCGATACGCAGGCGACGCGGCGCGCGGCTGCGGAAGCCGCGATCAATACGTTGCGCGACAAATTCGGCAAGGCGACGGTCGAGACCGGCTATACATTCGGCAAGGGCCGGAAAAAATAGCTGGCTTCACATTCCCGTGTTCCATCCGCGACGGCAAAGTTTCCTTAAGCCTCTCAGGCTAGGCTGATCATCTGTTTCTTGCGTCCGGATGTTCCTCATGGTTTTGCGTTTTACATTTGGTCTCGGCTTCGCCCTCGCCCTGTCAGCCAGTGTGGCACTTGCGGGCGATCCGGCTCCCCTGCAGATCGTCGTTTCCCGCGACCAGCAATCGCTGGTGGTCTATGACGGCAACACGGTCGTTGCCACGTCGAATGTCTCGACTGGCAAAGCCGGTCATTCGACGCCAACAGGCATTTTCTCGATCCTCGAAAAACGCCGGTTCCACAAGTCGAACATCTATTCGAACGCACCGATGCCGTTCATGCAGCGGCTGACCTGGTCCGGCATCGCGCTGCACGCCTCCAATCACGTTCCGAGCTACCCGGCCTCGCATGGCTGCGTACGACTACCGGACGCCTTTGCCAAACAGCTGTTCAAGATGACCGGGCGTGGTGTGCATGTGCTGATCTCGGACCGCCAATTGACGCCGGTTGCCATCGCCGATCCGTTCCTGTTCCAGCCCAAAGTGAAAGAACCTGTGCTGCTTTCGGACGCCATGTTGCGGCCGAGCGTTTCGCAGGTCCCCAACCAATCCGTCGAAGTGGCCACGATCGAGCCCGCACCGGAAAAACCGGCTGCCACTGAAGTGGAAAAGCTGCCGCCGATCCGGATGCTGATCACCCATCGCGGCGCACGCGAAAACACGATGGATATGCAGAGCCTGCTCAACGCACTCGGTTATGTCGCCGGACTTGCCGACGGATATGCCGGCGTGCAGACCACGGATGCCATCAAGGCATTCCAGACTGCGGAAAAACTCCCCGTCGATGGCAAGCCGACCCCTGCCTTCATCGAAGCGCTCTACGCAAAGGCCGGCAAGGGCAAGCCGCCGAACGGCCAGCTTCTCGTTCGCCGCGATTTCGAGCCGCTGTTCGAGACGCCTGTGGTCATCGACAGGCCAGAGATCGCACTCGGCACGCACTTCTTCCAGTTCCAGGATATCGATGCCGCCACCGGCAAGGGCGAATGGTTCGCCATGACGCTCGACAACACGCTGTCCGGG
>Ga0247813_10001567_pt1 | contig 17074 bp, 39 predicted proteins | sample UWRJL169409C1_FD_180719 | JGI IMG/M metagenome (GOLD analysis project Ga0247813, IMG submission 180719) | Plant litter microbial communities from Arlington Agricultural Research Station in Wisconsin, United States - UWRJ-L169-409C-1 | ecosystem: Environmental > Terrestrial > Plant litter >... | reverse complement strand
TAGATTCATTGCTCCAGCCTCCTCATTCATGGCCTCGCGAGGAATGAGCCAGAGTTGAGGTTTAGTTGCCCCAATAGCACCCTTTGGGTCAAGCTGAGTTGCCACTCCATCCTGCTGAGAGGTATGTAATTCCAGCTCCACTTCCGCTTCCAGATTTTCCATTGTTAAACTCATTTGCTCGATTCTTTCTTTTCTGTTTCTTTTCTTCCGCACTCATCGGCCTCGGTCCCGGCCTCAACCGACTCGGATTCAAGGCAGGCTTCGCCCACGCCTTCATGCAAGTCAAACCATCTTTTGGATTCCATGCCGTGTGACCAGCTTCCCGCTGCGCTATCCAGCTAGGGTCATGATTAATCCTCTCAGCAGCCTCCTTTAGCGTTAACGAACTCGCCTCACGGCAGGTTTTCATGTAGTAGCTAAAGTCAGGAGCCAAAAGGCCCGCAAGCTCGTTTAATTGGGCTTGCAGGCCAGCAGATTGGACCAGTGTTGCTACAAAGGTCTTTCGGTTCATTTATTCCTCTTCGGTTGGTGAAAGGACTTCGAATTGGAGTTCCGTCTGATCGGGATCAGGGATTTCACTATCGCTACAGATAGCGTATTTTTTGCTCCACGACAACTTGGTCGAGAGTTTATTTTTCTCCAAGTCCAGGGTGATGTTGAATCCCATGGTGAACTTCTGACCATCTTCCATCTCCGTGATCGCAGACTGGATGTCGGACTCGTAGTTGAGCCCATTGTTTACAAGGTTGTTTGCCGCACGGGTGAATACTGCTTCTAGCTTCTTATTGTTGCTCATTTTGTCTTTTTGTTTTGTTGTCTAATGAAGTCCAGACCCAAAAGCGCGGCATCAATAATTCCGCTACTTGGTACTGTACTTCTTTTCGTTGCCAGCCAGTCTTCATCTGGCCAGATTTCTCGCGCTATCTCAAGCGCCTTGATTTTAGTGGTCCCTTGTGGGCACTTCCCAAGTATTCGCTTCTGCCAATGCCTAGGATCAACTGGAATCCAATCGTGACCAACTAGCTCAACCCATGCTGTGATTCGACCAAATGACCGACCCATAGATGCGTGTGATGCCGCTGATGGTGCGTGCTTTAGTGGCTCCTCAATAACGATGGCTAGATCTCGATCCAAGATTGGACTTAGTTGCTCAGTTAGCCCAAGCACATTGATCTCGGTTTTACCGAACTTCGTGAAGATGGGGAGGTTGCTTCGATGTAGGATTTTACCATCCATATCAAGAGCGCACCAAGCACCGCTTATACCGTTGTCAAAACTAAGTACATTCACAGCGGCTGGCGATCCTGTTGTTCTTCCACAACATCAACCAAGGCACTAACAAGGTTTATTGGGGTCGGCTCATCCTCAGCGAAACTCAATCGAATTAGACTTTGTGCCTCTCTATCCGCAATATCACTCCACCTCATACCAGCGCCACGAATAGCTCCACCAATGGACGATCCAAACCTAGCGCCAGCTTCAGCAAACCGATCTGAAACACGGCTATTCAACTCCCTGGTCTCATCCGCAATCATCTCAGCCCTCACATGAGCCCTTATCTCTGGCGTAGTATCCACGGCGGCGAGTTCAGCGTCGATGCTAGCGATGGCTTCAAGTGAGAGGGTGAGTTGTGCGGCGGCTGGTCGGATTCGTTCGAGTGGGTCAGGACCTCGACCTGCATACCAAGCTTCTGGGGTTACAGACAAAGGACGTAATTCACGAACCATTTCGTTAATATGTTCGGTTGGCGCTCCGTTTGGTCTTGGGAAATTATCAGCAATCTCCCTGGCTCGATCAACTACCGTTGGCTCAGGTCGCATCTGACCAAACTCACAGAGTTCGTCGATAGATTCCATGAGTGCTTCAATGGCATCTGTATATTCCCTTGTGCCAAGATTGAGCCTGAGTGTTTCTAGATACTTCTGTTTCAAGTCTTGAGCATCCTCACGAACATCTGCGTAAAGTGAGTCAAGCAAAGAACTCTTTACCCTAAAGATAGCTTCGTCGCGAGACGCTGCTGTTTCGGGTCCAAAAATTCGGTGATCTCGAAGATTAAGACTTGCCCTAACCATTCCATTTACCCCAAGTCGAGGTTCTTCTACCGTAAAATCAATATCGTGTTCTAGAATCATTGTGTGTATTTTTGTGTGGTTAAAACAAAGGGGTGTCGAATAACACCCCTTTGTTCGTTGTTTCTTTTACTTCATTAAGAAGTGCTTGTCAAGAGGTTTTAGAAAGGAATCTCTTCGTCCTCAAATGTGTCGGCCACAGCTTCTTTCTGCGTCTTCCGTGGCGCAACCTCTTCACCTTCCTTGGGTACAATATAATCCGCAACCTCATTCTTAGCCGCGTAGATCCCGTTCGCCTTACCGATCTTGATCTTCACCTTCCCTGCTCCAGCCTCGCAATCAATCGCTTTAGCGTCACCCGAGTTGTAAGCCTCAATCCGACCGATACACTCGAAGAAGTGTCGAAGCTTAACACCACTACTCTCAAGCAGGTAATCGTTCACGAATCGTGGCGAACCATCTTCCGTAAATACACGCAGCTTCAGAGCGATCATCTCATTGCCTGATTTACTAATTTTGTCATCCGCCTGGATAACCTCGAAGTCATACGTACCGGCAGGGAAGTTCATAGCTTCCTGCAATTCTTTCTCTGTCTTTGGGTCGATCTTCATGTGTTCTTACTTCTCTTCTTTTGTTGGGTTGATCTTATCATTAAGGAACTTGATGGCATTAGCGGCTTGCGACTCGGACATTTCATTCCAATCCGCAATATTCCACTTGGTCCACCACTTGGTGATTTCTTCGTCGGTGAGCTTGAGTAGCTGCACAAGGCGAACAACTTCGGCGATATTCTCCGCCGATGCAAGCACAATATGCTTGGCCTTGCGATTAATCACATCCTTGCCGTACTTCTCAGCGAACTTCTCGAAGCTAAGTTCGAACCGCTCTTTGTTCGGGAACTCGGTCAGTCGGCTCTTGCGAGTCAGACCATATCGAGTGGCGCCTTGAAGAAGCATTCCGATCACAAGGTCAAGCTCATACTCAAGCTTATCCCAGCAGTCGAAGGTCTTTCCAATGGCAACCTGCTCACCAGTCTTCTCATCCTTACCCCATTCAACCTTTTCCTGAAGGATGATGACGACGTTCATGTCGAGGCGGTTGATCCAGTTCACCAGACGACGCATGTAGGACAGTGCTGGCTTCTTGGAGTTACCAAAAGCTTCCTTTTCACCAGCCTTCTCCATGCGCTCCTGTTCGGATACAATGGCGGCATTGAAGAGTTTCGTGAGTGAGTCGATAACGAGAGTATCATACTCATGATCTTCAGTGGCGAGCGCCTTAACCTGCTCAAGAACAACATCGAAGTCACACGCTCCATCTTCAGGGCCCATAATCATGCCGCCACTCTTTGCGAGCTTTGCCATGTAGTGCTTACGGGAAGATCCGCCTTCAGTGTCGATGTAATAGCATCCTGGGAAGTCCAGGGCCATCCAAGTCTTGCCGATTCCTGATGGGCCGAAGATGGCAATCTTAGGCTTAGTTGGCTCCCGGTCTTCAGGCTTCTTTGCTTTGAGTTTTGAGACTCGTGGTTTTACTGGTACGTTACTCATGTGTTTCGGTGTTATAATTGGTGATGATTCGTGCGTTTGCGGCGTTAATAAGTGTACTATATGCGCTTGTTAGCTTGAGCAGTTCATCTACAGTTGGGTATCCGTTCATAATTTTGGACAGGATATAATCTGCCACGGATAGTTCTTTTGCGTTCATTTGTTTGTGTTTTCTTGATGTTAATCATTTGGTGGGTTATCTTGCATTTCGCAAGCATCATCCCAGCCTTGCCAGTTATCTACTCCGCAAGCTTCTAGGCATTGAAGAAACCAGTCTCGTTCTTCAAGGTATTTAAGCCTATCCGTCTCGATGGTTGTAAATGAAATAGTCCTGGGTTTAATCATAAGTGCTTTGTGCGTATTTTGGTGGTCTAATACTATTGTCCGGGGTTGATAAGAATAGGCGGAAATCCAAGAGGCGAAGATTTCGGCTTCGCGAGTTCGAGGTTTGCTTTGGTGAGGGTTTCGATTTGTGACTGCATGTTTTTCAGATCACATACACTCTTGAGATCTTGATGGTGCGCTAAGATTGAGGCTAGAACAATTACCGTTCCTGATACAATGGACCAAAATGAGATCCAAAATTTATCATCTTCCCTCATACTATTCCATCGCCTCCTGTTCTTCCACGGTGAAACCAATTCCACAAACTGGCTCCTGATCATTCCATGCGATCTCATCCTGCTCCAGCTCAAATCGAGCCCGTGCGCAGGTAAGGAGGTTGCCGTATAGGATTAGCCAATCCATGATCAGATTGGGACTCTTATGTTTTGATTCTTCAGCCAATCCTTCCAGGATATATTCAGCAGCTACGTTTTCGAGGTTATTCATGTGTTGGTTCTTCGGTGTATTTCAGGGCGTTAATGCGAGCGATCAGAAGTGCTGCCGCTTTCGTTAGGTTACGTACTTTGTCTTGGGATGGTTTGAATGAGTCTGGATGGAATGGCCAAGTGTGGGAGCCGTCGTTACCTACGGTTGCCAGGATGTAAGCGATTGAAGCGCGTTCAAGTTCGCTTTCTACGTATTTAGCATCCAATACAGGATTGTATCCTTTTTCGAATTGCCTGGACAACTCGTTAGTAACCAAGCCTTCACCGTATGTTGTGGGTTGGTCAAAGGTTTCGGTTACTGGAGGGTGTGTTACCGCTTCCTTTGGTTTCTTATTATAAGGTCTAGCCATGTGTTGTATATCGTGTGTGTTGAAGTGAAGTCAAGGAGTTTTAATCAAAATCACAATTAATTCCCATTCTTTCGTTGTATTCTTTTTGCTGATTATGCGACCAGGAATTATTCCTGTTTTCAATATCCTTATCAACAAGGCTCCAGGATGCTGTTGGTGTGCGATTTAAGCCCTGTAGGCTACTCCAACCACATTCATTGCATCCCCAGCAAGTGCAATCATCCCAAGTATTTTTTGATCGGCAATTTGGACACATATTTAAATCTTTTCAAAGACCCTCCAGAATTCACGTACTGTTCCCGTCCAGCAGAAGCCGCCAATTCCAACCACGTCACGCTTGGCGTTGGATTGTTCGTAACAGGCTTCTGTGTCTGTTGGATTGGACCAAGCGGTAAGCTTGGAGTCGATGCCGAATGTTTTAGGCTCTGGATCTCCTGCTACGATCTGGTAGAGAGAGCCCTTTTCTTCTCCAGCTCCGATGTATCGGTACATGTGAGGTTTGGGGAGTTGTTTTATTCTCATGGGTCGAATGTGTTGTGAGATTCGTTTTCTTCTGCTTCGGAGATTAGAAAGTCTTGAGCTAGGCCGATAAAAACAAACCAGTCGTTTTGTGTAGATTTCTCAAGATCCTCAAACTGCCTGCGATCTGGGTACATCGCATTCCATGTATTAGCCATGGCGCGTTTTCTTCCTTCTGCGTTTACAAACTTCATTTTGGTTCTTCGATTCGGGTTGAAAACTCGCAGTCAGGGAAATCCTGTAGAAGCTTCGTGATTGACTGTGGGGCTGAGTATTGCATATGATAGAGAGTATTATTCATCATGTCAAGCTGTTTAATCTGCCAATTTGCAATTGGTGAGGATCTAAACCAGTAGTATCCAACGGCTTTCGGAACTTTATCGGGTAGTTTTGTTTGCTTCATAGTTGAACGGATGGGGCGCAGTGATGGCAGACAATCCTAGACCACACTTTGGTTGTATGCCACTTGTAGGAATCAGGGTGGTTGTTATCGTAAACGCAGTCGCATTCGATGCAGCGCGATTGGTATTTACCGATTCCCTTCGTGGCTAGTTTAATCTTCTCCCGCTGGCGCTCGATAGCCTTTACTTCAGCGTCTGTTTTTGGGTCGTTGATGTATGGCATATCAGTTCGTGTTTTGGGCCTCAACGTCTACCATGGATTGAAAGATGGAGTGCGATACCTCGGAGCCAGCTTCGGTTTTCTTGTAAGCTTCGGCCAGTCCGTTGTAAGCGGTGAGCAGTCGCTCATAAGCAAGGTCGCGCTGACGGATGATGGCGAGGTTGGATTCAATATGCTTACGGCATCGCTCGTCGCATTCCTCGGAGAGTTGTTTTACCTGGATCGAGAGGTATTCAATCTCATCGTGTAGCGCTGCGTTTTCTAGTTCGAGTTCTTCAAGAGACATGGCGCGGGCTTGGTTGTGATTTCACGGATTCGTTTAATCTGTTCTTCGATGGTGTTGGCCAGGATCAGTCTACAGGTGTAGCACACTTCGTCAAGGGTTAGTTTGTGATCTACAGCGCCTTTAATCCGCATGATGGGTGAAGGTACGGTTTTAACGAAGACCTCGAATCGGGATGGTCGGTCATTAGGGAGTTCAGAGGTGATTGGTTGCAGGCAGCAATCGCAGGTGTGGGTGGTGTGTTTCATTTTGGTGTGACAATGGATTTAAATTTCCTTGCATTGAGAATGCCTTGAGCAGCGTGTTTATATACCGGCAACGTTGCATTTTTTGCAAGCCACTTTAGCCGGTTTTCTGCTTGATTCTCTAATTGAATAATAGCCTCCATTAGTGTTTTCATTCCTCAACCAGTTCACAGTCTTCAATGCGTTTCTTCAGTTCGCCATTCGCATACATCTCCATGGTGTCTTGTGCAGCGAACTTGATTAGCGGGTTCTTGGCATGATTAGCGAGGAACCCCACGTGGATGAATGGATACTCACGGAGTTGGAGCATGGTTTCGGCGTAAGCGGCTGATGTTCTGATGTTTTGCATTCGGTTCGTTTGGTGAAGATTCGACGGAGGATGTAGGAGCGTGCGATGGATATGAGGGTGAAGTAGAAGGTCATCTCGGCGTTATCTAACCAAGATATGTGGATTCCTTTGATGCGGAAGATGACGAATTGAGAGATGAAGGAGACTATGGCTCCGACCCCAACGTTCGTCAAGGCTTCAATTAGGCTGTTTTTCTTGGATTGCATCTATTACCTCAATTGTGATTTTAAGTCTCTTTGCTTCCAACCCATAACATCCATCACCTTTTAAGGATTGGATTAATTCAGGAGAGGATGGTAGCAGGAACCTTCCGCCATAAGTGCGGTCTGAAATATAACCCTCCATTGTGGATTTTGATGGACTCATGCCGTGGTATTGATAATCAATAGTCCATTCAGTAACACATCCTATCAATTCGTGTTTCATGATTGTCTGGTTAGATCCAGCCCTCGATCCCATTGAGTGCTACAGAACGGGCATTGGAATCCTACAGTACGGTCAAGCTGGGAATCGTAGATGGCGCACTGAAGTCCGTAGTGGGTGTGGGCTCCGTAGAGGTGGCGGTGTTTTTCGGGGATTGGGTTGCCGCGAAGAGATTTTTGGCAGTGTGGGCAGAATTCTTCTTGGTTCATACGAAATTATTGAGTTGTTCGTTCTCTCTGTCAAGCCAAATCATTCCGTGGAGACAACATTTTGCATCTTCGAGTGCGTCATGGGCTTCGGAGCGTGGGTGGAGATCCCAGTAGCCGGAGAGTCGTCCGAGATCGTCGAGTTTGCAGCCAGGTTCGTAATATCCTTTTCCAAGGTATTTACGCAGTCTCTCTTTAGTACAAGTCCAAGGTTTAGATCTGGTTCTAAGTCCAGCTCGAATCATATTTTCTCGAACGAAACCTTGGTCAAATGGGGCGTTATGAGCCACCATCTCAGCCTGAACTTCTGGATCAGCCCAAGCTGTCTCGAACACCCAATTCATCAGTTGGTTCATTACCTCATTTAAAGGCGCTGCACCACGCTCGATCCACCCTTCCGCTGTATAACCATTAACCTCCGCTGCGCGTGCGTCCACGTCTCCTACAGGTGGGTAGATGAGGCGCTCGAAGGTTGGGCCACGGGATGAGACGCATGCGATTGATAGGAGGGCGCAGCGCTTGGGGTCGAGGCCACCTGTTTCAGTGTCGATTGCGATATAGTGTTTATTTGTCATTTAATTTTATGTGTATATTTCAACAACCCCAAGCGACTTCAGATTTTCAGCAACGTCGCTAGCCATAATGAATTTAAAACCAGAATGAGCCATTTTCCTTCCGCTTTCGCCAAGGAAGTAAAGATGTTCTGAATCAGGAATTAAAATGCAAACGCGAACTGAGTCTTGGATAAACGCCTTGGTGGATAGTTCTTGTGGATCGACCATGAAGTTAAGCTCTAGCATCGCTTCATCCTTTCACTTGCGCCCATCGACCACGCTATGTGGAGGACGAGTTCTTCTGGGGTTTCGGTGCGGAGCCAGGGGTTTTGGGTTGGAAGGCCGCCGAGGCCGAGTTGGTATGCGTCTTGAAGGTGGGTTGGAGTGAGAGTCATGGTACTTGGTGCGTAAGTTTGTTTAACTTGTTCTCTAGACTTGATATCCTATAATTACAAATACATTGTGACAGATGAGAAAGAAAAATTGCTAGTGATAGAAAATAAATGGCTATCCTCATGGCGCTACAGGCGTGGTGTTGAAGGGTGTTTTGACGCGGAGGTATTTGGTGGTTGTGACTTGGTATGGCTCGACTTCGTAGAGTTCTACCTCATCGTCCTGGATGCCGTCATTGTAGGAGTATTCCACAGTGAACTCATAATGCTTACCGTAGATCTGAACAACGTAGCATTCAGCGTGGCAATCGTGTTTGGTTGCCCATTCATCGGTTTTGATGAGGGTTGGATCTTCGAGGAGATCGAATAGTTCATCTTTGGTTTTGGTTAGTTTCATAGTATTAAGCGTCAGTGTGTTCGGTTGGGAAGAAGCCTGGAGGGCATTGATCGGAGCAGGTTTGGCGGTCGGGGAATCGGTCTGCCCAGTTAGCGTTGATCGTTGTTCCAAGAAGCGTCTTGGTGGATGATGTATAGTACTCAGCCATTGGAACCATGTTGATGAATTTCTCGCATAGCCAGTATGTTTTCGGTTTCGGTTTCATTTTAGATTTCATCACAGCAAAGTTGGCAGCAGTCGTCACAGCAGTCGCACTGGGTACTATTGCCGTTGATTTCCTCTTGGTATAGGCAGGTGTGAGGTTCTGATGCGTGATTGTGATTGCAGTTTGTACAGAGCTTAGTTTCTTCGTTCATGTGTTAGAAGGTTAGGGCTTCGAGTTTGGTGATTTGTTTACGGAGGGCTTCGATGCGTCGGATGCGCATGAATTCAGCGTGGGCTCTAGCTTCTTCGATGGTGGTGTGACAATTTCTTGGCTTACGCCCAGGGAGCCAGAAATCTTTTCGATAAGCAAAGGCGTGAATTCCGTGTGTTAAAGCCCTGTGTGAGGAATAGTAGTTTTTCGGTTCTTCGTTCATGTGTGAAGTGATAATGACAGGTTGGAATGTTAAGTCAAGGGGTATTTTAGAAAGTTTTGGTTTCTTCGATGAGGATTGCGATTTGCAGGAGGTCTTTGGCGATACGTTGTGGGGTGCATTGGCATCCTGCATTTGTCCCCATGCCTTTGGGTGGGTTGATTCGGCAACCGTGATTTCCGCAGCCGAGGGATAATTGAAGGGATACGCCGGTTAATAGGTCCGCTAGTTCTTGGCGAGTTGGCGGTGTGTAGGGCATGGTGTTTAGAAGGTGATGGACCAGCCTTTTAAGGTACAAAACCCAACATAATTCATATACACGCGATCCTGGCACTGCTTGATTTTAAAGCCTTTTTCGTGGAGCAGTTTGAAGGGTATCAAGCCTCTGTACTGCGGCCAAAATATTCTTCGTTCACCTCCCTTTGAGGTTTCTTCAATCTCCTTGAATACAGCAATTATATTTTTGAGTCTCAATGACTCAGCCTCGGCTTCTCTGCTAGCCCTATCGTCCGCTTCACACTTTTCGTATTGAGCTCTGGCTCGCTCAGCCGTAATGTACGGTGGGTCTGGGTAGGGGTTGGTTGAGGTCGCTTGTGGGGGTGGCGGTTCAATATGGAAGGCGCGAGATTCAGCTTCTGTGAATTCTGGTTGCGTCCAGTCGCCAAGGATGTGTTTGAGGAATCGTTTTAGCATGGTGTGTTTTGGTTGCGAGGTGATTATGGAGTGTGGAATTGGGATGTCAAGGGGTATTTTGGAGTTTCGTGTGGGCATGAAAAAACCCACTGGGTTGCCAGTGGGTTAGGATTGGGTTAGCTCTGGGTTATTTCTTGGCTAGCATTTGGGTTGCGCAATCACGCCAGAGTTCGGAGTTGGATTCTTTAACGAGTTTCTCCAGGAACTTGCGCGGGTATTTGGACATCTTGGCTAGGACTTCTTTTACTTTCTTTGGGTTGTGGGTTGGTTTTGTTATGGTTTTTATGGTGTAGACTTTGACTCCGTGTTGGGACTGGAGGGTTTCGAGGGCTAGGTTGGCTAGTGGGTGTTCGCTAAAGCAGGCTATCCAGCGCAGGAGGATTGGGTCTAGATCGTAAATCTGGTGGGGTTGGGTTATGCTTCTTGCGGTGTCTATTATTGTATTCAGGGTCATGCGATTGTTTACCTTTGGTCTTTCTCATCATATTAAATGATCTGCGAACTTCTGGAAGACTGTTCTTTTTACCATCTTGATCAAACTCGATGGTTTGGTGACATTTTGAACATAATGGGAACATTCCAATAAGCCTTCCTCCGTTCAGGTCTGACATAGCATACCTATTGTGATGTACTGTAGATGCATGTGACTCCCTGCACAAATAACATGTTTCTCCCTTTTTCTCAAAAACCTTTAATCTTACCTTTGACCACAAATCACTCTCCAAGTATATCCTATAGGTCTTGAATCCCATTTTCTTTAGGATTTTGTTTCTCTTCATGTAATGGCTCATATCTTTACTCATAATCAATCAATTCCAGAATTTGGTGAGTTAAGCAACGACACAAGTTTCCCCTTTGAAGGAGAGACTTGTGTCGCCAACTGTTTGAGTTCCATATATTTGGAGCCGTTAAGTTTCCGAACACACCCTTGCGGGATCATGTCAAATCATACGGGGCGTCCAAGCTTAAGATGATTTAGCGACATGACACATAGTTTACTGTTCCCTGCTTTACTCTGTCCGGGAACGCCGTGTTACGCTGAACGCGGGAATCTCACTTTTCAGGGCTACATCCAATCCGCTTGTGTTGGTACACAAAAAACCCAGCCTCGTGTGGTACGCCGAGCCGGGTTCGTTGCGATGTAGCGGGGAACTCAAGATCACTCAAGTACCACCTCAAGCTACATCTTCTGTATGCGGACAGGTTAACCTCATTTTCTCAAATGTCAAGAACTTTCTCATTTATTATTACCACCTCACTTCAACACCCCAATACCACCCGGTGAGCATTCCTCGCTTCGTTGTGACCTGAACAGGCTGAAACTCTTTCAAGGTGGACTTCTTGTATTTGCTCACGCCCACCATTATCGTGGCGTGCTGAGTGTTAAGTTGTACTGGTTGTCCTCGAACGAATGGTGCGTAGTCAGGGAAGTCGGCGATGATTGCGGTGTCTGTGCGTGTGATTAGGAGTTGGGAGTCGATGGTGATCATTAGGGTTGCCCAGACCAGGAGGCCGAGGAGGATGGGTTTGAGTTGGTGGAAGGTCATTTGATTGCTTCGCTCCACTCAATTGCCCCACTGATGCAGAACTCATTATTTGTTTCCATGTAGCTCTCGTACATGGTGTTTCCAGCCTCAAGAGCCTTTTCGATTCTGTCCGCATTCTTCATGAACCAGGATTGCATATCGTACCATCCAGTGTCAGAGCCGTTTACGTCACTGTAGTTTAGTTTGAATTCTTCTACTAGGTTCATTTAGTTGCGGCCTCCCATTGTTCAATTTCATTCCAAAGAGACTCATCATCTCCCTCTGGGTAGCAACACATGGAAACGATGGAGTCGGCTACCATTAGAGCAGCCTTGATCCTGTGCGCATTCTCATCAAGCCAGAAGCAGAATTCAGCGCATTCTGAGTCACTTCCGGCTGAGTCTGCGTAGCGGGTGTTGAATTCGGTGATTAGGTTCATTGGATTACATCTACTTGTTCATTGGTTTCAATCCAAACCTTAGCGCCACGCGGAAGGGGTTTATTGGGGCGATATACAATAACACTTGGTCCGTGAATTGCAACTGTGTGGCCATATACGTTGGCATTGCCTTGTTTACAAGAGAAAACATGTTTAATGTCTTCAGGGTGCTTAGCGTTGTGCTTGATATTGTGTTGGTTTACGTGGATGATGGTTTTCATCACATTCCTTTCTCTGGTTCGTTAATTTGAGTCGCCATCCATCGAATACATTCAATGAGTTCATCGTTAGAGCACCATGGGTGTTCGAGTCCGATACACATGTCAAGGACTTCTTGCGGGGTTTTATTGGTGTGTGGACTCATACGGCCTTGGCATGATCCTCCGGTTCATCGTCTTCCATGCACGCTTCACAGAAGTAGCAGAACGGTGTGCCGTGTTGGCATTCGCCGATGTGGGAGGTAGTGGTGGGGAAGTGAAGGATGTTGGTGGGTGGTGGTTCTGTGGTAAGAATGAAGGCGTTTAAGGCACGTATGCAACCATCAGTTCGGGCAATATCGTCACGCGTCTCTTGGTTGCTGTGCTGAGATCGTAGACATCCTAGCCAGTCACCAAGGATGTCTGCGGCCTCTTCGAGAAGGTGTTTGGGTGTTAGTATGTTCATGCGGGTATCCAGCGTTTGAAGTATGCGTATGAGTTGCTGTATTTTGCCTCGTAAACAATGGCCAGTAATTCCCATCCGTCATTAAGCTTGTGTTCAATCATTGGGGCCTCGGCATAAGTTGAGAGGCATTCCCAGCGTCCTTTGGGTTGTTCAGGTGTTTCCATGTGTTATTTGGATGTTAAATGACGAATTTCTTCTTTACTTCTAAATGGTGTTCGTTCATAAGGATATCTGGATAGTTGACCCGACCTAACAAAACCATCAGGGAACATTTCCATCAATTGATTACCGTATTTGTGTGATTTAAATAGCATGCTGCTACCTCTCTCGATGCACATTGATTGTATGCGTTTTTCGGGTGTTTCCATATGTTATTCGATTGGGTGGATGATTATACGGCGATCAAATGATTTGTAGTCATTAATTGTTTGTTCGGCACAGCTATATGAGACTTCAAAGTTGCTCATATTTATCCAGAATGGCCAGTACTTAGATTTTCGTTGTGGGAAGTACCATGGGCAAGTGTATCCTGGGCATTGTTTGATTCGGTATTTCATTGTGTTATTTCTTTCTCGGCCATTCTAGATAATCAATGGCGATTTGTTGTGGTGTTGTGGTGTTATTATCGTCATGGTGCCTGATAAGCATTAGGCCTGTGCGATGGTGATGGAATGCTTGGCGGAGCTCATCGACTTCACGTTGTAGTTCCCAAATGGTTGAACCTTTGGGCTCGAATATTGGTGGGCGTTTGGTTGTCATGCGCTTAGCCTGCGTTGAATGAGGCACAGATTACGCGTGATGTTTCCTGATCGTCTGTCTTCTTGGTGCATCCAATAAGCTCAGCTTCAATATGTTTTGTTTTGGTTGGCCACACATAACCGGATGTGCTTGCAATATCACCACCATCTGGATGCATAAGCTTTGCTTCTTCTTCTGAGTTTGCTGATACAACGCATGAGTCGAATGTATCGTAACCGTGGCATTTGGATTGGGTTAGTAGGTAGATATTCATTTTAGTGCGTGTGATTCGAATCAGGTTCGTCACTCCAAAGGAAGCCAGCAACACCTTGTGGTGATGTGATCCAGCGTCCGTGGCCGTGGAGTACTGCGTCGATGCGCCACTGTTGAGCGATTGTTACTCCGCCTAATATTAAACCGATGATGAGTGCAATTAGAAAGACGGGGATTAGACAGCCTGGGTGTACGTAGTCTTCTTGGTTCATTGTGGTTTGATTATGGATTGGTTGGTTTGTTGTGTCAAGGGGTTTGTTTGTTCTTCTAGTTTATCAATGCGCTTTAGGAGGTTTACGCACAGGAAGGAGAGGACTATGACGCACAGGAGGAGTGCGTTTGTTCGGCCTTTTAGTTCGGAGATGGTTTGTTCGGTATTCATTGTGGTTATTTCATTGCTTCTTTAAATGCTTCAATTGCGTGAAATTCACTTGGTCGCAGATCGTCTACATCTTCCATGTGCTGACAGAGGATTTCAGCGGCTTCTAGTGCGTTGATGATCTGCGTCCAGAATGGGACCATTGGCTTCATGTTTACTTCGCTGGTAGTGCGAACCTCTTTGAGTTGTTGGAGTATTGGCTTGTTCATTGCGTTATTCGGTTGGATTGTTGAGTTCTTCGAGTTCTATTTCAAGCGAGACAATGGTGCTCACACAACGCTGTCGCTTCTTCTCCCATCGTTCAATCTCATCTGTGAGCCATTGTGAGTCAAGGGTTTTAGCATTGTCTTTAACCCATTGAACAACCTTACGCTCTTGTTCCCTACTGGTGGAGATCCAGTATGACTCAACACGTTCAGACATCACCTCAATAACCCCAGAAGGCTTCATGCCTTCAATGTCTGGTTCGTCACCCTCATCCCAAAGACATGCTAGACCACGCTGGATGGGGCATTCATCAAAATACATGTAGACTTGCCATTGTTTATCGCTTGAGCAGAAATTGTATTGACCGAGTGTTTTGCGTATTTGTGCTTTCATTGCGTTAGACTGATACATCAGCGCACAGTCATGTCAAGCACTATTTTCAATGTGTTTGTGTGGTTGGTGCGTGTTGTCGTGCATGTGGTGTTAGCATTGTATTCATATATGCACAACAAGGCATAGAGCTATAGCCCTAGTGCCATATAGGATTCAGCGTCCACCGTGGTGGGTAGATATCTTTTCTTTTGTCTGAAAAACCGAAAGAGCGAAGCGTGCGCGGTATCGCGCGATTATTGGTAAAAAACCAATTCTATACCAGGCGGTACAAAACTCCATCCTGGCTTACCCAGGTAAAAACGCCCTTGTTGACATTTTGGTATAAAATATACCATGAAGAGAGCCACGACACGCGCAAAGATGAACATGCCGGATTTCCTAGAAACCACGGACGGACCATCTGCCAGAACCCTGGCTCTACTGGCAAAAGAACTCGGGGCATCCCTGATCTCAGTGAAAGTCTGGTGCCGTGACCCTGAAGCGCCACCTACAGATAAGGACGGACGGTATCCCGTAAACGCTTGGAAGGAGTTCATGCGACTGAAAAGCAAGCGCCCGGTGCAATCCAAAGCCGTATCCAGCCAGAAGCACGACCTGCAAGTAGCCCTCCTGGAGGAGCAAGTGAAGCAAAAACGCTTTCAGAACGAGGTTGAAGAAGGTCTTTACCTGTCCCAAGATGAAGTAATCCAAGCCTTCACTGACATGGCGGCGGAGTTTACGGAAGCCCTGAAGCGTGAAAAGCATGAACTTGCTCAGAATCTTTCCGGTCTTGATGTCCCCGAAATCACCAAGCGCCTGGGAGATTCGGCTCGTCGCATCCTCACAAACCTCTCACTCAACGAATCGTTTAAAAAAAAAGTAGGCTTCGCGAGGCTATATGTTCAACAGTCCGACCTTCTCAAGAGAGCAATCCGTGGCAGTGGGCTGAGCGAAATGTAATCGACAAGATGAATGCATCCGGGGCTCGCTGGAGTTCCGAGGATTGCAAGTGGCTGCGTCCCATCATGGAAGATTTCGCGAACGACTCTGTTCGTCGCATCTCCTGCATGTGCTCAGCTCAATCAGCCAAGACTCTCACCTTCCTTTGCCTGCTCGCCTACACGATTGCGGAAGATCCAGGTCCGATTTTGTGGCTAACGAAGAATGAAACCGAGGCACAGAAGATTGCCAAGTCGCGTATTCTGCCGATCTTTGAAGCATGTGCTCCCGTGGCTGCGAAGCTTCCGCGTACACGTTCTCGAAACAAAACTCTTGAGATCTATTTCCCTGGCGCTCCGTTAATTATCGCATCAGCGGAAAATAAGGCGGCACTTCAATCCACTCCATTCCGCTACCTGTTCCTGGACGAGGCTCGCTCCTACCCTCCTGGCGCGTTGGAAATGGTGCGTAAGCGTACACGCTCCTTTTCTCACAACTTCAAGGAGATTATCATCTCTACTCCAGCAAAGATTAAGGACGCCTTGCACGAGTCCTACCTCGGAGGCAATCAACAAGTCTACCATATCCGTTGCCCGCATTGCGACAAAGAACAAAAGCTAGACTGGAAGGAAGAGGAAACCCCTGGTGGACTCACATGGACGGAAGACGATAGCACAAAAGACACGGACGGTAACATTAACTTTGATCGACTCACCCCAACCATTCGTTGGGAGTGCTGTTCGTGTGATGGCATCATAAAGGATAATATCCGTGATCGTAAGATTCTGGGTAACAGCGGAAGGTGGATTGCAGAGAATGATAATGCCCCTGCTGACACCAAGTCATATCACTGGAATGCACTTCTTCCACACTGGACCTCCTGGAAGGAACAAGTAATCGAACGAATCAAAGCCCATCAGGCCATGAAGTGGGGGAATCCAGAACCTCTTCGCTCCTGGATCAACGAGACGTGCGGAAAGCCGTACTCCGATGAGATGCAGTATGCCAACGAGGATAAGCATATCTATAAACGACAAAAATCCTACGACCCCAAGGCCTCGTGGGACCAAGAGGTGCGTAGGATTATGACAATCGACGTGCAAGCCAAGGGTGGCAGACACTTTTGGTATCTTATTAAAGCTTGGGGTCGTGGCGCTCAGTCGCGAGTTTTGGCTGCTGGACGTGTATGGTCCAAGGAAGAGTGGGAGCAAATAGCAAAAGACTGGAACGTCGATCCAGGGAATATCGCTATCGACTCCGGCTTTGCGGCGTCTGAGGTGTACCGAATGGTTGTGGACTCCGGCTACAAGTACAAAGCTTTTAAAGGCGAGGATAAACAACATTTCACCAAAGATGGCAAGAAGGCGATCTTCACTTGCACAAAAGCCGATCCAGCCATCGGTACGGCATTTGCTGGGCGCGTGAAGCCTTTGGACCTTTGGTTCTATTCAAAGCCGTCCTGCCTCGAAAGACTAACCCTTATGC
>Ga0247813_10001565_pt1 | contig 17077 bp, 31 predicted proteins | sample UWRJL169409C1_FD_180719 | JGI IMG/M metagenome (GOLD analysis project Ga0247813, IMG submission 180719) | Plant litter microbial communities from Arlington Agricultural Research Station in Wisconsin, United States - UWRJ-L169-409C-1 | ecosystem: Environmental > Terrestrial > Plant litter >... | reverse complement strand
GCATCTTCTTGAATCTTAGTAATGCTTTGGTTTACTCCTATTAAATTTACAACACCTGCCTTAGCTGCATTAATTACGCCTTGATATTGTTTTTCTTCTTCTCTTAATGCTGATATAAACTCCTCCCTACCTTCAAGACTATTTTTAGTTTCAATAGACAATTGTTTACGGATATTAACTAATTTTCCTTCTGCATCAATTTGTTGCTTAATCAAATTAGTTGCCTTTTCTCTGTTAATGTCGTATTTAATTTCTGCCTCTAATAAAGTAGCTCTTACAGCGAAATCTGCGTTTACGTCTCTAATTACTTTGCCTAGTTTTTCTTCTGCATCTTTTAAATTGTTAATACCTTTCAATTGCTCAGGATATTGCGCCTTTAATGCTTCTAACTTTTCTAACCTATAATCATCTTGGGTGTTTACCTTAATTTTATTCTCATTCAATATCCTTTCCGCTTCTGTCAAACTAGTTACGCCTTTCAGCAATTCAGGGTATTGTTTTTTTAGGGCTTCTAAAGTATCGTATTGTTTTTGAAGTGGCACAACTCCTTTAAGCACTTCATTAGCTAGATTATTAAATTCTCTTTTTTGTAATTCTAATGGAGCAATTGCATCTGTAATTTGTTTGTTTAGCTTGTTTTGTTCTTCTGCTGCATCTTCCACTGAAGCGTTGTATAGTTGATAGGCGGCTACCATTGTTCCGATTGCAACTGCAATAGCAGTAAAAGGGTTAACTATTAATGTTGCATTAAACGCTCTAGCCGCTGTTGTGGCTGCAATAGTAGCTCTCATTTGAGCAAATGTGGCTCCTGTAAGTGCATAATTGGCTAATGCTGCCTCTCCTTTTATGATTAAAGCAATCTTTTCAACTGCTGCCCATGCGGCACTTGCTACGCCTGCCGCTTTTGATGCAATAGTATAAGCTATGATAGTTTCAACAACTGTAGCCACAATTCCTACAACTGCCTTTAGGTTATCAGCAAGAAAATTAAACCCTTTGGCTATCTTGTCGGTAATACCATAGGTCTGATTAGCTTCTCCAAAATAATCTTTAATCGAGTTAGTTAGCCTATTGTATGCACCTGTTACTAAGTTAACATTATTTGCCGCTTTATCTCCAAAAGCCTTTTCTAGTTCGGTTGCTAATTTCGGCAACAAGTCAACTGCTAAAACCTGACCCGCCTTTAGCATATCGTTTAGTTTCGACTCTGTTACCCCTAAAGCCTTTGCAGCTAAACCAAAAGCCCCCGGCAGTCGTTCTCCTAGTTGTCCCCTTAGTTCTTCTGCCTGTACATTGCCTTTGGAAAACATTTGAGAAACAGCACGCAATGAACCCTCTATTTCTTCATTGCTTAAACTTAAAGCGGCTCCACTCTTTACAATAGCCTCATAGATACGATTACGCTCTTTCAATTCTAATCCTGAAGACTTAGAGGCAGCAATAAAATTCTTGTAAGTTTCTGTTAAAATGGTAATATCCTGTCCATACTTATTAGATACATTATCTAAAAATGCAAGACTCTGAGTATACTCTTCCTGTGTGGCTAATACATTTCTAAGGGCAAGTCTTATGGCTTCTAGCCTTACCTCATTATTTATTAAGGTCTTTCCTACATCTCCTACCTGTACAGCCGCCCAATAAGCCATGACCTGTCCTTTCAAGTCCTGCCAGAATCCATTTGAACCCCTGAATTTATCCGTTACTCCTGTAAGAGTATTGAGTTCCTTCTGAGCGGATTGTATAGCACCTGTGTACTTGTTTACGTCTGATACGTTATTGGCTTGTTCTCTTGCAGATTTGAGTAGTTTAATTTCAGAAGTAAGTCTCTGAATTAATCCTATTTCGGTCTTGACACCGTTTTGTATGCCTAGTCGTGAATTAAGTTCAGCTATTGCAGCGGCTTTCTCTTCTGCTACTGCATTTTTCTTTTCTGCCGCCAGTTTTCTTTGTAGTGACTGGTATTCGAGATTCTGATTTTTTAATTTCTCATTAATTACTAAAAGTTCGGCTAATTCTTGTTGAACGTCCCCGAACTCTGCTGTACCCCTAAAGATAAAATTAAAATACTCAGTTTCATTCATCTATTTGCTGCGGTTTCTTATTCTTTGCTTCTTGTTCTGCTTTCCATGCACTTACGTAGAAATGATACTCCTCGAAAGTTCCGTTAAGTAGTTGCTGTTTTGTTGTAAGGTTTCCACCCGTGATTTTATGGATTGCTTCGTTTCGTTGCTTAGTCCACTTGATTCTTTCGAGTGCAGAAGAATCTGTAATGTTGATGCGTTCAAAAGCACTTGGTTGTGAATATAATTCAGGGAATCCGATTGCAAGAGCATTGAGACTTCTGGCAAAACCTGTAACATACTTTGCAAATAAGGTCTTTTTTTTTCAACGGGCAAATCTTTCATCCATCTTTTTACCTTTTCTTTGTTATACTGGAAATCGTAAACCAATGGGTTTTCGTCTTCTTCCAATACTGTAAAACTCATTGCGTCGTAACTCTTTTGTAAAGGAATACTAAACTCCATTCTTTGCTCCAGTTCGTCAATTTGCCTCAACGCCTGATTTAAAAGCGTGAAGCCGGACTGAGCATCTGAAGCATAGCTCATTATTGTACGCTTGATATTTTCCTTTACTATATTGCTTGTAATCTCATAATCTTCCCTGTCAACTTTAAATACTTCGTAAGCCTTCATCACTTCGTTGTACTCCTCAAAACGGCTTTCGTTCATCTTCCATCCATCACTTGAAAAAGTATAGCCTTTGTATTCTTTTCCATCGCTGGTAAAAGTAAATACAGGTTCTTTGTCTATTCTGCCGGATTCTAAAAGTTCTTTGAAAATGCTGTTCATAGGGTTTTGTTTTTCTCACGCAATACTTTTACAATAAATAGCGCAGTTCTGAATCCAGAAATAAAACCGACAATTAAAATTGCGGCATAACGGATAAAATTTATAAATTGATAATCAATTTTCATCTTCGATTACAGGTTCAATATTAGTTACTCCATAAAATATACAAAATGCCCAATACTCAGGCGGGTAGTTTTTCCCCTGGTCTACGCTTATTTTAATTTCATTCCTCATTACCGTTTCGGTGTCTAAAATACTACCCATGAATTTAACGTCTGGTGTATTTCTTATTGCTTCTAAAATCCTTTCGAACACCGATTGTTTTTTACCCATATACAAAAGTTTCATTCTGTAATCATAGGTGGTATCTGTGAAACTACCCCAAATTTGACTAGATAAAGGAGATGTATTTGCCGTAACGTGTATTATCTGAACGTCGTAATCATCGTCAATTGTTACTTTTGGCAATCCTTCACCTGTTTCATGTAACAAATATAAGGGCTTTTCTTTGGATCCGTGATTGTTTTGCGTTAACTGTACTCTACAAAGCCCGTGATATTTAGCATTCCATCTATCAGTTATGCCACATTCTTTAGGAAGTTGCAAACCTATTTGAGTGTCTATTAAGGCTATTTGGTCTTTAATGTACATTAAGGCAAAAATTCAATTTCATCAATTACAACAATAACAGAAGAATTAGGCACAATGGCAACTATTTCTTTCTCGCTGTTTCGTATAATTGTTTGTGTATTATTTGAATCTATCCCACCAGTATCTATATAACCAGTTACGGATATTGCTAAATGATTGGGAATATAAATGTGGTATTTTTTCATATCTTAAATAATTCTTTAGCTTTATCTTTTATGAATTGTCTTATCCTGTCTCTTTCGCCCAATTGCTCAGACGGCACAAAGATAGGCGTATCATATATTTGTTCGTTACCCTCTGCCTTGTATCTTGCCTCTTCATTGTTAAACCCTACGCCTGTTTGATTAACTCCTTTTTCTTCTTTCCATGAATCCCACATTTGCCCGGTGTAAGACAAATCGACTTTTGAAGTGGACAATCCTTTTTTCTCTCTGGCTTTTCCGTGTCTTTGCCCATATCTTCCAATCGGTGTTTTGCTTGGTGTCATTAGAAAACTTCCATTTGCCGCAAGTCCTTGCCCCTCTACCCTGTCCTGTACCATGTCAGCCGCTTTTCCTGCTGCCTCAAAGATAATATCAGGAATCAAACTAACAAAGTTTTCTATGCTTTGTTTTGTCTGCTCCAGTTTAGCGGTGGGGGTTATTATTGTTATCATTGATTATCGTAAATCGCAAAAACTAAACAATCCTTTGGTACTACCGCTAAAATAGCACGGTCAACTTCGTCATCGCTATAAATGATAGTTTGTCCATTACTATTTATACCACCCCAATCTATTTTTAAGACTCCAACGACATCAACCGATAATGTTTCAGAGTAAATAATTCTATATTTTTTCATAATCAATAATATCTATGTGGAAAATCCTGTGAATCTAAATACTCGTTACCCCATCCGTAATAATCAGGAACTAAACTTTGTGTATGAATGCCTAGTTTCTCGCTTGCATCTTTCTTTTCTACTATTACTGTCGGGGCTAGTCTCATTAACATGGGTTGTATAACCTTTTTGACATACTCCTTATATGTTGCTTTCTGGTTTTCCATTTCCTCCATTCTCTCAATCCGATTTGTGTTTGTCCAGATGTTAAACTTATCACTTTTTAATGAATCCGCTAACAACAAATAACCGCATAGGTATTGAGCAGGCAAGTAGAATAAATCAGGGTTAAGCGTCATAAAGTTTGTCAAATCGCTTGCTATGTCTGCTTCTACGTGAACGTAACAATTACCAGATACGAAGTTAGCATCTAATTGGGCGCTTGCCGTCAATATAGAACCGCTCGTTACATCAACCGGGAATTGTCCACATCTATCGTTGAAGAAACCTTTGTTACCGTTAATTGCTCCTAAGTTGATAGAAGTTGCATTAATCGCAATGAAGTAATTATTATTTAGCTTGTCTAATGAAAGTCTTTTGTTGATTGGAATGTATCCCTCATTAACAATTACAACCGGGGCAGGAGAAGTATATAATTCTAATCCCGTATTCAAGTCGAATATTTTGGCTGTGTAAGTTCCTGAGCCGTTTACGTATAAGTTCCTCACAAAAACATTCGTATTCTTTTGCCTTGCAGCTCTTAATCTCACGCCCTCATATCTTGAACTTGCTGCCTTGTCTGGATTAGTAGAAGATTGAAAATCAGCCGTCATACTCATTAACTGTCTGAACCTGTCTTCCTTACTTATCTCAGAATACAAATCCATTTCGAAGATGTCAGCGGCATTAGTCAGCGTTCGGTTCCAAATCTCATCTATTCCGGTTTCTGTTAGCTTGCCACTACCTAATACAAATGAACTTGATATAATAGGCAAATCATTCACAAGTTTTGCGCCTGTTACCGGGGGTATTGTTGTTCCTGTTAAGCCTACTATGTTTGATAGGTAGTTCATAAGATTTCAACGCAAGGAAAGGGAGTAATTAACTTAAATACAACACAATCTTTTTCTAAATTATATTCAGCATACTTCTTTGCGCTTTCTTCACTACTAAAAGTTTTCATGTTTCCTTTTTCATCATTACAAATATGATAGTGTTTTGATTTAGGATTTTGAACTATTACAAATGTTTCTTCCATTATGCTGCCAGTTTTACTTGTTTCTTGTATAAATCTAAAGCCTTGAAATTCTCAAACTCGAAGTAACAAACGTCGTATCGTGCGCAATCCAACAAATGCGCTATATCTTCATTATTCAATTGAACCTTATTCAAACCACCGCTCGGGGTAGCATCTACACGCTTAAAATCATCTTTCAATTGTCTGCAATGTTCTTCATCAAACCAAAGCTGATTATGTTCGCCCCAAATCTGAAACATTGTATTACATATAATCCGGCTTGAATCGTGACCTATATTCCTTTTCATTACAAAAGAATCATTGAAATAGGCTCTTAATTGCATTCCTTCAGTACGATTATATAACTTACAACAAATCGCATTAAAATTACTTCTTAATAATAACCAAGCTGATTTTTTGCTTTCGTCGCTTGTGTATTGGGTTTGCGCTCTACCGCTTGCGTCACCTGTGAAAAACACTTCATAGCCTCCGTATCTTACCGCTAAGTACTCAATTAGTTCGTCAGGGTAATCCCGTCTTGCTTCCAGATAAACACGCCCTTTGCCAGGGATTTGCTGCCTGACAGTAGCAGACCATTTTACATTGAAATCAAGAGAAATATAAACGGGTAAATCTGGCCTATACCAGTCAAAGCATTTAACAAATTGAGTATTAAAATTAATCGTTCGGATAAACGGTCTCTTACTTGCAATCACTCCCCACTTTCCAAGTCCGTAAACGTCGTAATGGTCAGGGTCATTAACTCTATACCAGTTCATATCCTCTATGAACTTATTACCTACAAACGGATTTTCTAAATAAGTGCTGAATATTACTGTTACCCTGCTTTGCCCGTTAACATCCAAGATTGGCGTATCAATGAATCTTTTCTTTAACCAGTGGTCTTCTGAAATTGGATTAAAGGTTAGATAGATTCTTACATTATCCCCTCTTATCCGGTCACTTATGATGTTAAATTCTTCTTCTGTAAATTCGCTTGCTTCTTCAATCCATAAGAGAGTAACACCATTAATTGATTTGAACCTTTGAGCATCCTCAACCCCACGAAATATGGCTTTACTTTGATTATGAGGAAATATTATTTCGTATTTACCCTCGGGCTTTCTTAAAATATAATCTTCTTTCTCTTTTAACTTCCAGAATGGCAAAGCGGTATCGACAAATTGAGAATAAACACTCTCTCTAATATCCGCCCCTACTTTTCTAAGTACTACTAGCTTTTCTTTTTTCTTTAGAAGTTTCTTGCTGAAAAATTGAGCGGCTGAATATGACTTTGCAGAACCTCCACTACCAAATATAACAACGTAATCGGTCTTCGCTTTCTGTATTTTATGATAGTTAGGCAAAAACCTGTCTGATACACTACTTGCGTCTATTGTTACATAATCATTCATCCTCTACTTCTTCATCGTCTGTGCCGTCAATTATAATATACTTTTTGGTTTTTGTCTCCTCAACTTCCTGTTTATCTTTCCAGCCCATGTTTTTAAGGGCAAATATAGAACCGATTGGCTTGTCATTATAAAGGTTTTTTTCGTATTCGCTTTCGATTTTCATTCTCGCTTTTTTTATAGCGTAACAAAACTCGGACTTAGTCTCGTAATAATAAAATGATTGACGACTGCAAAAACCTAAAAATAAAGCCAAGCCTGTAATGGTTGGCGGCTCTTGTTCTCTATCCCAAACAATTACTTCTATCTCTCTCTCTTCGTTGGTCTTCTTATTTAATGAAGTCTTTGTTTCGTAATGATACTCGCCTTTAATATGAACGAAGTACTCATTTATCTTTGTTTCTAACTCCTCAGAAGTTGTAAAGAATGGCGGCCTTCCTCCGTTGCTGTTTGTATTTTCTTCTTTGGAAGCCATTTCTTAGAATAGTACAACGATTTTGAAACTTTCAAAGTATCAACCCCGTATTTTTAGAGACAAAAAAAATAAATAATACAATTAAGGCTTACTATTATATCTATAATTAGCATACAAAGCATAAGTATAAACCCCTGTTCCGGCTAATTGCCCACGTACACGTATAAATTTAGCGGCTGGAATAGCGATGGGAATAGTTTTTGTCTGTGGAGTTGCTACGTTCGCAATAGCTAATGTGTCCGCACTTGGAATAGCTACATAATTTACACCGTCGTTTGAATATTCAAGGCGTATTCCCCCGGTAGTTGTGCCTGAAGTTCTTGTTGCCACAATCTGATATAAAACATTCCCACCTACGCCAGTTCCTAGTGTATACCCCTTATAAGAGTAAGTTGTGTTGGTTATTGTGCCGGATGCCACAAGTGTAGGTGCTGTTTGCCCAAAAGAAAAGACTGAAACCGAAAGTAAAAGTATAACACCAAAGATTTTCTTCATTGTATTAATGTTCTGTTTTTCTTACAAATATAAACATATAATCACATTTTGAAAATATTATTGAAAATAATTGCATAAATGTTTGCAAAGTCAATTTATTTGCGTACCTTTATGTCAGCAATAACGATAAACAAATACGACAATGATACTTTCAGAAAACACTCAATTACAAGTAAGACAATCAGGTAGCAATTTCTACGTAGAATACAAAGGAACTGAAGGCTGGTGCATATTTCGCACAGATACAGCAAAGAAAGCGATGAACTTTTTCAACAGAGCAACAAAAGACGGAAATATCAAATGATTCACCAAAAAATAAAACAACTCCGAAAAGAAAAAGGCTTAACCCAGACCGGGTTCGGCCTTTTGTTTACTCCTCCGGTAAAGAAACAATATGTTTCAGATATTGAATCAGGTAAAGCAAATCTATCTATTGAATCAATTGAAAAGATAGCTAAGATACTGGGTGTAAAGAATCATTTCTTGATAGATGAAAAATAATTAAAATAAAGTACGCAAATTACTTGACACGTATTATTATTTACCGTATCTTTGATATAGAAATTAAAACAAACAAGAAAATGGCAACTATCGAATCTCTGAACAAAGAATATAACAAATTAAACAAAAAGCGTACAACTTTAGATAAAGAATTAAATACAGCTATCGACTGCTCTCCTAGGTATTGGGAAATTCAAAAAGAATACGATGAGATTCAGGAAAGAATATTAGCTATATGTGAACAGCTTGAAAACGGTATAACTGAATAATCAAATCACCTGCGGGCCCTGCGTTAGTGCCAATAAATCTAAAACTTAATTACTACAATGACAACTCAATTAGTTATCGACATCGCAAATAGAATCAATCAAATTGACCCTCGTATATCTGCAAGGGCAGAAGGTGGAATGATTAAAGGAACTTTCAGGGGAAAACAACACGAAGACTATGCCTATATGGTTACAGAGCATAAATTCTACAAAAACAATGCAGGGAATCCGGTGAACGTAGCAGTAGAAAAAGCAATGACAGAACTTTATAAATATTAACACAATGTGCAACTACAAATTAATCAACCCCGAAACTGGCAAATTAGATAGAAGCAAATACATGGCTCGTGTATGGCAATGGAAGAAAGCAGGTAAAAGATGGGAAACAGCACACAAGCAAGTTCAGGATGAAGTAGCAGACGAAAAGTTTAAATTAAACTGGTCTAAAATGAATCACTCGACCAATCCGGATAAAGACCTATCAAGGGTTTCATTTGAGAATAGAAGCTATTGGACTTCTGGTAATAGTCTTTCTGTTCTTTGAAAAATAAATCATTTAATCTTTAATACTTAAAAATCATGGAAGACCTATTCGAAAAAATAGAATTATACCCCTATTCTTAGCTTTCTTTTGGCAAAAACCTATCAGTAGTAATAAGTAAACTAGGAGATATTCCATTATCGGAGGCTCGAAGAATTATATTTGAAAAAACAAAAGAGGCCATAGAGTTAAAGTCTCAATCCGAAAAAGAAATTAGCTAACTCACTCCCCCTATTTAGTTAGGGGTTAAAATATAAAACTATGAAAAGCAAAGCAGTAGGAAATCAATATTTATACGATGGCGAAGTCGTTACAGTTTTAGAAATGTTTCGGGGTAGCGTTTATTTTCGTAATTGTTTGTTTGGGGATAGTAAAAGAAGAAAGTTGCCCACATACCTACTTTCTAATGGAATTAGGGTAAAATTTAAACAACTTCAAAGAATACAATCATGAGCAATAAAAGAGAACTAATCGCAAAAGAAGAAACATTTGAAGCACTTAAAACACTTTGTTTCTATCATAATGTGCAGTATCAAGTTAGCTATGTAGACAATAAAGAATCTTTCACAGTTCCGGTATCGCTAACTAAAGAACGTCTGGAAAGATTAGACGACATTTCAATTCACGAAATTAAACTATCATTCAAACCTGATTTTACAGATTAACAACTAATAAAATGGCAAAGACAATTTACGAGAATAACGACGTTGAAATTATCCTCAACAACACAGATGAATGGGAGTCAGAAGTAAACGTAAAAACATCAGGCAAAGGAAACCTGATAGTAATTAGCGCAATGGAAAAGAATGAGTTCATTCAAGAATTACGTGAACTTTTAGACCGATACCGAATATGACCAACAAAGACCAACTCAACAGATTAAAAGAACCCTGGCGTAGTCAGGCGTTTGAGAATGCCGATTTAGCTAAAGGGTATTCTCAGGAAATAAAAAACGATTGGCTTGATTCGGGTAGTAGTAGTTTAAAAATAACACTTATGCAGGCATTTATATTTGATGATACAAAACAAGGTAAAGATTACTGGAAAGACATTTATTTAAACCCTCAAAACTACACTAATGATGAAAGCATTTAATGAAGAAGAGTTTTTGAAAGAGTACGGAAAGTCATTAACTAAGTCAGAAAGTTTTATATATTCTTTTCTTACCGTAATAGTGGCAATTGGATTGACTTTTCTATCGTTGTTTTTCTCATGCTTAATATCTACCGGATGGGAAAATAAAGAAGAAAAAGCAATGTGGTGTATAATACTTTTTCTATGCACAATATCTAGCTTTTTGTTTGCGTATATCATTTATCGTATTGTGAAAAATGAAAACAATTCTTAAAGTATTCGTTCCAGCCTTTTTCTCTCTACTAATCCTTATAACTGTTTATTTACCTTTTATTTTAATCAAAAAACTATTTAAGAAATGAGATATTTTATAGTGTTCTATCAGGGATACAACAACAATGGGAAAAAAATTGACGGCAATACAATAGACCAGGGGGATGAATTTCCAAATAGAAAAGCAGTAAGAGAGTATTTAAAGAACGTATGGAACATTTTCGATCCCGAAATCACCAACATAATAGAACTTAACGAAACAGATTTTAATAATTTTATCAAATAACCCAATAATATGTACTACATAATATCACTTGTTAATACTCAAAAACACGAAAAGTGGATTACAATGTGGCGCTCAAACGATGCCGGATATGCCTTTTCAAAAGAAAACGCTGGAGTATATCCGTGTCCTAAACCGGGATACCACGATTCAGATATTAATATGCCTATTCTTATCGAAGAAGCTGATAAGCTAATGATTGAAGCTGAATATGACGGAAAGTTAAAGCGAATGATTCCCAATATTCCGGTAATTTGGCAAAGATTAGGCGTAAAAATGACTACCCGTAACGGACTTGTAAAAATAAAGAAACCATGAACTACTACAAACAACAATCAAAGAACAGTCTTCCGAAAGACAGATTTATATTTTCTCTTTTGTGTGCCTCTTTAGGTACTGGTATATTATTAATTATTGTTTTATCATTTGCTAACTATTATTAATTATGACTATCGAAACTTACTCTAAGATACTACAATCAAACTCAGAATACTGGCTTATTGAACGTGTAGAATATCACGGCGCTAACTCAATAATCTTTTGTGCTATTCCTCATTCTGTAACACTCGGAATAAAGAAAGAGGATATAAAACTATCCGATTTGGAAGCATTAGACAGATGCCAAATTACGAACGTCTTTCTAAATAAAGACTTCCCACCCTTTCAATTATATCAACAGTTAGGAGATGTAAGAGACGCTTTTCCGGTAACCGGGAATATCAAAGAATTTCTCAAAAAAGCGATTCAAATTGATTCAAACAATATTTACGATTACAAAGAACTGATTGAAGAACCTGAACCAATAAAAAATCATGAACTATAATTTCAACAATCTGCCAGATAAAAACTGGTGTGTAGATATTCTAAGTGCGGTAAACGGCGAATCAGAAAGGTTTATTAAAATCTGGCAGGCACATTACGAGTACTGCTCTTCCTATCCGGATTATCAGTATGCCGGAGTTAATGAACAAGGAGTTTGGGAAAGTTGGGCTAAAGAAGATATGCCCAATAATTGTACTGTTCTTGAATTTTGCGAGTTTTTCAAACTCATATCAGAACCAATAATTGAGTTTGCTACAAAACCTGATAGCGCTTTAATTAAAAGAATCGAAAAACTAATTGAAGAAAAAGTCGAATTTGTGCCACAAGTCGGCGAAATAGTCCTTGCAAGCGACAATCAAATTGAATGGTCTGAGTGGAATTACGTATGTAAACACCCTAATAGGGATAGACATATAGTTAATTCAATAAATCATTTAAATGAAGATAGCTCATACAGGGCCTTTGATTATATTAAACCTTTAGATTCTTCCGGCTTATCAGACAAACATAAGGCATTAATAGAACAAATAGAAAAAGAATCAGGAGTTAAACTAACAGCAACTAAAATATCATGAAAGCAACAAATGAATGTCTGTTTTGTGGTAGTAGGTTTTGCTACGAAAGAGTTGTAAGTAGCCAGGATAATGGCGCAACCTATGATGAAGTTTCTTGTCATAGGCATATTAAAGAACTTCATAAACATTCAGACGAAAAAGCCCCGGGTGTGATGAAGTCGTTTGTTTCAAGTACTGGTGGTATCCAAAAAAGAAAATCCCCTCTAACATGAACCTGGGCGAACAAAAAGCAAACAACCTGCAAAACATAGGAACTGAATTTGAGAACTTTCTTAAACAGCATCCTAAAACAAAGGCTAAGTCACAAATAAGGAATGCAGAGTTAGTAGAATCTAAGCGTAACGGATTGAAAGAAATCTGCTTGAAGTATGGAGTTGATTTTAATAAAGTGTATAAGATATTTATAACTAATTGATATGAAAAAAACATACACAAATACCAAAAAACTAGAGCGAAAGCAGGTATTTGATAAATTTGGCGGAAAGTGCGCCTATTGTGGCAGGAACTTAGATATAGGAAAATTTCAGGTAGACCACGTAATACCGAAATCAAACTTTGATTCCTGCCTGAAAAATAACTTTGACATTCCTGAGTTTTTAAAGCACTTATGTATAGAAGATTGCGAACATATAGATAACAAAATGCCAGCGTGCGCCTCATGCAACCTTTATAAAAGCTCTCAGAGTTTAAGGGTGTTCAGAATGAGTGTTGGTGATTTAGTTAAACAATGCCGTAGAACTACGCAGTTCAGAATAGCAGAAAGGTTTGGATTAGTACAAGAAAATAATATTGATGTGAAATTTTACTTCGAGAACTATGAAAACAATTGAACACATATTCCCATCTTGGGGCGTTTTGAATGATGGGAGTCCTGAGTTTCAGGTGGTTATTGATTACTTGAAAGAGAAAACTAATCTTAAATTCTACGACCTTATGAAATGGGATTGCGTAAGTTATTATTACGGCATTCAGAATAATGAGTATATTGGCTTTTACGCTAATTGTACCAAATCACAAGTACTGACTATTCAACAATTCATCGAACTAACAAATCCAGATGAAAAGATGGTGGTTTATGGGATAAAACAATCTTTCATAGTAGGAGAGGATACTGTTTTAAAGCCTCTCATTAAAGACAAAGAAAAAGCTATTAAAATACTTTCTGAAATAGTTAATTCAGAAAATGCCAATAGGTCTGGTCAATCTTGGAATATATTGAAACCTTGTATTAGTTTGGAAAACGCTTATCAATCAAGCTCAGATGTTTTTTCTATCGAAGAATTTGAAGTAATATAACTTGCTTTTTACAAAGGCTACTTAATGGTAGCCTTTACTGTTTCTTCGCTTTTTGATACTGCCGGGTAAATAATATAGCACTCACCGTCTTTGTCCGTCCATTCACTTCTTGTTTTAGTTACTTTTGCTATCGCCTCAATAGCTTTTAAATCTTCTTTAATCACCTCAATCCGTCCATTCACTTCAATCCATGCAGGGCTGTTTGAGTAATCATATGAACTGCCCTGAGTAATAGCTAATATTACCCCGTGGTGCATAGTATTATTGTTTCTTGATACCTCGCCAACTATTTTCTTAGCTAATCGTTTCTTTAATTCATCAAAATAAGCCGATGCCTTGCAGGCGATAGCGTGCATTTTCATCATGTCATACCCTCCAGTATCCCACAAGGCGATATTTTCATCAACCAAAGACAATAACGATTCTTTAGATAAATTTTTAAAATCTATCTTTTCGATATTCTGTTCCATAAGTATATAAAAATAGCTGACACATTGCTATGCCAGCTATTGAGTTAGTGACAATTGTTAAAATGGTAACTTGTCCTCCCCTTCTTCGGGGGTTGGTTGATATACTCCTCCAGTAGCCGGATTAGTAATAGCTTCCATTGCTTTAAACTCGTCCGATGTCTTGATTTTATCCTTAAAGAAGTCAGGTAAAGAATTAAACTTTTCCCATGAAAAATCTTCTCCTAAATTAAAATCAAAAGATTCTGTAATTTGTGGCGCACAAGTCATTGACTTAGGCAATGTCATAATACTGGAAATATTTTCCCTCAAAGTACTTGGGTCTTTTACCCCTGGCTTGTGGGTAATATTCAAAAGGCAGGGCGCACCCAGTAGCTTTGCAATAACAAAATTCTTTCTTTCTTCTTCTGTAAATGCCTTACCTCTCCATGAGACTAAATCATCCCTCAAATTTGATTTGCCAGTAGGTTTACCTAATGAAGCGGTGTACTCTTTAAAGATAGTTGCGGGCTTAGCATCTTCTCCCTCTTTCCATACTTTCATTATCTCAGGAATCTCCCAAACTACAACAATCTTTTTAGATTTTGAAATCTGGCCATTGAAATTATTTTCAATGTTGCCCAAACTAATAAGTTTCACACATCTTGCTGCATAAGTACCAGCAGGGATTAACTCTCTTTGTGCGTTTCCGCTAATTGATGTTGCCATGTTTTTAAGCCTTTCGGCATTTAATTTCCTCAACGTTGAGGCACAACAAAGATAATAATAAAAAACGAATATGCAAACACTTTGCATAAATAAATTTACATAGGACGGATTAACCTAAAAAGTCCACTTTGTTTTGTATTTTAAATTATTTTTATAGTTTATAAACAATTGATAACAAGTAAATTAATAAGTTTTGGACGCTTGGACGGATTGTTTTACCATTTTCAATTTCAAAACCTATTTTTTAAGAAAACGACTTTTTTGCAGAGAGAGTATAGAAAGGTGTGTTTAAGCGTCCAAAGCGTCCAAATAAAAATATATTGCAATTCATTTGCATGGTATTGGTTTCTTTTATTACATTTGTACATCGAACAAATGGAAACTTTTTATGAGTAAAATTACTATTGATGGCGAAAGGTTTATGACACCGAAAGAATATGCAGAGTCAAAAGGTAAGGCATTCCGAACCATTTACAACTGGATTGATAACGGTAAACTTAGAACCAAAAAGATACTAGGCAAAACCCTCGTAATGGTTGATTGAAAAATTTTTTCCAAATAACGTGCAAAATAATTGCAATATATGAAAGTAACGCTTTTTAAAAAGATTGAACTAACTACTACCGGATACATAAGAGATGTAACCGAAATGTTGGATAGAATAAGAACCGGAAATAGTAAAGATATTGTAGAAGAACTAAGAGCTAATAAGGATAAGGCAAAGGAAATAAAAAAGCAATTACCAGTAATTTGTTTTAGTGGCGAATTTGGGCACAGGTCAGCATCAGGATTAAAAAAACATAGTGGTTTAATTTGTCTGGATTTCGATAAATTTGAAACAGATGAATTATTAAAAACAACCCGTGATACATTACAGGGAGACGAATATACCTTTGCATTGTTTACGTCTCCCTCTGGTGATGGATTGAAATTAGTTGTTAAGATTCCGGCAAACGCATTAGAACATAAGCAGTATTTCCAGTCATTAGAAAAGTATTACAATCATCCTAATTTTGATAAGGCCACTAGTGATGTAGTAAGGGCTTGCTTTGAGAGTTATGACCCTGAGTTGTATTATAATCCAGAATCTTCATTGTGGACAGAAAAAGAAGAGCAGGATTTTACAGAATTAGGAACAAATACACCTACAATAGCAATAAAATCTAAGAACGAAGTAGCTAAAAAACTTCTTACGTGGTGGAATAAAAAATTTGGACATAACAAGGGGTCAAGGAATGCCAATTTATTTAAACTTGCTATTGCCCTCAATGATTTTGGCGTAGAGAAAAGTGAGGCAATTTCTATTTGCGAACAGTTTATTGAAAGTGATTTTCCGCAATCGGAAGTGCATAATGTTGTCAATAACGGATATAAAAAAGAGGGGAATTTCAATACAAGGTTTTTCGAGGATTCTGATTTAAAAAGAGCTATTGAGCAACAAGTTTTTTCTGGTAGAGAGGATAAAGACATTGTAAAACAATTCCCTGATTTAACAAAGCAACAGGTTTTGGCAGTTGTTGATGAAGTTAGGCAAAAGGAAAATATTAATGACTTCTGGTATTATGACGACAGAAATAAAATAAAGTTATCTCACAAAAAGTTTAGGTTCTTCTTAGAACAAAGAAATATTTTCAAGTACTACCCCAATAATGGGGAGTCTTTTATGTTCGTCAAAATTGAAGAGAATAAAGTATCTGTTATTTACCCTGAGCAAATAAAAGATTTAGTTTTAACTGAATTGGATTCCAGAACAGATATAGGGATGCAACCGTATGAATTAATGGCCGGAAGTACTTCATATTTTAAAGACAATTATCTTAATCAATTAAGCACAATCGACTTTAAGTTAAAAAAGGATACTATTGATACTTGCTATTTATACTACCGTGATTCGGCTGTTATGGTTAAAAAGGATTCAATAACCCGTATATCTTATATTGATTTAGATGGTTATGTATGGAAAAATCAAATAATTGACAGAGATTTTAATGAGGCAGATTATCACGGTTCTGAGTTTATGCACTTCCTCTCTAAAGTATCAAATGACGACCAAGAAAGATTTACAAGTCTTTGCACTATAATTGGCTATGAGCTTCATTCTTTCAAAACAAGTGCAAATAATAAATGTATTATTTTGAATGACGAAACCATATCAGAAAACCCCAATGGAGGTAGTGGTAAAGGGTTGTTTTGTCAATCAATTGGACACGTAAAAAGGGTTGGCACGCTGGACGGGAAACAATTTGATTTTGGTAAGTCATTTCCCTATCAAACCGTAAACGTAGATACCCAGGTTTTAGTTTTTGATGATGTTAAAAGAAATTTCCCTT